>Ga0105047_10001810_pt1 | contig 38453 bp, 36 predicted proteins | sample MAT04_FD_78384 | JGI IMG/M metagenome (GOLD analysis project Ga0105047, IMG submission 78384) | Freshwater microbial communities from Lake Fryxell liftoff mats and glacier meltwater in Antarctica - MAT-04 (megahit assembly) | ecosystem: Environmental > Aquatic > Freshwater > Ice > Liftoff...
CACCGCGCCGAGCGCGGGCAGAAAAAAGGGGCCCGTCGGGCCCCTTTTGCATCTGGCCGCCAGGCGGCCGGAAGATCAGAACTCGTAGCGCAAGGACACCTGCGCCGCCCACTGCGACTCGCCGTTCGTCTGGCGCGTCGAGTAATCCTCCAGCGTACCCAGGCTGTAGATGTAGCGACCCTGGGCGTCGAGACCGTTGTAGTTGACAAAGCTGCGGTTCGAAGGGAAGGTAATCTCGTTGATGCGGCCCCAGCGCTTGGACAGGAGGTTGCCGACGTTCAGGATGTCGAGCGTGACGCTGCCCTTGTGCTTGCTGGTGAACCCGGGCACTTCCTGACTGATGCGCATGTCGAAGCTGTTCACCCAGGCCGCGTAACTGTCGTTGCGGCCGACGAGGCCGCCCTTGGCACTGCTCAGGCCCTTGTAGGTGTTGACGGTGGCCCAGAAACGCGCTTCCTCGGCTGCGCCACCCCGGAACACCACCTCGCTCGAGCCCGGACCGCTGGGGATGTACATCAGGTCGTTGCCGCTGATGCCGTCGCCGTTCAGGTCGTTGATGTAGGTCCAGCTGTACGGCTTGCCACGGCGGCCCTCGTAGAACAGGCCCACCGACGTTTTGTAGTTGTCGACGAAGGCCGTCTGCCAGTTGACCGAGAAGTTGACGCGGTCCTTGGTCAGGTAGTTCGAGTTCTGCAACACCTCTTCATTCGGATTGAAGATATTGCGGTTGCTCCAGTTCGAGCTTGAGGTCGACGATGTCAGCGGGCTCATTTCCTTGGCCGTGGTGCGCGTGTAGGCCACGCTCCAGGACACGCCGGCCGGCCCGGCGGGCTGGCTCAGCGCCAGCGTGATGGCGTCGCCGCCACCCTTGCTGGTCTTGTCGGCCAGCAGCACGTTGCGGCCCCACGACGCATTGCTCAGCGCGCGGTCACGGCCGCCCGAACAGGCGTTCGCGGTGAGCAGGTTGCTGCCGCTCCAGCAGCTCTGGTCGTAGCTCTGCGGCATCCAGAACAGCTGGCGGCCGTCGCTGCCGGTGCGCGTGGCATTGCCCAGGTTCAGGTGTTGGTAGAAGATGCCGCTCTTCACCTTGGAGTGCAGCCACTCGGCGCTGGCCACGACGGCGCCGACCGCAGGCAGCGCGAGCTCCGTCTCGAAAGCCAGGTTCAGCTTCCACAGCGACGGCTGCTCCAGCCGCGGCGACAGGAAATCTATATTCGGCGCCGGCGGCGTGCCGCCGGGCGAACGCTGGTTGTCCGGATTGGCGTTGAACAGTGCCGCGAGGTTGCTCGTGCTGTTGCTGTTGCCGTTGCAGCCCTGGAAGGTGGTGCAGCTGAAGGTGGTGACTGCCGCACCGGTGTTGCTGAACGGGTTGCTCAGCCAGACGTTGGCCGCTGCGCCCTGGAAGAGACCGAGGCCGCCGCGCACTTGCATGCGCCGTTCGTCGCCGCCGAGCTTCCAGTTGAAGCCGAAGCGGGGCTGCAGCAGTTCGCTGTTGTCGAGCGTTACGGTGTTGTCCAGGCCGAAGCCGCCAGTGTTGCGCGTCACCGTGTTGACGCCAGTCACGCTGCCGTCCACGCGTGGCGCGGCGGCGTTGGCGTTGAAGATCGGCCGGCTCGGCACCTTCTGGGTGTCCATGCGCAGACCGAACATCAGGTTCAGCGTCGGGGTGACCTTGAAGGTGTCTTGCAGGAACAGGCCGGTGGTCTCGTACTTCCAGGTGGCCACCGCGTCATTCACGGTGCGGCCGGCCAGTGCCGTCTGCAGCGTGTACGCCGATGGCAGGCCGCGCTGGAAGTTCTCCAGTGTCGCCTGGTCACGTTGCGCCGAAGTCACCGTGGCGGCGTTGCAGTCGGTGATGGCGCCGAAGCTGTAGGTGCCCGGCTCGCAGCCAAAGGTGTAGTTGCCGAAGATGTTCTGCAGGAAGGCGTTGTAGACGTCGTTTTTCGCGTAGTCGGCGCCGAACTTCAGCTCGTGCGTGCCCAGCGTCCAGTTGCCACCGGCGTAGAGGTCGGTGGTCTTGGTCCGCAGCACGTTGAAGTGGCGGCTGTTTTCGGTGCCGAAGTTCAGGAAGCGGTTGTTGCTGCTCACGCCCGCTGGCGAGCCGGCCGGCAGTGCACCCGAATAGCGCAGGCCGATGGCCGGCTGGCGGGCGCCATTGAAGGGCGTGGGCACGCTGTCGTAGTCACGCTTGGAGGCTTTCAGCTCGGTGCTGAAGGTGGGCGTCCAGTCGGCGAACCACTGGCCGACCACGCTCTCGATGGTCTTGGCCTGGTCGAACCACCACGAGCTGAGCGACAGCGCGGTGGTCGAGAAGCCGTTCAGGATGGGTTCGTTCTGCTGCGTCTTGGTGTAGCGAACGCTGGCACGGTGCTCGTCGCTGATGTTCCAGTCGAGCTTGAGCAGCGTGTCCTTGACCTCGAGCTTCAGGCCTTTCGGGATTTCCGACGAGCCGACATCCAGGCCCCAGGTGGTGCGCGAGGCCGCGATGGCCTGGTCGATGGAGCTCTGCGTGATGCCGACGTTGGTGAGGCTGCTGCCCAGCGGGCCGAAGGCCGGGCTGGAGCGCGTGCTGGTGAACTTGTCGTAGCTGGCGAAGAAGAACAGCTTGTCCTGGATGATCGGGCCACCGAGCACGAAGCCATACGAATAGTCCTTGAACTTCGGCGCCAGCGAAGTGGTGTCGTTGGTGCGGTTGTAGCGGTCGCCGACGTAGTCGGAGTTGCGCCACACATAGTGCACGTTGCCGCGGAACTCGTTGGTACCGCTCTTCGTGACGGCGTTGATGTTGGCGCCGGTGTAGCCCTTCTGCGTGACGTCGTAGTTGCTCAGATTGACCTGCACCGACTGGATGGCGTCGATGCTGATCGGTTGCCGCAGCGTGGGCAGGTTGTTGGCTTCCAGGCCAAAGGTGTCGTTGGTGGTGACGCCGTCGATCGTGATCGAGTTGAAGCGCGTGTTCTGGCCCAGTGCCGAGATCTCGCCGCGTTCCTTGTCGGTCTGTGCCAGGCGCGGGTCGGTGCGGGCGAAGTCCTGCAGGTTGCCGGAGATCGAAGGCAGCCCTTGCAGTTCGCGTGTACCGATGCCGGTGCCGGCACCCATGTTGGTGCTGTTGAAGCGGTCTGACGCACGGCGACCCGTGATGGTGACGGACTGCGCCGCGGCGCCCAGCGTCGCGTCGAGGTTGAGGGTCTCGGCCAGCGCCAGGAAGACGCCATCGCGGGCTTCGGTCTGCCCGCCCTTGCTGATGGTGATGGTGAAAGGGCCGCCAGCGCGCAGGCCGCGCGCCACGTAGCGGCCATTGATGTCGGTGACGACGTTGCTCGTCGAGCCCGATTCGACGTGGACGATCTTCACCGCGGCGCCGGCAACCGGCTTGCCGTCAGCTCCCGTCACCTGGCCGCCGATGGCGGCGGTCGTGTTCTGTGCCAGTGCAGGCGCAGCGGCCACAAAAGCCACGGCCACGGCCACTGCCGTGCGCGAGAAGACCATCCAGTCCCGGTTGTTCATGACTTGTTCGCCCTCAAGAAAAAAGTGAAGCTGCACCGCTTGGTGCAGCCTTGTGATAACACTATGCAACGAAGCCGGGCCGCTGGAGCGGCCCGGCAAGACATTGCGCGTCGGAGAAAATCCGGCTTGACGTTGCCGCCCAGCTGTGGTGCACGCCTTCGCAAGAAGCGTGCCCCACGATGATCCCGTCGCGAGGTGCCATTTTGGTGACATCGCGGCCCGTGGGACACTGCAGTCGGCGTTTTCGCCACGCTCATTTGAGTGCCCCACGTGCCCGACCTTTCCGCCGCACCCGTCCTCGTGCGCCGCGCCCGACCTGCCGACGCGGCCGACTTCGCCCGCATGATGGGCCAGCCCGACGTCTACCGGAACCTGATGCAGCTGCCGATGCCGGCCGAAGAGATGTGGCGCAAGCGGCTCGAAGCGCAGTCGGACCCGCACGCCGTCGACATGCATCTGGTGGCCGAACGGAGTGGCCGTGTCGTCGGCAGCGCCGGCCTGCACCCGGCGCCGCAACTGCGCCGCCGCCATGTCGCGATGCTGGGCATCAGCGTCGAGCCTGCCGCACAGGGCCAGGGCGTCGGCGCGGCGCTGATGCACGCGCTGTGCGACTACGCCGACGCCTGGGCGCAGGTCCTGCGCATCGAGCTCACCGTCTTCATCGACAACAACCGCGCCATCCGCCTCTACGAACGCTTCGGCTTCCGCCACGAAGGCACGCACCGCGCGTATGCGCTGCGTGACGGCGTGTTTGCCGACGTGCACGCGATGGCGCGCCTGCATCCGCATCCCCCGCGGGCCGCCTGGCCCGCCGAACCCCCGCCATGAACCCCAGACCGCCGCGCCAGAACTCCAAAGCCGAACTCGAGGCCTTCGACCGCACCTGCGAGCGCCTGGCTGGTTTCGACCCCGGCATCAACTTCGAGTGGGTCGACGGTTTCCTGGCCGCACTGGCCGCCGCGCCGCGCCTGCTGCCGCCCGAGCAGTGGCTGCCGGCGCTGTGCGATGACGCCTTCGAGCGTGCCTATGCCGACCCCGAGGACCACGCCCGCGGTTTGCAGGCCCTGCAGGCGCGACTGAAGGTGCTGTGCGACCAGCTCGACCCCGAAGTGCTGATCGACGCGCCCGACTGGTTGCGGCTGGACCCGCTGATCGGCGAGGTGACCGACGAAGACCGTCGGCTGTTGGTCGAGGAAGAGGGCTTCAGCGAGGAAGAGGCGACCGCCTTCCAGACCGGTAGCGTGTGGGCCGAAGGTTTCTTCGACGGCGTCGAGGCCTTCCCCGACCTGTGGGCCGAGCCCGCCGACGAGGAGGCCGAGGAACTCTTCAAGCAGGCCTTCGACCAGGTGGCTGTGCTGATGTTTTCGCCCGGCAGCGACGAGTGGAAGGCCCACATCGCCAGCCACTATCCCAAGGGCGAGCCGACGCGCGACGACCTGCTGTCCGAGGCCTGCATGGCGGTGCAGGACCTGCGCCTTTACTGGGTCGACTTCGCGCCCAAGCCCGAGACACGGCGCGTCGAGGCCACGCCGGGCCGCAACGACCCGTGCCCCTGCGGCAGCGGAAAGAAGTTCAAGAAGTGCCACGGAGCCTGAAGCCCCGGCCCTCGCCGCCTGTTCAGGCGTAACGCAGCGCGGTGGCCTTGCCCCAGAACACCCGGTACGAGAACACCGTGTAGCCCAGGATGGTGGGCACCGTGATCGCGCAGCCGATGGCGATGACCGCCAGCGACTCGGTGGCGCTGGCCGCCTGCCAGATGGTCAGCCTGTCCATCACCACGTAGGGGAAGAGGCTGTAGGCCAGGCCGATGGCGCCGAGCAGGAACACCGACACCGTCAGCGTGAAGGGCAGCCAGCACAGCTTGCCCAGCACGCGCTGTGAATTGAGCATCGCGCGCGCGCCGACCAGCGCCGCCAGCGTCATCAGCGGGATCGGCAGCAGCGCGATGAATTCGGGCATGCTGAACCACTTGCCGCGCACTGTCTCGCTGACGACGGGCGTGGCCAGCGAGATCAGCCCCATGCCCACCACCAGCGGCGCCCAGGCCAGCTTGGCCCACTTCACGGCATGGCGCTGCAGTTCGCCCTCGGTCTTCATGATCAGCCAGCCGGCGCCCAGCAGCACGTAGGCCGCCGGCAGCAGCAGCGCGATGGCCGCGGCAAACAGCATGTAGGGCCAGCCTTCCTGCAGGCCCGTGATGTAGCGCCCGAGCATCCAGCCCTGTGACGCCGCGGCGAGGCCCGAACCGGCGAAGAAGGCGAAGTTCCACAGCGGCTTGTGCGCGTCTTGCGCCTTGACGCGGAAGTCGAAGGCCACGCCGCGCAGGATCAGCCCCACCAGCATCAGCGCCACCGGCAGGTAGAGCGCGCCCAGCACCATGCCATGGGCCTTCGGGAAGGCGATGAGCAGGATGCCCACGCCCAGCACCAGCCAGGTCTCGTTGGCGTCCCAGAAGGGGCCGATGCTGGCGATCATGGTGTCCTTCTGGTCGTCGGTGGCCCGGTGCAGCAGCAGGCCGACGCCAAGGTCGTAGCCGTCGAGCACCACGTAGAGCAGCATCGACAGGCCCATCAGCGCCATGAAGACGATGGGCAGCGCGGTGGCCCAGCTCATGTCGTTGCTCCCACGGGTTCGGCCTTCACCAGGTCGTGCATGTCGACCGGTTTTTCGGCCATGTACTTCACCACGCTGACGTAGGCCACGATGAGCGCGAGGTAGACGGTGACGTAGAGCGCCAGTGTGAACGCGATCATCGGCGCGGGCACCGCCGAGGCCACCTCGTCGACGCGCACCAGGCCGAAGACGATGAAGGGTTGGCGCCCGACCTCGGTGACGTACCAGCCCGAGACCGTGGCCAGCCAGCCCGAGAAGCTCATCCCCGCCAGGCCCCACAGCAGCGGCCGCGGCAGCTTCTCGGCCACCCAGGCGCGGCGCCGGTAGAGCCACAGCCCCGCCCAACTGAACAGCAGCATCAGCATGCCGGTGCCGACCATGATGCGGAAGCCGTAGAACAGCGGTTTCACGGGCGGGTGTTCCCACCCCTTGGCGCCCTTGAACTCGTCCAGGCCGCGGATCTCGCCGTCGGGGTCGTGCTTGAGGATCAGCGCCGCCAGCTTGGGGATGGCGATCTCGAAGTGGTTGCTGCGCGTGGCCTCGTCGGGCACCGCGAAGAGCAGCAGCGGCGCGCCGCGTTCGGTCTTCCAGATGCCTTCCATCGCGGCCACCTTCTGCGGCTGGTGCTGCAGCGTGTTCAGCCCGTGCATGTCGCCGGCCAGGATCTGCAACGGAATCAGCACCGCGGCCACCGTCAGCCCGGTGCGCAGCACCTTTGGCGTCGACGCATTGGCCTTGCCCTTCAGCAACTGCCAGGCGCTGACGCCGGCCAGCACGAAGGCCACCGTCAGCCCCGAAGCCAGCAGCACGTGCACCAGGCGGTAGGGAAAGCTGGGATTGAAGATGACGGCAGCCCACGACTGCACGAAGAACTCGCCGTTCTCGCGGATGACGTGGCCGGCGGGGGTGTGCATCCACGAGTTCAGCGCCAGGATCCAGAAGGCGCTCATCGTGGTGCCGAAGGCGACCAGGAAGGTGGCGATGAGGTGGGCGCGTTCACTCACCCTGCCGTGGCCGAAGAGCATCACGCCCAGGAAGGTGGCCTCGAGGAAGAAGGCGGTCAGCACCTCGTAGCCCAGCAGCGGCCCGGCGATGTTGCCCACGCGTTCCATGTAGCCCGGCCAGTTGGTGCCGAACTGGAAACTCATCGTGATGCCGCTGACCACGCCCAGGGCGAAGGTCAGCGCGAAGACCTTGGTCCAGAAGCGGTAGGCCATCAGCCAGGCGGCGTCGCGGTCCTGCCGTTTGCCGGGCCGCCCCAAGAACGGCAGACCCCCCCGGGGGGCGGGCGCCGTTTGCGGCGACCTGGGGGCGCTGTACAGCCAGCGCAGGCGGAAGAAGAGCAGCGTCCAGCCCAGCGCGATGCTGATGGTGGGGAAGAGGATGTGGAAGGTGATGTTGGCCGCGAACTGCATGCGGGCCAGGAGCAGGGCGTCCATCAGACGGTTTCCTTCGCGACTGGCGTGGTCTTCAACTTGCCGGTGAACTCGAGCACACGCTGCACCTTGGCGCCCATCTTCATCAGCTGCGACAGCGTCTGCCGGTCCAGCCGCTGCACGTCGTCGAACCAGCTCGTCATCAGCTCGATGAGGTCGTGCATGTCGCGCATGCGGGCCTGGGCGATGCGGTCTTCGTCGCTGGACGGGTGCTCGAGCAGCGCGTTGCGCAGCATCGACAGCGTGGGTTCGATCTCGCGCCGACGCCGTTCGGCGGCCAGGGTCTGGAAGACCTCCCAGGCGTCGGCCGGGGCCTCGAAGTACTCACGCCGGTCGCCCGGAAAGTGGCGCAGCTTCACCAGCCGCCAGGCCTGCAATTCCTTCAGACCCATGCTCACGTTGCTGCGGCTGAACTCCAGCTTCTCGGCGATGTCGTCGGCGTGCACCGGCGTCGGCGCAACGAAGATCAGCGCGTACATCTGCCCCACGGTGCGGTTGATGCCCCAGCGGCTGCCCATCTCGCCGAAGTGGCCGACAAAACTGCTGACGAGCGGGGAGAGCTGGGTCATGGCGAGGCCGGCGGTCGAAGAAGCGACGGAGGATATCGAAGTTTCAGTACTTACTGAAAACTGGCAAGGCAGAGCCTCGGACCGGCGCGGGGCCTTTGCCAGGCGCGGAGAGCCGCATTGCGGCTGCTAGAGTTCCGCCCCATGTCCAGCCCCCCCGGCCTGCAAGGCAGGCACATCGTTCTCGGCCTGACCGGCGGCGTGGCCTGCTACAAGGCCGCCGAGCTGACGCGCGAACTGGTGCGTGAAGGCGCCACGGTGCAGGTGGTGATGACCGACGCCGCGCAGCAGTTCATCACCGTGGCCACGATGCAGGCGCTGAGCGGTCGTGCCGTGCACACCAGCCAGTGGGACCCACGCGAGCCCAACGCCATGCCGCACATCAACCTGTCGCGGCAGGCCGACGCCATCCTCGTGGCCCCGGCCAGCGCCGACTTCATCGCCCAGCTGGCGCAGGGCCGTGCCGGCGAACTGCTGGCCCTGCTGTGCCTGGCGCAGCCGACCGCGACCTGCCCGCTGCTGGTGGCGCCGGCGATGAACCGCGAGATGTGGGCCCACCCCGCCACGCAGCGCAACGTGGCGCAGATCGCTGCCGACGGCGCCACCGTGCTCGGCCCGGCCGCAGGCGACCAGGCCTGCGGCGAGATCGGCGACGGCCGCATGCTCGAAGCCGTGGCATTGCGCGACGAACTGGTCGCCTTCTTCCAGCCCAAGCTGCTGGCCGGCCGCAGCGTGCTGGTGACCGCCGGCCCGACCTTCGAGCCCATCGACCCGGTGCGCGGCATCAGCAACCATTCCAGCGGCAAGATGGGTTTTGCCATCGCGCGCGCCGCGGCCGAGGCCGGCGCGAAGGTCACGCTGGTGGCTGGCCCGGTGCACCTGCCCACGCCCAGCAGCGTGCATCGCATCGACGTGCAGACGGCGCAGCAGATGTTCGACGCCGTGCTGCCGCTGGCGCCTGCCCACGGCTTTTTTGTGGCCACCGCCGCGGTCGCCGATTGGCGGCCGCTACGGGTGGCCGAGCAGAAGGTGAAGAAGGATGCCGGCGGCGCGGCGCCCACGCTGACGCTGACCGAGAACCCCGACATCCTCGCCGCGGTGGCGCGCCTGCCCGAGGCGCAACGCCCGTGGTGCGTGGGCTTCGCGGCGGAGAGCGAGAAGATCCTCGAACACGCCCGTGCCAAGCGTCAGCGCAAGGGCGTGCCGCTGCTCGTGGCCAACCATGGCCCATCGACCTTCGGCCGCGACGACAACACGCTGGTGCTGGTGGACGCGCAGGGCGAGACCGAACTGCCGCCGGGCGACAAGCTGACGCTGGCCCGGATGCTGGTGCGCGAGATGGCGCTGCGTGCGCCGAAGCCGCCGCGGTAAGCGTGGTGGACGTGGCGCGCCTGGAGCCGGCCAGCGCCGATCCCAGCTCGCGCTGAGCCGCGCCGGTTCGGCCTGCGAGCCCTCGTGGCGACGGGTGATTACCCTAGGTGCTGCCTCATACGGCCGGCGCTGTGCTCCTACCCCCCCGACCAAGGGGGGCTGCTTAGATTGACCGCACCCGGGCCCGCCACTAAGTTCCGTCCACCGATCGCGTTAGCTTCACGGCAGTGGCTGCACGGTGTGTCAGGTGCTTCGCGACAACGCATTCCCGGTTGTCCGAGACCCCAGGTCGCAACGACAGGCTGAGCTCGTGCTGGACGCCGGGTCTTTCGTCGCTCATCAACCCACCGAGACGAGTCCGCATGAACACACAAGCTACGCAAACCCTCGACCCTTCGAACGTCGCACTGCGCCTGGGCATGTGCGCTGCGGCGCTGGCCGGCGCCGCCGGCACCGTCACCGATGCCCAGGCCACCGTCGTCACCTTCACCACGCCGATTCCGGTGCCCAACACCTTCTCAGGCGTCTACATCAACCTGTTGACCGGCGCCAATGCCATCTCCCCGGCCGCCGTGTCCGGCTGGGACTTCGGCCCCTGGGGCAGCTCGAGCACGCTGACTTTCTTCTTCAGCGGCACCCCCGCCGCCTCCAACGGTGCCGTGGCTGCTACCACCACCGGCCCCTATCTCGACCTGCCCCTGGGTTCGGTGATCTCCGCCGCGTCGACATTTTCCGCCTCGGCGAGCAACCTGCAGACCGGCGCCTTCCAGTCCACTGGCACCCATACGATGGGCTTCCGCTTCTTCAACGAGTCGACGGCGGCTATCAACTATGGCTATCTGACGATGCAGTCGACGGGTCCGCTGGGCTTCCCGGCGACGGTTACCGGCTGGAGCTTCGAGAACAGCGGCGCTGCCATCACCGTGGTGCCCGAACCCTCGACCGGGCTCATGCTGTCGGTGGGGGCGCTCGCCCTCGGTGCGCTGAACCTGCGCAAGATCCGCCGCCAGCGCCGCCAGGCGGCACACTGAAGCTCGCCGTTCCGCACTGACCACTCCTGAACCGCGCCCGCGCCAGTTGTTTGGCGCGGGCGCGGTTTGCATTTGTCGCGCCGCTTTGGCGGCCTGAAGATCGCTGGCATGGCACGTGCATCCCAGCTCGCTGAGCTCCCAATGACCGAAGCCCTCGCCACAAAACTGCTGCTCGTGGGCTGGGACGCCGCCGACTGGCAGCTGATGCATCCGCTGATCGACGCCGGCCGCATGCCGAACCTGAAGCGCCTGGTCGAAGCCGGTGTCATCGGCAACCTGGCGACACTGCAGCCGGTGCTGTCGCCCATCCTCTGGACGTCGATCGCCACCGGCAAGCGGGCCTACCTGCACGGCGTGCACGGCTTCGTCGAGCCGACCCCCGACGGCACCGCGCTGCGGCCCACCGCCAGCAGCACGCGCCAGTGCAAGGCGCTGTGGAACATCCTGGCGCAGGCGGGCAAACGCTGTCAGGCGCTGGGGTGGTACGCCAGCCACCCGGCCGAGAACATCAACGGTGTCTGCGTCTCGCAGCTGTTCCACGTCGCGCCGGCCTCGGCAACACGCGACGACTGGCCCTTGCAGCCGAACGCGGTTTTCCCGGCCGCGCTGGCCGAAGACCTGGCCGAATTGCGCTTCCACCCCGCCGAGGTCACCGCGGCCCTGCTGCAGCAGTTCATCCCGCAGGCTGCGCAACTGGACCAGCGCGACCCCGAGGTGCAGCGCCTGCTGGGCGCGCTGGCGCGGCGTCTGGCCGAGTGCATCTCGCTGCATGCGCTGACCACGGCGCTGATGGAAGAACAGCCCTGGGACTTCTGCACGGCCTACTACGACACCATCGACCGCGTCGGCCACGACTTCATGGTCTTCCACCCGCCGCGCATGGACAACGTGCGCCACGACCTGTACGAGCCGCTGAAGGGTGTGATGAACGCCGTCTACGAGTTCCATGACCAGATGCTGGGCCGCCTGGTGGAACTGGCCGGCCCGGACGCGCATGTGATGATCGTCTCGGACCACGGTTTCCAGAACGGTGCCGCACGCCCGACCGGGCCGGTGGAGCCGTCGCAATGGCATCGGAACTTCGGCAGTTTCCTGCTCGCCGGGCCCGGCGTCCGGCGCGACGCCACGGTGCATGGCGCCACGCTGCTGGACATCACGCCCACCGTGCTGGCGCTGTTCGGCCTGCCGGTGGCGCGTGACATGGAGGGCAGGGTGCTCGTCAACGCCTTCGAAGCGCCGCCGCAGATCGAGCGCATCGACTCGTGGGAAGAGATCCCCGACCCGGTCTACGACGCGCGGGAACGTGACGCCGCCAGCGACGACCCCGAAGCGGCCGAGGCGGCTGCGGCGTCGATGCGGCAGCTCGTCGAGCTCGGCTACATCGAGGCGCCGGGCGAGGACGTGCAGCGCGACATCGTGCGTGCCCGCGCCGCGCAGAAGTTCAACCTGGCCTGCACCTGCGTCGACGGCAAGCATCCGGCGCGTGCGCTGACCCTGGCGCTGGAACTGGTGGAACAGTTTCCGCAGGAAGCGGCCTTCCTGGTCTTCGCCGGGCAGGCCGCGATCTCGGCGGGCGACGCCGCCGCGCTGTGCCAGCTGACCGATGCGCTGCAGCGCCTGCAGCCTGGGCACAAGCAGATCTCGATGTTCCGTGCCTTCCAGTGCTCGATGGGCAACGACGTGAATGGCGCGCTGCGCCACTTCGAGCTGGCCGCCACGCAGGGCCACGACAACGCCTGGCTGCAGTGCCGCATCGGCCGCGCCTACCTTCGCCTGCGCCTGTGGCGCCGGGCCGAAGAGGCGTTTCGCCGGTCGCTCGTGCTGGACAAGGACCACGCCGAGGCCCACTACGGGCTGAGCGTGGCGCTGCCGCGCCAGGGGCGGCTGGAAGAAGGTGTGCAGAGCGGCCTGCAGTCGATCGCGCTGGCGCACGACTTTCCGCTGGCGCATTTCCAGCTGGGCGCGGTGCTCTCGCGCTTGCGCTGGTACGAACGCTCGCTGCAGGCCTTCGAGCTCTGCCTGTCCATCGTGCCGGACTTCGCCATCGCCCACCGCTACGTGTCGCTGGTGGCCGCCAAGCTGGGCGATGTAGAGAGGTCGGCGAAGCACCGCGAACTCGCCCGGCGTGCGCTGGCCGAAGGCCTGCCGCAGCCCGTGGTGGACTGAAGATGGCGCCTGACTTCGTCACCGTCGTCAGCGGCCTGCCGCGCTCGGGCACCTCGCTGATGATGCAGATGCTGCACGCCGGTGGCCTGCCGGCGCTGACCGACGGCCTGCGCGCCGCCGATGAGAACAACCTGCGCGGCTATTTCGAGTTCGAGCCGGTCAAGCGCCTGCGCAGCGACCGGTCATGGCTGCCGCAGGCCCGCGGCCACGTGGTGAAGGTCATCCACCTGCTGCTGCGCGACCTGCTGCTCGACGGCTCCTTGCAGTACCGCCTCGTTTTCATGCAGCGGCCCATCGATGAGGTGCTGGCCAGCCAGCGCGCGATGCTGCAGCGCGAGGGCAAGGACGGCGGCGACCCGGCGCTGCTGAAGAAAGCCTTCGAAGGCCAGCTCGCCCAGCTGGCGCCCTGGCTGGCGAACCAGGCCGGCATCGCGGTGATGCCGGTGCCCTACCACCAGGTGCTCAGCGCGCCGCAGACCGTCGCCGCGGCCTTGAACGCCTTCCTGGGCCTGGACCTGGACACCGCGGCCATGGTGCGTGCGGTGGACCCTGCGCTGCACCGCCAACGCAGCCCGCTGGCCGCTGCGCCGCGAACCGGCTAGGCGCCGACGCCCGTCGATCCGAACCCGCCTTCTCCGCGCTCGCTGGGCGCGGTGAATTCATCCACGACGAGGAACTCGGGCCGCACGACCGGCAGAAAGATCATCTGCGCGATGCGGTCGCCGGGGCTGATCAGGATGTCCTGCTCCGAGCCTGCCGGATTCCGGTTCCACGCGCTGATGAAACACTGGGCCGTGTAGTCGGCGTCGATGAGGCCGGCGCTGTTGCCCAGCACCAGGCCCTTCTTGTGCCCCAGACCCGACCGCGGAAGGATCACGGCGCACAGCGCAGCCGAATTCATGTGCAGTGCCAGGCCGGTGGGGATCAAGACCGCTGCGGCCTGCGGCCTGAGCACGAGCGGGGCATCCAGGCAGGCCATCAGGTCGATGGCGGCGGCCAGGGCGGTCTGGTACTTCGGCAGGCCCCACTCGTGCAGCCGCGTGTCCATGATCTTGACTTCAATGCAGGGCTTCATGCGTCCTCGAGGTGAATCGCACAGCGCCGCGGCGCCGGTCAGTGCAGCGTGCCCGGCGCCGCCGCCGGCGTGCTGGCCAGCACGGTGAGCGTCGAGCTGCCGAGGCTCTTGGCCTCGACCTCCTGCGGCGTCGCCTCGCGCACGTCGCGCACCTTCACCGCCAAGCGCAGCGACATGCCGGCCAGCGGGTGGTTGCCGTCGAGCACCACGTGCGAGGGGTAGATCTCGGTGACGATGTAGACGTTGTCGGCCGGCATGTCGGGCGTCGCATGGCCCTTGGGCAGGCCCTCGAAGGCCATGCCGGTCTCGAGCTGCTCGGGGAACAGCTTGCGGTCCTCGAAACACGCCAGCTCGGCGCGGTAGTCGCCGAAGGCGTGCTCGGGTTCCAGGTGCAACTGCAACTCGTCGCCGGTGGTGTGGCCGGCCAGCGCCTCTTCCACCTTGGGCAGCAGGTCGTCGCCGCCGAAGAAGAACTCCACCGGCTCGGCCAGTTCGTCGATGGGGCGGTTCTGGCCGTCGCTCAGCGTCCAGGTCAGGCTCACCACGCAGGGGTCGGAAATGATCATCCGGGAATGATGGCACAGGGGCTGTCGGGCGGGCTTGCCGCCGCGCCCGCCCTTCGCCGGGGGCGCCGGGCATGGGCCAGAATGGCGCGATGGACGTGAATGCCGCAACGCCGCTGCTCGGCGGCCTGAGCCCCGCCGCCTTCATGCGGCGGCATTGGCAAAAGAAGCCCCTGCTCGTGCGCCAGGCCTGGCCTGACGTGGTGCCACCGCTGGCACGGCCGGCGCTGTTCGAGCTGGCCGGGCGTGACGGCGTGGAATCGCGCCTGGTGCAGTGCAAGGGCCCGCGCCCGCAGGACTGGCAGGTGCGCCACGGCCCGCTGCCGCGGCGTGCGCTGCCGCCGCTGGCGCGCCCGGGCTGGACGCTGCTGGTGCAGGGCCTGGACCTGCACGTACCGGCGGCGCACGAGATGCTCTCGCGCTTCCGCTTCGTGCCCGACGCACGCCTGGACGACCTGATGGTGTCCTGGGCCAGCCCCGGCGGTGGCGTAGGCCCGCATGTCGACGCCTACGACGTCTTCCTGATCCAGGTGCAGGGCCGCCGGCGCTGGCGTGTGTCGCCGCCCACGCGGGGTGGCGAGCCGGCCTGGGTGGAAGGTGCGCCGCTGAAGCGCCTGCGTGACTTCGAGCCGACGCTGGACTGGGTGCTCGAGCCCGGCGACATGCTCTACCTGCCGCCCTACTGGGGCCACGACGGCACCGCGGTGGACGGCGACTGCATGACCTGCTCGGCCGGCTTCCGCGTGCCCGCAGCCGGCGAGCTGGCGCGTGAGCTGTTGCTGCGGCTGTCCGAGGATGAAGGCGACCCCAGGCTCTACCACGACCCCCGGCAGCCGGCCACGGCACAGCCGGCGGCCATTCCGCCGGCGCTGGAAGCCTTCGCCAGGCAGTCACTGCAGCGCCACCTGGCCGACCCACTGGCCTTGCCGCGGGCTTTGGGCGAAATCCTCACCGAGCCCAAGCCGAACGTCTGGTTCGACGGCCACGATGCCGACAGCGCCGCCGACCCGACCACCGCGCTGCAGCTCGATCCGCGCACCCGCATGGCCTACGACAGCCGTCACGTCTTCGTCAACGGCGAGTCCTTCGTCGCCGCGGGCCGCGATGCGCGGCTGATGCGTTGCCTGGCCGACGCGCGGCAGCTGTCGGCGCGCGAGCGCCGCGGCCTCAGTGCCGGTGCCGCCGAACTGCTGCAGGACTGGCGCGCCGCCGGCTGGCTGCACGAGGTGGCGGCATGACGGCGCCCGCGCCGCCGGCGCTGCCCGTCATCGACAGCCGCCGCGGCTGGCACGCCGCGCTGCAGTGGGGTTTCACGACCGCGATGGCGCAGGGCGCCCGCCGTATCGTCGCCGTCGACCCGAGCTTCGCCGACTGGCCGCTGGACGACCCGGCGCTGCTGCAGGCCCTGACCGACTGGTTGCGCCTGCCGCAGCGCAGGCTGGTGCTGCTGGCGGCGCGTTTCGACGAACTGCCGCGGCGCTGCCCGCGTTTCAACGCCTGGCGTGCACCCTGGGCGCATGCCATCGAAGGCTGGCAGGCGCCCGAGGAACTGGCGCGCGACCTGCCGACGCTGCTGACCTGCGATGGTGCGGTCAGCGTGCAGCTCATCGACGCCCTGCATTGGCGCGGAAGGGTGGCGATGGACGAACGCCGCGCACGTCAGTGGTGCGAAGAGACCGACGCGGCTTTGCAACGGTCGGAGCGTGCATTGGCCGTCAGAACGCTGGGTCTCTAGGGATACCCCTTGGTTTCGCTATAATTTCGGGTTAGGTTCGCCGGGTGTCGGCCTTGCGGACCGAACTTGAGTATGGGTTGTCCCTGCATCGTCAGGGGCGACCCGCCAGACGTTTCGGTTCCCGACCCTCCACCACCATTGAAGACACCCATGAACAAGTCCCTCGCCATTGCTACCCTGGTCGCCGCCTTCGCCCTCGCCGCTTGCGGCAAGAAGGCCGAAGCTCCCGCGCCTGCCCCCGCCCCCGCTCCCGCCCCGGCCGCTGCCGTGGCTGACGCTGCTGCCAGCGCCGCTTCCGCCGTGGCTGACACCGCGTCGGCCGCGATGGGCGCCGCCAACGCTGTGGCCGCCGCCGCTTCGGCCGCTGCCAGCGCCGGCATGAAGTAAGCCGACACGCCGCAAGGCGTGTTTCGGATCAGGAAGGGCCGCCGCGAGGCGGCTTTTCCGCTTCTGGCGCCGATGGCGCCGCCACGGGCCGCAAAGATCAGGGCCTTGCGCGGATCCGGCTCCGCCGGTCCGCTGCCAGAGCCCCCCCGGGGGTAGCGAACGCAGTGAGCTTGGGGGTCCAACCTATGCCGCTTCGAGCCCGCTCTCGAAGTGGGCCTTCATCAGCCGCGCCGCAGCTGGCGCGTCATGCGCCTCGATGGCCTGAATCAGCGCCCGGTGCTCGGCCAGCGACTGCGCCAGCCGCCCCTGCTTGAACAGCGAGTGATGGCGGTTGAGCTTCATCACCTTGCGCAGGTCCTGCACCGTCTGCAGCGCCCAGCGGTTGCCTGCGACCTGCAGCAGCATGACGTGGAAGCGTTCGTTGGCGGCGAAAAACTCGTCGCGCCGGCGCACCTGCTTCTCGAGTTGCGCGTGCAGCGCCGCCAGCTCGGCCCGCTGAGCGGGGCTGGCCTCGGCGGCCACCGTGGCCGCGGCGTCGCTTTCCAGCAGCGCCAGCAGGTGGTAGATCTGCGTCACGTCGTCGCGCGACATCTCGGTGACGTAGGCGCCGCGCCGCACCTTCATCGTCACCAGCCCTTCGGCGGCCAGCACCTTCAGCGCCTCGCGCAGCGGCGTGCGACTGATGCCGAAGGCGGCGGCGAGTTTCATCTCGTCGATCCAGCCGCCCGGTTCGAGTTCGCGCGCGAAGATCTGCTGGCGCAGGCGTTCGGCCACGTCCTGGTACAGGGCGCGGGGCGACAGCGGCGGGTTCGGATCGGCGAGCGCGGCCAAGGCAATGGTCTGTCAGGCTGACGTGGGTTTTGAATTCATAATTATGCATAATGCGCCGCCGCCCTCAACGGTCGATGTGACGGCGGCGCGAATTCCGACGGCCTGGCCCGTCGCCGTGGGCCACGACAGCGGGCCCGGGAGCAGATGCATGAGTGAAGAGAAGACTCCGCCCGAATTCGCCGCGGCCACGCTGGTGATGTGGCAGAAGGCGGCCGCGAAGTCGGCCCCCGGTGGCGACGTCGCGGCACTGGGCTGGCACACGCCCGAGGGCATCGCCGTCAAGCCGTTGTACACCGCGGCCGACATCGCCGCGCTGCCGCAACCGGCGCTGGCCGACACGCTGCCCGGCTTCGAGCCCTACATCCGCGGCCCGCAGGCCACGATGTACGCCGTGCGGCCTTGGACCATCCGCCAGTACGCGGGCTTTTCCACCGCCGAAGACAGCAACGCCTTCTACCGCCAGGCGCTGGCTGCCGGCGGCCAGGGCGTCAGCGTGGCCTTCGACCTCGCCACCCACCGCGGCTACGACAGCGACCACCCACGCGTCACCGGTGATGTGGGCAAAGCGGGTGTGGCTATCGACAGCGTCGAGGACATGAAGATCCTCTTCGACGGCATTCCGCTCGACAAGGTGAGCGTGAGCATGACGATGAACGGCGCCGTGCTGCCGGTGCTGGCGGGTTATGTCGTCGCGGCCGAAGAGCAGGGGGTTTCACAAGAGCAACTGAGCGGCACCATCCAGAACGACATCCTCAAGGAGTTCATGGTCCGCAACACCTACATCTACCCGCCGGCGCCCAGCATGCGCATCGTGGCCGACATCATCGAGTACACGGCGCAGAAGATGCCGAAGTTCAACTCGATCAGCATCAGCGGCTACCACATGCAGGAAGCCGGTGCGAACCAGGCGCTGGAGCTCGCATTCACCCTCGCGGACGGCAAGGAGTACGTGAAGACGGCCATCAACAAGGGCCTGGACGTCGACGCCTTCGCCGGGCGGTTGAGCTTCTTCTGGGCCATCGGGATGAACTTCTATCTCGAGATCGCCAAGATGCGCGCTGCGCGGCTGCTGTGGACACGCATCATGAAGGGCTTCAACGCGAAGAGCCCGAAGAGCCTGATGCTGCGCACGCACTGCCAGACCAGCGGCTGGAGCCTGACCGAGCAGGACCCGTACAACAACGTCGTGCGCACGACGGTCGAGGCCATGGCCGCGGTGTTCGGCGGCACGCAGAGCCTGCACACCAACAGCTTCGACGAGGCCATCGCGCTGCCCACCGAAACGAGTTCGCGCATCGCGCGCAACACGCAGCTCATCATCCAGGAAGAGACCCACATCACCAGCGTCGTCGACCCCTGGGCCGGCAGCTACATGATGGAGTCACTGACGCAGGAAATGGCCGCCAAGGCGTGGGCCATCATCGAGGAGGTCGAGGCCCAGGGCGGCATGACGCAGGCGGTGGACAGCGGCTGGGCCAAGCTGAAGATCGAGGCCAGCGCGGCCGAGAAGCAGGCGCGCATCGACAGCGGCAAGGACGTCATCGTCGGCGTGAACAAGTACAAGCTGGCGAAGGAAGACGCCATCGAGATCCGCGAGGTCGACAACGTGACTGTGCGCGAAGGTCAGATCGAGCGGCTGCGGCAGATCCGCGCCACACGCGATGGCGCGAAGGTGCAGGCCGCGCTGGACGCGCTGGCGGCCGCCGCGGCGTCTGGCCAGGGCAACCTGCTGGGCCTGAGCATCGAGGCCGTGCGCCTTCGCGCCACGGTGGGTGAAGTCAGCGATGCGCTGGAAAAGGTCTACGGGCGCCACCGCGCCGACATCCAGAAGGTGACCGGGGTGTATGCAGCCGAGTACGCAAGTCAATACGACAGCGCCGAGGGTTGGGACAAGCTCAAGGGCGAGATCGCCGAATTCGGCGAACAACAGGGCCGCCGCCCGCGCGTGATGATCGCCAAGCTGGGCCAGGACGGCCACGACCGCGGTGCCAAGGTGGTGGCCACGGCGTTTGCCGATCTCGGCTACGACGTCGACATCGGCCCGCTCTTCCAGACACCCGAGGAATGCGCGCGCCAGGCCATCGAGAACGACGTGCACGCGGTCGGTGTCAGTACGCTGGCCGCAGGGCACAAGACACTGGTGCCGGCCATCATTGCCGCGTTGAAGCAGCAGGGCGCCGACGACATCATCGTCTTCGTCGGCGGCGTGATCCCGGCCCAGGACTACGACTTCCTCTACGAAGCGGGCGTGAAGGGCATCTACGGGCCGGGCACACCGATCCCGGTGAGCGCCAAGGACGTGCTCGAACAGATCCGGCAGGCCCGGCGCTGAAAGATCGGCGATGAAGGTCAAGCCCACCCCGGCCGACGGCTTTGCGCTGGAGACGGCGCGTGCCGACGACTTCGAGGCGCTGCATGCGCTGCGCCTGCGTGCCATGCGCGAGAGCCTGCAAGCGCTGGGGCGATACGACGAACGACGCTCGCGCGAACGCCTGGCCGATGGTTTTGTGCCCGCGCACACGCAGCACATCGTCGTCGGCGGCCAGCGGGTCGGTTTCCTGGTGCTGCGGCGCCTGTCGCATTCGCTGCGTCTGAACCATTTCTACATCGACCCGACACACGCACGCCAGGGCATAGGCAGTGCCGTGCTGCGTTGGATGCTGGCGCAGGCCGACGCGGCGCAACTGCCCGTGGAACTCGTCGCGTTGAAGGGCAGCGCCGCCAACCGCTTCTACCTGCGGCACGGCTTCGTCGGCGCCGGCGAAGGGCTCTGGGATATCGACTACCTGCGCCCCCCCGTCACCCCGGCGTTGCGCGTCGTACGCGCGCTCTGGGCTGCGACGCAGGCGCGCGACTGGGCCGCCGCGCGCGCGCTGCTGCGCGACGACCTGCAGTGCACCTTGTGGACCAGCGGCGAACACTACGCCAGCGCCGACGGCTACATCGCGGTGCAGGCCGCCTATCCCGAGGGCTGGTCGCTGCTGCTGAAGGAACTGGTGCGCCTGGACGACGGCCGCGTGCTGGCGCTGGCACGTGTCGACCACCCGCCCGGCCACTTCTACGCGACGGCGCTGTGCCGCATCGACGACGGGCTGATCGCGGGCATCGACGAATACTGGTCGACGCTGGAGCCGCCGCCCGACTGGCGCACGCCTGAACGCTTTGCAGGCCTGTCGCGCTTCGACCCCCTGGCCGACCCGCGGGCGCGCGAGCCTTGAACATGTCCCAGCCTGCCGAACTGCCTGTCGAACTGCATGAAGCCGACCGCCGCTGGGCCGAGGCCCTGCTGGGCGCGCCCGGCGCGGCGCAGCGCCGCGCGCTGGCCAAAACCATCACGCTGCTGGAGAGCACCCGCGCCGACCACCGCGCGCGCGCCGACGCGCTGCTGAACGCGCTGCTGCCGCACAGCGGGCGTGCCTTCCGGCTCGGCATCAGCGGCGTGCCGGGCGTGGGCAAGAGCACCTTCATCGAAGCGCTGGGCCTCTTCCTCGTTGAGCGCGGCCACCGTGTGGCGGTGCTGGCCGTCGACCCCAGCAGCAGCCTCAGCGGCGGCAGCATCCTGGGCGACAAGACGCGCATGGAACGGCTCTGCATGGACGAACGGGCCTACATCCGCCCCAGCCCGGCCTGCGGCACGCTGGGCGGCGTGGCCGAGAAGACGCGTGAATCGCTGCTGGTCTGCGAGGCCGCAGGCTACGACGTCGTCATTGTCGAGACCGTGGGCGTGGGCCAGAGCGAAACCGCGGTGGCCGGCATGACCGACCTCTTCGTGCTGCTGCAATTGCCCAACGCCGGCGACGACCTGCAGGCCATCAAGAAGGGCGTGATGGAGCTGGCCGATCTGGTGGTCATCAACAAGGCCGACCTCGACGAGGCCGCCGCCACGCGCGCCCGCGCCCAGATCACCAGCGCGCTGCGCTTCTTCGGCCCGCACGCGCAGCACGGCGCCGAGGTATTGCAGACGAGCGCGCTGAAGGGCACCGGCCTGCCGGCGTTCTGGCAGGCCGTGACCGCGCAGCGCGAAGCCCGGCAGGCCAGCGGTGAGCTGACCCACCGCCGCCGCCGGCAGGACGAAGCCTGGATGTGGGAACGTATCCAGGCGGGCCTGCAGCAGCGTTTCCGACAGCACCCCGCCGTGCGCGCGGCGCTGCCCGGCATCAGCGCCGACGTCACCGCCGGGCGCCTGGCCGCCTCGGTGGCCGCACGCCGGCTGCTGGACCTGTTGAACTGAACGAATACCGGAAGAAGAGAGCCGACATGCACGACATCATCGAACAGCTGGAAACAAAACGCGCCGCGGCCCGACTGGGCGGCGGTGAAAAGCGCATTGCCGGCCAGCACGCCAAGGGCAAGCTCACGGCGCGCGAGCGGCTGGAACTGCTGCTCGACGAAGGCACCTTCGAAGAGTGGGACATGTTCGTCGAGCACCGCTGCGCCGAGTTCGGCATGCAGGACAACAAGATCCCGGGCGACGGTGTCGTCACCGGCTACGGCATGATCAACGGCCGCCTGGTCTTCGTCTTCAGCCAGGACTTCACGGTCTTCGGCGGTGCGCTCAGCGAAGCCCACGCCGAGAAGATCTGCAAGGTGATGGACCAGGCGATGAAGGTGGGCGCGCCCGTCATCGGCCTGAACGACAGCGGCGGCGCACGCATCCAGGAAGGCGTGGCCTCGCTCGGCGGCTACGCCGAGGTCTTCCAGCGCAACGTGATGGCCAGTGGCGTGGTGCCACAGATCAGCCTGATCATGGGCCCCTGCGCCGGCGGCGCGGTGTATTCACCGGCCATGACCGACTTCATCTTCATGGTCAAGGACTCGTCCTACATGTTTGTCACCGGCCCCGAGGTGGTGAAGACGGTGACCCACGAGGAAGTCACCGCCGAGGAACTGGGCGGCGCCATCGCGCACACCACCAAGAGCGGCGTGGCCGACCTGGCCTTCGAGAACGACGTCGAGGCCATCGCCATGCTGCGGCGCTTCTTCAACTACCTGCCGCTGAACAACCGCGAGAAGCCGCCGGTGCGCAAGAGCGGCGACGCCGCCGATCGGCTGGACCACTCGCTCGACACGCTGGTGCCCGACAACCCGAACAAGCCCTACGACATCAAGGAGCTGATCTACAAGGTGGTCGACGACGGCGACTTCTTCGAACTGCAGCGCGACAACGCGAAGAACATCGTCATCGGCTTCGGCCGCATGGATGGGCAGCCCGTGGGCATCGTCGCCAACAACCCGCTCGTGATGGCCGGCTGTCTGGACATCAAGAGCAGCATCAAGGCCGCGCGCTTCGTGCGCTTCTGCGACGCCTTCAACATCCCCGTGCTCACCTTCGTCGACGTGCCGGGTTTCATGCCGGGCACGGCGCAGGAGTACGGCGGCATCATCAAGCACGGTGCCAAGCTGCTGTACGCCTATGCCGAGTGCACGGTGCCCAAGGTGACGGTGATCACGCGCAAGGCCTACGGTGGCGCTTACGACGTGATGAGCTCCAAGCACCTGCGCGGCGACGTCAACTTCGCCTGGCCTAACGCGGAAATTGCGGTGATGGGCGCCAAGGGCGCGGTGGAGATCATCTTCCGCGAGGACAAGGGCGACCCGGCCAAGCTGGCCGCCAAGGAAGCGGAATACAAGGCGCGCTTCGCCAATCCCTTCGTCGCCGGCGCGCGCGGCTACATCGACGACGTGATCCAGCCCCACGAGACGCGCAAGCGCATCTGCCGCAGCCTCGCGATGCTGCGCGACAAGAAGCTCGACAACCCGTGGCGCAAGCACGGGAACATCCCACTTTGAAGCAGGCGGAGACCTCCACCATGTTCACCAAGATCCTCATTGCCAACCGGGGCGAAATCGCCTGCCGCGTCATCAAGACCGCGAAGAGGCTGGGCATCGTCACCGTGGCGGTGTACTCCGAGGCCGACCGCGACGCGCGCCATGTCGGGCTTGCCGACGAGGCCGTGCTGCTGGGCCCCGCGCCTTCGCGCGAGAGCTACCTCGTCGCCGACAAGATCATCGCGGCCTGCAAGGCCACCGGCGCGCAGGCCGTGCACCCGGGTTACGGCTTCCTCAGTGAAAACGAGGACTTCGCGCGCCGTGTCGAGCAGGAGGGCATCGTCTTCATCGGCCCGAAGCACTACAGCATCGCGGCGATGGGCGACAAGATCGCGTCGAAGAAGCTGGCCAAGGAAGCCAACGTCAGCACCATCCCGGGCTGGAACGAGGCCATACAGACGCCGGAAGCGGCGGTGAAGATCGCCAAGGACATCGGCTACCCGGTGATGATCAAGGCCAGCGCCGGCGGCGGCGGCAAGGGCCTGCGTGTGGCCGTCAACGACAAGGAAGCCTTCGAGGGCTTCAGCAGCTGCCGCAACGAGGCGCGCAACAGCTTCGGCGACGACCGTGTCTTCATCGAGAAGTACGTCGAGGAGCCGCGCCACATCGAGATCCAGGTGCTGGGCGACGCCCACGGCAACGTCGTCTACCTGCACGAACGTGAGTGCAGCATCCAGCGCCGCCACCAGAAGGTGATCGAGGAAGCGCCTTCGCCCTTCATCAGCGAAGCCACGCGCAAAGCGATGGGCGAACAGGCCGTGGCCTTGGCCAAGGCCGTGCGCTACCAGAGCGCGGGCACGGTGGAATTCGTCGTCGGCAAGGACCAGAGTTTCTATTTTCTGGAAATGAACACGCGGCTGCAGGTCGAGCACCCGGTGACCGAGAGCATCACCGGCATCGACCTCGTCGAGCAGATGCTGCGCGTGGCCGCTGGCGAGAAGCTGCCCTTCACGCAGGAACAGATTCCGCGCCGCGGCTGGGCCATCGAATGCCGCATCAACGCCGAAGATCCGTTCCGCGGTTTCCTGCCTTCCACCGGCCGCCTGGTGCGCTACCTGCCGCCGCCGCAGACCATGGAAGCGTCGCTGCCCGTGCCCGCCACCTTCGACGAGGCCGGGCGCGTGCTGGAAGGGGGCGGCGTGCGTGTCGACACCGGCGTCTACGAGGGCGGCGAGATCCCGATGTACTACGACTCGATGATCGCCAAGCTCATCGTGCACGGGCGTGACCGCGGCGACGCCATCGCCAAGATGCGCGAGGCGCTGAACGGCTTCGTGATCCGTGGCGTCGCCAGCAACATCCCCTTCCAGGCCGCGCTGCTGGCGCACCCGAAGTTCGTCGCTGGCGACTTCAACACCGGTTTCATCGCCGAACAGTACGGCGCCGGCTTCCGCGCCGAAGACGTGCCGCACGACGACCCCGACTTCCTCGTCGCGCTGGCCGCCGCCGCCTACCGCCGCTACCGCGAGCGCGCTGCAGGCATCAGCGGCCAACTGGCCGGGCATGGCGTCGTCATCGGTGACTATTTCGTCGTCGCGGTGAAGGGCGAGAAAGACCTGCACACCTACGTGCCGGTGCACGTGAAGAGCGAAGGCGCCATCACGGTGGCGATGGGTGCCAAGCAGTATGTGATGACCAGCGACTGGCAGTTCGGTGGCATCCGCGCCAACGGCCTCTGCAACGGCCGGCCCTTCACGGCGCAGTTGGAACGCCACGGGCTGTGGCTGCGTGTGGAGCACAACGGCCTGCGCATCGAGGCCCAGGTGATGAGCGCACGCGCGGCAGAACTGCTGCGTGTGATGCCCTACAAGGCGCCGGCCGACCTGAGCAAGTTCCTGCTGTCGCCGATGCCCGGGCTGCTGGTCGACGTCGCGGTACAGCCGGGCCAGAAGGTGCTGGCCGGTGAACGGCTGGCGGTGATCGAGGCGATGAAGATGGAGAACATCCTCACCGCCACGCAGGACGGCACGGTGGGCGAGCTGCTGGCCAAGAAGGGCGAGACCCTGGCCGTCGACCAGCCCATCCTCAGGTTTGCCTGAAGGCGCACTCCGATGAACAAGCCTTTCCGCATCCTCGGCCTGCAGCAGATCGCGATCGGCGGGCCCGACAAGCAGCGCCTGCACAAGCTGTGGGTCGATATCTTCGGCCTGAGCGTGAAGAGCACGTTCGTCAGCGAGCGCGAGAACGTCGACGAGGACATCTGCGCTTTGGGCGAGGGTGTGCACGCGGTCGAGGTCGACCTGATGCAGCCGCTGGACCCCGAGAAGAAACCCGCCGTGCACACCACGCCGCTGAACCATGTCGGGCTGTGGGTCGACGACCTGCCCAGGGCCGTCGAGTGGATGACTGCGAACGGCGTGCGCTTTGCGCCCGGCGGCATCCGCAAGGGCGCCACGGGACACGACATCTGCTTCATCCACCCCAAGTCCAGCGACGATTTCCCCATCGGCGGCGAGGGCGTGTTGATCGAACTCGTGCAGGCGCCGCCGGAAGTGGTGGCCGCCTTGTCCTGAAGGCCGTGACAGCCGCGCAAGCACCGACACGCCGCGGTGTCACGGCGCCGGGCTTATGCTTCGCGCCCTCGCGCCCCGCCGCTGACCTGTCCCATATCCCATGAGCGACCGCAAACCCGTCACCCTGCACCGCCTGCGCACGATGCACGCCGCAGGCGAGAAGATCGCGATGCTGACCTGCTACGACGCCACCTTCGCGTCGCTGCTCGACGCCGCCGGCATCGACGTGCTGCTGATCGGCGATTCGCTCGGCATGGTGCTGCAGGGGCGCGACTCCACGCTGCCCGTCACGCTGGAAGAGATGGCCTACCACACGGCTTGCGTGGTGCGGGGTCGCAGCAAGGCCTGGGTCATCGCAGACCTGCCTTTCGGCAGCTACCAGAGCAGCCCGGCGCAGGCCATCGACAGCGCGGTGCGCTTGATGCAGGCCGGCGCGCACATGGTCAAGCTCGAAGGCGGCGGCTGGACGGTGCCCGTGGTGGCCGAACTGGTGGAACGCGGCATCCCGGTCTGCGCCCACCTGGGCCTGACGCCGCAGTCGGTGCACGCCCTGGGCGGCTGGCGTGTGCAGGGCCGCGATGAGGCCGCCGCTGCGCGGTTGCTGGCCGATGGCCAGGCGCTGGCCGCGGCCGGCGCGGCGTTGCTGGTGCTGGAACTGGTGCCCAGCAGTGTGGCCAACACGCTGCAGGCGGCGCTGCCGATACCCGTCATCGGCATCGGTGCCGGCCCCGGCACCGCGGGCCAGGTGCTGGTGCTGCACGACATGCTGGGCCTCAACGGCAACGCCGTGCCGCGCTTCGTGCGCAACTTCATCGCCGATGTGCCTAGCGGCGAGAACCCGGTGGCCGAGGCCGTGCGGCGCTACGTCGCGGCGGTGAAGGACGGCAGCTTCCCCGACCCGGTGGCCCACGGGTATTGAAGTGAAGCCCCCCAGCTCGTTTGCGCTCGCTACCCCCCGGGGGGGCCGTCCGCCAACGGCCCGGCCGAGCCGGTTCCGTAGCGGGAAACTTGATCGCCGTGCCGCGCTTCATGCGTCGCGGATGGCGCGTGGTGCCATGGACAACTGACGTGCGCACCGTCCACACCATTGCCGCGCTGCGCGCCGCCGTCATCGCCGGTGGGCGCGCGCCGGCCTTCGTGCCGACCATGGGCAACCTGCATGCCGGCCATCTGGCGCTGGTGCACCAGGCGCGCCTGGCCGGCGGCCCGGTGGTGGCCAGCATCTTCGTCAACCGGCTGCAGTTCGCGCCGCACGAAGACTTCGACAGCTACCCCCGCACGCTGGAACACGACGCCGTGCTGCTGCGCGAGGCCGGCTGCGACCTGCTGTTTGCGCCCGACGAGACCGAGCTCTACCCCGAGCCGCAGCGGGTGACAGTGCATCCCGACCCGGCGCTGGCCGATGTGCTGGAAGGCGCCTTCCGCCCCGGCTTTTTCATCGGCGTGTGCACGGTGGTACTGAAACTCTTCAACGCCGTGCAGCCGCGGCTGGCGGTGTTCGGCAAGAAGGACTACCAGCAGCTGATGGTGGTGCGGCAGATGGTGCGCCAACTGGCGCTGCCGCTGCAGGTACTGGGCGGCGAAACGGCACGCGCCGACGATGGCTTGGCGCTGTCGTCGCGCAACGGCTACCTCTCTGCGGCCGAGCGCGCCGAGGCGCCGGCGCTGGCGAAGACGCTGCGCGCGCTGGCGGTGGCGGTGGCGGTGCAATCCGGGCGGCGCGACTTCGCGGCGCTGGAAGCCGATGCGCTGGCCACGCTGACCCGGCGCGGCTGGGTGCCCGACTACGTGGCGCTGCGTCGCCAGACCGACCTGGCGCCGCCGCAGGGCGGCGCCGACGAAGCGCTGGTGGTGCTGGCCGCGGCGCGGCTGGGCCGCACGCGGCTCATCGACAACCTGGAGATCACGCCATGACTGCCTTTTCGCTGCTCGAACAACTGCTCAAGTCCGGCCTGCCCGCCGCGGGTACGGCGCAGCGCGACGACCTGAACAAGTACACCAAGGGCGCCGCCGTGGGTGGTGTGCTGGGCCTGTTGCTGGGCACACGCCGCGGCCGCGGCATCGGCGGCACGGCCTTGAAGTACGGCAGCGTGGCGGCGCTGGGTGCGCTGGCCTGGAAGGCTTACCAGGATCACCAGGCGCGTGAGCAGACAGGGGCGCCGACGGCGGCCGCCGCTGCGCCGCCCGCGGCCACGCCCAGCAGTTTCGCCGCGCTGCCCCCGCCGCAGCAGGAAGAGCACGGCCGCGCCATGCTCAAGGCGCTGATCGCCGCCGCCAAGGCCGACGGCCACATGGACGAACGTGAACAAGGCCTGGTGCAGGCCGAACTGCAGCGCACCGACGCCGATGCCGCCACACGCGCCTGGGTCGAAGCCGAACTGCGCCGCCCGGTCGAGCCCGCCGACGTGGCCGCCGCCGCCACCGGCCCCGAGATGGCGGCCGAGATCTACCTCGCCAGCCTGCTCGTGATCGACCGGACGAGCACGATGGAGCGCGCCTACCTCGACGCCCTGGCCACCGAACTGCGCCTGGCACCTTCGCTGAAGGCCGACCTGGAGACCCGCGTCACCGCCACCTGAAGCGGCCGCGTCTTCAAATGCCTTCCACGGCTACCAGCGAGCCGCGCGCCGCACGCTGGCGCAGCGCGATCAAGGGCGCGTAGTCGGACGAGCGGTAGAAGGCCTGCAGCTGGGCCATGCTCGGGAACTCCAGGATCACCTGGCGGTGTACCGGCGTGTCGCCTTCCAGCGGCGCCGCGGCGCCGCCGCGCACCAGGTAGCGCCCGCCGTGGGCGGCGATCACGGCCGGCACCCGGGCGCGGTACTGTTCGTAAAGCACCGGGTCGGTGATCTCGATGTTGCCGTAGAGGTAGGCGGCCATGGGGGGGGCTCCGGTTGTATCCAGGGGCCGCGGCAGAGGTCCGCGGGGCGCCGGACAATGTAGGGGATGAAGCCCACATCCGCACCCGCACCCGCACCCGCACCCGCACCCTCGCCGTCGCCGTCGCCCGTGTCCCCGGCCATCGATCTGTCGATGCTGCCCTTCAGCCCCGCCGCCGAACGCAACGCGCCGCACATCGCGGCGGCGCTGGCCGGCTGGCTGCCGCCGCGTGCCCGTGTGCTGGAAGTGGCCAGCGGCACAGGGCAGCACGCCGCGTTTTTCTCCCAGGCCCGGCCGGGCTGGACCTGGCAGGCCACCGAAGCCGAGACGCACGCCCTGCCGGCGCTGGCCGCGCGCTGCGCCGGGCTGCCGCAGGTGCTGCCGCCGCTGCAGCTGGACGTGCTGGCGCCGCCCTGGTCGGTGGCCGAGGCGGGCTTCGACGCTGTCTACTGCGCCAACCTGCTGCACATCGCACCCTGGCCGGTCACGCCCGCCTTCTTCTCGGGTGCTGCGCGTGTCCTGGCGCAGGGTGGCACCGTCGCCGTCTACGGCCCCTTCGTCGTCGACGGCGAGCCGCTGGCGCCGAGCAACGCCGCCTTCGACGCCGACCTGCGCGCCCGCGACGCGGCCTGGGGCCTGCGTCGGCTGGCCGACGTGGTGCACGCCGCCGCGCAGGTCGGCTTCGTGCTGGAAGAGCGCCTGGCGCTGCCCGCCAACAACCTGCTGCTGCGCTTCGGTCGCGCAGCCGCCTGAGACCCACTGCCGCATGGACACGCCCAAAGCGCCGCGCCTGAACCCGAAGAAGCTGCTGCTCGGCAAGTGGACGGCGGTGGCGCCGCGCGACAAGGAAAAGCACTTCATCGTCACGCAGCTGGTGCTGCCCGCGACGACCACCGTGCCGCCGCCACCCGTCGTCGACATCGTCATCGAGGCCGTGCACTCCGGCCGCAGCCGCACCATCGCCTGGCGTGAACTCACCGACACCACACGCTGGCTGCAAGGCTGGCGCTGAGCACACCGCAGTACTGAACCGGAGCCCCCGACCATGAGCACCATGATGAAGGCCGCCTTCTACGACCGCACCGGCCCGGCGCGCGACGTGCTGCAGCTCGGTGAGGTGCCCATGCCCGAGCCCGCGGCCGGCGAGCTGCGTGTGCGGCTGCGCTGGTCGGGCGTGAATCCTTCCGACGTGAAGGCGCGCGCCGGTCTGCGCAGCAGCGTGCTGCCTTTCGAGCGCGTGGTACCGCACAGCGACGGCATGGGCGTGGTCGACGCCGTGGGCGCCGGTGTCGACCCGCTGCGGATCGGCCAACGGGTGTGGGTGTGGAACGCTGCCTGGTGCCGGGCCTTCGGCACCGCGGCGCAGTGCGTCGTGCTGCCGCAGTGCCAGGCCGTAGCCTTGGGCGACGACGTGCCCGACGACGCGGCGGCCTGCTTCGGCATTCCGGCGCTGACGGCGCTGCACGCCGTGCTCACCGACGGCGGCGTGGCCGGCAAGCGGGTGCTGGTGGCCGGCGGCGCGGGTGCGGTGGGGCACTACGCGGTGCAGTTTGCGCGCCTGCTGGGCGCGGCGCAGGTCCTCAGCACGGTCAGCAATGCCGCCAAGGCCGGGCTGGCGCTGGCCGCGGGTGCCGATACGGTGATCGACTACAAGGCCGAAGACGTGGCCGCCCGCGTGCGCGAGGCCACGCAGGGCCAGGGCATCGACCGCATCGTCGAGGTCGACATCGCCGCCAACGCCACGCTCGACATCGAGCTGCTGCGCCCCGGCGGTGAGATCGTGGCCTATGGCAGCGGCGCAGGCCAGTTCCAGCTGCCCTTCTTCCCGCTGATCCTGAAGAACCTGGGGCTGCGCTTTTTCATCGAATACAACCTGGACGACGACGACCGGGCGCGAGCCGAGACGCTGCTGACGCGTTTCCTCGCCCGCGGCGCGCTGCAGCACCAGATCGCGGCGCGGCTGCCGCTGGCGCAGATCGCCGACGCGCATGAACTGATCGAGCAGGGCCGTGTGGTTGGCAACGTGGTGCTGCAGATCGACTGACGGGGGCCTTGCGCCAGTGCAGCTTCTCCCTTGCTCAGCGGTTGGCGGCGGCGGCGTGCGGGCCTAAGCTGTGCGCCCTTGCCACAGCCGGAGAACACGATGTTCAGCCCCGCACGCCGCCTGCCACACGCAGCGGCCGCCTTCAGGTTCGCCCCCGCGGCCATGGCCTTCACCGGCACGCTGGTGCTGTCTGGCGCCGCGCTCGCGCAGACGATGCAGCAGGTTGTGAAGCCGCCGGTGGCGCAGGCCTGGATCGACGTCGCCACCGGCGCCGGCTTCGGCATGCCGGGCATGGGCGGCATGGGCGGTGGTGGCGCCGGCGCGATGTCGATGATCGGCGGCATGTTCGGCCGCGCCATCGGCGGTGGCGGTGGCAACCGCTTCGGGCAGACGCAGACCGCGCCCGGCGGCCGCTGGGTCGACGTCACGCTCACCACGCGCAACAACGCGCAGCTGGGTGAAGCCGAACAGCAGGTGCCGGCCGGCTTCCTGGCGCCGGCGCTGAGACTCCAGTCGCCGAAAGAGAGCAAGGGCAGCGCGCCCGAGCCCGGCGACGACAAGGTGGTCGAAGGCGAATACGAGCGTCCCAAGGGCAAGCTGCTGCTGTACTGGGGCTGCGGCGAGGCGGTGCGCGCCGGGCAGCCGCGGGTGGTCGACTTCGCCACCGCCACGCCGGCCGACCTGGTGCGCGTCTTCCAGTCGCGGCGCGCCACGCAGCGGGGCACCCACGCTGCCGTCGGCCGGCCGGTGTGGCCCAGCCCCGATGACGCGCGCATGGTGCCCGAGGGCGCCTCGCTGGCCGGCGAACACACCTTCAGCGGCGCTGGCGTGCCCGAGGGCTTTCGCTTCCGCGTCCCGGCGGTGCAAGACCTGATGCCGCCCATCAGCCTGAAACAGCAGGACCAGGGCGGCAGCACGAAGCTGGAATGGGAGGCGCTGCCCACCGCGCGTGCCTACTTCATCGCCGGCATGGGTGCTGGGGGTGGCGAAAACGAGATGGTGATCTGGACCAGCAGCGAACAGCCCGACACCGGCTTCGGTCTCATGGACTACCAGACCAACGCCGCGGTCGACCGCTGGCTTAAAGAGCAGGTGCTGCTGGCGCCGAAGACGACGGCCTGCGCCGTGCCCAAGGGTGTGTTCACCGGCCAGGGCGCGATGCTGCGCATGATCGCCTACGGCAACGAGCTGAACCTGGCCCACCCGCCGCGGCCCACCGACGTCAAGCTGCCCTGGGAGCCGCAGTGGGCCGTGAAGGTGCGCGTGAAGTCGCAGACCATGGCGATGCTCGGCATGGAGATGCCCGGCATGCCGGGGCAGGGCGCCGACCGCGAACCCGCGCCCGAGAAGAAGGAACCCGCCATGCCCGGCGTGAAGGACCTGCTGAAGGGCATCTTCGGGCGCTGAGCGGCGGTGGAGTTCGCTCGGCGGCCCAGAGCCTTCGTCTCGAACGAAGGCTTGATTGATAATTGACGCAACAAATCTATGGACGCGAAGGCTATGGTTCAGGTCTCTGCGCGCCGCCGGCCGCCGTCATGCGCTTCGACCTCACCACGCTCAACCTCGTGCTCGCCATTGCCGACACCCGCAGCATCACCCGCGGCGCCGAGCGCGAGCACATCGCGCTGGCTGCGGCCAGCAAGCGCCTGAGCGACCTCGAAGCACGCTTCGGCGTGCCGCTGTTCGAGCGCCGCGCGCGCGGTGTCGAGCCCACCGAAGCCGGCCGCGCCCTGGTGCGCCACGTGCGTGGCCTGCGCAGCAGCCTGCACGCGCTGGAAAGCGAGGTTGTCGAGTTCTCGCGCGGCATCCAGGGCCACCTGCGCATCGTGGCCAACGCCGGTGCCATCAGTGAATGCCTGCCGCCCGACCTGGCGGCCTTTTCGCAGGCCCATCCGCAGATCCGCATCAGTCTCGAAGACCAGACGAGCGCCGAGGTGCAGGCCGCGGTGGCCGAGGGCCGCGCCGACGTCGGTATCTTCGTGCCGCCGCTGCTCGACAACCGGCTGGCCATGCGCACCTACCGCCACGGCGCGCTGGCCGCCATGGTGCCGGCCGGCCACGTGCTCGCCGGCCGCGCGAGCGTGTGCTTCGATGACCTGCTCGACCACGACATCGTCGGCCTGCACCACGGCGCCGCCGTGCACGAACTGATGCGCGCCGAGGCCGAGGGCCAGGGCCGGCCGCTGAAGGCGCGGCTGCAGGTGCGCGGTTTCGACGCCATCGCGCAGCTGGTGGAAGCCGGTCTCGGCGTGGCCGTGATGCCAGCGGCCGTGGCGCAGCGCTTCGCGATGCTCTTCCGCGTCCAGGTGCTGCCCATGACCGACGCCTGGGCCGAGCGCGACTACCTGCTGGCCGTGCGCCGCCAGGAGGTGCTGCCCACCGTGGTGCAGCGTTTTGTCGACGCCCTGTGCCCGCCCGAACCCGCCGCCGCCCCCACTCCCGGACAATCCGCCGCTTCAGACTGAGACGCCATGACCGCAAGAACGCTCTACGACAAGCTGTGGGACGAACACGTCGTCCACACCGAGGACGACGGCACCGCCGTGCTCTACATCGACCGCCACCTGGTGCACGAAGTGACCAGCCCGCAGGCCTTCGAGGGCCTGCGTCTGGCCGGGCGCAAGGTCTGGCGCGTGAGTTCCATCGTCGCCACCGCCGACCACAACACGCCCACCACTGGCTGGGCCGACGGTTACGACGGCATCACCGACCCCATCAGCAAGCTGCAGATCACCACGCTGGACGCCAACATCAAGGCCAGCGGGGCGGCGGCCTACTTCCCCTTCCTGGACCAGCGCCAGGGCATCGTGCACGTCATCGGGCCCGAGAACGGCGCCGTGCTGCCGGGCATGACGGTGGTCTGTGGTGACAGCCACACCAGCACCCACGGTGCCTTCGGCGCGCTGGCGCACGGCATCGGCACCAGCGAGGTCGAGCACGTGATGGCCACGCAGACGCTGCTGGCCAGGAAGGCGAAAAACCTGCTCGTCAAGGTAGAAGGCACGCTGGGCCGCGGCGTCACCGCCAAGGACGTGGTGCTGGCCATCATCGGCAAGATCGGCACCGCCGGCGGCACCGGCACCACCATCGAGTTCGGCGGCAGCGCCATCCGTTCGCTGAGCATGGAAGGCCGCATGACGGTGTGCAACATGGCCATCGAGGCCGGGGCACGCGCGGGCCTGGTGGCGGTGGATGAAAAGACCATCGCCTACTGCAAGGGCCGGCTGTTTTCGCCCAAGGGCGTGGAGTGGGAGCACGCCGTGGCGCACTGGCGCACGCTGCAGTCCGACCCCGGCGCGCACTTCGACGCCGTGGTGGAACTCGACGCCGCGGCCATCCAGCCGCAGGTCACCTGGGGCACCAGCCCCGAGATGGTGGTGGGCGTGGACGGGCGCGTGCCCGACCCCGACAAGGAGAAGGACGCCACCAGGCGCGGCGCCATCGAGCGCGCGCTGGTCTACATGGGCCTGGAGCCGAACAAGGCCATCACCGACATCCGCATCGACAAGGTGTTCATCGGCAGCTGCACCAACAGCCGCATCGAAGACCTGCGCGAGGCGGCGGCCGTCGTCAAGCGCGCAGGCCAGCGCGTGGCGGCGAACGTGAAGGTGGCGATGGTCGTGCCGGGCTCGGGCCAGGTGAAGGCCCAGGCCGAGGCCGAGGGCCTGCATACGATCTTCATCGCGGCCGGCTTCGAGTGGCGTGAACCCGGCTGCAGCATGTGCCTGGCGATGAACGCCGACCGCCTGGAGCCCGGCGAACGCTGCGCCAGTACCAGCAACCGCAATTTCGAGGGCCGTCAGGGTGCAGGGGGGCGCACCCACCTCGTCAGCCCCGCGATGGCGGCCGCCGCCGCGCTGAACGGGCATTTTGTCGACGTCCGACGCGTCGGCTGAACCTGTCAGGAGCCCACGTCATGACCAAGCACATCCTCGCCGCGCTCATTGCAGCCTTTGCCCTTTCCGCCTGCAACACCATGGAGGGCCTGGGCAAGGACCTCTCGAAGGCCGGCGAGAAGATCGAAGCAGCCGCGAAGAAGAAGTAGGACACCGCCATGCAAGCCTTCACCGTGCACCAGGGGCTCGTCGCCCCGATGGACCGCGACAACGTCGACACCGACGCCATCATCCCCAAGCAGTTCCTGAAGTCGATCGCGCGCAGCGGCTTCGGCCCCAACCTGTTTGACGCCTGGCGCTACCTCGACCCCGGTGAACCGGGGCAGGACCCGGCGTCACGCAAGCCCAACCCCGACTTCGTGCTGAACCAGCCGCGTTATGCCGGCGCTTCGGTGCTGCTGGCGCGCAGCAACTTCGGTTGCGGTTCCAGCCGCGAGCACGCGCCGTGGGCGCTGGACCAGTACGGCTTCCGTGCCGTCATCGCACCCAGCTTCGCCGACATCTTCTTCAACAACTGCTACAAGAACGGGCTGCTGCCCATCGTGCTGCCCGAAGCGCAGGTAGCCAAGCTCTTCGACGAGGTGTTTGCCTTCCCCGGCTACCGGCTGATGGTGGACCTGCCGCGCCAGGTAGTGGTCAAGCCCGACGGCAGCGAGCTGCCCTTCGAAGTGCAGGCCTTCCGCAAGTACTGCCTCGTCAACGGCTTCGACGACATCGGCCTGACGCTGCGGCACCAGGACAAGATCAAGGCCTTCGAGGCCGAGCGCCTGGCGAAGATGCCCTGGCTGGGGGATGTGAGCCCCCAAGCTCGCTAGCGCTCGCTGCCCCCCGTGGGGGTCGTCCGCCAACGTCCCGGCGGAGCCTGCGCCGTGGCGGGAAGCTTGATCAAGACGAACAACACACTTCAAAGGCAACAAGCAACATGAAGATCGCCATCCTGCCGGGCGACGGCATCGGCACCGAGATCATGGACCAGGCCGTGAAGGTGATGCAGGTGCTGGACCTGTCCTTCGAGACCGAGACCGCGCTCGTCGGCGGCGCCGCCTACGAGGCCCACGGCCACCCGCTGCCCGAAGCGACGCTGCAACTCGCGAAGGACGCCGACGCCATCCTCTTCGGCGCCGTGGGCGACTGGAAGTTCGACAAACTCGAACGTGCGCTGCGCCCCGAGCAAGCCATCCTGGGCCTGCGCAAGCACCTCGGCCTGTTCGCGAACCTGCGCCCGGCGCTGTGCTACCCGCAGCTGACGCACGCCTCGTCGCTGAAGCCCGAACTCGTCGCGGGCCTCGACATCCTGATCATCCGCGAGCTGACGGGCGACATCTACTTCGGCCAGCCGCGCGGCCGCCGCACCGCCGTCGACGGCCACTTCCCTGGCGCCGAAGAAGCCTTCGACACGATGCGCTACAGCCGGCCCGAGATCGAGCGCATCGCCCACGTCGCCTTCCAGGCCGCGCGCAAGCGCAGCGGGCGCGTGACCAGCGTCGACAAGGCCAACGTGCTCGAGACCTTCCAGTTCTGGAAGGACGTGGTCACCGAAGTGCATGCAGAGCATTACCCCGACGTCGAGCTGCAGCACATGTACGTCGACAACGCAGCCATGCAGCTCGTGAAGGCGCCCAAGGCCTTCGACGTGGTGTTCACCGGCAACATGTTCGGCGACATCCTCAGCGACGAGGCCGCCATGCTCACAGGCTCCATCGGCATGCTGCCGAGCGCCTCGCTCGACGTGAACAACAAGGGCCTGTACGAGCCCAGCCACGGCAGCGCGCCCGACATCGCCGGTAAGGATCTTGCAAACCCGCTGGCTACAATCCTGAGCCTTGCCATGATGCTGCGCTACACCCTCCAGCAAACCGCCGCGGCCGACCGCATCGAGTCCGCGGTGCAGGCCGTGCTGACGGCCGGGCTGCGCACGGGCGACATCTGGAGCGAAGGCACGACCCAGGTCGGCACACGCGAGATGGGTGATGCGGTCGTCGCCGCAGTCGGTGGCAACTTCACCGGCAAAACCATGACCACCAAGACCTAGCGTCTCGGACCGTCTCGCCCCACCTCTGGACCCCGGCGATACGAGCCGGGGGCGAACCGGGGTCCAGACATACTGGAAAGGCAGGACAAAAATGGCACTCGTAGGATTGGTTGGCTGGCGCGGCATGGTCGGCAGCGTGCTGATGGACCGCATGCAGGCCGAAGGCGACTTCGCGCTCATCGAACCGCTGTTCTTCAGCACCAGCAACGCCGGCGGTACCGCACCGTCGCAGGCGAAGAACGAAACGAAGTTGCAGGACGCGCACGACATCGCGGCGCTCAAGCGCTGCGACATCGTCATCACCTGCCAGGGTGGCGACTACACCAGCGAGGTCTACCCGAAACTGCGCGCCGCGGGCTGGAACGGCCACTGGATCGACGCCGCGTCGACGCTGCGCATGGCCGACGACGCGGTCATCGTCCTCGACCCGGTGAACATGCCGGTGATCAAGGACGCGCTGTCGCGGGGTGGCCGCAACTGGATAGGCGGCAACTGCACCGTCAGCTGCATGCTGATGGGCGTGGGTGCGCTCTACAAGGCCGGCCTGGTCGAGTGGATGAGCACCCAGACTTACCAGGCCGCCAGCGGCGGCGGCGCGCAGCACATGCGCGAACTGCTGACGCAGTACGGCACGCTCAACGCCGCGGTCAAGCCGCTGCTCGACGACCCGAAGAGCGCCATCCTCGAGATCGACCGCCAGGTCATCGCGAAGCAGCGTTCACTCTCGGCGGCAGAGACCGCCAACTTCGGCGTGCCGCTGGGTGGCTCGCTCATCCCCTGGATCGACAAGGACCTCGGTATCGGAAAGAGCCGGGACGAGCCCGGCTGGGGCATGTCGAAGGAAGAGTGGAAGGGCATGGCCGAGACCAACAAGATCCTCGGCCAGGGCGAAGGATTCGGATCGGCGGCGGTCCCGGTGGACGGTTTTTGCGTGCGCGTGGGCGCCATGCGCTGCCACAGCCAGGCGTTGACCTTCAAGCTGAAGAAGGACGTGCCCGTGGCCGACATCGAGGCCATGATCGCCGCCGACAACGCCTGGGTGAAGGTGGTGCCCAACACGCGCGCGGCGACGCTGCACGACCTGACGCCAGTGGCCGTCACCGGCACGATGACGATTCCGGTCGGCCGCATCCGCAAGCTGGCGATGGGCCCCGAATATGTCGGCGCCTTCACCATCGGCGACCAACTGCTGTGGGGCGCGGCCGAACCGCTGCGCCGCATGCTGCGCATCCTGCTGGCCGCCTAGAGACCTGGCGCCCGCGACCGGCATCTGCCGCCGCGGGCTGGTATCAAGACGTTGCCGCTGGGCAACACGGTACAGCGGCCGCCGAAACAAAGCATTTCGCCTGCGATCGTCAGCTTCTGCGTGAGCTTGCGGTCCTATATGCTTGATGTTGTTGCAATTTCTGCCGCTCGCCGGGCTTGGTCATGGGCCGCTCGTGGGTGGTGTGAAGATAAAAGGGCCGGCTTCTCCCGAAGCCGCTACCGACCGGCGTGGGGGAACTGCCTTGAATCATCGACCGAGTGACGCTGCGCGGTTCGCGCTGACCGGGGTGGCCTTCGCCGCCGCCTGCCTGTGGGCCTCGCAAGCTTGGGCCTTGGGGCTGGGCCGGCTGACAGTGAACTCCTCGCTGGGTGAGACGCTGCGTGCCGAGATCGAAGTCACCAGCATCACGCCCGAGGAAGCCTCGTCGCTGCAGCTGCGCGTCGCCCCGGCCGAGGCCTTCCGTGCCGCAGGCGTCGAGTACAACGCCGCACTGCCTTCGGCGCGTGCCGAGATCGTGAAGCGCCCCGACGGCCGCTCGGTGGTGCGCATCACCGGCGAACGTGCGGTGCTCGAACCCTTCGTCGACGTCATCATCGAGGCCACCTGGTCCAGCGGACGCCTGGTGCGCGAGTACACGATGCTGTTCGACCCGCCCGGTTCGCGCACCGCGCAGGCGCCGGCGCCGACCACCGGGCCGGTCATGACACCGGC
>Ga0105047_10001813_pt1 | contig 38395 bp, 34 predicted proteins | sample MAT04_FD_78384 | JGI IMG/M metagenome (GOLD analysis project Ga0105047, IMG submission 78384) | Freshwater microbial communities from Lake Fryxell liftoff mats and glacier meltwater in Antarctica - MAT-04 (megahit assembly) | ecosystem: Environmental > Aquatic > Freshwater > Ice > Liftoff...
GATGCAATGGGCGTCGTCGCAGCAGAAAGAAACACAAACACAACAGTCAACAGTTTCATGGCGCAACCTTGTAAGTTGTTTTCTGGAAGTGACATGTCAATCAACAGGAAGTAAGGTGGGACCAGCGAGCAACGCGAGCGCCGTCCCACCAGGTGAAGATGCACCCATTGGTAGGCCGGCGCGGCTTAGCTGCCGCTTATCCCACTCTACCTGTCAACCGCTGGTTATCTGCATCGTCAACCACCGGCGGCTAGCGCCTTGCCGCTCACTGATTGGTCGAGCGATCCTTCGCGAACACCTCGTCGAAGAACGATTGCATGGCTTTCCATGACCGTTTGTCAGCCTTTTCGTTGTAGGCCGCACCGCGTGCATTGTCGTTGCCTGCCATGGGTTGAGTGAATGAATGGACGGCCCCTGAGAAAATCAGCATTTGCCAGTCAACGTGTGCGCTGTTCAGTTCCGACTTAAATGCCTCAATGTCCTTTGCCGGAACGAAGGGGTCATCCGCTCCGTGGCAAACCAGAATTTTGGCTTTGATATTTTTCCCGGCTTCAGGCTGCGGCGAATCGAGTCCACCGTGAAAACTCACGACACCAGAAATTTCGGCTCCGCTGCGAGCCAGTTCAAGAGCACCAGTACCGCCAAAGCAGTAGCCGATTGCCGCGATCCGATCTTTTGCGACACCGTTCCAGCCACGAAGCTGTTCCAGACCCAGTGTTAATCGACGGCGATAGAGGTCTCGATCCTGCTTGTAGATCCCGGCCTGTTTCGCGGCATCCGGCTGAGTCGTCGGACGAATCCCCTTGCCATAAACATCAATCGCAAAGGCCAAATATCCCTGTTCGGCCAACTGTTTGCAGCGACCTTTTTCGTAGTCGGTGAGTCCCATCCACTGATGAACGACAAGAACGCCAGGCACCGGCGTGCCGACTTTTTCTGAATCCCACGCCACAAATCCTTCAAGTGCCACGTCTCCATCGCTGTACGGGACGACTTGAGTGATGATTTCTGCCCGAACTTGACTGAATGCCGTAAGAAGAAAAATGGCTGTGACAACGAAACGCATGATATTGACCTCAAGAAAAAACGTGTGGAAACGTAACAGAACGACAACGGCACGGATTTTCTGGTGCGTTCCGCGTTTTGGCAAGCCACCGGCCTGATATGCACGCACTGGCAAATAGATTGGCATTGTCGCGGGGATCACAATCAGAGGACTGATGTCCCCCGCTCGCCGGTATCTCAAGAAGAGTACTCTAGCGAATCTTGTTAGCCGCCGGGAAAAACGACTTCCTCTACAGTGAATTCCCACAGTAAAACTGTGATATACTTTGAGTTGAGGGACGCAAGTAGTTCGGCGAGCTTGCTGTTGATTTAGTCGCCACTGAGTTGACCTCAGTGGTTTTCAGGATTCTGCACTACCGGGATTCCTGGTGTTTTCGAGTAGTGTAGAATCCCGAGAACCACCGGAATGAATTCGATGGCGGGTAAATCGACAACTCACGAACGCCTTGCAGCTGATAGAATCAGCCGCCGCACCTCGCGTCCGGTTGTTCGGATTGGTAGTTCCTGTTCTTCCGCTCGCCTCAGCGCATTCCACTCAAACTCAGATTGCTTGAATCATTGATATGCCAATTCCTTTTAACAAAAAACTTGCCACGATCGTTCCTTCAATACTCATGATCGGAGTATTGTCCGCTCAATCCTCGAATCCGCAACAGCAGCAGATGAGGCGAATGCGGTTTGATCATGATGTCCGACCGATTCTGTCGAATCATTGCTGGAGTTGTCATGGCCCGGATGAAGTGTCCCGACAGGCCGGACTGCGGCTGGATCTCCGAGAGACCGCTGTTGCTGCCGGCGATAGTGGGCGAATGGCGATCGTGCCTGGCAAGCCCGACGAAAGTGAGTTGATTGCTCGCATCAATTCGCATGATCCTGAAACGCAAATGCCACCAGAATCGTCGAAGAAGCCGATCACTGAACAACAGAAAATTGTTCTGCAGCGATGGATCGAACAGGGAGCAGAATTCACATCGCACTGGGCCTACACGCCACCTGTCCGCGCGGTCGTACCGCAGTTCACCGAGACCACTTGGCCTCGAAATGAGATTGATGCGTTTGTCCTGAAACGCATGGAAAGCGAAGGGTTGCGGCCGAATGAAGAAGCCGCGCCGCACGTTTGGCTGCGTCGAGTCAGCCTGGATCTGACCGGACTTCCTCCTTCGCTGGAAGAACTCAACGCCTTCGAAGATCGGTTGAAATCGACCGACAAGGACATCGTATATTCCGAAGTCGCAGATCGCCTGCTGCGGTCGTCGCATTATGGCGAACGCATGGCAATGCGCTGGCTGGATGCGGCGCGCTACGCTGACACGAATGGCTACAACAACGATGAAACTCGCACGATGTGGCCGTGGCGCGACTGGGTGATCAAAGCATTCACCGATGGAATGTCGTATGATCAGTTTCTGACAGAACAGCTTGCCGGCGATTTGCTGCCGGATGCCACGATCGATCAGAAGATTGCCACAGGATTCAATCGCAATCACGTGCTGACAACCGAAGGCGGGATTTTTGAAGAAGAGTATCATGTCGAATACGTCGCTGACCGCGTACATACGACGGCGACGGTCTTTATGGCCATGTCGCTGCAATGCGCGCGGTGTCATGACCACAAATATGATCCGCTGACTCAGAAGGAGTACTATCAATTCGCCGCCTTCTTCAACAACGTGCCTGACAAAGTTGTCAGCTACAATAAAGCTCGAATGGCAGAACCGTTGCTGCGTCTGCCCACGCCCGAACAGACGGCTGAATTGGAGCGATTGAATGTCAGACTGGAAAAAATCGATGCACAGAGTAAAGGTCTCTCAGCCGATACCACGGATCAGGCAACCGCCTTGCAAAACGAAAAGAAAGAATTGACTGACGCCAGGGCGAAGGTCGAAGCGGAGATTCCTGCAGTGATGGTCATGGCCGAACCGGCAGAAGCCCGTCCAATTTTCGTCTTGAAACGCGGACAATATGACCAGCGTGGCGAACAGGTTACAACGGCTTTTCCTGATGCTCTGGTATCACATAAGAACGCTGCATCAGCCGGAGTGACGGAGAATCTGAGCCGGCGACAATTGGCACGCTGGCTGACTGACCCGGCTCATCCGTTGACGGCCCGAGTCGCCGCGAATCGCTGGTGGGAGATGTTGTTTGGTACTGGCATCGTGGAAACGGTGGAGGATTTTGGAATCCAGGGTGCCTTGCCCAGTCATCCTGAACTGCTGGACTGGCTGGCCACCGAACTCGTGCAGCAAGGCTGGGATCAGCGCGCTATCTTGAAACAGATCGTGATGTCTGCCACCTATCGACAGTCCTCGAATATCACACCCGAAAAACTGGAACGCGATCCGGACAACAAGCTTCTTAGTCGTGGTCCTCGGAATCGCCTTCCTGCAGAAACCGTTCGTGACAATGCGTTGTTTGTCAGCGGACTCCTGAAAGAAACAGTCGGTGGTCCCAGCGTAAAACCGTATCAGCCCGATGGTCTCTGGGAAGATGTGAGTGTCGAACGTCGTGATAAGTATGTTGCCGATGCGGGCGACGGATTGTATCGACGCAGCATGTACACATTCTGGAAAAGAACCTGCCCGCCTCCCGGCATGGCACTGCTCGACGCGCCAGACAGAGAAACGTGCGTCGTCCGGCGTGCCAGGACCAACACACCGCTTCAGGCACTTGTGCTGCTCAACGACCCGACGTATGTCGAAGCCGCTCGCAAGCTGGCTGAACGAACAATGCTGCCTGAAACTGACACGGAGGCACGCATCAACCTTGCGTTCCGCATCGTGCTTTCCAGATCGCCCAGCACTTCAGAACTGGATTCCCTGCAGGAAATCCTGGCGGACAGCGAATTGCACTTTACGAACCATCCTGGTGACGCCGAGGAATTTCTGAAGATCGGCGACACGGCCTGCGATCCCTCGCTGAATTCCATCGAGGTCGCCACATGGGCGACAGCGATGAGCGTATTGCTGAATCTGGATGAAACGATTTCGAAACTTTGAGTCACGCCCTGTTGTGCTTTGCGGTGACATACAATGAATCTGGATATCGAATTGCCTGGATGGCTGGAGTTGCAGTCAGCGGCACGAGAAGTCCGCGAGAACGCCTGGTCTCCGTACTCAAACTTCCGCGTCGGTGCTGCAGTTCTGACATCTGACGGCAGAATTTTCTCCGGATGCAATGTCGAAAATGCTTCGTACGGTCTCACAATCTGCGCGGAGCGTGTTGCTGTTTGTTCCGCGGTCGCGCAGGGGTTTACCAACTTCATTGCCATTTGCATTTCGCTCAACGGAACGCCCGTTCCCTGTGGAGCTTGTCGCCAGTTCCTTGCGGAGTTTTGTGAAGATCTCTTGATCCTGCTGGACGATGTGAATCACCCACCCGAAACGCCGCCGGAACGTGTGCGGCTGTCGGAACTGCTGCCTCGTGCTTTTCGATTGGACAGAGAATAAGAGTCGAATTTCACAACCCCGCCCACCGAAGGCAGGGAGGGGTTGGGCCAAGCGCAGCGATGGTCCGGGGGAGGGCCGGCGCGAGTTGTGAGATTTGGATCAATGTTCAATCACGATCCACGCCCCCCTCCCGGACTTTGCTTCGCTTGTCCGCCCTCCCCCAAAAGCTACGCTTGGGGGAGGTTGATTGCGAACGCAGGCACACCAATTCGTGTTTTTTAATCCACGGAGTTTGTTTCAGGCATCCATCAGCGGTCGCAATTGGTCGAGGAGTTTTGGGATGGCTTCGAAGGGTGATTCGCGTTCTTCATATTCCAATGCGACGAACCCGCGATAGCCCGCATCTTTCAGGATTTTCACGATGCGTTCCAGATCAGCGAGCTGCTTGTTGCTACCCTGTGAAATCGACGCCTTGATCTGTGCGTTGACGGCGTACGGCGCGATCTTTGCCAGATCACCGTACGGATCGTCGGTCTGAAAATTGCCACTGTCAAAATTGACACCGAACCAGGGCGAGGCATCGACCCGTTCAATAATTCTGAGCATCTGCTTCGGTGTTGCCGTGATTCCTCCATGGTTTTCCAGAGCCAGAAAAATGCCTTTGGTGGCGGCATATTTCAGGGACTCATTGATTCCAGCAACACAACGATCGATGGCGATGTCTTCCGAATAATCTTTAGGCACCGTTCCCGCGAAAATCCGGATTGCCGGCGCGCCCATGATCGCCGCGTAGTCGATCCATTCGCGACATTCGGCCAGTTGTTTCTGTCTGACGTCGCCCTCGGCCACACAAAAATCATTGCCGATCGCAGTGGCAGAAATCGACAGTCCCAGGCGATGCGTCTGTTGTCGCAGACTCAAAAGATACTCCGGAGTGATCACCTTTGGAAAGTAGTATCCTGTCAGTTCCGTCGCACCCAAACCTTGTGCGGCGCAGTAGTCGATGAATTTTTCGAGCGACATCTCTGCCTTCTCGATTTCGTCCGGCGTTCCACGTCGCGCAAACATGCTGTGAAACGAGTAACCCGCCAGGCTCAGTTTCAGCAGCGGCTTCCCAGGGCGTTCGATGGGATCAGCCACAACAGCGGCATCTGTGATTCCGGATGTGCCTTGAGCGAGCACCGAAGCAACAGCGGCGATTGCCGAGGAAGTCAGCCAGTTTCGACGTGAAACAGTCATCGTGGGAACTTTCAAAAACGGAATCAAAGGGTTTTCTGCGTCCACGGTGTAATCATACATTGACTCGGCTTCCGCGAAAAGAATGCGATAGTCTGTGTTAGTACAGGTCATTCGGGGCGTTTCTGTTGGACGTCCGAGTCCGAAATTGCGATAATTTTGTTTCGCTACTTTACACGGTCAGCATTGAGGTCAGTGGGAGAGCGGTGGGTGTCAGCCCACCGAGTTGCACGCATTTGGCTCGGAGGGCTTACGCCGCTCCGCTCGTTGAAAATTATCTCACGCCGCGTCGAGTGCAATACTACGCAAAACGTGTTCTTGAACGGTCATCAACAAAAATGTCCACTCGCCGCACAATCCTGAAGTCTGCCCTGGGCACTGCCGCTGTCGCGTCATTGCTCACGCGGGACGGCCTTGCGTCTGTTGGAACAACTCATTTCGCGCCAAAAGCGAAAAGAGTTGTGTACCTGTTTCAATCGGGTGGTCCTTCGCAACTAGAATTGCTCGACGAGAAACCCGAACTGCGGCGTCTGCATGGGACCGAACTGCCGGATTCCATTCGGCAAGGGCAGCGACTCACCGGGATGACATCGGGCCAGACCAATTTTCCAGTGATCGCGTCAAAGTTCGGATTTCACTCGTGTGGGGACTCGGGAACGCGGATCAGCAACCTGCTGCCGCATACGGGTTCCGTTGTGGACAACCTTTGTATCATCAAATCGATGTACACCGAGGCGATCAATCACGATCCTGCGATTACGTTCATTCAAACAGGATCGCAGCAGCCGGGGCGACCTTCGCTGGGGGCGTGGGCCAGTTACGGATTGGGCAGCGAGGCAGAAGACTTGCCGGCATTTCTGGTTTTGATATCGCACGGTAGCGGCAAGGACTCAAATCAGGGTTTGTTGGAACGACTGTGGGGCAGCGGGTTTCTGCCGTCCAGTCATCAGGGCGTGAAGCTTCGCAGTCAGGGTGACCCTGTGCTGTATCTCTCGGATCCAAAAGGCATCGATCGCGCGCTTCGCCGCAGCATGCTGGACAGTATTGCGAAGCTCAATCACGAGCAACTTGTGAAATCCGGCGATCCGGAGATTTCGACTCGCATCGCGCAGTACGAGATGGCATTCCGAATGCAGTCTTCAGTCCCGGAACTCACGGATCTGACTCAGGAAACCGATGCAACATTTCGCATGTATGGTGACGATGCACGCAGGCCGGGCAGCTTTGCGGCAAATTGTCTGCTGACCCGTCGCCTGCTGGAACAGGGAGTCCGTTTTGTGCAGTTGTATCATCGTGGCTGGGACAATCATGGCGGTCTGCCGACGAACATTCCGAAACAGTGCATGGATATTGATCAGGCGCAGGCGGCATTGATCACCGATCTGAAGCAACGCGGTTTGCTGGACGACACACTGATCATCTGGGGCGGAGAATTCGGACGCACGGTTTATGGCCAGGGAGGTCTGCAGGATGACTACGGACGAGACCACCATGGGCGTTGTTTTTCCATGTGGTTGTCAGGTGGCGGGATCAAACCGGGAATGACATTTGGTCAGACCGATGACTACGGCTACAACATTACGCTGGATCCTGTGCATATTCATGATCTGAATGCGACGATTCTGCATTGCATGGGATTCGACCATGAACGACTGACATATCGATATCAGGGCCGTGACTTTCGTTTGACCGATATTCATGGCCGGGTTGTGGAATCGATTCTGGCGTAGTGCTGATCGTGATTGCCTGCCGAATCATGTTGGCAACACGATCGGGCTGCTTCGAGTAAACTTGCACAAGCGGATCGCCGATGCGGACGACTTCGCCGAGGCGAACCAGCATTTCCAGGCCCACGGAATGATCGATGGCATCGCCCATTTTGCGACGGCCTCCACCAAGTGCGATAATCGCAAGACCCAGTGCTTCAGTATCGATGGCCGACACGATGCCCGGACGATCGGCGCTTAGGACTGAACCAGGTGCAACCTGAAGTGCGGCTTCCGGTTTGCCGCCCTGAGCGCGTACCATGCGGCACCAGCGTTCGTACGGCTTGCCGCTGGCGAGCAGATTTTCGCATCGACGTCGAGCGGATGGCGGATCGCATTCCACATCAGCGGAAACCAGAACATCGGCACACAGTTCAATCGTCAGTGATCGGACATCGTTCGGTCCCCCGCCCCGCAGAACATCGATCGATTCGATCACCTCCACAGCGTTGCCGCACATTCGCCCAAGTGGCTGATTCATGTCGGTGATCAGCGCTGTTGTGCGGACACCCATGCGATTGCCGGTATCGACGAGTGAATGGGCAAGCAGAGTCGCCTGTTCCCTTGTCTTCATGAATGCTCCGCTGCCGAATTTGACATCGAGCACCAGCGCATCGATGGATTCCGCCAGTTTCTTACTCATAATGCTGCCCGTGATCAGAGGAATCGACGGGACGGTCGCAGTGACGTCTCGTAAGGCGTAAAGCTTTCGGTCAGCGGGAGCGAGTTCTGATGATGCGCCGGTGATGACACAGCCCACAGATTGTGTCAACTGAGTCATTTCAGCAAGCGACAGGTTTGTCCGAAATCCAGCGATGGATTCCAGTTTGTCGAGCGTTCCACCGGTCGCACCAAGGCCACGACCAGAGAGCATTGGAACCTGGACGCCGCATTCCGCAAGTAAGGGAGCAAGAATCAGCGACGTCTTGTCGCCGATCCCGCCGGTGGAATGTTTATCGACTCGTTTGATACCGTCACAAGGCCATTTCAACTGAGACCCCGATCGGAGCATCTCAGCGGTCAGTGTGGCAACTTCGCGAGGCGTCATGCCATTGAGATAAATGGCCATCGCCATCGCGGACATTTGATAGTCCGGAATACTGCCTGCGGCAAACCCCTGAACAAAGAATCCGATTTCTGCGTCGGTCAGTTCCTGTTGATCTCGTTTAGCGGCAATCAACGACGCGGGCAGCATGGGAGAGCCTCAGACGACTAAGCATCGAAAGTTCAAATAACTGTCGTAGCGACGCTCGCCAGAACGTGGATTTCCGCCACACTCCTGACGAAGGCGTGCTGCGGAGTGACTTTCACCGCATCGTCCGGTAATCGGTCTTCTGGGACAACTGAGACGGCTGAAATGACGACTGATTGGGTGGATAGATTGACGGCATTGCGTTGGCGGATCGGTACGAGGCCGCTGGCGACGTTTGTGAGACACTTGGCATTTGCTGAGGCGAATTTCCCGCCCCGTAGCAGCTTCTTGTTGCCCCGTTCGAAGCTGATTGGGAATTTGACGTGAATGCAGTGGTGTTAGAATTCGAAACGCCGAACGCAGATATTGGGGCAGACATAGTGCGGCGATCCATGTTTCCATAGCGGGCTCCATTTTGCGGTGCTGATCCGAAGTTTGAAACAGGCCGCGCCTTCGTCTTTGGAATGATGAAAGAATGTCCCGGTGCAGTAACTGGCGGTTCAGGAAGCGGCGGAAGCGCCAATTGGGCACCGGGAGTTGGTGCTAAGCCTTGTGCCGGCGTTGAAGGCAATGCGTTAGGATCAGAATCCTGCTGGGCACCGCTGGTTGGTGCCGCAGTTTTGTCCTCCGACTTTTCGTCCGAATCCGCAGGTGACGCTTTCGGATAAACACTGATCGGCGAATTGGGAAAACTGCGATCGGGAGAGACAAGTTGTTGCTCATGCAACATCGTCCCGTACTCCGGTGAGTACATCATCTGCGGCTGTTGCTGCTGTTGTGAAGGATCATATTCGTAGCCATCGGGCGAATAGGATGGGCTACAGCCAAGTCCAGAGCCAGGGCAACCCGGGACTTCGGGAAAGCGGGTCCAGCAGGTTCGATTGAAACCCCAGTTTTGTGAAAACGCCGCAGACATATGTTGCCGTGTCGGTTGTTCGTGGGGTCGATTACCGGCCATCCCGATCGCCGATCCCATCAGAACCAGCGAACTCATCGCGGCAGTTCCGCACAGCAGTTGTGTCAACTTACGAACGTCCATGTTTATCTTCCTTGAGTTCATCGATGATTGTTGTGCAAATGAAATCGCACATTAGCGACCCGGACGATAGGTGTTTCCAATACCGCCGAATTGAGCAGGATGCCCGGAGTAACCGCCAAAAGCTGTAGGGACACTGCCAAATCCGCCGCCCGTTGTACCGATCCCGCCAAAATTCGACTGATTGCCGAACTGGCTGCCACCACCAAATCCACCACCGTAGCCTCCTCCTCCAAATCCACCGCCGCCAAATCCACCACCTTGATTGAACCCGCCTCCACCACCACCAAAGCCGCCGCCACCACCACCACCGCCGAACCCGCCACCACCGCTATTACCGAAGCCGGTGTAGCCGCCGGAAAAGCGGCTGGTTCCGAATGAATTGAAAATCACTGGATGACCAGTGACGCCCAACTGTGAGTAACCGAAGCTGTTGGAATTCATCTGCATGTTCGAACCCTGCATCTGCAAGCTCTGCAGACCCTGCCCGAGTTGCTGATTTTGCATTGCGAATTCCTGCTGTGGACGCACCAGGCCATAGTAATTGAGCGCCGGGCTGCTGTCAGGCCGCAACATGTTGACATATGGGCTGATCGTCGGCGGTGACCCGCCAAACTGGGCCATTCCGATTGCTGGCCAGGCGCATAAAGCAGTAAAGATCGCAGCAGCAGTCAGGCAGCGTTTGTTTGACATTCCGATTATCCCCTTCATTCAGGCATCACTCAGTTGGTTCCAGACAGACTCTTGCCTTGCAGCGACCGCACGGTGCCGTTGCCAAGAATCGTGATTCCGAGCAATCGTTCAACTGGAGCAATGAAGCGACCGAGTTTCGTATCGAACGTCACAAATGGTGATGCCTTCACATAGATCCGGTCGCCCGGAAATACTTGATAGTTTGTTCCTGTCTGAGCACCCTGGGCGATCGCGTTCCAGTCAACCGTCAAAACCTGATCCGGACCACCATGATTTGGAGAAGGTCGAGCAATCCAGATGGAGCCCTTCGACGCCACGGCCGGCAGTCCGCTGATACCACCGATGGCATCAAGAACGGTTTCATTGCCTGTCGATGGAATAGGGTAAACCTGTTCGCCGGCACCACCACCATCCGTAATCACATAATACTTTTTGCTGTTGTAGGCCAGCACGTCAAGCGAAACTTCCGGGCGGTAGATGTATTGGCTTAAGTGCTGTTCAACCTCAGTCCTGGCTTGCTGCAGTGTCAGCCCCGTGACATACACAGCTCCGTAAATGCCCAGTCCGACTGTTCCATCGGGTCGAACGAGATGCGGGCCTGCAATGAACTGTTTATTTTGCGGAGCGGGAAGAGTTACCAGCACCTGAGGATTTGTCAGTACATGATGCAGATGGGAATCGACTCGTTGCCGAATGACTTCCAGCGGCAGATCGGCGACGAGGACCTTGCCATACTCCGGCCCCAGATTGAGATAGCCATCTGATCCGATCGTGTACAAGCCATTGATGGTCTTGAACTGAGCAGACACCGGTTCCTCAACCTGGCTCAGAGGAATAGTTCGGTTCACCTGGACAAGCAACGCTTCGCCAACACGGACTGAAGCTGTGGCAGGGCGAATATTGTTGACCGATTCGATCAGCAGCACGTCTGGCGGTTCAATGACATACTCGGGCAACGAAACTTTCCGCAGTTCGCGAGGGATGTCATTTTGTCCATCCATCGAACACATTGTGGAACCAAACGATTCGGAACTTTGACAAATTCCTTCGGTCGTCGAAACCGAAACACAACCGCTTAGACTGAATGCTGTCAGGCAAACAACAGCAGGAGCAAGCAGCGTCCGTAAAATGACCGGGCACCTGTGGTGTGCTGATCGCATAATACCCTCCATGGTGTCTCACCAGATTGTTTCGCCCGGATTGTGTCCATCCCTGGATCAGGTCACACGGTAAGTTGCAGCGTTGACCCTGACGGCGATTGCATGAGCAGTCGGCAACCGATCGATGCGGACCCTCGAAACTCATCATCGGAAGTCAACCGTTTCACTCGCTCGCATTTCTTTTGCCCTGATCGTGCGTTTGCGCAGTTCGCTCAGGGTCATGCCGCGTGAATCGACTGGCCCTTTTGTGCGGTCTGAAGCTCATCGCCTTCCGCGACATTTCCGCAGGTTTGCGCAAGCCTTCGATCGGCAATTTCTGCCGCCAGACGCTCTGGGCAGAGTCGCAATCGTTGAATTCATGAATGGCAGGGACAAATACGGCGGTTTCCGATAAATTGGCGCTGTCCGATTCGTTTCTATTCGAAAACCGATTTCAACGCATCACAGCCTGATAACTCTTGAATTCTGCCACTCGGATCCCTCGTCAATATGTCCAACGCTGCCGCTCAGCCTGCTCTGGAAGATCTGGTCCGTTCCCTAGGACGGTTTCCTTCTTATGTTCTGCCTGAAGGCGTCATCAGGGAAATCATTGCACGAGGTCCGTCGATCAACGACGTGCTGCTGGAGCGACTGGAGTGCGCCATTGAAAACGCCGAAGGGGGAATCGGTGCGGTCCCTTCGGAATCATTTTTCTGTTTCACATTGCTCCATGCACATCCTGACGTCTGCATGTTGCCGACGACCGGATTCCCAGAAACGCACTCTGTCCGTGTGGAAGCGGAAAGAAATACAAGAAATGTTGTTTGAAGTCATAGTGCTGCCAGGTTTTCGATAAGGAAAGCAGTTTCTCAATGCAGATCTGGGTCGATGCGGACGCGTGTCCGGTGGAAGCAAAAGAAATTCTGTATAAGGTCAGCAAACGCCTGCAAATCCGAATCACGCTGGTCGCCAATCAGATGATGTGGATTCCGAAGTCGAATCTTATCGCCTTCGAACTGGTCAAGGCTGGTGCTGATGTGGCGGATCGCCGGATCGTGGAACTGCTGAACACCGGGGATCTCGTCATATCGTCCGACATTCCGCTCGCCGCCAGCGCTGTCGCGCGGGGAGCGACGGTGCTTGATCCACGCGGCGAAGAATTGAACGCTGACAACGTGGGATCTCGGCTGGCTGCCAGAAATCTGATGGACGAACTGCGAGGATCCGGGATGGAGACCGGGGGACCAGCCGCGTACAGCGCCCGCAACAAGCAGGATTTTGCCAATCAACTGGATCGGCTGCTGACAAAGCTCCGCGCAAGACAAAGCCCGACGAACGACGTCGGGCTTTGAAGACCGATCTATAGCTGTTTGATCCGGAGACAGATTGCTTCGGCCATTTGCTGAGTACCCACGGCAGTTGGGTCGTTGCGATTGGCTTTCATGTCGTAGGTGACGTCTTTGCCTTCCGCAATGATATCGGCAACGGCTTGTTCCAGCTTTGCGGCTGCAGATGCTTCGCCAAGATGCTCCAGCATCAGCTTGGCAGACAGAATCAATGCGGTCGGATTGACCTTATTCTGACCTTTGTATTTTGGCGCGCTGCCGTGAGTGGCTTCAAAGATCGCTCCGTCAGCACCGATGTTGGCTCCGGGAGCAACACCAAGTCCGCCGACAAGTCCTGCACAAAGATCGCTCAGGATGTCGCCATACAGATTGCCCATCACCAGCACGTCGTACTGCTCTGGCTTCTGCACAAGCTGCATGCACATGTTGTCGATGAGTCGTTCCATGTAAGTAATGCTGCCTGCGTCCAGTTTGCCGGCGTTCGCAGCGGCTGATGCAGGAACGTTCTTCGCAAGGTCTGCCCATTCGTGCTTTGCGTGGTAAGCGTTTGCGACAGCTCGGGTTACGTCGTACCAGAGGCCATCGGTGAACTTCATGATGTTGGCTTTGGAAATCGATGTGATGGATTTTCGTTTATTCTCGACGGCATACTTAAATGCATAGTCGGCAATTCGCGTCGTGCCCTCCACGGACATCGGCTTGATGCTGATGCCCGTCGATTTAGGATCGGTCGTAATCTTCTTGCCGGAAGCCGCAGCGTTGATCTGGCCGATGAGTTGTTCGGTAACATGTTCTCCAGCTTTGAATTCCACGCCGGCGTACAGGTCTTCCGTATTCTCGCGAACGATCACAAGGTCCACGTTGCAGGCGTCGAAAAATGTTCTCACACCTTTGTAGGTCTTGCAGGGACGAACGCAGGCATACAGTCCGAGTTCCTGTCGCAGATAAACGTTGACGCTGCGAAATCCTTTGCCGATGGGCGTTGTGATCGGAGCTTTCAGGGCAACTCTGTTCGCGCGGATCGATTCAAGGACGCTCGCTGGCACTCCGCCTTTCGCTTCGATGACTTCAATTCCGCATTCCTGCACGTCCCACTCAATTTTGACACCTGTGGCTTCGACGCACTTTCGTGTGGCTTCTGCGATCTCAGGACCAACACCGTCACCTGGAAGTAGAGTTACCTTGTGCATTGCGTTTCTTCGTTTCTTTCGTAGAGCCTCGGGGCTGGCAGACAGCGCCCGAAAATGGAGCTTCCTGTTTTCAATACCCAACTCGAAACGTTATCAGAACTGCCAGACAGCTTCAACCACCGCCGCGAGCCTTGTGCTGTCTGAGATTGCTTGTAGGATGAACATTCCTGCCCGTCGGGAACAATTGCGTGTCAGACATCGCCCCGGCTACGGGAATCGCAGACCATTCCGCCTTTTTTTTTGAGAATAGTCAATGTCTTCGTCCAGGCTGGAACTGGCGATTGGCCAGATCCGATTCGCTCGTGAATACACTCAGTCACTGCTTGCCGATCTGGAACCATCTGACTGGTTCGCTCAGCCGACGGAAGGAGTGTCACATGTGGCGTGGCAGGTTGGCCATCTGGCGATGGCTCAGTATGGTCTTTGTCTGTTTCGAATGAGGGGACGAGCTGACGTCGATCTGGAACTCATGTCGTCCGCATTTCGGAAAAAATTCAGCAAAGGCACAACACCCGATCCTGACCCGACGAAGAATCCGTCGCCTGAGGATATCTGTGGCGTTTTCAATCGTGTCTATGAGCAAGTGATGCTGGAACTGCCCGAGTTCAGCGATACCGTACTCAACGAACCGGTCGATTTACCCTACGCCGCGTTTGCCACAAAATTCGGCGGACTCTTGTTTTGTTCTCACCACGAAATGTTGCACGCAGGTCAGATCGGACTGTTGCGGCGACTGCTCGGCAAAGCAACTATCAGATAATGGCGGTGAATCAGCTCTTAACCGGATGGCGGAAACAGGAGTTGATCTACTGCCTTGCGCAAGCGGTTCTGAGGACAGATCTGCCTGCGTAGCCCGACCTCTCCTCAGGTTGGGTTCCCTTCTCGCAGCAAACAATTCCATTGACCTGTTTCTAAAACTCGCCCGACCCAATGGCGGACTGCAAGCCGAGCCACGACGATGTTTCCTTTGCCCTTGTCAGACTTTGAATACTACATGCTGGTCGATGACAGACCCGCGCATCCTATGGTATTCCTTATGACGGCGAGCCTATCGGGTGGGTTTCAACAGGCAGTTTTACAGGCAGCTTTGAATGAACTCATTCAGTGTCATCCGTTGCTGAATTGCAGGGTAACACAAATTCCGGGCCGTGGCTGGTGCTGGGTGCCATCGCCAATGGAGTCGTCAGCGGCACGATCGGCCTCGTCTGATCGAATCGAATGGACTGACGTTGATGAAAGTTCTGTGACAAACTTTGTGCCTCAGGTGCGTTCGATGGATTTGATGTCAGACGCTGGCCTGCAAGTTGTCGTACGTGCTTCACCCACAACGGCCCGCCTGATTCTGTATATTCATCATGTCTGCTGCGATGGTATTGGAGGCATTCAGATTCTGGGCGAGCTGCTGGCGCGATATGGTCAGAAGACTGCAGCATCGGGCGACCGGCGTCCCGTGTTCGACGAAGCAAAGGTTGAACTGCTGCCCTCAGCCTGGCCGATTCGCAACGATTTCTGCAGGAATTTGTCGCTGATCTGGAACAACTGGCCTCACAAGAATCGTCCACTACAATCCATGCGTCAGATCCGATAGAACATTCTGGAACCAATCCGTGAACCAAGTTTCGCAAAATGCAGGTGCAACGGAAGCACGGAATCCTGCGTCGTCAGCCATCGATCGCTTGTCACCGCTCGAAATCGTGCGGCTGATGAATGCGGAAGATCAGCATGTGATCGATGCTGTCGCGAAAGAAGAACTGGCAATAGCCCGCGCGATTGATGAGATTTCCGAACGGTTCTCGAACGGCGGTCGATTGATCTATGTGGGTGCCGGAACATCCGGCCGACTGGGTGTCCTGGACGCCAGTGAATGCCCGCCAACATTCAGCACGTCGCCGGAAATGGTGGTCGGTCTGATCGCCGGTGGCCGTGAAGCACTGACTCGCGCCATCGAAGGCGCGGAAGACGATTCACAAGCGGCGTTATCAGAACTGAAATCGCTGGGCACGTCGGATCGGGACACAGTGATGGGCATCGCCATCAGCGGCCGGACCCCCTACGTTATTGGTGCGCTGGAATATGCCCGATCGGTCCGGGCGTTTACGATTGGATTCGCGTGCAATCACGGATCGCCGCTTGCGAAAGTCGCCGACCTGATGATTACTCCGATCGTCGGTCCGGAAGTGATCACTGGTTCTACGCGACTGAAAGCCGGCACCGCGACAAAGCTGGTGCTGAACATGCTGACGACCGGCGCGATGATTCGCATCGGAAAGACCTATGGAAACCTGATGGTCGATCTGCGTGCATCCAACAAGAAACTCTGCGATCGTTCAAAAAGAATCGTCGCAGAACTTACGAATCTGTCGCAGTCGCAGTCTGCTGAACTCTTAGACCAGTGTGGCGGCGAAGTGAAAACCGCCATCGTCGCGGCGATTAAAGGAGTTTCGGCGGAAGAGGCTCGTCAACTGCTGGCAACATGTACCGGTCATCTGAGGGCGACATTGTCTCGGATCCCATAACTTCGAATTCTGCGGATCTTCACTAACACGTTCGTTACATAATTTGTCTGGTGATCGAAATTGTATAACGGTAGAATGATCGACAACACGTCATCACCCCCAGCAGAATTCAGGGAACGCCGGACCTTGTGGTGGAAATCCTGTCCCGCTCCACCGAATCCCGCGACCGCAAACTCAAACGATCACGGTATCAGGCGGCGGGCGTGCCGGAATACTGGATTGTCGATCCGTTCGAGCAGACGATCGAACAGTTGGTCCTGAAGGAAGGCGTCTACGAACCTCTGGCTTCAAGCGATGTCCTGCAGTTGACGATCATCGAAAACGTCACCGTGCGGCTTGAGGACGTCTGGTAGGGAACCGTTGCCGGCAGAAATTGCCGATTGAGATTCAAAGCGGCGTGTCTCTGAAGTGTGCGACGTATTCTCGCCGTTTACGGCTATTGACCTGGAATCTTCGCTTCGACGACATTCACTTTCCTGTGTCCAATACCAATTCGGTTGACTCCGTTCGCGGGTAAAATCTATGTCGATGTATCGCAACTTGTGTTTCGCTGTGGTGTTGATCCTGGCAAACTGGCACTGCGTCTATGGGCAATCTGAACAATTGCCGACTGCGGCCAATACGGATGCACCAAACGAGTCGCAGATTGCTCTTCGTTTCAAGTTTTTCGAACTCAATGATAATCCAGCGACCAGATCAGCGTTTGCGGAATTGACTGGTAAGCCAACAGATACCGATTCGCCAGAACCAACGGTCAGTTCGCAAAATGAATACGCGATTGTGCATTCAACGGAAGAGCTCACGCGCTTCCTGGACGACCTCAGCAAAGTGAGCAACAGGAAAGTCCTTTCGGAATCTCAACTGTTGCTGAGCCCTGGCGTTCAATCGCGCTATCAACATGGTGAGGAACTTGACTTCACAAAACGTCCTCCAAAGATGATCAGGATGATTGAAATGTCCGAGACTGTGGAAACCGATGGTTCGTCCGCCGATGCTGCACGTAACGGATCAAATCGGCTTGTTGGGACAACGATTCTGGCAAAGGGCACCATTGGAGCGAATCAAAGTGTGAAGCTGGATTTGAACGCAGAGTATGCTGCGATCGGTAACGAAACGAAGATTCAGTTTGCAGGCCGCAAAGTTCATAGTGCCTGCGTTCATGTTGAGCTCGAAGAAGATCAATCATTGATCCTTGGCCCCTGGCAATCTCACCGAGAGATGGTAAGGACCGAGAAGATTCCCGTTCTTAGCAGTCTTCCGGCCATCGGTTCAGCATTCGGACTAAAAAAAATCTCCACGCAGTCGATCACTGTTTTTGTCGTGGCGACGCCGGAGATCATTCAGCCGTAGGCGACGTTTGGCTCGATGACGTGCTGCGTCCGTAAAACAAGCAGCCGGCAGTCAGGCCGAATGCACAAACCGCAAACACCAAACCGTGCGGTGTACGGCCGGTCCATGGTTGCCACGGCCATGGCAATTCGAAGAACGCGAAGTTCAGTAAAAAATAGAGCCACGTTACCAGCAGCAGGCACCATCGGGAGAATGATCGAGCCGATTGAAGATGCGACCTTCGCGCGAACGTGATTGCAGCGATCAAGGTTGCCGCCATCGGAACCAGCAGGAAAATGATCCAGCCCAGTGCGACCGGAACTAAATCCGTTTCGTAACTCATATGCCGCAGGGTCTTGCCGGCAATTTGAATCGCTACCATCGGCAGAACAAACATATAAGGCCAGTATCGGCCTGCTGAAACGGCGACCACAGGGAGGATAATCATCGGAATCGCAAGTTCTGTGACCGGTCCCAGCGCACGGACCATGATGAATCCCCAACTCGCCAACACACCAAAGTGGACCAGCAGCAACAGTACTTCCTGCGTCGGCGAAAGCCCGTCTTTGATATTTTCTTCTGCTGGCGCTGGATCGATCAGATGTCGGTTCAACCAGACACCCGTTGCCAGAATTGCACCAAAGACGGCTCCGAAGGTGGTTTCCATCGTGTTCCACCAATTGATGTGCTGCGCATATTCAGCGAACCAGCCTTCACTAAGCGCATCAGGATTCCAGGCATGCCATGCCTGAAGTGATTGACCACCAGCGAAACCAATTCCTCCGGCGACTAATCCCCAGCCAGCCATGCGGAACGCCAGTCGGTCACCTCGAACACATCGAGCGTAAAAGGCCATTCCTGCCAGTGCGAACAACAGACCGCCCCATTTTTCGCGACGGGGAGTCAGATCCCCATCGGGTTCAAAATACCAGTCGTCAGAAAAGTACAATCCCGGGAGCAGGCGTTGTTGCGGATCAAATGGTTCGTTCAGCAATTGCATACCAAAACACGACAGAAACAGGACTCCCAGCAGCAGGAGTGCGAGTTCCGCAGGGCGATAACGGATGCCGCTCAACGCCATCCCCAGCAGCGCGCTGCCGAACCCGATCCAGATCCCCCCTTTCAGAAACAGCCCCAACATTCCCCAGCGTAAAGCTTCCCAGTTGCCGATCAAGGCGGCATCGTGGGTAAGGCCGACAGTCTGGCCGTAGGTCATTGAGCCGCCTACCGAAACCCCCAGCGTAAAGAATGCGATCACACGGGCCGCAGTAAGAGATGTGGCGCGGGGCAGCATCAGAAACGCGATCACGGAACCGACGAGCACACCGGCAATCATGGCGCCAGTTTGATGCCCGTATTGCCCACGGATTCCCCAACCCATTCCTCCCGCCATCGCAGTCAGTGGGACAACCAGCCAGAGCGGTGCAGGCTTTTCCGTAGTCATGTTTCATATTTCTTTCAACGAATGGTGATTGTCTGCGTACATTCCGCTGGCGCCGATGTAGCATCGGAATCAACAGACAAAGCTACAAATTGTTACAATTCGGCAGCGATACGCTGTGGAATTCTCTCCGCACTCGCTGCATACTGGGGCGTCACACGTGACTGCTGGGGTACGACCGGTGCAGGCTGAGTGTGATAAACTGTTCGTTCGTTTGATACTGTTGTTTCGTTCTGAACTGGAGATTTTTCGATGAAAAAAATGATGACTGTGTTTGCTTCCCTCGCGTGCTGCATGCTGACTACGCTGGCTCAGGCGGAAGAGAAGAAAACGATCGTGGATCCATCCGGCACATGGCGATGGGATCTGGAGATGAACGGAAATACGATCGACAATGTTCTGAAGGTCAACGCCGACAAAGACGGAAAACTGACTGGTTCGCTCGAAGCTCGCGGTATCAAGATGGACGTGCAGGAAGGAAAAGTCAGCGGCAACGACGTTTCGTTTTTTATCGAAGTACAGCTTGAGCAAAAAATCACCGTTCGGTTCGAAGGAAAAATTGACAAAGACAAGATTGCTGGAGAGATGAAAGCAAAGGGCGACGGCGAAGAACGCGCGTTCCCTTGGGAAGCAACTCGAAGTGTCCAGGACGCCGATGTGATCGGGACCTGGGAACTCACGATTGTGACGCCGGATGGCGAGACCCTGAAGCCAGTCCTGACCATTACGAAGAAAGAAAAAGTCCTGTCGGCGACATACGCAATCACTGACAAGACTGTGGATGTGACCGAATTGAAGGTCAAGGACAACCAGTTGTCATTTGAAGTGGATTCAGAATATCAGGGTTCGCCACTGCACGTTGTTTACAAGGGCAAACCACAAGGTTCCAGACTAAATGGTTCGCTGGAATACAGCGTTGACGGGAATTCAGGTCAACTCGATTTCACTGGAATGCTGAAAGAGAAGAAATAGTGCTCTAATTGTTGGTTCCCGACCTGAGGACAGTTCGGGCTACTAATCGTTTCCGTTTCCCGGCGTTCATGGTAATAATGTGTTGAACCATCCTCATGAGTCAGGGCTGCAACAATGGCCCAGCATGTTTCAGCGGTCTGTCCTGCAGTTTGCAGGGCTGACCGTGTTCCCACCGAAATCCGTAGCGGAGTCATTATCATGACAGCCAGTCCTTCTGATTCTTCACGACGCAGTTTTCTCAAATCATCCACCGCAGCGGCAGCCGCGACGACTCTCCTCAGCGGGGTGTCATCCGGAATGTATGCCGGTCAGGACAGCACAATCCAACTGGCACTTGTCGGTTGCGGCGGACGTGGTACGGGTGCCGCTGGCAACGCACTGTCGATCGATGCCGGGCCGATGAAGCTGGTTGCGATGGCCGATGTGTTTGACAAGAACCTGCAGGCCAGCCATGAGAACCTGAAAAAGTCGCATGAAAGCGATGGTAAGATCGATGTGCCCGAAGACCGACGTTTTATCGGATTCGATGGTTACAAAAAAGCGATGGATTGCCTGAAGCCGGGTGACGTGGTGATTCTGACAACTCCACCGGGGTTTCGCTGGGTGCATTACACGTACGCCATTGAAAAAGGGCTTAACGTGTTTATGGAAAAACCTGTCACCGTTGACGGCCCGACCACAAAGCGAATGCTGGCGCTGAATGATAAGGCGATTGCCAAAAATATGAAGGTTGCTGTCGGCTTGATGTGCCGACACTGTGAAGCACGCCGTGAACTGTTCGACCGCATTCAAAACGGTGAAATCGGCGACATCACCATGATGCGTGCTTATCGCATGGCCGGTCCCACAGGCACGGCCGCGACAGGACCGAAGCCGGAAGGTGCGAGTGAACTGCTGTACCAGATCAGCCGCTTTCACGGATTCCTGTGGCTGAGCGGCGGAGCGGTCAGCGACTTCCTCATTCATAATATCGATGAGTCGTGCTGGATGAAGAATGCGTGGCCCGTGCGATGCAAGGCCAGCGGTGGACGGCACTATCGAGGTGACAGTGTCGATCAGAATTTCGACACCTATTCGATGGAGTACACTTTCGAAGACGGCGCAAAACTGTTCGTCAACGGTCGTACCATCCCCGGTTGTTATCAGGAATTTGCAAGTTACGCACATGGCACAAAAGGACTGGCCGTCATTTCGTCTGCGTCACACTGGCCGTCTCGGGCTCGTATCTATCACGGGCAAAATGAAGATGAATCCAAACTGGCATGGCAGTTTCCTCAACCGGAAACAAACAATCCATACCAGGACGAATGGAAGCATCTGATTGCCGCGATTCGCAACGACGAAAAGTACAACGAAGTCGAACGTGGCTGCATGGCCAGCGTCGTGGCATCCCTGGGACGCATGGCCGCTCATACTGGTCAGGAAATGACGCTCGAACAGATGATGAATTGTGAGCATGAATTTGCTCCGGACATTGCGAATCTGACATTGGAGTCTAACTCGCCTCTTAAGGCAGACGAAGAAGGCAAATATCCGATCCCAATGCCAGGGCTTGAGAAAACCCGCGAATACGCATAGAGCATCAGGAACAGTGCGAGTGCTTGGCACACTGGCGTGGAAGCCAAATGGCGCTCAGTTTGTTCGAGCTAGCGAGCTGTCGATTTACCCGCCACCGGATTCATTCCGGTGGTTCTCGGATTCACTACTTGAAAATACTGGGAATTCCGGTAGTGCAAAATCCTGAAAACCACTGAGGTAAACTCTGTGGCGACTAAATCGACAGCCTGCTAGAGCGCGTAAGCCTTTGTTCCGTTGCCGACAAGCGGCTGATTTGGCTTGGGGATGGGCTCGATCGATCGTAGAATGAGAAGGTTTCGGAACCAGCTTCCGGAGCCTTTTTCTATGTGGCAGAACACTTGCATGAATGATCACATAACTGCGGTTTCCCGGTGTACTGTGTCACGTCGCAACTTCGTCGCAGGATTGCTGAGCGGGTTCGCCTTCGGTGCGTTCATGCCTGAATGCGTCGCATCGATCGATGAATCTGACGTATTGAAAGATATTCTCGACGCTTCGATTCGCCGTGCTTTAACATGGCTGGCGTCTGAGCAGCAGGCTTCTGGCGCATGGACAACCAGCGATTTTGGCGAATCAACAGCCACCACTGCGCTTGCCACGATGGCGTTTCTGGCTGGTGGTCATGTTCCCGAAGAAGGTCCGTATGGTCAACAGATCACGCGCGGAGTCGGGTGGCTGCTGTCGCAGCAACACGACAACGGATTGCTAGTCGGCAAAGAACGCAGTCACGGCCCGATGTACAGTCATGGCATTGCAACCCTGATGCTGGCGGAAGTTTCCGGGATGGTTGATCCTTCTCAATCTGAACAATGCCGAGTCGTGCTGCAGAGGGCGGTTAAACTGATTGTTGATGCGCAAAACCATCCGAAGTCTGCGGAACACGACGGAGGTTGGCGCTACCAGCCGACCAGCAGTGACTCGGACCTGAGCGTCACGGCATGGCAACTTCTGGCTCTGCGAGCCGCCAAAGATATCGGCTGCGACGTTCCTGCGGAAAATATCGATCGAGCGATTGCTTATATTCAACGGCTGCATGTGAAACACGATGGCGGATTCGGTTACATGGTCGGGCACGGCAGTTCCGTCACACGATCAGGAACCGGCATCGTGGCGCTTGAAGTGTGTGGTGAACACCGCACCGCAGAAACTCTTTCCGCCGCGAAGCTGATTCTGTCACGCCCGCTGACGAAAGGCGAACAGTATTTCTACTACGGTGCGTATTACTGCACAGTCGGAATGTTCAAGGTTGGAGGGGACGAATGGAATCAGTCGCGTGAAGCACTTTATCGTACAATTGTGGACCTGCAGGAGCCTGCGGGTTACTGGGATCCCAAGGATGGTACGGAACGTCAGGCTGGTAGAGTGTATTCGACTTCCCTCGCCGTGCTGGCCCTGGCGATAGAATACGGTTATCTGCCGATCTATCAACGATAAGAACTGCTATGCCCATCGAACCCTTCCGCACCACATCGCATGAGCTGTTCGACAGGTTGGAGCCTGTGTCAGGATCACCGTTTGTCTGCCCCGGCGAAACCACGGCTGTTTCACGGGCCATCCATCTCGCTCGGTTGAACGCTGCGTGGCCGGGTTGTGACCAATGTGAATGGCGATTCGATACAGAAGGCCTGGCAGAACGCACGGTGCTGGAAACGGAACGGATTCGCAGCCATCGCGTGGACGGGATCCGTCGAACGGAATTCGGCATTCGCGGACAGTATATCAACGATCTGGATCGTCAGACAGCCGGAGATCTGACTCGAATTTTCTGTGCTCGTCTTCACGAACAGTCGGTTCAGGATGAACTTCACCTCGATGTGCCTGCTGCGCCGCGTCAAGTTGATTCGGGACAGGCTGGTGTCGATAAGAGCGAGGCATCGGCGGCGACGCATCAGTCTGTGGCCCCAGTGATTGTGGGTTACGACGGACGTAGCGCATCGGTGGATCTGGCGATCGGGGTCGTCGCCGCCTGCCGGGAATTTGGAATTCCGGTGATGGATGCCGGTCGTTGCACAGCCGCTTCCATTCAGGAAGCGTCGCGATGCTTCCCAAAATGCTGTGGCTCGATTCTGGTGACGGGTGCGGGATCACCAAACGCCTGGGCCGGAGTGGACGTTTTTGATGATTCTGGCGAAGCGGTGCCCGTTGTGTGGAAGGATTTTGGTGTGCAGCTTGAGCACGTCAGTTCGGATGCCGTTACGTCCCTGAGACTGCGACTCCCGGACGCAACCGTCCGCGCGCGCTGGGCACGACGGCTGACGCGACAATCAGGATCGCACGACGTTCTGAGTCTCGAGGATCGATATCGTGACTGGCTGCTGAAATGGTTTCCGCGACAATCCGGGCTGCGAATTCTGATACGAACCAGCGATGTCCTGATTCAGCAGCGATCTGCCTGGATTTCTCAAACGATTGGCCTGGAAATCCTCTGCCGCAGCCAACTCGATTCGACCGCAGCACCGGGCATCGCACTGACTATGACGATTCCGGAAGACGATCGATGGTTTCAGATCGACAATTCCTTCGGCCACTGTATCAGTTCTGAACGTCTTGCGCTGGCGCTCAATCGAGCGATGCAGTCTCAGTCAACGAACATCACTGCACACGCGGATGTCGCTTCAAATCGATTCTGGCTCACGGACATCGGCCGAAGCGGTGCGCGCAGATCTACAGAATCCATTCGCGACGCCCTTGCCGCTCTGGGCCTTATCGCCCGATTGATGGAAAGTAAACGGCTGAGCGGTGAACTGTAGCGGCTTGCCGCTCCCTTATTGATCGAGCGATCAAGTATTATCATTTCAGCCGGAACGCGCTAGCGTCCGGTTCCAGGTAAATCGGGAGCTAGTGCTCCGTCACGCATTCATTGATGGGTTGTGTGCCACTGGCTTTGCCAGTGCTCCCCACCCGCAGGAAGCACTGGCAGAGCCAGTGGAACACATCAAAACACGACTGACAGTGCACAAGCGCCTTGCCGCGCACAAATCGAGTGGCGCGTTCCAACTGGTGGCCGCGCAGTTTCTATCGCAATAAAATACACTACAATAAATCACACCGTCAGGGATCTCAACCATGTCCATTCAAATTCGATCAGCCGCACTGGCTTTTGTCGCAATCATCCTGTCTGGCTGCGTAGAACAGGCAAACGTCCAGCCCACCGCGGACGGCAGGACCAGCATTAAACTGGCGTTGAACTGGTATCCGGAAGTCGAGCACGGTGGATTCATCGCGGCTGAGACACTGGGACTTTACGATGTCGAAAAACTGGATGTTGAACTGGTTCCAGGTGGTCCCGGGGCTCCGCAGTTAGTCGTGACGGAATTGGCGGCTGAACGGATACTTTTTGCCGTTTCTGATGCCGACAACGTTGTGAAGGCTCGGGCGGCTGGACTGCCGATCGTGGCCCTGCTGGCACCGCTGCAGAATTCGCCGCGCTGTATTATGGTGCATCAGGCGGCAGGCTTCAAAACGCTGGAAGATCTGGCCGACATCGAACTGGCGATCAGCGAAACGCGACCGTTCGCGCTATGGATGAAGAAGAAACTGCCTCTGAAAAATGTGCGATTGGTTCCATTCGGCGGCAGTGTGGGGGAATTCCTGCTGAAACCTGAATTTGCTCAGCAGGCCTTCGTCTTCAGTGAGCCGTTCACCGCAAAAGAACAGGGCGGCGATCCTCAGACAATGATGGTGTCTGAGATTGGCTTCAATCCTTACGCGAGTCTCCTGATCACCACGGAAAAGACAATTCGCGAACAACCAAAGCTCGTCCGGTCGATTGTTTCCGCCAGTGTGGCAGGCTGGGCAAGTTACCTCGCCGATTCCACAGTCACCAACGCCGCGATTCACGGAATGAACAAGGATATGAGTCCTGCCGCTCTGGAATACGGCGCAAAGGCAATGGCACCACTTTGTGAAGTGAATGGCGACGAGTCTCTTTGCGCTATGACGCTGGAACGCTGGCAGACTCTGGTGCGTCAGATTGAAGAGGTCGAAGACATCAAGCCAGGAAGTGTGAAGCCGGAAGAATGCTTTACGACCGCGTTCCTGTTGCCTTCACAGATACCGGCGAAAACTGCCGAATGATTGGGCTGTCCCTGCTGTACAGAACGTCCGATTGTCCTTCACGTTCGGCAGGAATTGCACGAAACGGCTTGCAAAAAACTGGCTCTTGAGAGTATCGCCCTCATTCCAGGCAAAAAGGCTCAAAGCCCGCCTTCACTCTGCGTTTCTATCGGTGTTACTCTGGTCCTGAATCAGCTCCGGCTGATCTTCGGCCTGAGTACACCTTCGCAGGCAGTAGTCGAATTTGTCAGGAATAATCACCATGAGCAGGATTCCTGTTCGATTGTGTTTTGGGTTCGCGTTTTTTGTATCGCCGCTCATTAGTGGCTGTTGTTGCTTCACTGGCTACGGTGACAACAATCTTGCCAGTGCGCAGATGCAGGCTCAGGAACTGTACGCCGAAAATCAGCGGCTGATGGCGGCGTATGAGCAGGCCAATCAAATGATGGCCGCCGGAAACAGCGAACGCCAGTCGATGATGTCGCAACTGGGGAATGCCCAAACGCAGATTGCCACTGCAGAAGAGCGACTGAACAATCTGATGGCTGAACGGAATCAGCTTACAGATCGCTACGCCAACGCGCTCTCAGACGACGCATTGCTCGTTGGCGGTAGTGCAAATTCTGCGCTGGAAGCAGCGGGATTTGAATACGACCCTGCGACCGGCCTGCACAAATTCCATACCGACATCCTGTTCGATCTCGGCAGTGACGCACTGCGTTCAGAAGCAGGTTCCGTCATCAAAGAGTTTTCATCTGTCACAAAGTCGGGTGCTGCGAGTGGAATGCGGATTCTGATTGTGGGTCATACCGACGATCAGAACATAGTGCGTCCTGAAACAGCAGCGAAGCACCCCACGAACTGGCATCTTTCCACAGATCGAGCAGACGCAGTCATTCTGCAACTGCAGAAGCAGGGCGTCGAAGCAGAACGCATTGCTGCGATGGGATACAGTGAATTCCATCCGCTGGAATCGTCTGTCACCGAAACTGCCCGGCAGAAAAATCGTCGCGTCGAATTGTTTGTTGTTCCAAATGAACCCGGTCTTGCGAAGTGGGATCCTCTGAAGGCGGCTCGCTGAATCTCGAAAGCCACTGTTGATGAGTTCAAAAATGTCACCACTGCCGGAACCGCTGGATGTGATTGCTGTAGGAGCCCATCCGGATGATGTTGAGATTGGCTGCGGCGGCACGCTGGCCAGGATGGTGCAACAGGGTTTTCGCGTCGGAATTGTGGACCTCACGGATGGTGAACCCACACCGCTCAGTCCCGGCCCGGAAGCACGACTGAAAGAAGCTCAGGAAGCCGCGCGTGTCCTGGGCATTCATGTTCGCGAAACGCTGACGCTGCCCAATCGACGACTGTTCGATTCTGTCGAAGCCCGCGTCGAACTGGCGAAAGTCTTTCGTCGATATCGCCCGCGATTGGTACTGGGGATCGCCGATCGGACTCCAATGGCTTCGCCCGATCACTGGCAGGCCATGCAGATTACCGACGCAGCCGTGTTTTATTCGCGGTTGTCCAAATGGGATGATGCGTTCGACGGACTCCCCGTCCATCGCATTCAGCGCCAAATCTGGTATCCACTGGGTCTGCAGACACTAAATCACCCGGCTGGCGGTGGAGCATTTGTGTCGGATATTTCGGCGACACTTGAAACAAAGCTGGCGTCAATTCGAGCCTATCAGACTCAGTTTCCGCCTGAAAAAGATCGTGTATTCCGACTGGTGGAAGGTCAGGGCCGGATGCTGGGTGCATCGGCTGGCTTCGAAGCGGGCGAACTGCTGATTTCGTCCACAACTTTGGGTTTGACGAATGTAATGGACGCACTCTGCCATGGTACGGTCTTATAATTCGGGCAGACAGGAAACGAATGCCTCTCGCATCTCCCGAAAAATCGCTGTTCTGTTGCGTTTGCCGCAGGATACCGGAACAATCTGTCAGAGATTGAGGGAAATCCTGTAAAGTTGAATGCAGAAAAAGGCGGTCGATGACCACAATCAGGGTCTGCAGGGAATCATCGTCAATCGACCACAACATGTACTCTGGACAAGTCAATGGTTGCGTTTCAAATTGGTCAGGTCAGCATAACCGGCAATTACCGGGACAATAACGAAGACAGTTGCATTGTGGACGACAAGCAGCGGTTCGCAATTGTTGCGGATGGTATGGGCGGCCAGAGTGCCGGCGAACGTGCCAGCGCGCTGGCGATCGAACTCATTCCCCGCTGGCTGGAGAAACTGCTCGATTTTGAAAAAGCCGACACGGCTGCCGTGAATGAGGCACTGGAAAAATCCGTCGCCCATGCGAACTCAGAGATTATCGCGTTGAGCGAGTTGGACCCAGGCATGCGGAACATGGGCACCACCGTTGTCATGATGGCGCGTGTTAAGGATCGTTTCTTTTTTACTGGTGTCGGCGACAGTCGTGCATATCAGCTCCGTGGAGGCAAACTCAAACAGCTTACTGTTGATCATTCACTGACTCAGGCGCTCATGGACGCCGGTACCATTACCGCAGAAGACGCCAAAACGCATCGCTATCGCAATGTCCTCTACAAATATCTTGGCAGTCGCGATGGGGCGACCGGTGGCACTGCCGTTGAAGTCACTCCAAAATCCGGCGACCGCTTCCTGCTGTGCAGCGATGGTTTGACGGACGGACTTCAAGACAGCCAGATTGCTGAACTTCTGAAGTCGCACGACGACCCGCAAACGCTGGCCGAGATTCTCGTCGATGCGGCACTTGAAGGCGGCTCCCGCGACAACATCACCGCGCTGGTTGTGATTTGTAATTGATACTGCAATCCCTAACGAAGATCATTCACCAGATACACGATCAGAGACCTGGCACCATGTGCGCCGATCACAAGCGATTGTTCGATATCGGCTGTTTTTGACGGACCGGAGATGAATCCGGCGAACGCATGTTTCCCAACGGTCATTCTGTCATAGGCTTCATGCAGATTGTTGACCACTTCTGATGCCGGGACAACGATAGCGACATGCTGCGGGATGAAATACAGCACACGATGCTTCAACGGATCGTCTGTTGCCCAGATTGCTGCGTTCTCCGCAACTGCGAAATGACCCTGCAAAACGGCAAAGTCCACGTTTTTGAGTTCATGCGGATCGTCGATGGCAGTCATGTCGATCGTGGAATCTCCAACACCCGGAACAACGCTGATCCGGATTTTTCCGCTGGCCCAGTGATCTTGTGCTCGAAGATGTGCGTCGGCTTCGGCAAGGTTTTTGACTTGCACGGCTTCACCGCCGACGAGTTTCAGAATCGTTGCAAACTGCGAGATCGGATCGGCAAAGGTCTGCCAATTCGTCACGGCCGCCAGGTCGGGAAGTGGCGATGACTGCGGCAGTGCCGATCGAATTCTGTTCAGGATCATGTCGCGCGACGAAGGCATGGGAGCACCAGATATCGACAAGGAACGAGTCAGAAGTCAAGAATCTTTTTTGATCGTGCTGCGAACTGTTGCCGAAACGATTTTTCTGGAGCGTCCGGCAGGTCGCGTTGTTTGTCCCATGCGTTCAGCGGATTGTAGATCAGAAGTTGTCTGGCCGCTTCAGTCAGATACGCTGGATCGGACGCTCCCTATCCGGTCCCAAGATGTTCGTGAAAACATTCTCCTACCTCTTATTTCCGGATGTGAATCGCAGGCAGCACGATATGGCTGGGGCGTTCATTCCGAAGCTGCACGATTCGTTCTCCCAGGTCCGTTTCGACGACTTCAATACCGTGTTTTTCAAGGTACGGGTTGAGATGACATTCTTCGGTGAGCATTGACTTGCGCTTCACCAACCGCTGCACTTTGTGACGCTGGAGAATGTCGCGCACAATCTGATTGTGTTCGGCGGCGTCGTTGGCCCAATGAACAATCACGCCATGCGTTCTTGTATTCGCTTCAAATTGTTCAAGATACTCGCTAAGTCGTGATTGCGTGTGGGCTTTGATGGCAGATGCTGTTTCGCGAAGCAGTTCCCATTCGGGAACCGCTGCGGCCATGCGATCCCGTTTTTCGCGGACAAACCACAACGTCTTGTCATGCCACTGCGCACGTTCACGATTGGCGACGAATTGATTCGCAAGAGTTGGATGTGCCATCAGGACAGAGATTCTTCAGTTTCAGTATTCAATTCGACAATCAAAAATCGACAATCTCAATTTAACAACGCTTCCGCTATAATTTCGGCAAAGTGCATCACGCGGACAGGAATTTTTCGGCGGCGGATGATGCCTTCCAGATGCATGAGACATGACATATCACCGGCAGTCAGAACTTCGGTCCCGGCGCTGACATGATCGTGGACTCGGTCATCACCCATCATGCACGAAACTGCTTCTTCTGCAACAGCAAATGTCCCGCCAAAGCCGCAGCATTCGCCTTTGCGAGCCAGTTCAGAAAACCGAATCCCGTTGAATCGTTCCAGCAGTGTCCTTACCAGATTCGCGCGAGGTGTCATCACTTCTGAGGATGGTCCAAGTCGCAATTCCCGAAGTCCGTGGCAGCTCTGATGCAGGCCAACCTGATGGGCAAACGTGCCTGAGAGTTCTTCGATATGAAGTACGCTCGTCAGAAACTCGCTCGATTCCATCGTCCGCTGACGAACCGTCCTGGCGCGATGATCATCATGGTCGTACAGATGTGCGTAATGATTGCGGACCATCGAAACACAACTGCCTGAAGGTGCGACGACATAGTCGTATCCATCAAACACATCGACAAATTTCCGGGCCAGCGGTTTAGCCTGCTCCATGTAACCGCTGTTCGCCATCGGTTGTCCACAGCAGGCTTGGTCGGTCGGGAATACGACTTCGACACCGAGATGTTCGAGGACAGACACCGTTGCCATGCCGACGTTTGGGTAGAACTGATCGACGTAGCACAGAATGAACAGGGCAACTTTCTTGAGTTCACAAAGAAAAAAAAATTGACGGCGGCGGTTGTGGTGGTGATACCACAATTTAGTGCTTTCCAGGAATTCTGTCCTGTGATGTCATGTGCAGAATCGATTCCCATGCGAATTGCACGAACAGAAAACGAGATTTGTGTCGTTGGAGAGTCGCGAAAACGCTGAATCTCAGGGCGAAAATCGGTCGATTTTCGTCCTGCAGGGACTTCCCCGGATTGAGGCTTCAGGCAGCGGAGCGATAAAACTCTTGAAAATTCCAGGAAAGTTGGCACAATCCGCGACTCTCGAATAGTTCCGCAGGTGTCGGCGTCTGATTGCCGGACCTCCACCTGTCCATTAAACCCAGCGAATTACCGTGTTCGGTTCTGTACTGTCGCGGCGCATCAAGATTATCGGAGAACAGTGTCATGGCTCATAAGAAGGGACAAGGTTCCAGCCGCAACGGTCGAGATTCGACCGCGCAGCGTCGCGGGATCAAGAAATTCGGTGGCGAAGCAGTCGTGGCTGGAAATATCCTCGCACGTCAGTGCGGTACCAAATGGCACCCGGGCCGCAATGTCGGCATGGGAAAGGACTACACGCTGTTCGCACTGGTCGATGGCAATGTACTCTTTGACCGGGCTGGTCGCCGCATGAATATTGTCCCGATCGAAGCCAACTAATCCGAAACGCTCAGTCAGGCTTATTATCATAAGACGGTCACCTGAAGTGGTCACCGTCTTTTTTCCTGCGCGGTGTCTATACTTCACGCAGCATAGAATGAGGCCGTAACGAACAGTCCCGAATTAAGTCGCCGATTTCGGTAGGTCCTCCTTGCCGAGGAGGACTTTCGCCGCAAGGCGAACCGCAAGAGCGGACGTCCGTTCAACGAGGAGGTGTTGCTCTTTAATCAACGTGGCTCTGGTCGCAGCTTGCAGCAAGCTGCAAAGTCCTTTCCGGCAGAAAGGACCTACTTTCACAATCATCCGCGACTGCCCCCCTGATGAAAGAGTTTGGGCTGCGAAGGGAGAGAGAACGCATGTACCGACCCCAAATTCTGACTACCATTGTGTACATTACGCTTGTTTTCCTGTCAGGCGTCACATGCCGTGAAACTCTCGCTCAGTCTCGTTCGGATGATCAACGAAAACACATTGTGATCATTGTTTCGGAACCGGAATACAGGACTGACGAATCGTTGACTCAGTTTGCGAAGGAAGAACTCAGCGGAAACTTCAAAGTCAGTCTGGTTTTCGGCGATGCTCAGGACGGCGACCTGCTTCCGGGGCTTGAAGTTTTGAAGTCTGCCGATCTGGCGCTGATCAGTGTTCGTCGTCGAACGTTGCTGCCGGAGCAGTTGCAGTTGATTCGAGATTTCATCGCTTCTGGCAAACCGGTGATCGGAATTCGTACGGCAAGTCATGCTTTCAGCCTGCGAAATAAACCAGCACCGAACGATCGAGCCGACTGGCCGGAATTTGATCGCGATGTCATTGGCGGAAGCTACTCAGGCCATCACGGAGCAGGCCCGGAAACGACGATCACTGTTGCGCCCAGTCACGCGGAGCATCCTGTCCTGAACGGCATTGTCGTGATGGAGCTTAAAGGGCGAGGATCGCTCTACAAATCCAGCCCGCTTCAGCCAACTGCCACACCATTGCTCATCGGTACGATCCCGAATGAATCGGCAGAACCCGTCGCGTGGATCAACAAACGCGCCGATGGAGGCACGACGTTTTACACGTCATTGGGTCATGTCGGCGATTTTGAACAACCCGTTTTTCGGCGATTGCTGAGTAATGCCTGTCAGTGGCTGGTGCAGCAACCTGCTCAACGAGATTGACAAATTTGCTGCAAGGCGCTGGTGCTTTGACACAGTTGAACCTGGGAATGGCGGAATACGACCGTGATACAGACATCAGTTTTTGTCGGACAAATCCAGATCAAGGCTGTTCGAACCTTCGGTAAACTCGTAAGTCAGATTGTCTGCAACTGTGTATGCGTTGTTCTTCGTTGGGCCAGGAGCGATCGCTCCCATGCTGGTGACCACGACGCCACATTTTCCGGATGTTGTTCCCGAGCTTGCAGGGATGCTGTATTTTCCTCCTGAGACCATCGCCCAGGCGACGGGAGCGTTTGTGTTTTCAGGCTTGAACGCAATTGTGCCCCACTTCATCGGTTCGCCGTTGAGTTTCACTTCTCCCTTGATCGCCTGACGTGCGCCTGAGACCAGCAGGCCATTCTGTCGCAGCCACGTTCCTGCGGCCACGATCCATTGAGCCAGTGCAGGGTGTTCATTGGCGAGGCCAACACCGTGCGGACCCTGCTGGTAGATGTGCAGTTCCGCAGGGACACCGGCCTTGTGACACGCCAGATACAGACTGACGCTGTTCTCCGGCGGCACGCCGGTGTCTTCGCCGGTATGAAACAGAAACAGCGGCGGTGTTTCTGCGCTGACATTGAATTCATTCGAAAGCGATTTAAATTGTTCGCCGGTTGCGTCGGCACCGAACAGGTTCTTCCCCGAGCCTTGATGAGCAAACTCTGCGGAAAGGCTCACAACGGGATAGCCAAGTATTCCGAAGTCCGGTCGGCTGCTTTCCTTATCGACAGCATCCGCGGCGTTCGCATCACCATTATCGAAATGCGTCACCGACGTTGAAGTCAGATGGCCCCCGGCAGAAAACCCCAAAATGCCGACGCGATGTTTGTCGATCCCGAATTCATCCGCATGCGAGCGTACAAATCGCAAAGCACGCTGAGCATCAAGCAGAGGAACAGGATGTCGATAGGGTGACAATCGATACCGCAGGACGAATGCCGTCACACCAATGCTGTTGAAATACTTCGCGGGCTGCACACCTTCGTGGTCGGTGGCATGGATTGCATAACCACCGCCAGGACAAATGACAATCGCAGCACCGTTGGCATTCTTCGTGGCCGGGTAAATCCAGACACCCGGTTTGTCGGCATCGGTTTCACCGGTCGCTTGCGGAGCTGCAGCATTCCACAGCGGGCGAAATTCCGGAGGCTGAAATTCGTCGGCACCAAAGCTGTTTGCGCAGATCACAGCGCAGGCGGGAAACACAACACTCATGAGAATGCAGCGAGACATGATAGAGTTCCGTTGAGACAGGAGAAGGAAATTCAGTGCTCTTGTCAGAGCCAGGAGACAGGGTTGGGGGTTGTCAAATAACACTTTAATTCATCGAGCGATCCTTAATCGCCACGCATCATAAGAACTCAGCACTTCATAGTCCGGCCAGTAGCCGTACCAGAGTGTACCGCATCGCCGTTCTCTCTCGATTTCTGCCAGAGCGTATTTCTTGATACCGTCGCGACCCGCGAACACCGGACGATTGGTGCCGATTTCGTAATGTCTGGCCCAGATTGGCGGCGCTTTCTTATCGGGGACAACGACGATATCAAAACTCACGGTCTGTCGCAAAAATTCTTTCTTTGGTGCGCTGATGCGATCGACACGAATGCCCGTCAGCCGCACCTTCTTCAGCCACGCGACCGCAGCATCAGTCGCTGCCAGCATCGTTGCATCAGATTCAGGCTGTCGCATCAGGAACCGGATGATCGCGGACGTTTCCTGCGGGCAGATCGAAGCCAGCTCAAATGTCCGCGCGGGACGTGCTTCAAAAGTCTGCTCGTCATGCTGCTGACACCAGCCGGTTGGAGTGCCATCGACGACGATCTGGCAGCGGAGAATACAATTGATCGCCAGACGAACAGCATCCTTAGCCTGATCACGACGGGCTTTGTCGAGCCATGCGAAATGTGGCTTCGACTCGACCACATCCTGCAGCATATCCAAAATTCCAATCATCACGCCATCGTTGAATGTGATATGCGCGTGATAGCTGGAATGCTTGGGGTATCTCTGAGGAAACCCACCGTTCGGATACTGCGAACGCAGCACAAAATCGAACCCGCGCTCGCAGGCCTGTCGCCAAATCATATCGCCTGACTGCGCGTAAGCCTTTGCCAGGTATTGGATCTGTGAATGGATATTGCCATTGTCGTAGGATGTGTCGGAATCCGCTTTCGTCGCTTCGACAGCCTGACGCTGGGTGTCAGACAACACGGCCGTCATGTCGTAGTCTTTTGGCCAGCCGCCGTTTTCACGCTGGAACAGCAGAATGTTTGCCACGATTTCGTAAACCTGGTCCGGGTGCCAGGACGGCTGATCTGGGTCCACTACGATGAATCGACGGTCATCGCGCAGGTCTCGCCAGTGACTAATTCCACTGCCGAATCCCAAGAGATCGATCGCTGTCAGCGGTTTTCGATCGGCAGTTACCAATTTCCGGCCATCACTTTCGGCGGTCTGCTTCAATGGCTCCGTGCGACCGGCTTCATTTTGATCCTGCAATGCCGTTTCCGGATCGTTTGCAAGTCCACGCACAGTCATCAAGAATGTCGCAACAGCGACTGTCAGCGACAAATTCAGAAAGACAACAGGGTGAAATGTCGTTCTGGATGCCATGTCTTTCGCCCGCAGTTCTTAAAGAGTGGCCGCCGTCCGGGTAGATTCCGACAATCAGGGCGATTGTTCGACTCTGCAGCGGCCTGTATTCTAAGTTCTTCCACAATCCGTTGTCGAGAAAGAACGGCTTCGAAAATGACGAATGAACAAGTGAGTTGGCCCGCGTTCCTCTGCCTGCTGGCACTGACAGCATCCCACGCCTGCGGGAATCCTGGTGATTCGTCGATTCACGACACGGCAGCTTCGCACGCAGTTGTGTTCCCCGGTGAATCCTGGGAAACACGAACTCCCGAACAGATGCTACTGGATCCCGAACGACTTGAGCAACTTGCAACCCGGCTTGGCGGCCGAGGCTGCGTGATCAGGCACGGGTATGTCGTGAAGAGCTGGGGAGATCAGTCAGAAAGACGCGACTGGTTGTCATCCGCCAAGCCTGTTCTGAGTACGCTGCTGTTCTTTGCCATCGAAGAAGGACTCGTCAAAAGTGTCGATCAGCCAATCGCCGATTTCGGCTGGGAGCTTTCCGAGAAAGATCAGACAATGACCTTTCGACATCTCGGCGCAATGACCAGTGGCTACGCCAGACCAGAGATTCCTGGTGCTGCGTGGTCGTACAATGATTATGCCATTCAACTGTATCAGAAGACACTGTTTGACAAAGTCTTCAAAGAAGATGCAAAGGTCGCGGCTGAACAACCCACACGGCTGGGCGGACTGCACCTGCAGGACGGCCTGAAGTTTTCCGACAAGCGACGCATCTCAGCATCCGTGCGAGACTTTGCTCGTATTGCATGGTTCTGGTTCAACAAAGGAAATTGGAACGGACAACAGCTACTGCCGAACCACTATTTTGACGAGTACATGGTGCCTCAGGTTGCGAAGGATTTGCCAAACACACAGCAGGCAGAAACCAATGACTATCTGGACATTAAAACCTACGGCGGCGGTTCGGATCATTTTGCAAAATGCGGCCCGGGAATTTATGGATTCAATTGGTGGTTCAACTCAACGGGCGGCACGCATCCCGATACGTTGACATGGCCCGACGCTCCGGCGGATACGGTCATGTCCTGCGGTCACGGAGGAAACAATACAGCGATTATCCCAAGTCTCGGACTGGTTCTCGTGTGCGCATCAGGCGACTGGAATGATCTGAACGGCGGTGATCCAAATTCCAAAATCAATCAGTCCCTGAAATTACTGGCAGAGGCTGCGACGTATCAAAAGACGGCCGCCGTTCGTGATGAGGCGAAGTACAAAAAATGGCAGCCAGCCTCGTTTTCTTTCGACGGCCCGGAACTGTCCGAATCCGGGACTCCAAACCCTTTCACCGATTTTCGCCTGGAAGTCACGTTCAAAATAAGCGACAGATCCGTTGTCGTGCCAGGGTATTTTGCAGCGGATGGCGATTCCGCAGAAACCAGCGCTGACGCCGGTCACGTCTGGCGCGCGAACTTTCTGCCGGACGAAGCTGGTGACTGGACGTACAAAGTGAGCTTCCGTCAGGGAACCGGCATTGCAACTTCCTCATCCCTGACGGATGGAGAACCGATGGCATTCGACGGACAGACCGGATCGTTTCATGTCGAGCCAGCAGACACGAATGCATTAGGGTTTTATCGCAAGGGATTATTGCGCTACGTTGGCGAGCGATATCTGCGATTTGCGGAAACGAATGAGTTGTTCCTGAAAGGTGGCGCGGACAGTCCCGAGAATCTGCTGGCCTTCGCGGACATCGATCAGACTCCGCCCACTCATAAGTACGAACCACACGCCGCCGACTGGAAAGCAGGAGATCTGACATGGCAGAATGGCAAAGGTAAAAACCTTATCGGCGCACTCAATTATCTGGCGTCGAAGAAAATGAACTCTGTTTATTTCCTCACGATGAACGTCAAAGGCGACGGCAAAGATGTGTGGCCCTGGACTTCGAAAGACGAACGTGAACGCTTCGACTGCAGCAAACTGGATCAGTGGGAAATCGTGTTTCGGCACATGGATCGTGTGGGATTGATGATGCATCTGGTTCATCAGGAACAGGAGAACGATCAACTGCTCGACGAAGGGGAACTGGGACCGCATAGACGACTTTATTACCGCGAACTGATCGCCCGATTCGCCCATCATCCTGCCCTGGTCTGGAATCTGGGTGAAGAGAATACCAATACTACTGAACAGCAGAAGGCGTTTGCCAAATACATTCGCGACCTGGACCCGTGGGATCATCCGCAGATCATTCACACGTTCCCCAGCCAGATTGAAAAAGTCTACGCCCCGCTGGTGGGCGACCCGAACCTGGAAGGTCCGTCCTTTCAGTTCGGCCATGCCACGCGGACGCACGCTGAAACGGTTCGCTGGCTGAAAGAATCTGAAGCCGCCGGACGTCCTTGGTTCGCATGTCTGGACGAAATCGGTCCGGCCAGCATCTGCCTGCCACCGGACATCCAGGATCCCGAACATCCGCACGAAGTCCGCGAAGCGCTGTGGGGAAATCTGATTGCCGGGGGTTCCGGAGCAGAATGGATTGTGGCCTACAATACCTGGCCTCGACAGCCGGGCAAACATCTGGATATCGCGTGTGAAAACTGGCGACCCTGGGAAAACATGTGGAACCTGACGGCGATCGCGTTGGATTTTTTCCACCAGCACTTGTCGTTTGATCAGATGAAGTCACACGATGAACTCATCGACAAAGACAGCGGCTGGTGCCTGGCACAACCCGGTGAAGTCTATTGTGTTTACCTGTTCGGAGATCAACGCACACAACTTGAACTGCCAGCTGGATCGTTTGTGGCTTCCTGGTTCAATCCCTGGACCGGAGGAGAACTCCAAGCTGGTGCGACGCTGACCGGACCTAGCCGTCAGTCGATCGGAAATCCCCCGTCCGATGCCTCAAAAGACTGGGTGGCATTGGTACGCAGGAAATTGTAGAGAACATCGCGACGTGTGATGTCGTCAACGCAACCAGGCTTTGACAAAAAATGGATGACAAAAATATGGAATAAAGACGCCAGCGACCCGATGGACGCACGCAGCTAAAGCACCGTAGTCCGAC
>Ga0105047_10001814_pt1 | contig 38376 bp, 34 predicted proteins | sample MAT04_FD_78384 | JGI IMG/M metagenome (GOLD analysis project Ga0105047, IMG submission 78384) | Freshwater microbial communities from Lake Fryxell liftoff mats and glacier meltwater in Antarctica - MAT-04 (megahit assembly) | ecosystem: Environmental > Aquatic > Freshwater > Ice > Liftoff...
AACGCCCGGGTGCACCCCGTCACGTTGCGCCACGTGTGCGCGACGCGTCACGCGAGGAAACAGGGGTGAACCATCCCCTCCGTACGTTGACCCTCGTGAACAGACGCACCTTCCTCCGCAACAGTGGCGCCGGCGCCCTCGGCGTGGCCGCTACCGGCTTCAGCGCCGGCTCATTCCTCACCGGCTGCTCAACGAGCGACACGACCACAACCGGCGCCGGCACCGGCGCCGGAGGGTCGGCCGCCCCCAAGGGCAGCCGGCCGGTGAAGCTCGGTTTCATCTCGCTCACCGACTGCGCCGCGCTGGTGGTCGCCCTCGAGAAGGGGATGTTCGCCAAGTACGACCTCGACGTCGCCCTCGAGAACGGCAAGAGCTGGCCCGGGATCCGAGACAAGCTGCTGAATGGTGAATACGACGGCGCCTATGCCCTGAGCTCGATGCCGGTCGCCGTCGGCACGGGCATCAGCAAGATCGAGGGCGACCAAGCCAAGGCCAAGAGTCTGCAGATCGCAATGATGCTCAGCCAGAACGGGCAGGCCATCTCCCTCGCCAACGATCTCAAAGATGCCAGCTACGGCGACCCCAAGAAGGCCGCCGAGGTGATCAAGGCCAAGGGCGCGAAACAGTTCGGGATGACCTTCCCTGGTGGCACCCACGACACGTGGCTGCGCTACTGGATGAAAGCTGGCGGGCTCGACCCCAAGGCCGATGGGCTCGACATCAAAGCCATCCCACCCCCGGAGATGTTCAACAACCTCAACCAGGGGAACGTGCGCGGCTACTGCGTCGGCGAGCCGTGAAACGCACGGGCGGTGGTGAAAGACAAGGGCTTCACAACCCTGGCCACGCAGGGTCTCTGGAACAACCATCCGGAGAAGGCGCTCGTGGTGAACGAGAAGTTCACCACGGAGAAGAAGGACGTGCTGAAAGAGGTCATGAAGGCCATCTTCGAGGCGTCGAAGTGGCTCGATGATCCGGCCAACCTTCTCGAGGCCGCGAAGATCATCGGCGTCGAGAAGTACGTGAACGCCACCCCCGCCGAGATAGAGGGACGCCTACTCGGCAAGTACGACCTCGGGGCCGGGCTCGGCGAGAAGCCGTTTGCGGGCAACCAGATGCAGTTCTTCCAGGGCGGCAAGGTGAACTTCCCCGACAAGGGCCACTCGTGTGGTTCATGGCCCAGTACGTGCGCTTCGGCCTGCTCCCCGAGCTCCCCCGCACGAAGGCATTGGTGGACCGGATGATCCGTTCGGACCTCTACGCCGCCCGGTCCCATCCACACGCTGGTCACGTTGAAGGAACTCCTGCTGGGCGCCTGCAAGCCCGACGGTCCCGCCGGAAAAGGCATCGGTCTCCAACTCCTCGACTCGCTCGGCCGGGTGCTGCGGGGCTTCGGCATGGCTGCGGTTGTGGGGGTTCCCCTCGGCTTCCTCATCGACACGAACAACGTGCTGTTCCGTATCACCAACCCGGTGATCCAGCTGCTTCGTCCGGTGTCGCCCTTGGCCTGGTTCCCGATCTGGCTCACCATCATGGTGAAGGCCGACCCGGCAGCCGTGTGGGTGATTTTCGTGACTGCGTTGTGGCCCACGGTGATCAACACCGCCGCGGGAGCGTCGTCGGTCCCCGAGTATCAACGAGACGTGGCCCGTGTGTTCACGTTCTCGAAGTGGACCGAGATGCGAGAGATCGTGACCCCCCATTCGGTGCCGTCGGTCATCACGGGTCTGCGGCTTTCAAGGCGCGTGGCGTGGATGGTGATCGTGGCCGCAGAGATGCTGTCGGCGGCGAGCGGGATCGGGTTCTTCGTGTGGCAGAGCTACAACGGCCCCGGCCTCAAGTACGTCATCAGCGCCATCATCGTGATCGGAGTGATCGGGGTGGCCCTCGACGCCATGTTCCTCGCCATCGGAAAACGCCTCACCCCTACGGAGGGCCGATCATGAGCCTCGTCGTCAACAACCTCTGGAAGAGCTACCCCCACGGCAAGGGAGTAGAGCACGTGCTCCGCGACATCTCTCTCACGGTGGAGCCCGGGCAGTTCGTGTCGCTCATCGGGCAATCGGGCGGCGGCAAGAGCACCCTGCTCAACGCCATGGGAGGCAAGGGCCTCGTGGTCGGCGAAAGTGGGGGGCTCACCCTCGACAGCGATCCGATCACCGGTCCCGGGCCCGACCGCGCCATGGTGTTCCAGAGCTGCTCACTGCTCCCTCGGCTCTCGCTTGTGCGCAACGTGGAGATGGCGGTGAAGTCCGCTCGGCGGGACTGGTCAAACGAACGCATCACGTCGGCCACCGAGCACTACCTCACGGCCGTCGGCCTCTGGGCCCACAAGGACAAGAGCCCCATCAGGTGTCGGGCGGCATGCAGCAACGCAGCGCCGTGGCTCGGGCCTTCGCCGTGGAACCTCGAGCGCTCTTGCTCGACGAACCGTGCGGTGCGCTCGATGCCCTCACCCGCAGCCGACTGCAAGGCCACCTCGTGGAACTGTGGCCGGGCGACTCCACCACCGAGATGGTGGTGATGGTGACCCACGGCATCGACGAGGCAATCCTCCTCAGCGACAAGATCGTGGTGATGTCGAACCCGCCCGGCCCATCGATCGTCGACATCATCGACGTAGAGACCCCCGCCTGCGTGATCGCGTTTCGCTGGCCGACAGCCCGGAATACAAGGCGGTGCAGGCACGGTTGATGGTGTTGCTCCAGCGCGACGAGATCCGCGACAGTGCTGCGGCCTGAGGCCTGATTGCGGCGGCGAGGTGCGCTCCAGCGCAAGCGTTCTCGGCCGATACGGTTCGCGGCCATGAGCGACGGCGTTGCGATGGAGCTGGCGGGCCACGAACTGACCGTGACGAGCCCCGACAAGGTGTTCTTTGCCGAGCGGGGAAGCACGAAGCTCGACCTCGTGCAGTTCTACCTGTCGGTCGAGGAACCGATCATGCGGGCGATGGGCGACCGACCCGTACTCCTCCAACGATTCCCCGATGGCGCTGGCGGCAACTCATTCTTTCAGAAACGGGTGCCGGCCAAACGGCCCCACTGGTTGCAGACCGCCACCGTCGCCACGCCCAACGGCACCACCTCGGAAGCCCTCGTGATCGGCGACATCGCCCACGTGGTGTGGGCGGTGAACCTCGGATGCCTCGGCTTTCACGTGTGGCCGTCCCGAGCGAGCGACATCGACCATGCCGACGAACTGCGCATCGACCTCGACCCCACTCCCGGTGTGAGCTACCAGCAGATCCGCGAGGCGGCGGCCGAGGTGAAGGCCATGCTCGACGAGATCGGGATCGTGGGGCACCCCAAGACCAGCGGCAACAAAGGCCTGCACATCTACGTGCGGCTCCAACCGAAGTGGGACTCCTACGCCGTGCGGGCCGCCGCCGTCGCGCTTGCCCGGGCGCTCGAACGCCGCCGCCCAGACCTCTTGACGGCGGCGTGGTGGAAGGAGGAGCGGGGCAAGCGCGTGTTCATCGACTTCAACCAGAACGCTCCCCACAAGACGATCTTCGGCGCCTGGTCCGTGCGGGCCCGACCCGGTGCCCAGGTGTCCACGCCCATGCGATGGGACGAGGTCGACCTGTTGCATCCCGATGAGCTCACGATCGCGACGGTGCCGGATCGGGTGGCCGTTGACGGCGACCCCTGGGCGTCGATGGAGACCGAACCGCAGAACATCGACGAACTGCTGGCGTGGTCCGCTCGAGATATGGCGGCCGGGCTCATGGATGCGCCATGGCCACCGGTGTACCCCAAGCAGCCCAACGAGCCGCCCCGGGTTGCTCCCTCGCGCGCCAAGAAGCCCTGAAGCCAGTCGGTGTTCGGTGGTACCAGTTCCAGTGCCGGCGCACGCTCGGTTTCGAGCGTCGCGTCGCCGCGTCGCCGACCTCGACCGACAGCATTCGTATGAACGCGATACCGAAAGTCGTTGGCGTTGCGCCGCTGCGGGTTGGGAGGCTGGTCACGTGCCGAGCCATCCACCCATCGTCCGTCGGTTCATTGCGCCGACCGAGGAGCAGGTTGCCGAGTCGCGCGCGGCCACGGTGCGGTTTCGGGAGGAGATGGATGCGAAACGAGAATCGGCCCGACCGGCGAGGCGCGCCGCGATCCTGGCCGGTCCGGCGCTTCACGATGTCGACGCGGCCGTTGCGTGCCCATGCGCGTGTCACCCTCGTCCGGCGGATGACGATCTCCACGACGGCGGCGTGTCGTGTCAATGCCAGGAGACCGACGAGCAGCGTGTCGCCCGCCGACGGGCCTTCCTCGAGCCATGGTCCGCGCCGGCCGACGACTTCTCTGACCATCACCTGCGGCACGAGCAGCGAATGGAGCGCTTCGACGCCGAGGCTTTCGCCTTGGGCGTTGAGGCCCGGATCGAAGTCTCGGCGGCGCCCTTCGTGATCGTGGGTACCTGTGAGGGGCGCGGGTTCTACCTGCGCGAACGCCACGGCGGCTACCGGGTGACGATCGCTCCTGACGATGATCCCGGCTCAGACCCCTGGGCCGCGGACCCCACCGAGACGTCGATCGAGGTGGCCGCGGGCGACGCCGTCGAGTTCGATAGCGGTGGGTTCTTCTCACCTGCCATGGCTCTTCGGATCGCGGTCACCGCGGTCCGGACAGCTTTGGCCCGCAACACCTGCCCCCACCGGAGCGTGGGTACCGACCCCTACTGCCCGCTCTGTGGAGTTGCCGTGGCGGAGGCCGATGCGTGGCGCTGGGCCGGACTGCCCGACACCGGAGGTCGGTGAGCCACGTGCCGAGGACGCGGAGCAACTCGAGGCGTCCTCACCCGTCGTGGTCACCGCCGCCGTAACACCGGCGCCACAACAGCCGGATCGTCTTGTCCGGCCCCGCGCCGGTGTTGGCGGCCACGACGTGATGGCCAGCGAGGGCCCCGTCGGCACCCAGCCAGTCGTGCCGGAGTGCGTCCTTTCGTTCGTCGCCGAGCTTTCCTTTCGGTGCAACAGCAGATCGACGAGTGCGACGAGTTCATCGGACGCCGTACGCGAGGCCACACCCCCGATGCGTCCCCGCCGGATGCGGCGTCAAGTCGCTAGTGTCCACCGGGTGGCTGATGGTGTGCCGTCAACGTTGTTTCTGCGTCCGTATCTTCGTGTTCATCAATGGACTTATCGCACCACACGAGGTTGGATCGGTCGTCGCAGCGGCGGTCATCCCGTCTTGCTGCTCAACACAACCGGACGCCGGTCGGGTCTGCCGAGGACCGCTGCCGTGATCTTCACCCGGGACGGCAGCGACATGGTGGTCGTGGCCTCGAACGGGGGGAGTGACCGCCCCCCATCTTGGCTCGTGAACCTCCAGACGGAACCGCATGTGTCCGTCCAGATTGGGCGAAAGCAGTTCGCCGCCACAGCCCGAATCGCCGATGGTCCAGACCACGATCGCCTTTGGGATTTGGCCAATCGCCACAACCGCGGGCTATCCCGGTTGTTTCATCGCGGTGTTCGTGGCCGCTACGACGTCTACCAACGGCACACCGATCGACCAATCCCCGTCGTTGTGCTGCGAGAAATACCGCAGTCGGCGGAGCGAGGGTGACGCTGCCGGCACTGCCGCTCGCCGGTTCAGCCGTGCGTTCCAGCGGCGAGCAGCTTTCGCACCCGGAGTTCGGTTTGGTGATCCGGCATGAAGTCACGTCGCCACACGTCAGCTGCCGAAGGGTGCGAGATACACACGGGCGGTTCAACTCCGCCCCTGTTACGAGTCCGCCCAAGAACACGTTGCGCCGTTGGGAGGCGAGTCGACGAGGTGCTCTCGCCGAGGACGGAGGACGACTGCCCGCTTGATTGTTCGGCGAGGACGCCGGCGCGGGCGTCATCCGGCCGTGGAAACACCCAAGCTGTTCTCGGGCGGGTCTGAAGCCGGGAATGCGGCCGCATCGGCCAGTTTCCGGACAGAACGGATTGCTGAGCGATTCTCCTGGGCAGGCGCGGCAGCGTCAGGTGTGTTCGAGGTCGAGCTTCCAGTAGAGGAAGTTCGTGGTGTGGTCGAGGATGGTGGTGCGGAAGGCGACGTACGGCACGTGGCCGCCGCCGTCGAGGGTGGTGAAGTTGGCTTCGAGCCCGGCCGCCAGCGCGGCGTCGCGCGAACTGATCGCGCACTGATACTGGACCACAACGTCGGCGCTGCCGTGGAGGTAGAGCACTGGCGCTTCACCGGCCGACGGCGACGTGGTGATCGCACAACCACTCAACGACGTGGCCGCGCGCACCGTGGATGGCTGATCGCTCGTGCCGCTGTTGCCCGGATCATCGGCGCCATAGGCCACGTTCACCGCGGTGATCGCTCCCGCCGAGCTGCCCGTGATGGCAATTCGTTCGGTGTCGATGCCGTAGGTGCCGGCGTTGGCCCGGAAGTAGCGGACAGCGGCGAGGGCATCGTGTTTGGCGTGGAGGATGGCCGTGGGACACTGTGCCGAAACGGGGAGGCAGCCGCCCTTCGACAGCCGGTAGCTGATCGATGCCGTGACGTAGCCCTTCTTGGCGAACACGTTGGCCTGGTCCACCAATTCGGGGGAGGTCTTCGACCCCGTCTTGAAGCTGCCCCCGTGCACGAGGATCAGCAACGGCCGTTTGGTCTCCGTGTCGCCGTCGGGGCGGTAGACGTCGACCTTGAGGGTGACCTCCACCTGCTCCTGGTTCCACGCCCAGCCGTAGGTGACGTCCTCCGTCTTGGTGACCGTCGTGAAGACTTCGTCCCGGTAGCGAAGGGGGGCATCGCCCTCTGGGGCGACGAACTGCACCTCGCATGCTGCGGTGGCCACGACGGCCGCAGCCAACGCGAGTGCCGCGAGCCGACGGCGGGAGCGCCGGCGGGTGTTCGACGATCGGGCAGTCCCCGAATGGGACAGGAAGGGGTTGGGCACGACAGCTCCTTGCGGTTCGCAGCCCCCCGCGGGGCAAACCGACCGAGCCTTTCTAGCCGGTTCGGACAGCGGTAGCCGATCGCGGCCGGGGCAAAAGGCGGGTGGGCAGATACGTGGGCAGATACGTCGGCACCAGGCCGGCACGAGGGCGACCAGACGATCGAGCGTGTAGGGAACCACGAATGGAGAAGGATCTCTTTGGGATTCCCAAAGAGATCCTTCTCCATTCCTTCGGGCGGCGGACAACGGGGGCCGGGAGGCGGGCGGCGGGGCCCGGGGCCCGGGGCCCGAATGAACGCTACGCCGACAACCGTCCGAATGACCGGGCCGTCTCCACGAGATGGCGACGGCACCCGGCCGGGTCGTCCCGGAGTTCGACGATGCCGAAACGCACCACGATCAGTCCCCGACGCTGCGCCTCGTGGTCCCGGCGACGGTCGTTCTCCATCGCCGTGAGCCGGGCGTGCCAGAGCCGGCCGTCCCCCTCCACGAGCATGTCCCACGTTTCGATCAACGCGTCGACGAACTCATCGCCTGCGGCCCACGGGGCCCAAGGCGCCACCGCCTGCCCGACCACCGGCGGGATCTCCTCGTGGTCGAGCATGGCGCAGAGGTGGCGTTCGAGCACACTCTGGGCGATCGGGCGGCCGTCGCCCACCTCGGCGAGGCGTCGACGGAGGGCGGGCGCCCGCGCAAGCGACGGATCGACGCCGCCACCGCCACGTCGGCCATCTGGTCGAGCCGGACCTGGCGACGGACCACGGGGTTCTCGAAGAGGGCGGGCAACGCATCGGGAACATCAGCGGCGACCTCCCGCAACGCGAACGGAAGGGCGTTGACCCGAAAGCCGTCGACCAGCCGCGGGCGGATCATCGACGACCGTTGCACCCGGGCCCATGCCGACGAAGCATGGGCAGCCGACGGCACCACCATCGTCACGTGGTCCACGCGGGGCAGGTCCGGCAGGCCGTACACCCGACAGGCAGAGAGCCCGCTCAACACCGCCGCGGGGTTGGCGAGCAGGGCGGCATGGCTGCGTTGACGCCACCCCCAGGGATGCGACGGCAGCAGGTAGAGGCCCGAGCCGACCCGCTCCCAGCCGCCGTCTCGGATCCGTCGCAGCAACACGTCGTCGGACAGCCCGAGTGCTGCCGCCTGCGCTCGGCTGAACACCGGGTCCTGCTTCTTGGCCAGCCGGTGCAGCGCATCGAGCCGGACCCTTCGTGGATCTGACATAACACGAAAGTATATGAAACTTGCTGTGCGGTTCAGGTAGGCGGCGAATGGAAGCGGCCGGTCGCGTTGGACGACAGCGGGGTGGCTGCGTTCATCCGACGTAGGGCACTTCACCCGAGCCGGCCGAATCGAGGCAGCGGCGCGCGTCGTTGGCAACGGTCCACCACGGACCGTCGCCCGGGCTTTCGCCGGAGTCGGTGACGCCGGCAGCCGAGGCCAACGCTCGGGCCAGGTTGTCGATCTTGAGGTTGCCGCCACCCGACTCGAAGGTCTCCCCCGGCCGGACCACCGCCCCGCCCGGCAGGAGCACCCCTTGCTCGTCGATCGACCACGTGGCGCCGGTGCCGAACACGATGGGCTGGCCGTCAAGGCGCACACACGACGCGGACCCGACCATGTCGACCGCCAAGGTCCCCTGCACCATGGCCGCCATCCGTGTGGTCGTTGACGGCTTCGCGGCACTGGTGGACCACGGAGGTACGGCTAGCACGATCGGCACCAGCCGCCACGTCGACGGGCTCGACCGCACCAGATCGGCAGCAATTGTGGCCACCCGCTCTCGAGCCCCCGGTTCCGACGCCACACCAGGGCCCACCAGGTTCACCTGCACCTCGGCCGACGGGTTGTTTCCGTCGGTGGCCCAAGCCGTCACGGCATTGCCTTCACGGGCCAGTGCGGTCAGCGCAACGAACCCGGTGCGAGCCCCGTCGACCCTCGCCTCGGCCAACGACGCCGGATCGACCGACGTGCTGGCTTGCCATGACGCGGTCACGGCGGCCCGACCTCGAACGTCGGCGGCGCGCACATCCATGGAGCGGCCGTCGGCCACGTCGAGAATCAGCGCCGGGCCGGCCGCCGTGCTGACATCCCGGGCGCAGGCGATCCGTTCGCGCCCGGCCACCACGTCCACCACGGCGGAGAGCCTGGCGGCGTAGGCGACCTCGTCGGGACGCCCGGCGCCGAAGCCGGTAGCGCAGTCCGCCCGGGGTGGGGTGGGGGCGCCGGTAGCCGAACTCGTCGCGTCCGACGTAGTGGACGGTGCCCCACCGGGCGCGGAGCGTCCCCGGCTGGCGTCGCCCCCGGTCGGGTTGACGACGGCGCGCCCAGGAACAAGGCGATAGACGGCCCACCCCGTGGGCCTGACGTCCGGCGAATCGAGGTTGGTGCCGGGGGCGATCTCGGCGCCGTAGACCAGCAGTTCGCTCCCTGTCCACGCGCCACCGATCCCATAGAACGTGTTCGGGAACGCGGGCATGGGTTCGCTGGCACCGGTGCGGAGGTCGACGATCTCGCCGCCGGTGACCGAGCGGGGAGGCGTGGACGCCGGCGAGAAGTCCCACTCCCGCCCACCCCACCGCCACAGCCGGTGCCCCCCGACGATGGACGAGAGGAATTGTCGTTGGGGACGCTCCGTGGGGCCGAACTCCACCCAGCCCGAGCCGCGGGTTGCCAACACCGCAGCGCGCTCCCGTTTCGGCGCGGCCACGACGAGACCGTCCGCGGGTGTGTCACCGCCTGCAGAGCCGATCACCGGCGCTGAGTCGCCGCTGGACACGGCCCCTGCCCCCCGTTCCCGCCAACGCCCGGACCGCGGGTCGAACGCCAGAGTCACGTTCTCGGGGGCCGAGGGCACCAGCACGAGTTCGGTCCCGTCCCACGCCAGAGAGGAACGATTCGCGTCGGGACCGGCCACCTCCGGGAGGGTCACCTGCTGCCAGTTCGCCAGTCCTTCGTCGGTCTGCCACAGCGCACCGCCAGCGAGAGCGAGAGCGAAGAGGTAGCCCCCGCCGCCGCCGATCGACCGGATCCCGGGGGTCGGCAGCGGCACGGTCCGCCATCGGTCGGTCGACGGCTCGTAGGCCTCCATGGCCGACCGGCGGTTGAACTCGGTCGGAGCTCCGACGGTGAGGTCGGCCCCGAGGAGGACGAAGGCGGACCCCGTCCATGTCGCCCGCAGGCCGTACTCGTCACTACCCACGGTGGTGGGCGCCGGAGCCGTGCGGACGGCGCCGGTGGTCGGGTTCACCACGAACGATGGTCCGATCCGGTTGGTCTCACCGTCACTCGCGCCCAGGACGACTAGCTCCGACCCGGTCCAGAACGCCGGGGAGGGTCCGTTCCCTGCTTTGAAGGGCGATCCGCCCAGCGACGCCACCTTCGCCCAGGTGCCCGTCGCCCCGCTCGGCCCGGTGCCGTCGGACGCCGAGCCATCGGGGCCGCCCACACGCACGGACTCGCTGTCGGGACGGGCGAGCACCGCGCCAAGGGCGGCCATGACCAGCAGCACCGTTGCCACTCCGGCCGCCCCGCGTGTCGCCCTTGTTCGTTGGCGGCGGCGTTCACCGGCGGCGCGGGCCTTGGCCGGACCATCACCTGGCGGGGGGACCGTCGGCACCGGAACGGCGCCGAGACGTTGCTCCAACTCGGTCATGGCACGACCTCCTGCAGATCGGGATGAGCTCGGAGCTCGGCCAAGCTCCTTCGGAGCAACTGACGGAACGCATCGGGTTTCATGCCGAGCACGGCTGCGGCCTCCGGTCCGTCGAGACCGAGCACGTGACGACACACCACCGCCTGGCGTTGGCGGACTGACAACGATGCAAGGGCTCGGTCCAACGCCAAGCGGTCCGCAACTGCATCGGCTTCTGCACCGCCGCTTGGCGCCATCGCCGCCGCCGGGTCCCTTCGGACCGCTGCCCGAGGGCCCGAACCGGCCCCCTCCGGTGCCCTGACCGCACCTCCGCCCACAACTCCGCCTTCGCCGGCTTCGGCTCCGGAGGCGCCATGCCCTGACCGGTCCGACGTCACCAGCCGGTCCGACGTCAGAAGCCTGTCCGAGGCCACCAACCCGACGGAACGCTGTTCGAGCGCGGGGCGGCGACGCTCGCGTCGGAGGCGTTTCCGCATCAGCCGGAACGCCGTCACGTAGAGCCATCCCGCGGGCCGATCGAGCGCTTCGAGCCGGTCCCACCGCTCCCACGCCCGCACGAACGTCTCCTGGGCCACATCGGCGGCCACGGTCGAGTCGGACTGTCCACCCACCAGCAGCAAGGTGCCGGCCAACTTCTCGAACTCCGCCCGATAGAGCACATCGAACCGGTCCGCCGCCCGGGTGGGGTCGACCACGGCGGCGCCCGTTCGCAGGGGCTCGGCCGGGGGCCGCACCGCAAGGACGGGAGCGTTGGCACGTGGCTCGTCGGTCATGACACCACCAAAGAGCCCCACATGGCCCGAAGTGTGACAGACCCCGCCGAATCCGCCAGCCTGACGCCCGCCTCCGGCCTAGGCCCCGAGGCCGCTCCGACCCAAAATGGAGCAGGATTTCTTTGGGAATCCCAAAGAAATCCTGCTCCATTCGCGCGGGACGAACGATCGGCGGCAGGACGAGACGGCCTGTGTGCAGTGCTGCCCCACCAACGCCATCTCGGTGGGCATCGTGCGGGTCTGCCGATGCACGGCCCCGGCACCAACGTGCTCACCTTCCAGAGCGTGGACCCCTACTCCCGCCAGCCGTCGTCCAAGTACGGCGCCGTCGGGGTCCGCCTACCCCTTTTTCCGGTTCCGGTCTCCCATTCGCATCACTTCTGATGCGAATGGGAGACCGAAACCGGGTTAGCCGACAGCGATGATCTCGATCCGACGGTTGAGGGCTGTGCCGTCATCGCTGGTCTCTTCCGCGGCGGGATGGGTGCTGCCATAGCCCGAGGCGGTGATCCGTCCCCGATCGATCCCGTTGGCGGCAAGCCACGCGGTAACCGAGGCCGCCCGTTCTTCCGAGAGTGTTTGGTTGGCTGCCGCGGTCCCAGAACTGTCGGTGAATCCTCGCACCAGAATCTTGGCTTTCGGAGCCCGTTTGCCGATCGAGGCAATCACTCCAGGCAGCGCCGCCTCGGCCGTGGTCTTCACCGTCGAGGAGCCCACATCAAAGAGCGTGTCGGAGCCAAAGAGGTAGATGATCACTGGCTTCCCGTCGGTCGACGTGACCACTCGATTGGTGGCGTCGATGTCTGCGAGTTCGTCAAAGCTCTCGCCGGGCAGGCCGTAGACCGAACCCGCGATAAGGGTGACGCCGCTCTCGGGGTCGGGGACGGGAGCGTCGGCCGGGACCACGACCGATAACCCACCGAGATCGACCGTCGAACCGGATGCCGTCGGTTCAGTAGTCGAAGTCGCCTCGTCGGTCTCGGTGGTAGAGGTCGTGCCCCGCGGTCGGGAGGTCGCGGTCCCCGCCGTGGAGGCCGTGGTCTGCGCCGATCCGGACGGGCCGGCCGTGGTTGCGACCTGCCCGGCCGTGGAGGCCGACGGCGCGGTCGTCTCGGCCGCCTTGCTGCACCCGAACAACGTTGAGACAGCCAGCGTGAGGGTCAACGTCGGTAGCAGTGCGAATCGACGGGCCGGCACGAGTGTCGACGGGGCGGGGTTTCGAATCATGGGTTCACTTTCGTCGTAGAAGAACATCGGTGGGAGCAGCACCGCTGTCGAACTGGTTCTGGTCCCCCATACGCATCACTTCTGAAGCGTTTGGGAGACCAGAACCCTTCTTTCGGGGTTTGGCGGCGGCCCTTGCGGGTCAGATCTTGCCAATAATGGAACTGGTCGTGTCGTCCCTCTTCTTCTGGGTGCTCGCCGCCAGGGTCTCCGCCTGGTTGTAGGTGCTCATCAGATCGTTGATCTGGAACGTGCTGAGGCCGCCCTGGGAACCGAAGCTCCGAAGCATCGTGGCGCCGATGTTGCTGCGCGAGCACCGATCGCTCCTCCGCGTTGGCGGATTCGTAGAGTTCCTTGGCCCGTGCCCGCGCGGCGTGGATGGTGGATTCGTCCATAGTTGACTCCTCGGTTCGGATGCTCGACGTTCGCCCCGAAGACGCTCCCGCCCAGCCGCAGTTACCTACCGTACCAACCCCCGGAACGCCACCCCCGGAACGCCACCCCCGGAAGGCGCCACCCCCGGAAAGTCAGAACCCCAGAACCGTTCTGGTCTCCGAAACGCATCACTTTTGAAGCGTACGGGAGACCAAAACCCGTACCGTGGGGGTGTGCCGCCTGCCGATGCCGACGCCTATACCTTCGTAGACGACAGCGCCGTCACGGCATGGGAAGAATGGACCATCCGTCAGCGGTTCACCGTGGGGATTGCGTTGTTGGCCGTGGCCGTCGTGATGTTCGGCGCGTTGACGCCCCTGGGCGACAGCGATAAACAAACGCCAACGAGCATTCCGTTTTCGCGTCCTCCTGCGTTCCCGCTGCCACTCACGCAAACCCGGTCCGACGCACCGTTCACCGACGAAGCCAAGGCAACCGTGGCGCGGGCAATCGAACGCACGCGGGCACGCGGGACGGCGTACTACGAACACTTCGCGGTCGTGGAAGGTTGGCGATCCGTCAACGGTGACGGACCGTGCCTCGGCGCCAACACGGTTCGGCTTTCCGACGGCGACGTCGACTTCGGCGCGTTCGCACTCCGGAGAATCGGCGGTACCAACCGGACCGCCGAATCGATCGTCACGCCCCATCACGTCTGCTCGCGGAGAACCGGCGCCGACGGAGTGGCCGGACCTTGGTACTACGCCGCCCCGCTCGAGACGGACTCCTTGGTTGCGCTTCGTCAGTTTGGAAGTGAACCCCGGTTCCTCAACGAGTGGAACAACGCCCTGCCGACGGCGTCGCTCGTCGGCCTCGTCGGCCCCGACAGCATCGCCCAGCGACTCGACGCCGATCTCGTCGACGGGGCGGACGTCACGCGCTGGGGCATCCGATCCGGGGGGCCCGAGCCGCAGGAAGCAACGGCCGAACGGCCCGTCCAGGTGGTGTCGATCGATTCCGAGGGCTTGGTCCGGCAAGTCTCTCTGCATCGCGTCGACGTGCGGGCGAACGGCACCGCCACGCCGGCCAAAGGCTGGCTTCACACCAGGGTCGACGTCGTCAATCTCCGCACCATTCCCGGCGTTGCACCCATCGTCGTCCCTGATCTCGCCACAAGCTTCGCGGTTCCGGGCGCGGACCCGGGGCAGTTCGACGACGCGATCAGGGCCGACGAGGCCGCCGCCTTTCGAGATCGATCCGCCGGTTGCTGAACCGCGGCGCTGAACCCCACAAACCCGGTTCTGGTCTCCCAGACGCTTCAGAAGTGAAGTCTCTGGGAGACCAAAACCCGAATTGGGGGGAAAGTTCGGGGAGGGTGTACGTCGATACCGGAGGCAGAGGGCTCTGACACGTGGACGCCCTTGGAAGGTAGGTGCCCCATGGCCCGCACACTTCGCAAATCCCGCTCTCCCCGACGATCACCATCTTCTCCGCCCCCGCGCTTGTGGCGACGAACGTGGGGCCTGAGCGCGTTGGGCTTGGCCATCGGGGCGGCCGGTTGTGTGGTGCCGCCACCCCCGCCACCCGTCGGGCCGTGCCCTACGGCCACGCCCCGGTGGTCGGAACCTGCCACCTGGCCTGGCGGCGTGGTCCCCACCAACGGCGCCGACGTCACCATCCCCGCCGAACAGACGGTGGCGCTCGACACCAACACTGCCAACCTCGGGGGCCTCACCATCCACGGCACTCTCGTGGCCTGCCGGCAAGACCTCGCCCTCACCAGCGACTGGATCATGGTGCACGGCGCCCTCGAAGCCGGAACCGAATCGCAACCGTTCACCCAGAGCCTCACGATCACCCTTACGGCCACCGACACCGCCGAGACCATCATGGGCATGGGCACCCGCGGACTGCTCGTGATGGGAGGGCGGCTCGACTTGCACGGCGCGGCACCGACGGTGGCCTTCACCCGGATCGACGCTCACGTGGCCGCCGGGTCCAACGTGCTCCAACTGGAGCAGGCGGCCGACTGGAACGTGGGCGACGAGGTGGTCGTCACCCACACCGATTGGTACGGCACCGGCCAGACGGAACGCCACACCATCGCCGCGATCAACGGCACCACCGTGCAGCTCGCCACGCCCCTGGCGAGCGGCCGGTGGGGTCGTTTGCAACACGTCACCTCGGCCGGGATGAGCCTCACACCCGACAACTCCGTCACCCCCACTGCGCAGCCCACCCCGCTGGTGCTCGACGAGCGGGCGGAGGTGGCCAACCTCACCCGACGGATCCGCATCCAAGGGGCGGACGACACCGCATGGCAGACGCAGGGGTTCGGCGCCCACGTGATGATCATGGACCTCGCGTCGACGGTGCACGTGGCCGGCGTGGAGTTCCGCCGGTCCGGCCAGCGAGGCATCCTCGGCCGGTACCCGATCCACTGGCACCGGCTCAGCTACGACACGGTCACCAACCTTCCGATTGGTGACGCCACCGGCCACTACGTGCGCTCGTCCACGTTCAACGGCTCGATGAACCGCTGCATCACCCTGCACGCCACCAACGGCGTGATGGTGCAGGACAACGTCTGCTACGACATCGCTGGCCACGGGATCTTCACCGAGGACGCCGTGGAGCGCCGCAACGTGATCGAGCGGAACCTGGTCGCCCGCGTCCGCAACCCCGCACCGGGCGCCCAACTCAAGCTCCATGAGGGCAATGCACCCAACAGTGGCTCGAGCGGGTTCTGGCTGAGCAACCCCGACAACATCGTCCGCAACAACGTGGCATCCGACGCTCAGGGCTTCGGGTTCTGGCTCGCCTACCCACAGCAGCCGGTCGGGGTGAGCGCCAACGTCAACATTCGGCCCGACCGCACGCTCTTCGGCGAGTTCTCCGGCAACGCCACCCATTCCAACCAGCGCCAAGGTGTGATGCTCGACTTCGCCGAAACCAACAGCCTGGGGAACGTCTTTCCCCGCCAGTACTACTCCACCACTGACGGCCTCGACTCCCAGTGGCCCTACCCGAACCTCCGTCGGTTCTCCATCAGTGGGGTGTCGACCTGGAAGAACGGGCTCGGAGGATTCTGGAATCGTGTGACCGCTGCGGACTACACCGAATGGGTGTCGGCCGACAACGAGGAGCGCTTCTTCGCCGGTGCCGGGGCCGGGGGCATCGTGAGCCGCTCCTTGGTGGTGGGCTCGAGCCTCAACTCGGCAACGCCCCGACCGCATCCCACGATGGTGCCGGTGGCTTTCGCCAGCTACCACTCGTCGTTCTCCCTGCAAGACAACGTGGTCGTGAACTTCCCGCTGGTTCCAGGCAGCAGAAGCGGCACCTTCGACACGTGGGACTACTACATCCGGCCGGTCGACAAGGGTCACGTGCGCAACCCCGGCAACGTGCTGGTGAACAGTGACCCCGGCTACCGCCATCCTCGACCCAGCCCGAACTACGCCCTCGCCGGAGCTCTCTGGGACCCCTTTGGAACATTCGGTCCGGCCGGCAACTACAACGTGTTCGACGATCCGTTCCTCACCAGCGGCGCCACGTGTCAAGCGATCCTGCCCGCCGGTTCCAACGGCACAAGCTGTGACGGCAACTACTACGGGGTCGACAGCTTCGTGCTCGACCAGGGCAACGATCGCTGGGCGGGGATGTTCCCGATCAACACCACTCGGTATGCCGCCGACGGCTCCGTCTTGGGCACCTGGAACGTGGGCGACGGCACGGTGCTGAGTGCCTTCGGCAACATGCGCCACGTTGCCGTACGGGAATCCGGCCGGTACCTCATCGACTTCCCGGGCCGACCCGTTCCCGGCGACGTGGGGGTGACGATCGAGAACGCCCTCACCGCCAACGACGACGTGGTGCTCGGCTTCCGGTTCAACGGAGCTGATCCGGCCGCCGTGTTCTCGACGAGCTACTACAACTACTCCACCGGTGGCTACGAGAACGCCCCGCCGTCGGCCATCAAACACGACTACACCGCGGTCGCCGACCTCGCCGCCGTCACCGCGTCGGCCGGCGAGACCTACTGGCAAGACGTGGCCAACAACGTGGTGTGGGTGAAGGTACGGGGCGGTGTCACCCAGACGTGGAACGACGCCGACTACGCCCCCGATTCCGACGAGCGCCTCTACCGGGACATCAACCTCCGGATCCACTGACCACCGCCGTTCCTCACGGTTTCGGTCTCCCATTCGCTTCAATTCTGATGCCTATGGGAGACCGAAACGCGTGGTGAGGGGTATCGGTAGGGTGGGGGGATGGGTGCACCGCTGACCGAGGACGGGCTGCGCACGAAGCTGGGCATACCACTCGACGCGCCGCAGGTGCTGCTCCTCGCCGAGTCCACCCACTGGGATCCGAACTGGCTCCTCACCTCGGAGGAGTACTTCCGCCTGCGGGTGCGGCGCACGCTCGACAAAGCCATCACCGAGCTGCTCCACGATCCCCGCCGGGTGTACAGCCTCGAAAGTGCCTTCTACCCCGACCTCTACTGGAACCGCCGACCCGAGCAGCGCCCGATCTTCCGTGAGCTGGTGAACACCGGGCGCCTCCGGTTCACGGGGAGCGGCGTGACCACCCCCGACACCCTCATCCCCGACGACGAGCTACTCCTACGCGACTTGCTCGAAGGCCAGGAGTGGCTGCGAACCCGAGGGATGACCCAGGAGCCCCGGGTGCTCTACCTACCCGACAGCTTCGGCCATTCGCCCGGCACGCCGGCCATCCTCCGCGCCGCCGGCGTGCCGTATGCCGCCATCTGCCGCATCGACGGGATGGCCATTCCCGGGGCCGAGTGGGAGTCGTGCAAGAACTTCCCCCGGCCCGGTAGCACCGCCGCCAGGCTCACCGACGAGCGCACCACCGATTTCGTGTGGCGAGCACCGGACGGTTCGGAGGTGCTCACCCACTGGAACGCCTACGGCTACGGCCACGGCGACATGATCGCCAGCGGCGGGGTCAGCCGGTGGATGGGCCTCCCAACGGCGTGGCCCAGCCGAGGCGAGGCCGCCGTGTCCCGCCGCATCGAACGCTGTATCGAGCAGCTCAGCCGCCTGAGCCGCACGCCGTACCTGCTCTTGGCTGCCGGCTTCGACTTCGTGAGTCCGATCCCACGCCTGCTCGACCTGATCGATCGATGGAACGACGCCCGCTACGAACGAACCGGCGTATGGATGGTAAATGCCGGCCTCGACGACCACCTCGACCTCGTTGCCCACCATCGGGACGGTCTCCCCACCATCGAACTCGACCCCAACCCCTACTGGATGGGGTTCTACGCGTCGCGTCCGGCGTTGAAGCGGGCGGCGGGGAACCTCGGCCGCTCCCTTCGCCAGGCCGATGCCATTGCCGCCGAGCGCATCCTTGCCGGCCACCCGGCCGACGAACGGGCCGACGATGGGCGGGCGGAAGCGTGGTGGATAGCGGTCACGTCGAACCACCACGACTTCATCACCGGCACGTCGCCGGACCGCGTCACCAACAAGGAGCAGTGGCGTTGGCTCGACCGCGCCGCCGAACTGGCCCGCGCCGCAGCCGGCCCAGTCGTGCCGGATCTCGACACGGCGATGGCCGCATCCGTCGCGACGGTCGACACCTCCGTAGCTCCGCCGACCGCGCCCGCAACCCGAGCGGCGGCAACGACGGTTCCGGCCGAAACCGTCGCGAAAACGTCCGAGCCGGAGCCCATCACCTGGCACCGAGACGGCACCCAGGTAACGGTGATCACCGCCGACCTCCACGCGGTGTTCGACGAGGCTCGGGGTGGTGCGCTGGTGCACCTGGCTACCACCAACGACGGCGTTGCCCTCATCGACGGGCCCGCGCTGGTGCTCATCGCCTACGCCGAAAGCGGCGGACTGTGGCGCATGGGGCACGAGTTCGCGGGCGGACGTTGGCGCGCCGCGAGCCGGAGCGACACCGTGCGCGGAGAGGTCACGGCTCGACCGACCGATACCGGCGCGATCGACGTGCACATCGAGACCACCGTTGCGGGCATCGACCAACAGCTCACGGCAACGTTCGAGCAACGAGGCCTTGAGTTTCGGTGCGCCTCGGTGGTCACCGTGCCAGATCGCCACACCATCACCGTGGCCTTCCCCACCGCGGCGATGCTCGACGACGGCCCCGATGCACGTCCGCTGATCATGCACCAACCGGGTGGTGTGGTCGAGCGGCCCCTGCAGCGGTGGTACGACCCCACGTTCTGGCCCCTGCACTCGTTCGCGGCCGCGCACGGGATAGGCCCCGACGTGGTGGTTGCGGCCGCGACCCCCACGGCGATGCACACGCGGTCTGATGGAACCATCGAGATCGTTGTGGGGCGCAACGCCACCAAGGAGCAGGCCTACAGCTTCATGCCCCTGCCCGGGCAGCCGGCCAAGGGACACGAGCGGGATCCGCAGCTCCAACGCATCGCCATCGCCTGGCCGCCGAGCGGAGGCGACGACGTCACGGGCGTCGGGCGTCGCCTCTGGGCCGGCATCGCTACCGATCCCGCGCCTTGTGGCGATCTCCTCACGGTCGACCACCCCGGCGTGGAGGTGTTGGCCATCAAGCCGGCCCACCGAGGCGACGGCCTGATCGTGCGCCTCCGTAACTGGGGTGCGCCCACGTTCATCAACCTCCGTCTCGCCGCCCACCTTCCCGCCACGATCGAGAGCGCCTCCCTCACCGACGCCAGGGAACGCGACCTCGCCCCCCTTACCGTGGATAACCCACTGCGCGTGCCGGTGGACCACCATTTCACCACCGTTCGGCTGGTTCCCGGTCCACCGCCGAACCCGAAGCCAAACCCGACGCAACCTGGGGCGACTGACCCGGGCTGACCACCGGAAGGCGCACCTTCAACAGGTGCATGCACTGGTCGACAAGCTCCTCCACGAGGGCGGCATCGCTCGCCACCTGCGTGGTGGTGAACCGGCCGAAGAGCAACTCGTGATCGAGGGTGGCCGACAGCAGCTCCAACATCCGGTCCGAAGCCCGCGCCGGGTCTGCGCAATCAACCTCGGCGAGGCGGGTGAGCACGAACTGCTTTTGCGCCTCTGCGCACACCTGCATCGTTTCCATGCGACGGATGCGGAACCGTTCATCGGTGGTGCACGCCTGGATCGACGCCCGAAACAGCGGGCCGGCGCGTCGATAGGCCAGCACGTTCAGCCGGACCGCTTCTTCCACGAACTCGGCCAGTGAAACATCCTCCCATCGCACCGGATCACAGAACGCTCGGGTGAGCGCCTGGATGCGATCGTGCATGCGTTCGACGATGACATAGAGGACGGAGAGCTTGTCTTCGAAGCGTGCGTAGAACGAGCCGACCGTGCGTTCGGCCGCCTTCACGATGTCGGCCACCGTGATCTCTTCGAACGGTCGCTCCTCGAGGAGTTGTTGCGTGGCGTCGACGAAACGCTCAAGAGTGGCCTGGCTGCGCGCTTGACGAGGCGCGTGGACCCATCCGTCGATGCCCGAGTCCGTCATGTTGGTCTCTCCGATCCACAGCCCCCACGGCCTGCGATCAGGTTACCCAACACCGGGGCGCTCGGTCAGTTGGCGTACGCCTTGGCCTGCGCGGTCACCATGGCTTCGACGTTGCCCATGGTGAGGTTGGCGTCGATGAGATGCAGACCCCACGGCGGGGTGAGGTCGCCTTTGACGTAGGCGCCCCGAGGATCGGCGGCGCTGGCCTCGGGGATCGTGACCTCCAGCCAGGTGAGGCCGTCCCTGCTCACGCACTCCCCTTGTACGAGCCCAGGGAACGACACGAAGGGGGTGTCGACGCCGGGCACGGGGTCGGCGTTGCCGATCACGCCTTTGGTGCCGTTGGGGTAGTAGCCGTGCACCTCCGCCTTTCCACCGCTGAGCGTGGCCGGGTTGTTGCACAACGACTTACCATCGCCGCCACGAGGTTTGCCGAACAGGGTGTCGGCCGGGGGTGGCGCCGTGGCCCGGAACGACATGTAGCTCACGACGCACCCCACCTGATCGGTCTTGCGACAGGCCGGAACGTTCTGGAAGTCGATGCCTGCGTCCTTACCGTCGGGGACAGCCACGCTGCCGCCGAGCAGGTAGGCCGAGACGAGCCGCTTGCGCAGCGAGTCGTCGACGTCGATCTTCTCCTTGATCAACCGATTGAGGTGACCGGTGCCCTGCGAATGGCCGACGAGCACGAAGCCGCGGCCCTTGCTCTGGGTGTCGAGGAACGTGGTGAAGGCGTCGACCACGTCGTTGTAGGCGATCGACCGGGGATCCTTGCCTGGCGGGAAGGTGGTGGTGCTCCCGCCACCCCCGCCACCCCCGAACGAAAGCCCGGTGAGCGGGATCTGCCGGTAGACCGGAGCAAACACCCGGCACGTGGAGTTGAGCCGAGCCACCTGGTTGACGGCGGCGAGGATCTCTTCGCCTTCGGCGGGGGTCATGTCGGCGTTGGGCGTGGTGTCGCGGCTCACCGTGGGATACACGTAGAAGCAATCGATCTTGGGATCGGTGGCCGGCGTGTGCTTCTCGATCTCCTTGGTGCCATCGGCCTGCAGGACCGTGGTGTCGAGGTTCCGACGACACACGTCGGTGTCGGCGGGCAGGTCGGGGTGACACAACCACGCCGACGTGGCGGCGTAGGTGCCCGACGCCGCCGCCGCCTTCGTAGTGGTCGTTCCACCTGAGCCAGCAGTCGACGGTGCAGACGACGACGTGGACGAAGCGTTGGCGCCCGCAACCGTGGTGGACGGCGTCGACGTGGTGGCCGTGGACGAACACGCGCCCACGGCCAACAACCCGGCCGCCGCCGTACCGACGATCAAAGAACGAGCGGATGACCCCGGAGCGATGCGCATGAACGGAAACGGTAGGCGACGACGCACGAGCCCGGGGAAAGGAATCAGCCGACGCCGCGGTCGTGGCCTTCCCAGAACGGGGCGCGAAGGTCGCGTTTGAGCACCTTCATCGCGCCCGAGAGCGGCAGCGGTTCACTGCGAAGCTCCACCGACTTCGGAAGCTTGAAACCGGCGATGGAGGGACGGGCGTGTTCGATGAGCTCGGCCTCGGTGACGGTCTGATCGGGGTGCAGCACCACGATGGCGTGCACTGCTTCGCCCCAGGTTTCGTGGGGGATGCCGATGACGGCCACCTGGGCCACGGCCGGATGGCTGGCGAGGGCGTTCTCCACTTCCACGGAGTACACGTTCTCGCCGCCGGTGACGATCATGTCTTTCACCCGGTCGACAAGGAACAGGTAGCCGTTCTCGTCGAGCCGGCCGGCATCACCCGAGTGGTACCAGCCACCACGGAACGCCTCCTCGGTGGCCTCCGGGTTCTGCCAGTACTCGCGCATGAAGTTGCCGGCCTGGGCACACACCTCACCCACGGAACCTTGTGGCAGTTTGTTGCCCTCGGGGTCCTGGATCGACACCACCACGCCAGGTGCTGGTCGGCCGGCCGACTTCAGCAGCGCCCCGCCGGCACGGTGCTCCTCCGGCCCGAGCACGGTGAGGATCGCGGACGCTTCGGTCATGCCGTAGCCCTGGAAGATGTCGAGGTCGGGGTACATGGCAAGGAGCTTCTCGAGCAGCGGCGTGGGCATGGGCGACGCGCCGTAGGTGAGCGTGGTGAGCGAGGCCAACCGCTCTGGCCGGAACTCGGGATGGTTGAGGGTCATGGCGATCATGGTGGGGACCATCACGGTGAACGTGGCCTGCATCGCCTCGATGCCTTCCATCGCCTTCAACGGATCGAAGAGCGGGATGTAGCCCGAGAGCCCGCCGACGGCCGGAACACCGAGCACCCCGCCCATCGCCGCGGCGTGGAACATCGGCACCTGGTTGAGGTTGATCATCCCCTCATCGAGCCCGAAACGCATCGCCACGTGGTACACGTTGAGCATCTCGGCCCGCTGGTCGAGGAGCACGCCCTTCGGCAGGCCCGTGGTGCCGCCCGTGTACATCAGCACCACCGGATCAGCTTCTTCGGGTTCATCCGGCAGGACGGAGTCGTGGGCGGCGATGAGCTCCTCGTATTCGGCTTCGTGAGGGATGTCGCCCGCACCGATGAGGATCACGTGCTCGATACCCACCTCCTCACGGATCTGGTCGATCACACCGCCGAAGAGGAAGTCGGTGAACACCACCTTCGTGCCGGAGTTCTTCAGGATGTAGGCAACCTCCTTGGCCGCCAAGCGGAGGTTCAGCGGATTCATCACGCCGGCACCGAGGAACGCCGCGTGCCACAGCTCCATGTAGGGGTGACAGTTCATCGCCATCACGGCGTAACGATCCTGTGGCCCGACCCCCATCGACTTGAGTGCCGACGACAGGCGACCCACCCGTTCCACATGCTCGGCGAACGTGAAGGACCGGTCGCCTTCGACGAATCCCACCTTGTCGGGGGTGCGCTCCACCTGAGGCAACAACATCCGTCCGTACACGAGCTCTTTCATGGGTGTCCCTTTCGTGGGCAGGCAAGCGGTCCCGCCTCCTGACCGGGGGACAGTACCCGGCCGAACCGGTCCTGTGTGGGCGGTAGCGTCCATCCATGATGCGCCTCCGAGACCTGACGCCCCGCCCGGCGATTCGTCGTCGGCGTGAGGCGTGGCGCCCGGCGGCGCTCGTCGACCAACTCGAAACGCACGCCTATTCGGATGCCATCTACGAAGCGCTCTTCCACGCTCGGCTCGATCCCCACTATCTGGTGTCGCACCCCCTCGGTGCCGGCTCGGTCGTGGTCGACGTGGGAGCGTTCGTGGGCTACTTCGGTGAAGCGGTCGCCGACCGAACAGGTGCGGCCGTCTACTGCTTCGAGGCCAACCCCAACGCCGCTCGGCTGATCCGTCCCGACCTCCGGGTGTTCCCCTTCGGGCTCGGCCCGGTTGATCGGCCCACCACGATGGCCCTCCACGGCCAACGCTCGCGAATCGACGCCGCCGACGTCGGGTTCGGGGAGATCGAGGTGCGAGTGCGGTGCGCGGCAGACGTGTTCAACGAGCTCGGGATCACCCACATCGACCTATTGAAGGTGGATGCGCCAGGCGCAGAACTCGACCTGCTCGACCATCTGATCACCGAAGGTTGGCTCCCCCGAATCGACCGTCTGCTGCTGCACTTCCCGGCCGACACCCCTGGGGCTGCTGCCCGTTATCGATCAATCCGGTCGGCGATCACCACCACCCATCACTGCTCGTTCCGGCACGCTGGGGTGTGGGAGCAATGGGAGAGAAAGCCGTGAACCCTCCGGTCTTCGAGATCAAGCGCACCCTGCACTGGCCGGTCACGGTCGTCCGCCGACGCCAGCTCACCCTGGCCGGGCCGCCGCCTGCGCCGGGCGAGGTGAACCCCCGCCAATGGTTCGAACAGAACTATTACCGCAAGGCGGTGTACCGGCTTGCGGTCGAGACCATGATCAATCCCCACCTTCTGGTGGACTTCCTCCTGCCGCCGAATGCCGTGGTGCTCGACGTGGGTGCCTTCGTGGGCGAGTGGAGTGCGGGAATCGCCCCCACCGGCGCGGCCCGCATCCTCGCCTTCGAGCCCAGTTCCCGAAGCCGGGAGGATCTCACCGACGTGGCCCGTAGGCACCCGGCGATCGAGGTGCTGCCGTACGGGCTGGCCGGTGCCGACGCCACGGCCGAGCTTGCCCTCGACGGTCCGGCGTCGTCGGTGTTCGACGCCGATCAGGGCAACGGCACGGAGACCATCACCCTTCGAGACGTGGTGGCCGCGCTGGACGAGCTCGATGTCGACCACATCGACCTCCTCAAGATCAACATCGAGGGCGGCGAGTTCGATCTGCTCGACCGGCTTCTCGAATGCAACTGGTTGTGCCGGGTCGATCGACTCATGGTGCAGTTCCACGAGTGGCACCCCGACGCGCACGTTCGACGAGCGCTGATCCGTCGACAGCTTCGGGCTACACACGTGCCGAGCTGGAACTACCCCTGGCTCTGGGAGCTGTGGATTCGCCGTGATGCGCTGCCCCCACCGAGCCCGTGGGACGGCATCGTGACCGGCACCATGATCGCCCGCTCCGGCATCGGCTGAGCGGCGGTTCGCTCGCGCACTTGGGCGCTCGCGCTACAGCGCTACAGCGCAGCGGTGCCGAGGTAACTCGACTCCAGGAGTTGGCGTTGACCTCGCAGCTCCGCCGCCGTGCCGGTCATGGCCAACTCGCCGTGGTTGAGCACATAGGCCCGATCGGCGATGGTGAGGGCAAGGTGTACGTGCTGTTCCACGAGCAAGACGGCGGCCCCGGTGTCGTCGGCGATACGCCGCAGCACCGGCAGGAGGCGTTCCACGATGATCGGCGCCAGGCCGAGGCTCATCTCGTCGACCATCAGCACCTTGGGGGCACTCGCCAGCGCCCGGCCCAACGCCAACATCTGCTGCTCTCCACCAGACAGCAGACCCGCCTTCCGATCCAGCAATCGCTCCAACTCGGGGAAGTAGGCGAGCACCTGATCGAGCGGAACCCCGCCGGAATGACTCCCGAGTTTGAGGTTCTCTCTGGCCGTGAGATCGAAGAACAACGAGCGATTGTCGGGCACATGGGCCAGGCCTCGCCGAGCCACCTCGTTGGGACGACGGGTGGACGGCCGTCCGCCGCCGAGCACGTCGATGTCGCCGTCGATGATCGGCAGCAGCCCCGAGATGGTGAGCAACGTGGTGGTCTTGCCGGCGCCGTTCGGACCGAGCAGGGCAACCACTTCTCCGGCGTCGACGTGCAGGTCGAGGTTGCGCACCACCGCCACCCGGTCGTAGCCGGCGTGCAGCCCCGTGAGATCCAGAACCCGGGTCACGCGGTGGTCCCGAGGTAAGCCTCGATGACACGCGGATCGGCCCGCACCTCAGCGGGCGTGCCATGGGCGATCATCCGACCGAACTCCAGCACATAGAGCTGGTCGCACACCCCGAGCACCAAGCCCATGTCGTGATCGACGAGGAACACCGTGATCCCCTCGTCGACGATTCGGCGGAGCTTCGTGCCCAGTTCGAGACTCTCCGCGCTGTCGAGCCCTGCGGCCGGCTCGTCGAGCAGGACCAGCGACGGGCGGGCGGCCAGCGCACGGGCCACGGCCGCCAGCTTGCGCTCCCCGAGCGACAACTCGCCGGGTGAGCGCCCAGCGATACCGCCGAGGTCGAGGAGTTCGAGCGCCCACATGATGGCGTCGTCGTCGTGAGGCCGCGAGGGTCGGAACACATCAGCAGCAACGCCTCGTGCCGAAGCCCGTTGCCCCGCCGCTCGACAGTTCTCGAGCACCGACAGGTCGTCGAACAGCTCCAACGATTGCCACGTGCGAGTGAGTCCGGCCGCAGCCCGCTGATGGGGGCCGAGGCCGGTGAGATCTTGGCCGTCGAACCGGATCCGACCGACGTGGGGGACGAAGCCCGTCAGCGCGTCGATCATGGTGGTCTTTCCGGCGCCGTTCGGGCCGATCAACCCGAGAAGGCAGCCGGCCGGCACCTCGATCTCCACGTTGTCGACCGCCTTCACCACACCGAAGGTGACGCCGAGGCCGGTGGCGTGGAGAAGGGGCGGCACGGGGGCCAGGTTAACAGTGTTCACGTCAGCAGGCTCGCCAGCGACCACACAGACGCGAGCAATCCCACCACGATCATCACCACGCTCCGGGCCAGCGGGGGACGGGGAAGGTCGGAGCTGGCGTCGTCGGGGTCGGGGCGGGGACGCACCAGCGCAAGGAGCGTGCCGGCGGCGAGTGCCGCACCCATCGCGAGCACGAGCCAGGCGAGAAGGTCGTCACCCAGGAAGGCCACGTTGTCGGCGGCATCGGTGGAGCTGACCTGTCCGAGGAACATGCGGCAGTGTGGCCCATGGGCTGCCGGGAACGCCATCGGCGAGCGGCGACACGAGGCCGAAAAAGCGAGCCGCCCCCGGGGCGAACGGGGGCGGCTCATGCAGAACGGACAGAGGCCACGTAGCGCCAGCACGGGCGATGTGCTGGCAGCGATGCGTTGGAGGGAGTCAGCAACCCCCGTCGTTTCGCTCTGCGGCTGGTGGGGTGATGAACACCAGCGTTCCAAGTATCGGGCCTTGCTCAGGCGACCTTGAGCAGAAATGTGGAGCGGGCGCGCGGGCGCGCTGGCGCGTCGACCCGAGTCAGCTCGCCGGTCGGGCGACCCCATGGTCGAACAACACGCGGACATCGGACCGGCCGCAGGAGGTGCGTGCGAGCCTGGGTTCGTTGACCGGCACGAGGGCATCCCGTGGGGTGATCAGGTTCATCGGAGGGGGGCCTGCCACACACCGCCGGAAAACCGACGCGGGGTCGCCACCGAGATCCGCCGTCAACGGGATCGGTATCCCCCTCGCCAACGACGGGGGATACACCGGCGGTTCTACGGGGCGGTGGTGGTGGGGGACGGGACGGTGGCTGACGGCTCCGGGGCTACAGGAGCAGGGGCAGCGGGGGCCGACGTGGCCGAGGGGACCTCCGGCCGACGTATCTGCTCGTCGAATTCTGTCTCGCGGGCCAGGGAGAAGTCGGCGTCGGTGACGGCAGCTACGAGGGTGGCCGCCTCCAACGTCTCGGTGGCAAGGTCGAGGTCGCGCACCAACCGCCGGACCGCGCCCGTGGCTTCGTCGAAGCAGAACTCGGCCTTGGTGCCGAACGGCGGATCGGGAAGGGGGTAGTCCTGCTTGAGGTGGTAACAGCCGTCACCCGACCGGGTGACGCGATACAGCGGTCGAGGCCCCACGAAGTAGCTCCGCAGGTTGGTGAGCTCCTCCTCGAGCTCAGCACCGAGCGATTGGCCCGCCTTGTCGCCCTGCTGGCACGAGTACTCGCCATCCGGTTTCGACGTGCACCCGACCAGTCGCCCGTCGAGTTGGCCAGTGAGCCCGCCGAACTGCCGAACGAGCCGGTCGGGCATCCGCTGAGTGACCTCCCGTGCGGACTCCAGCACGGCACCGGTGCGCATCTCGCGTTTGAAGCTCGACTCCATCCGGTAGGTGGACGTGCGACTGCGGCTGTAGGCCGCCATGAACTCGGCACTGCGGTCCTTGCCGGCCTCCGGATCGGGGCGGGTGAGCACGCCGAACCCCACCAGTGCGCTACAGACCATCAGGCCAACCACCAGTCCGGCAACCGCGGCTCGACGGGGCGAGATCGACGAGGGGGTGGGCGCCGGCTCGGGAGGCGCCGGCTCGGGAGGCCCAAGCGTCGGAGGTTCGGACGGCTCCACGGTCGCGAGCCTACGCCGTCGTTGCGCGGCCGGGATGGTCGCCCAACGGGGAGCGGGCACGCCACACTGACGCCATGTCCCGCATCCTTACGGCCGTGTTGGTAGTGGTGTTCACGGTGTCGGCGCCGTCGAGCGGATCCCCTCGGGGGGCCGGCGCCGAGCCCGCTCCGGTGAGCACACTCGACGGTCTCGATCTCTCGAGACCCCGGTTCGTCGTGGCCGGCAATGACGTCGCCATGGTTCGCGCCCGTCTCGATCGTGACCCCTACCGCGCCCTCGTGCGCGACATGACCGTCGGCCGCATCCTGCCCGCGCCGCCACCGAACCTCGCCGACCGGGCCGACTGCGTGCTCACGACGAATCGGAACCGGGAAGGAGCCAAGGCCAAGGCGGCGAAGGACCTCGGGTTCCTGTACCTCATGGACCGCCGATGGGATGGCGGGAGCAGCAGCGTGATCTCGCCCACTCCCGCCGAACGGACGGCTATGGGCGACCTGGTGCGGGACTACCTGTTGGCCATGTGCACCGAAGCCCGCATCAAGGTGCAGACCGACCGGGACATCAACACCAGCCACGAACTCCTGCAATACGCCGAGGCGTACGACTTCCTCCTAGCTGGCGGCTACCCGTTCACCCCCGGCGAAGAGGACGCCATTCGGGCCAACCTCACCGCCCTCACCGACGAGTACCACCGGCAGTACACCGCGCCCGACCCGTTGAACTTCCAAGAGACATCGTCGGCGTTCCTGACCAACAACCACCGATCGAAAGGCGCAGCGTCGATCGGCGTGGCCGCCTTGGTGCTCGCCGATCCCGCCCACCCCGATCCGCGGATCACCACCTGGCTCGACTTCGCGTTCGACCGGGTCGACCTCGTGCAGCGCTGGACCTACGGCACCGCCGATGGCGGGTATGGCGAGAGCACCCACTATTGGCGGTTCGCCGCGATCAACCTCATCCCGTTCCTTCGAGCGTGGGACCGCATCGGGGGTGGGGCCGGGTGGCGCACCCAGGCTGGGCTCACCGTGCCCTCGCTGTGGCGACACCCCCAGTTCGCCGCCACCCAACGATGGATGATCGACCTCACGCTCCCCGACGGCACCCTGGCGCCGTTCGACGACGGCAACGTCGGCGAGCGCATGTGGTTCGGTGCGTTCGACCCGACGTTCCCACTGGCATCGGTGATGTCGGGGCTCTGGACGGCGGGCGGGCCATCGGCCGCGAGCGACGCGTCGATCGACATGGCCCCCGACCAGATCGCCGCCTTCGACGACACGTTGGCGGCCACGGCACCCTCCTGGTCTCCCACCCAGTTCTGGCCCGACGGTGGCAACGTGGTGTTCCGTTCGGCGTGGAACGACCCCGATGCTCGGATGGTGGTGGTGCAGGGCGAGCACGACGCTGCCCGCGAGTTCGGTCGCACGCGGGGCGGGGTCGGGGAGGTGGGGTCGGCGCCTCACGATCACCCCGACCCCGGCTCGTGGATGCTCAACGCCTACGGCGAACGCCTGATGATCGATCCGGGGTACGTGGACTACGACACCTCGCTGCATCGTCTGATGAACAAGCCGTCGGACCACAACATCGTGCTCGTGGGGAGCGGAACCTCGTTGGTCGGTCCGCCCCGGGATCCGCTCACGGCATCGTGGGACCTCAGCGAGGCCGCAGCCCCGTGGTTCGCCCAGCCGGGTGCCACCGCACCGGTCGACGGCGACGCCTTCATCACCGACACCCTCGATGGTGCCGGCGTCGACGCCGCCACCGTCGCCACCACCTACGCCGATCCGGGCGACGGCCTCGGGCCCACATCGATCCGCCGTCGTTTCCTCCACGTGGGCGACCGCTACCTGGTGACCGTTGATGACGGTGCGAGTGCGTCACCGCGTCCGTTCGCGTGGCCGCTCCACGGCAACGGCGGCGGAACCTCCGGCGTCACGCCGGCCCTCCCCGCGTTGACGCCGACTGAACGACCACCGCTCGGAGCCCGAGCAATGGCGCCTCGACCCTTCGATGCCAGCGGCGGCACCTTTGCGCTCACCGCGAGCGGGGGCGTGTGGAGCCGGCCTGCCGCTCGCGTCACGGTGGGTATGTCGACCGACGCCGGGCCGCTCGTGGCGTCCACCTCCGACGAACTGTTCGAAGACTCGAAGGAGTCGCTCGGCCAGTACACCGCGCTCACGCTCAGCGCGCCGCCGGTGGCCCGCATCGGCGCCGTCACCATCGCGTATCCGTCGCCCACCACCGAGAGCGAGCCGTCGATCGCGGCCGTCGCTCCGTTGGAAGGAGGGGGTGCCGGCCTGCGACTCGACCACCCGGCGCAGGACCGAACCGTGTGGGTCGCCCACCGTCAACCGGCCGATGCGGGGATCGACGACGGGGCCTTGGCCACCGGCGCCAACTCCGGCGACGCCGCCGCTACCGACGGCGACCTGCTGGTGGCCGACCTCCACGCCGACGGCTCCCCCCGCACGCTTCATGCCGAAGGGGCGACGTGGCTCCGATACCGCGGCGTGACCTACCTCCAGGGAAGCTCGCCGGGCACCTTGTCGATCATGTTTGGCACTGGCCGGGTCGACGTGGTCGCCGACAACGACGACCCTTCCGTGGTCGTGCGCGGGTTGCCGTTCGCCCCGACGAAGGCCGATGGGGCATGCGGCCTCGACGGGGGCGATTCCGGTGCGACCGCGCCCTTCGCCGCGGTCGTGGCGCTCGGCACGGAACGCCGATTCTCACTCCGAACGGACGGGCCCGGCGATGGCCCAGGGGCAGACGCACGGGTGATGGGCGCGGCGAATGGCCTGACCAACGGGCCGACCAACGGCCCGGCCACCGTGCTCGACGGCTCACACTCGTGCGACCCTGACGGAGGTTCGGCGGCCTTGCGCTACTCCTGGCGCGTGGTGGCGGCACCGCCGGGGAGTCCGTGGAGCATCGCCGGCGCCGACACCGAAAGCCCCGTGCTGGACACCTCCGTTCCGGGCCAGCACCGCGTTCGCTTGGTGGTCACCGACGCCGACGGACAGTCGAGTGCCGAGGTGGAGCTCACGGTTCGGGCCGAACCGGTGGGACCGGTAGATCCGCTGGGTCCCTCGGATCCCTCGGTGCCGCGTCCCGCCGTCGCGGTCCCGAACTTCACGGGGTGACTCGAGGTCGGACCGGGGTTGGCTCGGGTGTTCGCCCCGATGAATCAAGCCCGACACTCGTGCCCCTACCGTGCCGCCGCTACGAAAGGTCGTAGTCGAGGGTGAGGAGCCCGTGGTCTACGTGGCCCGAACCGGAGAGGCCCACCAGCGCCCCGGTTCCCGAGCCGGGAACCACCACCGCCCACTGGTGCGGGTCAGCTCCTGCTGGGCCCGCGGTGGCGCCGTGTTGCAGCACGAACGTGCCCGCCTCGCCCGCCAACGAACCGACGATCCGCTCTTGGGCCACGTAGCCCGCACCGCGGTCGCCTTGCGTGGTGAGCAGGTGCACAACCGCCACCGCTTCGAGCCCACCGGAATAGACCTTGTCGGCCTTGGCGCTTCCCATCGGCGGCCCGCCATCCAGTTGCGGTTGCGGTTCCGGCGACGCATCCCCGGTCGTCACCCAGTTGTCGATCGTGAACGGAGCTTCGAGGTGGTGTGCCATCTGCACAGTGTGACCGCCGCCGAACCAGGCGAACTGATCCACCGTCGCACCGTCCGGCACACTCGACCGCAGCGAAAATAGACACCTGTCAGCTACGCTCGACCCACACCGACACCCCGGGGGATCCGATGGCTTTCCATCACGTGGCGTTCGCCACCAACGACCTTGTCGCCACCCACGCCTTCTACACCGAGGCCATGGGGTTCAACGTCGTCAAGGTGGTGGCCGCCCCCACGCCGAGCGGCCAGGGTTGGGCCAAGCACGTGTTCTACGACACCGGCAACGGCGAGATGATCGCGTTCTGGGACATCCACGATCCCACCATCCCGAAGGCCGAGACCGCCATCTCCACCGCGCTCGGGCTGCCGGAATGGGTGAACCATCTCGCCTTCGATGCGGCGGTGGACGACCTCCCCGCCATCCGCGAGCGGTGGTTGCGCAACGGCCACGACGTGGTGCAGGTCGACCACGGCTTCTGCATCAGCGCCTACGCCAACGATCCCAACGGCATCCTCGTGGAGTTCTGCGCCGATAGCCGTCCGCTCAACGCCGACGACCGCTCCCACGCTGAGCGCACCGTCCTCGACCCCGCCCCCGAGCTCGAGGTGCCCCCGTCGGCCGACTTCTTTCTCGCCCGCGACCACCAACCGGCACCGGCGTAGCCGGGCCCGGTCGGAGGCCGGGCAAGTCCCGTAGCCGGGCAGGTTCCGTAGCGGCTGGCTCATCGCCGTGTCCGAACCGGAGCGGGCCGAACGTCTGGGCAGGAGCACCGTTGGAAGCCCGACGGCCGCCCAAACGACTGCGACCCGAGCCCGCCCGAACCGGAGCGGGCCGAACGTCTGGGCAGGAGCACCGTTGGAAGCCCGACGGCCGCCCAAACGACTGCTCCGCACCCCAGGGGCCGGTAGGGGGTTCACTGGGTAGGAGCGATCCCGGGATCGGGGGATGGTGGCACCATGCCCACCGCGACCGTCCCATCCACCGCACCCCTGCGCACTGGCCCCCCGTCCACCCTTGTCGTTCCCCCACTGGGCCGGCCCGCCGTTACCGACGCACCCGAGGACCTGTCGCCCAACACCACGGCACCGGAGAGCATCTCGCTCGGCTCGCTTGTCGACAATACGCCCGACACCCGCGATCGTTTCGTCGACTTCCTCCGGGCCCTCAGCATCGCCGTGGTGATCCTGTGGCACTGGGTGTTCTCGATCACCCAGTGGAGCACCGACAACGACTCGCTGATCATGCCGAACCCGATCGGCGGCGTGCCCGGTTTGTGGGCCGCCACCTGGCTGTTGCAGATCATGCCGGTGTTCTTCTTGGTGGGTGGCTACGCCAACCTCGCCGGGCTCGACGGCATGACCGCAGCCAACGCCGACATCCGGCCCACATGGCGAGCATTCGTGGCCAAGCGGCTGCATCGCCTCGGCAAGCCGGTTGGTCTGTACGTGGGGCTCTGGGTGATCGGCGAGATCGTCGCTCACGCGTTGGTCCCCGGCTACCGGGGTGTCACCACCTGGGGCATGGTGGTGTTCGTACCGCTGTGGTTCCTCGGCGTGTACGTGAGCGTCGTGCTCCTGGCCCCCTTCACCGCCCGATTGCATCACCGGGCCCCGTGGCACACCCTCGGTGGACTCGTCGCCGGCATCGCTCTGGCCGACGCCGCCCGCTTCGGGCTTGGCATCGAGCGGGCGGGCCTGCTCACCTCCGCACTGGTGTGGGTGTTCGTCCACCAACTCGGCTACTTCTGGCGAGACGGCTCGTTGGTGCGGTGCGGACGTCGGGCGCTCGTTGCCGTGGCCGGCGGCGGCATGCTCGCCCTGGTCCTGCTCACCACCTTCGGTCCGTACCCCCGCTCGATGGTGAGCGTCACCGGCGAAGGCTCGAACATGTTCCCCACCACGGCGTGCATCGCCGCCCTCGCCGTGTTTCAGCTCGGCGTGGCGATGCTGGTCCGGCCGGCAGCCACTCGATGGCTGCAGCGGCGACGGGTGTGGAGCTTCACCGTGGCCGTCAACGCCGTGGCCATGACGGTCTTCTGCTGGCACATGACGGCGCTCGTGGCCGCCATCGCCGTGTACGAGTGGGTCGGCTTCACGCTCGGCACCGAGGCCGACGCCGCATGGTGGGCCCAACGCCCACTCTGGCTCGTCCTCCCCGGCGTGTTCCTCGCCGCCCTCGTTGCCCTCTTCGCCCGGTTCGAGCTCCCGACGCCTTCCAGCCGTGCTCGACGGTCACGGCCAAACCTCCGCTCGCCCGCCGAGTCGGCAGCTGAAGTGACCGGCTGAAGTGACCGGCTGACCAGCCGGGCAACGCTCCGTTCTACCGCAACTCGATCACCAACCCTCCAACGAAAGGCCCGACATGTACCTCCTCCTCCTTGCCGACACCGACCCCACCGACACCGACCCCGCCGACGCTGTCCCAACCGGTCACCGAAACAGCTTCGACGCCCCGACCGACGGCCCCGCCTTCGATGCGCTCACCGACCCCGTCCCGGAAAACACCGCCTTCTCCCCACTGTTCGCCATGGCGGTGCTGGCGCACCTCGGCCCCCGCCCCTGGACGGTGTCACCCGCGGCCTGAACCCCCACCCGCCCGACCTCGACGCTGTCCCAAAACGGTTTCGTGGAGGATCGCTGTCGCTGAGCGACAACGATCCTCCACGAAAGTCAGAAGGTTCGCCAGGAAATACGGCTCGGCCGCTACAGGGGCAATCCGTAGCCCGAGCAGGTGGCCTTGAAGCCAGGGGTGTTCGACCCGAGTTGGTTCATCACGTTCTGGAGCACGGGGCTGTCGGCGAACATTCCGATGTGGCCCACGTTGTCGCTCGGGCACTGATCCTGGATCGTGATGTTGGTGACATTCGGGCCCGAGAGGAAGGCGTTGGTGTACGGCGTCACGACCTTGTCGTGTTTGGTTTGGATGACGGCATAACGAGGGCCGGCCACGGTGTCGCCGTCGGCGAACAAGCTCTTCTGGAAGCTTGACGTGTTCATCTGCTGGGCCGCTCCCGGAATCCCGAAACCCCAGAACAGGGAGTTGGCGAAGCCGATGAGGTTGAGGTTGATGCCGAGGGTGACCACGCCGCTGAGGGTGGTGCCGTGGTTGCTGGGCGACAGGCCCACCAGGGTGCGCACCTTGCTCGCCCCGCCAAGACGCTTGATGTAGTAGTTCGGCATCATTCCGCCCTGCGAATGACCGACCAGATCGACCTTGGCGGCGCCAGTAGAGGTCCGCACCTTGTCGACGAACGTCTTGAGGACGCCGGCGGAGGTGGCGATCTCGCCGAGACCGCCGATGCGGCCGGCCGACAGCCAGGTCATGCCGTAGTTGAAGGCGTACACGCAGTAGCCGGCGTTCACCAACATCGGGGAGAGGGCCACCCAGTTGGTGCCGAGGTTCACGCCGGTGGCGTGCACCAGCACGACGGGGGTGGGGTGGGCGGCGCTGGGCTTGCAGCTCCAGTTGTTGGCCCCGGCCACCGAGTTGGGGCTGAACACGAAGTTGCTGACGGCGGTGCCTACGGTGCCGACCGGCAGCGTGGCCGCGTGGGCTGGGGCGGCGGCGCCGAGCACGACGGCGGCGGCGCACACCACGCCGATGAGTCCACCCCGGATCCCCCGGTGTTGGCGGCGAGCGGTGGTTGTTGCGGACATTCGATTCCCCCGAATGGCTAGGGCGACCCTTGGTCGCCGTCCAGCGGTGTGACAGACATCACATCGCTGGTCACAGTATGTGGTCGCCCGACCACGCTGAGTAGGTGGACGGGGTCACATTCCGTACATGACTTTGGTCATGGTCCGTTCGGTCCCCAACCCGAAAACACCCGAACTGGGCACACTTTTTGTCGTCAGAACGACAGAAAGTGTGCCCAGTTCGCAGGTGATCGTCAGACGACGACGACGAACGAGGTGCGACCATCCACCCGCTCGTAACGCAGTTCCCCACCGAGGTCTCCCACCACGGCGTCGGCGATTGCCAGACCCATCCCGGTCCCGGATGCCTTCGTGGTGAAGAACGGCTCGAAAGCCTGCCGCTCGGCATCGCCCTCGAGGCCCGGCCCGTCGTCGATCACTCGCACGACCGCCACCGATGCCGCCGCCGCTCCCCGTGGGTCGGCCCCGCCCGTTCCTCTCGCCGACCGATCAACCTTCCCCTCCGCACCGGCTCGCCCGACGCCGGCCAGCGCCCGCAGTCCGTAGACCTCGCCGTCGACGTCCGAGGCGCCGGGCCCGAACAGCGCCCCCGCCTCCACCCACACCTCCGAATCGGCGGCGTCGATGGCGTTGTCGACCAGGTTGAAGATCACGTCACGCAACTGCGGCGCCACCGCCACGCCAGCGGCCGACGGATCCACGTCCACCCGCAACCGGACCCCCTCGCCTTCGGCTTCGGGCGCCAACTCGTTGGTCACGTTCGCCACCAGTTCGGCCAGCGTCAGGACCACCGGCAGCGAACCCGTCAATCGACCATCGACGTCGTCGTCCATCGCCCGTTCGTGGAGCAGTTCTGCCGCCAACATCTCGACCAACTTCTCCTTGGCCGATTCCAAGGCGTCGAGCTCGCGGCGAATGGCCGCGACGTCGATCGCCTCGCCGTACGCCGGTGCGACACTCCGATCGGCCGAGTGGCCCGTGGCATCGCCCCTGCCGTCCAGCGCTGGCTCGTCGGCCGCGGCCAGCAGCGCCCGCATGCGGTGCACGCTCCAACCCATGAGCCCAACTTCATGGCGGGACTGGTGCACGATGCGGGCCGACACCTCGCCGATGGCGGCGAGCCGTTGGCGGGCGAAGGCGTCACGGCGCAACTCGCGCGACACCTCCCGGCGCCGCAGGTCGAAGTTGGTGGCGAGGTAGAGCGGGAGGCACCACAGCAGCGAGCCGGTCGTGCCCACCGGCTCCGCCGGCCGATACAACGCCACGGCCCCGATGATGACCGGGCACCCCACGAGCAAGGGCAGCAGGTAGGGCAACAACATGTTGTCGAGCGGGTCGACCCCGCGGCGCCACATCGTGGTTCCCGATATGGCTTGCTGCGAGATCACCCGCACGGCCATGGCCCCCACCCACGCGGCCATTCCTACGGCAGCCGCCCGAAACATGTCGGCGGTGTCGGTGAGCACGATCGGATAGCCGCGCCCGAACACCGCGGTCTGCAAGACGTTGGCCAACAGGAAGCCCGCCGTGCACGATACCGAGGTGACCACCACCCAGGCCATCGACCGTCGCACCCCGGCCCGCCTCCCTCGCGCCAGTGCCGCCAACCCCACCACGCCCACGGCGATCGCCCCGCCGACCCACACCACACCTACACCGCCCCAACCGAGCAGGGCCGTGGCCACCGCCGTCACGATGGTGACGATGATGTGGTCCTCACGACCGTCGACGTGGATAGGGAGAAGGTTCCCCGCCACCGTCATCGCTACCAGCGCGACCAGGAACCACTCCGGAGGGTCCACGGGTCAGCGGGCCATCTGTCGCCGCACCAGCAGGATTGCCAGCTTGGTGCGATCCGTCACGCCCGCCACGTCGAGGATTCGGGTGACGTAGTTCTTGACCGTGCCTTCGCTGATGCACAACGAGTCGGCGATCTCCCGGTTGCTCTTGCCATCAGCGATGAGCGCCAACACCTCCCGCTGACGGGGAGACAGCGTGGCCATTGCCTTGTCGAACGATCGCTCGTCGGGATCCCGGCGGAGTGATTCGGCCACCCGGAGGGCCATGTCGCCACTCAACGCCGTCTTGCCCTCCGCCGCCCGCTGCACCAGCCGCAGCAGCTCCGACGGTTCGGTGTCCTTGCGGAGGTAGCCGATAGCGCCGTCCTGCATGGCCCGACGCACCATGGCCGGATCGTCGTGGGCGCTGATCACCACCACGTGGGCACCTTCGACCACCTCGCTCACGGCGTCGAGACCCGAACCGTCGGGCAGGTCGATGTCGAGCAGCACGAGGTCGGCCGGCGTGGTCGCAAGGCCCGTCCGCAGCTCGTCGAGCGATCCCACTTCGCCCACCACCTCGTACCGATCGTCGGCCGCCAGTGCCGCCGCCAGGCCGCCGCGAAAGAGCGGATGGTCGTCACAGATCAAGATTCGGGTGGCCATCCGCGCACCCCCCTTCGTGAGGCGGACCTGCGTAGGATGGCACAGCCACGCCAAAGGAGCCCCGATGCCCACCGCCCCCGCTGGCCTACGATCGGTGATCCTCTTGGTGGTCGGGGTCGGTGCGACGGTCGTGATCATCATCGGCTCGTTCCTCATCTTCGGGCGGGTGCGAAGCCAGCTGCCCCTCAATGCCGTCCCGGTGGGGATCGATGAGCCACCCGCGGCCGACCTCACCCTCACGAGCGACACCGTCGTGGTTCGATCGAACGGAGGTGCGGTGGTGCGCGACATGAGCCCCGACGGCACCCGCCTCACGCTCGCCGCCGATGCCGAGGGTGCCGATGCCCTGCAACCCGGCAAGGTGCTACTGCTCACCGGGGTCACCGCCGTGCGGGTCGACAAGCTCGAACGGCGCGACGACACCATCGTGATCACGGCCACGCCAGCGCGCATCACCGACATCATCGGCGACGGCAAGGTGAGCTTCACCAAGGACAACCTCGACCTCGGCAAAGCAAGCCTGCG
>Ga0105047_10001816_pt1 | contig 38349 bp, 36 predicted proteins | sample MAT04_FD_78384 | JGI IMG/M metagenome (GOLD analysis project Ga0105047, IMG submission 78384) | Freshwater microbial communities from Lake Fryxell liftoff mats and glacier meltwater in Antarctica - MAT-04 (megahit assembly) | ecosystem: Environmental > Aquatic > Freshwater > Ice > Liftoff...
GCAGCTGGTCCTACGCCGAAGCTTCCGTGCGCGAGGCGCCCCGCGAGCCCACGTTCATCGAGGTGATCACCAGGGTGTGCTCGCTGCCAGGAGATCCGCGGGTGATCGATCTGGCCTTCGATCATGGGCTGTCGGTGATGAGCGTCGCCTGGGAGGACACCGGTCGATCCCACGGATCCGCGATGGGCCCGAACATCAGCGACGTCACCATCGAGGTGTACGACGACGCGACCGGGCGGCGTCCTGAGCCGCATCTGCTGCCGGTCATCCGTCACCCCAACTTCCGCGACGTGACCGCCGATGTGCCGGCGGACCGGTTCTCGATCCGGGTGGGCAACGCCGGCTCGGGCTCGCCGCGCACGGTGCCGCTCGCCCAAGTGATCGCCGGGCTGTCGGGCTATCTGAGTGACCGCTCGAGTGTGTTCGGTGAGCGCGATGATTTTAGTGACCGGCGCGACACCCCCTATCTGGTGTCTGCGCAGTTCGTGTTCCTGCCGCTGTCGGAATCCGGGGTGGCCACGTTCACTCCCCACATCTTCAACTACACGAGCCGTCCCGGCCGTCCCGCTGTGCTGACACTGGTGGCCACCCGCGAGGGCACGAGCATCACCGTGATCGAGAACACCCGCGAGGACTGGGGAGGGCGGGGACAGACGCTCTACTTCAGCGCATCGGGGATCAACGCGCTCTACACCGCGGAGCGCCGCACCAGCGTCGTCGCGCGCGTCGAGTCGGGGGAGCTCGATCTCACCGCCGATCCCACGCTGCTCGACCAGAACGCGGACGTGATGCTGATCGTGCAGGTCCCGGTGCGCACGGTGCCGCCGCCGCTCGCGATCCGGCCGCCGAGCGATCGAAGTATCGACCGCCTCCTCGAGGGGGCGCGGGTGGTGGAGGAGGAGGCAGCGGAAGCGGTGGTAGTTCGACGCGCAGCGACGTCGAAGCCGTCGTCGTGGGCCACGCGGAGATCGGCGGCCGCTTCCTCGAGCTCGAGCACCGCGACATCGAGCGTGATCCCCGCTTCCCCATCCGGGTCACGGTGCAGTTCTATCGCGCCACCTCGAACGGGATCATCTCGGACGCAGACATCGCGGCCGCGCGCGCCACCATCGACCGCGTGTACGCCGACGCCGACTATGTCGGTTCGCTCGTCGTCGACCACGCTCGACGGCCGACTGAAACCCGTCGCTGAGCGATCAGAAGCTCGCAGTGAGCGGGTTCGGGCCCACCCGCCCGTCCGCGCTGTCGAGCGCTTCGATCGAGGTCATGTCGCCCGCGTCGAGCGCGAAGCCGAAGACATCGAAGTTCTCCGCGATGCGTGACGGCGTCACCGACTTGGGGATCACCACGAACCCGTGCTGGAGGTGCCAGCGCAAGATCACCTGGGCTGTGCTCTTGCCGTGCTTGGTCGCGATGGTCTTCAGCACGGGCTCACTCAGGATCTTCCCCTGTCCCAGCGGGCTCCAAGACTCGGTCGCGATCGCGTGGCGCTGATGCGCTGAGCGATGATCCTTCTGGGCGAAGCGAGGGTGCAGCTCGATTTGGTTGATGGGCGGCACGACGCCGGTTTCCTTCACCAACCGCTCCAAGTGCTCAGGACCGAAGTTGGAGACGCCGACCGATCGGGCGCGACCGGTCGCCTTGATCTCCTGCATGGCTTTCCACGTCTCGACGTAGCGATCCTTGCTCGGGGCGGGCCAGTGGATGAGGTAGAGGTCGACGTACTCGCTCCCGAGTCGCCGCAGGCTGCCTTCGAACGCGCGCAGGGTGGTCTCTCGTCCCTGGTCGGTGTTCCACAGCTTGGTGGTGATGAAGAGCTCGCTGCGCGCGATCCCGCTGGCTTTCACTGCGCGCCCGACGCCCTCTTCATTCTCGTAGATCCGCGCGGTGTCGATGTGGCGGTAGCCAATCCCGAGCGCCTCACCCACCACCTTCTCCGCTTCGTCATCGGGCACCTGCCAGACACCGAAGCCGAGCTGGGGAATCCGGGTGCCGTCGTTGAGCGCGATCGAGGGGACGTTGGCGTGGGTCATGGCCGCCCGTGATGTAGCCGGCGCGGCGCATCGACAAGGGGACGCGCACGGGCCTACGCACTTGCGCTTCTTCACGCTTGGTGGCGTCTCGGGATCAAATCTCTCGCCGCGCTCGCGCGTCCCATGCCGCAGCGGACGACGAGCGGTGCAGCCCCTCGTCGAGCGTCTCCGGCGCCCTGAGCTCCGGCCTGATCGAGATGCGTCAGCTGTCCGAGAGGAACACGCCCGCCCGCCTATCCGTCCCGACGATGGATCTGGTGCTCTCGGTGGGCAGCATGCACGCGCCGCTCGCGGGACCGCTGACGGTCGAGCTCACGCGCGCTCCAAAGACCTCGTCCCCGTCGCACCACCCGCACCGCGACACCCACGCCGAGCGCCCCCACGCCGGTCGCGTCGAACGTCGGGCCGGGCAGCCTAGAGGATCTGATGCACCGCGCGAGCGACGCGCCGGCCGTCGTGCCGGCGAGCGCGACCGCACCCGCGCGGGGCAACGTCGCGACCACTCCCACTCGGGAGCAGATCCGCAGCGCGCTCGCCGTGATGGCGCCGGCCGTGCAGGCGTGCGCCGAGGGGCGACACGGCCTCGCGAGCGTGAACGTCGTGTTCCACGGCGCGAGCGGCGCAATGCGAAGCGCCGTGGTCAGCGGGCCCTACGCCGGTAGTCCCGAAGGCTCGTGCATCGCTCGTGCGGTCCGCGCGGCACAGGTGCCCTCGTTCTCCCAGAGCACGTTCACGGTGAGCTACCCGTTCTCCACCTGAGCTCGACGCGCGTCGAGGCGCTCACGAGCGCGATCACGCGCTCGAGCTCGAGCTCGCGAGGCGGGCATCAAGGAACGAGACACCAAAGTATCCAGCGCACCGAGACTCGAGGATCACCATCCCCCGTCATCGAGCGCGGGCACCGAGCCTAACGGATGGATGGCGAGGTAGTGCGGGCGACGGTCTCGCGGCCCGCGAGATCGATCCGCGAGAGCTCGTAGGGGACACCGAGTTCTTCGAGAATCCATCGGGGCCTCAGCGCACGGGTCCGCGGGGCGTAGTAGAGCTTGAGCATGTCGAGCGAGATCCTTTCGGGCACGGAGACTGAGCGTGCTCTTCCGGGAGCCCCTTTCGTGTTCACCGACGAGCTCGCCTCTGCGATTCGGGGACGAGCCGCCGTGGTCGCGCTCGAGAGCACGCTCTTGGCGCATGGTCTGCCGTTCCCCGTGAGCCTCGAGGTGGGCCGCTCGCTCGAGGCGTTGGTGCGCAGCGAGGGCGCCACGCCCGCGACCATCGCGGTGCTCGATGGTCGAGCGCACATCGGGCTCGGGCCCGCGCTGCTGGAGCGAGTCGCCCGTGGCGAGATCGACAAGCTGGGCCGGCGCGATCTGGGCGCCGCCATCGCGCGCGGCTGCAGCGGAGCGACCACGGTGTCGGCGACCATGGCACTCGCCGCGAGCGCGGGTATCCAGGTCTTCGCGACCGGCGGCATCGGCGGCGTCCATCGTGACCTTCTGCACGCGATGGACATCTCCTCCGATCTCACCGAACTCGCGCGCACCCCGGTCGCGGTGGTGTGCGCGGGCGCCAAGTCGATCCTCGATCTGCCGCGCACCAGCGAGTTGCTCGAGACCCTGGGCGTCCCGGTGATCGGCTTGTGCACCGATGAACTCCCCGCCTTCTACAGCCGCGAGAGTGGTCTTCCGGTGTCCTGTCGGGTCGAGAACGAAGCCGAGGCTGCCGAGGTGCTCCGCGCCCACTTCGCGCTGGGCCTGGGTGGCGCGCTGGTGGTGGTGCCGCCTCCGATCGAGCACGCGATCGAGGCGTCGATCATCGAAGAGAAGATCGCCGAGGCGCTCGCCGCCGCCAAGGCCGCGAACGTGACCGGCAAAGCGATCACACCTTTCCTCCTGGCGCACCTCGCGAAGGCCACCGACGGACGAACGATCGCCACCAATCGCGCGCTGGTCGCAGAGAACGCGACGGTCGCGGCCCGCATCGCGGTCGCGCTCGCTCAGTAGCGATCCACCAACGTGTAGCGCGCCGTCAGGCCGGCCATCTCGATCTCCAGCGTGCCCTCTTCGCTCGTCGTGCGGTCGCTCTCGATCCAGACACAGCCTGGGTAAGAGGCGGCGCCGGTAGCGAACTCATCGGGGGCGTCCTCGAGCCATCTGGAAGGGACGAACGGCCCCTCGATGCGGGACGTGGTGATGGGAACGCCCAGCAGCGCGACGCCGTCCGCGCGCGCTTGGAAGCACAGTGCGTTGCCGTCGACGTTCAGCTCGCCGCGGAGCTGCTCGGCGGGGCTCACCAGCGGGATCAGCTCGTCGGCCGCATCCACGACCTCCAGCGTCGAGCGCTCCGTGATCGATCGCGCCGTGACCACGAGGGTGACTGTGTCGCCGTCCATCGGCGTAATCACCTCGTCGTCCGTCTCGGTACGTACCGACGACGACGTGTCCACGAGCGGGTGGCTGCCCGCGCTCATGGGGAGCGCAACCAGCCGAACCGAGACGCCGCGCAACAGGGCCCGCGCTTGCTCGGGACACGCGATGCCATCAGTCAGGACGATCCGTGCCGCGCGCACGACGGGGATAGCGAGGTAGTCGGCGAGGGTCCCGTCCTCGCGGTAGGCGCTGAAGCGGCCGGCGCCTTCGGTGACGGCCCGCGCGCGTAGCCCGAGCGCGTCGCTTTCGAGCGTCTCGAACTCGGCCGAGAAGGTGAGGGTGACCGCCGTCCGGCTCGAGGCGGTGGCCCACGTCGTCCCTCCGAGCGCGACGGACGCAGAGCCCGACATCCCCGGCGCGAGCAGGTCGAACGGGTTGGGCTCCGACACACACGGGGCCGCGCCCGCGCGGTAGAAGCGCGCCTCCGGATCGACGCGGCAGACCTCGCCTTCGGGACAGCCCATCGTGGTCAGGTCCCCCATGAGGCCGCACCCGAGCGCGAAGGGGAGGCGGGCCAGCAAGGTGACGCCGCACATTTCGCCGATGCATCGCGCTCGCTCAAAACTGGTCATCGCACGCCTCCGGTAGCAGCCAGGTCGCAGTGCACGCGTCGTCTTCGAGCGCGGGCCAGCACGCCTCGGTGAGCGAAGACCGGTCGCGAACCACGGCGCCCTCGCACCCAGGACCGCCGAGCGCCTCTTCGTACTCGTCGCGGGTCATCGCCTCGACGCCGCAGCGCCGGTCGTGATCGACGAGCCGCCTCGCGGTGTCGCTGCACAGGTCGGCGTCCGAGGCACACCCCGTGATCAGCATCCACGTCATTCCCAGCACTCCTGCCACGCGCATCGGGCCAGGGTAGCACCACGACTCGCTGTCCACGAACGCGCCTGACTCCTTGTGTCGCCGTCACGCCGCTCGCACCATCGCAGCCGTGGTGATCACCTTTGCTGTCGACGACGTCGTCCCCGCGACCGACCCCCGCCGACGCGCTCGCTCGCCGAGCATCACCGGCCGCTGGTGCTCACGCCGGACGCCATCTGGCTCACCATCGTGCGGGGCGTCGCCCACCACGTGCGCAAGAACGCCGAGGTGGGTGCTGGGCCCGCGCGCCTCTACCGCTGCGACTTCTCGACCAGCACCGCGATCGAGCGCACCGCCAGCGACATCGTGCTGCTCGACGTGTACTCGCCGTACTACCTCTATTCCGTTGGCGTGAACTGCGGGATTCCAGAGATGACCATCGAGGGCACGACGGAGGACTGGCGAGCTATCTGCTCGCGGGCCCGCTGCTTCTGCTCGCGACACCAGCGCTCGCGCAGGACCCACCTCCTCGAGCGTGCACGCCCGCCGCACGCGAGCACGCCGCCGCACAGCGCGGGCTTCGCTGCCGGCACGGCCACAGCTACGAGGTCGTCCCCACCGGCCGCGAGCGGTACACGTGCTGCCACTGCGGTCGCGCCGCATCGTTCGCCGGGTTCGTCCGTCGTCGCTGACGCTCGCGCGGCCGGTCGTCGCGCGCCGTCACTCGACTTCGACATGCAGCGTCGTCGCTGTCCGTGGCGTCTCCAACATTCCAAAGGTCGCCACCACACACACGCGCACCGTGCCTTGGAGGCTCCGGCCGATCGTCACCCCTGCGGGTGGGTTGGCCTCGCGCGCGCTGAGGTGTCCCGCGTCGCCCGGCGCGAGCTGCCAGTAGCTACCGAACCAGATGTCGGTCGTGAGGTCGTGTACCAGCGGCTCCTTGTCTTGAATCTCGATCTTCGAGCCGAAGAGGCCGACGTCGCGCATCAGGTAGAAGACTTGAACACGATGTCCGACGGGGATGGGCAGCGTGCCGGGGAAGACGACGGGGACGGTGTGCGTCGGGGTCTCGGTCATGCGCCTGTGTATCGCACGAGACCTGCCCGCCCAGTGAGCTATGCGAGCGCTGCGATCTGACCGAGGACGAACTCGCCGACGGACTTGGTGCCCAGCGTCGCGCCGTATCGATGGCGTTCGAGCACAGGCCGGGGTCCGCGCGACCCAATCCACCCCGAGCACTTCGGCCACCCGCATCCGCCGCCGGGAGCACTGAACCCCAGGCGGTCGAGCTCGGGCTCAGCTGCGCTCGAGGAGGATGCGCACGTCGTCGCCGAGCCAGGTGACCAGGGCGTCGGCCATTGCGGGCTCGGCGCCGCGCTCCAGCAGCAGCTCTCTCAGCTCGCTGTCGGGCGTGCCCGCAGCGATGCTGTTCTCGAGCAGGCGCTCGGCGTGCTCGCTCTCGTCGTGGGACTGCCAGTACCACTCGAAGGCGCGCTTGGCGCCCGCGGTCACGTACGCTTCGAAGCTGTCGAACGGGGTGAACGCGTCGTCGTTGGAGTTCTCGAATCCCATGATCGCCGGGTCGCTCTCGTCCTTAAGCACGAGCCAGCCGTTGCCCTCGGCCACCACGTCATCGACGCCGGTGAAGAGCGAGAACGGGTTCTCTCGTTCCTTGGCCCAGTCGGCCTCGTCGAACTGTCCCAGGCCGTCGGCCCGGAACGAGAAGCGACCACCGAGCGACGCGAGCTCCACGCTCTTGCTCTCGGGGTCTTCGTCCGCGCGCACCCACGTCACGGTGAAGCGCTGGTGGGCGGCGGCGAACTGCCGCAGGTCCGCCGGAACGCGCGGTTCGAACGCCTGCCCCGCGTCGGGGCCCGTCACCACGTGCTCGGCGATCTGCACGTCGCTCCGCTTGGCCAGGAGCGCGAAGTACGCGCCGAGTCGGCTCCCCAGCTCGAGCGAGCCGCCGATGCTCGCCTTCTTGGGAGCGCCCTTCTTGGGATCACCCTTCTTGGCCGCTGCGCCTTTTTGTCCGCGTCCGAGGCTCAGGCCGATCATCCGCATCGCCGATCCACTCTCGCCGTGCTGGGCGGCGATCACGATGGGATCCTCGCCGCTCGAGACGCACGCGCCGGTGTCGAAGCCGCGCTCGGTGCGGTCCTCGAGCTGCGAGAGGACCCGCCCGTCGTCGAGGGCGTAAGCGCCCGCGCGATCGCCCGCGTCGGTCCTCAGCACGCAGCGCGCGGTGACCAGGGGCACAGCGGACGGCAGGTAGCCGCGCTTGGGCATCTCGAGGCGCGTCGTCCAGCGCAGCGCACCGCTCGAGAGCTCGAAGCAGCGGAGCTAAGCGTCGCGCTTCTCGGTCAGCACCACCACCCCGTGACCCAGGCCAGCGCTCGGATACGTCGCGTCGGCGATCACAGCGGGCACGCGCCAACAGCGTGACCGTCGGCGGTGACGAGCACGAGCGCGCCACTGTCGGCGATCGCGGCGTGGGTGTCGCTCGCGCCGAGCAAGAGGCCCGCGTGCGACCACGCGACGCGCCCCGAGACGTCGTAGGCCACGACGGCGGGAACCTGGTGCTGGTTGGCAAGAACGTGGTGGCCGCACTTCGCGAGCGGGTAGGCCTTCGCGGCGAGCACGATCGTCTCGGGCGCTGCGCCCGGCGCGGCGATGCGAACCATCTCCGGCTGCGTCGCCCGGGGCACGTAAGCGCGTCCGCCTGCGGTGTCGGCGAAGATCTCGTCACCAAGCAGCACGAAGAGCGCGTCGTCGACGGGGACGCTCCACGAGGCCTGAGGCGCGCCGACGCGCGCGCGCTCCTCACCCGTCTTCCGATCGAGCCAGAGGATGGTGCAGAGGTCATCCGGCGCCGTGCGGCCCTCGACGATCACGAGATCCTCGGTCGCGTGGACCCGCGCGACCCGGACCTCGACCGCGTGCGCAGAGGCGTGGTCGGCGAGCGACTTGACCTGCGACTGGCCCGCGGTGCCGATCTTGCCCTACCGGATGTGGAGCTCGGTGCCGCGCGGCTCGACCTCCCAGAACGTGTTCGCGCCACCCTCACTGAACTCAGAACTTCGTGCGGACATGCGCGCCATCCTACAGGACCGCCTGCGCGAAGGTTCCCGCGGAGCCACTTGCGCGTCGGGCGCTCGGAGTTTCAGCCGCTTCGACTCACGTCGCGCTCTGCCAGCACGCCAGCCTCCCGCTCGAGGATGCCAAGGGCGCCCGCCGCATCGGGCTGGGGCGCGCGTCCGAGCCACAGCGGGATCTTGGCCTCGATCACCGTCCCGCGACCGTCATCCACCCGCACCCGGCGGATGCTCGTCCCCTTGCGCGCGGCGCCGTGCTCGACCGAGACCGCGACGGCGTCGGCCCAGCGGATGGTTCGCGTCTGTCCGCGATCGGTCGCCCGGATCGCCTCCTCGTCGACCTCGATGCGCGCGCCCATTCGGCGCCCCATCACCCCCGCTCCAATGAGGATGCCGATCGCCGCCGCGAACACTCCGAGACCGAGAGCTGCTCGCCAAGCCGTCAGGGTGCGGCGACGAGCCGGTCGTCCCCGGCGACCGCAGCCGCGTGGGCCGCCGATGCTGCCTCACACTCACGCTCTCTGTCGGCCACTTGCAGCCGCAACGATGCGGCGTCCTCCGTCGCCTCTGCCGCGCTGGCGCGCGCGCGCCTGGCGTATGCCTCGGCTTCGGTCCGTGATGCATCGCTCAGCGCCGCGGTGGCGCGCTCGTCCTCGACCGACGCCATGTTGGTGAAGTTGAACGCCCTCCCATCGGCGGCCGCGGCGTTGGCTCGAAGCGCGGCGAGCTCGGACTCGCACGTCCTCGCGGCCCAAAGCAGCGTGCGCGTGTTGGCTTCGGCCTCGTCTATCGCCAGTCGTCTGGCTTCACCATCGTCCCCACAGGCTCCGAGGGCGGACGCGACGACAACGATCGCGCAGATGCTGAGTCGCATCTGGCGAATCTACCACGTCGCTCCAACCTAGACCGAGTCGAGGACTTCGAGGAACGCGTGGGCTGCTTCGATCGGCGGCGTCGTGCGCGCATCGAACGCCGAGGTGGAGAATCGTCTGGATGAACACCCACCCGGGAGTGTCTCGGGCCGTGTGAATCGGCAGGGGGGCTGAAACGGCTCAGGTGCTGGCGCGGCGTCTTAGGCGAGCGCTGCGACCTGCCCGAGGACGAACTCGCCGACCGCCTTGGTGCCGAGCGTCCCGCCGACGTCCACCGTGCACTGCTTCTGATCGATCGCGGCCCGGACGATGTCGGTGAGCTCTTGCTCGGCCTTCGGGTGACCGAGCCAGTCGAGCATCATCCCGATGGTCAGCACGGTCGCGAGGGGGTTCGCCTTGTCCTTGCCGGCGATGTCGGGGGCCGAGCCGTGTACCGGCTCGAAGAGTCCGACTTTGCCTGCGCCCACGTTCGCGCTCGCCGCCATGCCGAGGCCGCCCTGAAGGCCCGCGCCCAGATCGGTGACGATGTCGCCGAAGAGGTTGTTGGTCACCACCACGTCCAGCATCTCGGGGGTGCGGATCATCTGGAGGCACAGCGCATCGACGTACATGTGCTTGGACTCGATCGCCGGATACTCGGCCGCGACCTCTTTGAAGGTCCGCTGCCAGAGGCCGTGCGCGTACTGCATCGCGTTGCTCTTGTCACTCATGAGCACCCGCTTGCGGCCGTGGCTGACGGCGTACTCGAACGCCGCGCGGATCACGCGCTCTACGCCCTTGCGGGTGTTGAGGTCTTCGTTGATCGCGACCTCGTCCGGCGTGCCCTTCTTGAAGTTGCCGCCGATGCCCACGTAGACGCCCTCGGTGTTCTCGCGGAACACCACCGTGTTGCAGTCTGACGCCTTCTTGCCGGTCAGCGGCATCAAGCGATCGTGCAGGCAGATGACCGGCCGAATGTTGGAGAACAGATCGAGCCCGAAACGCAGCCCGAAGAGGATGTCGCGGGCGTACCCGAGATCCGGCACCCGAGGATCCCCGAGCGCGCCGAGCAACACTGCCGAGCACTCCTCGCGGATCATCTTTTGGTCTTCGGCCGGGAAGGTCGTGCCGTCGCGCAGGAAGCGGTCGGCGCCGAGATCGAGCTCGACCACCTCGATCGCAATCCCACGCTTCTGCGCGTACGCGTCCAGGATCTTGCGGCCGACGGCCATCACTTCCTTGCCGATGCCATCGCCGCCGATGATCGCGATCTTCTGTGCGCTCACTGCCATGCCTCGCTTCTGTTGGGACTCTGGGGGGCGCAGGGTAGTCGCCCGAGCGCGCTCCTGACCAGCGTCGAGCCACGATCCTGCCAAGGGCAGGATCTCGCCATTGATCATCTCGTCCGCGGTCACGGAGTACACGGCGCTGTTCGCGGAGAAGTACGCGCCCGCGTCCAGGTCCACGTCCATCGGGATGCCCCCGGACCAAGAGAACGCGATGACGCCTCGCCGCTCGAACCCCTGGTACTCGACGCTTCTCTCGAGCACGTCGCTCGACATTGTCTGGCCGCGCGAAGCTGAGCTCCATCGACCATGGCTCGCTCTCGACGACGCACCCCACCAGGCCACCTAGGAGGACGATGGGGAGCACTCGGTGCCGGAAAGCGATCTGTGCGCCCACTGCCTCGCCGCCTGTTGGGAAGCCGCCAGCGTAGTCGCCCGAGCGCGCTCAGAGATAGGGGAGAACGCCCGCGACGACCACGGCGATTGCCGTGACCGCGAAGCCCCACAGCGAAAGCATGCACGCGGCCATGATGAGCGTTCGGCGCACCAGCACCGAGCGAGGGCCCAGAAGCACGATCGCGTCCTTCACCTTCAGCTCGTCTCCGTCCGCGATCACGTCGCCTATCAGGCTGGCGACGTCGCCGACCTCGTGCTCGCTCGCGAAGGACCTCGAGCGCTTCGGTGGATCGATGCGCACCCACCAGCACGCCCGTGGTCGCCCGGCCCATCAGCGCTCGCAGCGCGGTCCACAGCACCCAGCCCGACGTCCACTGCCACATGAGCACCCGCACCAGCGCGTAGCTGCCCCCGAGCACCGACGCGAGCACGAACGCGGGCACGCGGGCGTCGACATCCAAGCTCGAGAGCGCCCCCGACAAGATGAACGCCGCGATGCCCACGAACATGACGAGCCAGACCAGCGTCCTCTTCGGATGCGAGAAGCGCGCGCGCCCGTTGCGCTTGCCTGCGCCCTTCAGCCCTACGACGAAGACGGTGGTCGCCCGCCCGATCAGCTCGAGCGCGAAGATGCAGGCGCAGGTCGCGAAGCTGAGCGCGAAGCCGAGCAGCGACGGGCCCATCCAAGGGCGCCGTCTTGGGTGAGCAGGAGCATCGCGAGCACGCACGTCATCGCGACCCCCGCGACGCGTACGGCGTTACGGATCCGGTGCGCGAGGGGTGGGGCACGAATTCATGTGCACCGAGCTTGCTGGCGCCGGCCCTGAAGGTGTCGGTCCCGTCGCGCATGAACGCGGTAGCGCTCAGCGGCTCGCGGGAGATCACCGCGACACGGATCTTCTCGGGGACGTTCGCGCGATCACGAAAGCCGCCCTCGCTCACGGCATAGGGGACGCCCGCGACATGCACCCGAACCGCCGTGGTGATCTGCTGCCCTTGGACCACCACCTCGTCCTCGGCGGCCGGCACCCGCGACGCAGTCGTCCCCAGCGCGGGCAGCTCGGCTGCGAGGTCACCAAACGCGCCGCGCCTTCGAGCAAGCGGATCGCCCAACACCGTCGTGTCGTGGAGCTCGAGTTCCACCTCCGCGCCGCTCTCCAGCCGAAGCCGCAGCGCCGGCCCCCACGTCAGTGCATGCGCGCTTTTGCTCGTTCGAAGGACCGCGTGCACCAGCGGCTGCGCTGCGCTCGTCCCGAGCAGCGTGCCTTCCATGAGCGTGAAGCCCTCGGGCGGCGCGCCGGGGATAGGCGGCGGCGGAGGAGGTCTCCAGCACGATGAACCCGTAGCAGTCGCCGCTGCGCTGGGACGTCTTGCCGAACGACAGCTCGATCCATGCGTTCCGATCGTCGGTGTTCGAGAGCCAGGTCCCCGCGATGTCGCCTCCCTTGGGGAAGACGTTGGGGCGCCCCGTCGCGGCCTTCGCGGTGTAGCTCGACGACCACTCCGACCAGGGTCGCGCATCATCCGACGCAGCGAGCCAAGTCCCCGCGTGGTCGCCGTACTCCGGAAAGACCGCGGGCAGTCCACACGCGGCCCGGGCGGCATAGCTGTCGCTCCAGTCCGAAGAGGACCGCGCGCTCTTGGCCCACACGATCCGGGGATCGGAGAGCGACAGGTCCAGGCCCTCGAGCTCCGACGGAGCCAAGCGCCGCGCGGTGGGCGTCGTCATCGCGCCGCGAGCATCGCCCGATCCGCCGGCGATGGATAGGGAGGGCGGCCGCCACTTTTCCCATTCCGTCCCCACGTCCGATCGGGACTTTGTGTACCCTCACCGACATGCCTCGCTCTCAGGTCGCGCTCGGCCCAATGAGCTGCCCCAACTCGGTGGGCGCCCCGGTTCCGTTCAGGGACGCAGAGGCCAACACGATCGGAACTACGTCTTGACAGCTGAGCATCAACACTCGACGCTCCCCGGCACCGCGATGAACATTCTCGCCTCTGGAGTGACCGACGTAGGGCAGCAGCGCGAGCACAACGAAGACAGCTTCGCGATCTTGCCGGAGTTCGACCTCTACATCGTGGCAGACGGTATGGGTGGCCACCGCGCCGGCGACGTCGCCAGCAAGATGGCGATCCACACGGTCGGCTCGTTCTTCGCCGCGACCCAGCGCGAGGACGCGACGTGGCCGTTCCACTTCGATCCCCACCTCACGCTCGACGAGAACCGGCTCATCACCGGCATCCGGGTGGCGAACAAGCGGATCTTCGAGACGTCCGCCCGGCACCGCGAAGTGCACGGCATGGGCACCACGGTGGTGGGCGCGCTGGTCTCTCGCGAGCGCAAGAAGATGTACGTCGCCCACGTCGGCGACAGCCGCTGCTACCGGGTCCGCGACGGAGCGATTACCCAGCTCACGCGCGATCACTCGCTGCTAAACGACTACCTCTTGGTCATGCCCGACCTGACCCAAGAGCAGCGCGAAGAGCTGCCGAAGAACGTCATCACCCGCGCGCTCGGGATGCAGGACTCGGTCGTCGTCGATCTCATGCCCGAGACCCCAGTTACCGGCGACTTCTACATCCTCTGCTCCGATGGTCTGTCCGGCATGATGAGCGACGAGGACATCCTCGCGAGCGTCGTGGGCGCCGGCGGCGACCCGCAGGCGGCTGCGATCGATCTCGTGGCCAAGGCGAACGCCAACGGCGGCGAAGACAACATCACCGTCGTGGTGATGACCATCGGCGAGTAGCCTCGGCGCTTCGCGAACGCGGAGGGGCGACCATGCGAGAGCATCGGCCGCCCGCTTCGTTCTGGTGGGCGGCGACGACGGCGACGGACCCCAGCGACAGCCCTACGCAACGACGCCCCGCACCTGGGCTGCGGCAGGGCGTCGTTGCATGTCTGTCGAGCGTCAGCTCGCATTCGGACCGTCGACGAAGGGCGAGGGCCCGTCATCGTCGGGCGTTACGGGCTCGCTCGGATCGGCGGTCGGATCGGTGGTGTCGAGCGCGGTGGGATCTTCGACGACCTCACCGCGCGCGGTCTCGAGGAAGCCCATGTGAGGACCATCGTGTACGCTGCCGCCATACGCGGCGCGATGCGGTGGTGGGGACTCGCGATGGTGTTGGCTGTCGGGTGTGGTGGCTCGAGCGCTCCGATCTCGCTGCGCTGGCGGCCCACCGGACGTATGTCGCGCGTCGATGGCGAGGAGAGCGCGCTGCTGTTGCGCATGGGCACGAGCGAGCCGACCGACGACGCCATTGCGGCCCGCGAGGAGTTCTGGAGCATCAACGCGTCACTGGGCGACGACGAACTGCGCGCGCTGCTGGCGAGCTCGGTGGGATGGATCGAAGCGCTCGACCGGGGCGGCGAGCTCGAGCGACTTCGTTCGGGAGCGTGTCGCCCATTGGCGTCTAGTGCGAAGCAGGACACCGACGTGATCTCCAGCCTGGCGGATGGTGAGAGTGAGCTCGGGCCGCCGAGAACGGACGCGCCGCCGAGAACGGACGCGCCGCCGTCTTCCTGGTCCCGAGGCGGGCTGGGTCTCGCCTGGTTCGATCCGCGCCTCGCCGATGCGGGCTGTGAGCGTGCCTATCGCGCCCTGCGCGCTCTCGCGGTCACCCGCGCGTGGCTGAGCGCGAACGTCGACGACGTCGGGGTGCTCGAGACGTTCCAGGATGCGGTCGAGCGGGTGAGAGGGGGGGGCGGTCACGGAGCCGTGCGAGGGCACGGAGGACGACGAGATCGCGCGGGCGATCACCCGACACTTGTTCGAACTCGACCCGCTGCCCTTCGAGGGCGAAGGAACCCGCGGGTGCCTTCACGTGAGCTCGCTCGGCGGACCGTTCTCCGACGGTAGCCCGGAGTCGGGCTGGACTTTCCATGTGGGCGCGGCGTCGCGGTATGTCCCAGGCGAGTGGGGAGGGGGCGAGTGGTCGGTGGGCGAAGGCGTGCGCGACGGCGAAGACGCTCGGGTGGTTGAGGTCGGCATGATGGGCTGGCACGGTGGGCCCTCGTCGATCTTCGTGGTCGTGCGTCGCGGCGGGGTGTGGCGCGTGATCGACCACCTCGAGATCGGCCAGGTCTGTCGCTGAGGCATTCGGAGCGGATGCGGCGTCGGGGTGCGGGATGCGGCGTCGGGGTGCGGGATGCGGGATGCGGGATGGTGAGACCGTTGGGTCGGTCGCTGGCGTCGCCGTTGTGCGTCGGCGAACTGATGTGCTGCGCGGGTCTCAACGGTGCTGCCCATCATCGCGGCGGTCTTTTTCTTCCGGTGGTGGGAGGGGCCTGGGGAAGCGAAAGGCCCAGCTCCTGATGATGGGAGCCGGGCCCTTCTTCTACTGGAGGCGGCGGGAGTCGAACCCGCGTCCGAGAGCGATCCACTCAGGCATCTACGTGTGTATCCGCTGATTTTCGTCATGACCGGGGCGCCCATCGGCAGGCTCCGTCAGCCACCATCGGTCCTATTTCTCGTCTCGGGGTCGGTCCGCGGTCCCTTTGACCAGCCAGTTCAACAACGCCTCCAGAGGAGCACTGGCAGGCTCCTTCCTTCGACGGCTCTAGTCAGCCTGGTTCAGGCAGCGAGAGCGTAGGTGCTATCGTTCGCACTTATTGGGTTCCAAGAGTTTGTTAACGCGGGGTCGAGGACCCGCGACACGCTTCCTTCGTTTCACTACCCTCGTCGAAGCCGTTGCGCCCCCGGGTATCGGGACCGGGCTGAGCCTAGGGGCGGATGGACGGAGCCGCAAGCCGCGGGGCCGCTTCAGACCTATCGAGGAAGCTCAGCTCCCTCGATAGGTCGTGTAGCCGAAGGGGCTCAAGAGCAGCGGCACGTGGAAGTGCTCGGCGGCCACTTCGACCGAGAACACGATGTCGACGTGGGGGTAGAAGGCCTTGCGCTGGGTGGCCTCAAAGTATGGGGCCAGGGCGAAGGTGATGCGGTACGTCCCCGCTACGAGCGAGCCCGGGGGCAAGAGATCGGCGACCCGCCCGTCCTCGTTGGTCACGCCCTCGGCGAGCTTCTCGAAGGACGCGCCCTCGAGGCGTCCCAGGGTTACCGCAACGCCGGCCGCGGGCTTGCCCAGCGCGATGTCGAGCACGTGGGTGGTGATCGGGCTCTTGGCGGTCATGCGAGCTTCTCCAGACGAATGCGGGTGATCTTGCCCTGCTCGGCGGCGGCGATCTGCAGCTCGTCTTCAGGGGTGTTGTTCATGCGTGCCTCGAGGATCGCGAGCATCTCCTGGGCGGACCTGCCCGTGGCGCACACCACGAAGATGTGACCGTAGCGGGCTTCGTATTGGACGTTGCCATCGCGGAGCGCGATGAGTGTGGCCTCGTCTGCGCTCTGCGCACCTGACTGTTCGCCGGCCGCCCAGCTCGCGGTCGACGCGTACTTCTTGCGGAGCTCATCGAGGTTCGACCCGATGCGGGGATGGTGAGTGAGTGCTTGGAGGACGTCGGCAGGGGTCGCGCGACTCCACACCTCGTCCGCCACTCGGAAGAGCGCTTCGTCGTCGGCGAAAGGTCGCTGCGCGGCGACCTCGCTCGCCCAACGGGCGCACCCGCAACAACGCAACAGCACCGCCTCCGGGTCGCTGGCTGTGTTCAAGACAGCGATCGCCTCGCTCACGCGCGCTGGCCCCACAGACGAAGTCGGCTCACGCCGCCGTCGGGATAGATATCCAATCGAACGTGCGTGAGCGGACCGCGGGATTGAATCTCGTCCCGGAAGAAACGCCGACTCGAGGCCGCGAGATGGGTCTCCGGCAAGAGCGTCTGCCACGCGCTGTCCGCTTCGGAATAGGCACCCACCGGGACCAGATCGGTGACTTTGGCGGAGGGGGCGTGGATGCCGCGCAGCGCGAAGCGGTCGGCGAAGTTGCCTTTGAAGTGGTTGGTGTCGACCTCGATCAAACCCACCGATCCCGGCGCGCCCAGTCGCAGCAGGATCCAGTCGTGACCGGGCATCCGCTTGCGCCTCGTCTCCCAGCCGCCGCCCATGTTCACCGCGCGTCCGGGGGCGACCAAGTGGTGCATGGGGCCGAAGAACGCGTCGCTGCAGGCGAGCGGCATCCCGCCGTTGGTCAACGCAGCGAGATCGACCTCGCCACTTCGAAGATGCGGCTGGGTCTCCTCGTCGATGCTCACCTTCTCCCAGTTGGGATCCGGCAGTCCGTAGACCCTGAGGCGGGCCACGCCACCGTCGGGATAGATGCGGAGACGAACATGGGTGTAGGTCTCACCGGAGCTCGCCAGCGCGAAGAGGTTCTGCGAGCCGGGACGCAGCGGCGACTGTCCCAAGATCTCCGTCCAGGTCGCCGACTCCAACTGCGCCATCGATGCGTCCTCGGGGGCGCGGGTGGCTTCGAGCGAAGCGAAGGGCGGGTGGTTGCCCAAGAAGTGGCTGGTGTCGATGTCGAGCGCACGAATGGCGCCGCGCACACCCAAGCGCACCACGCACCAGTCGTGGCCTGTGCTGCGCTTGCGACGGCTCTCCCAGCCGTCCATCCACTTGCCGCGATCGGTGTACTCGTCGGGCAGGAACACCGGGCGCTCCGGCAGGAGCAGCCGCTCCATGCCGGCGAAGAAATCGTCACTGCATGCGAGCGCCTCGCCGCCGACGTCCTTGCCCGCCAGATCGATGAGTCCACCAAACGATACGCCGCCAGGATCTTTGCTCACGTGTCTCTCGTCCTTGGAGCGCGCGCGCTCATTCGTGGTTGGCTAGGGGCCGGTATAGACGCAGCAACCCGTCGGGTCGCAGCGGCTCACGAAGGAGCCGCAGGAGTCCGTGCACCGCTGTCCGTGGCGCGCGCAGCATCCCATCGAATCCGTCGGGATCGAGTCGTCGATCACACACCGCGGCGGGGGCGCATCCACGACTGGGGTCGGGGTGTCGGGCGCGACCGACGCGTCGCGTCCCGCGTCCAGGGTCCCTTCGTGCGATTGCGCGCACGAGCACGCGGGGATCGGGAGCAAGAGGAGGAGCGATACCCATTTCACGCGGACAGCATCGCACGAATGCGCTCCGCCATCGCACCGTTCCCCGTCATCCCGCGCGCAGCACCTTGCCGCGAGGCGGTCCGGCATCGATGCGCTCGCCGCGAAGATAGGTGGCGAGCACCTGCCCGCGCAGCGTCTTGCCGATGTACGGCGAGACGTGGTGCCGAAAGGGGAGGGCATCTGCTTCGACCGGCCAGCGTGCGTCGGGATCGAAGACGCAGAGGTCCGCGTCGAAGCCGCGGGCGATGCGGCCTTTGGTGCGGCCCAGGCCCGCGAGCTTGGCGGGGCGCTCGCTCATGCGGGTCACCACGTCCTCGAGTGAGAAGCCCCGGGCGCTCGCCTCGTTCCACACCGAGGGCAGCCCCAACGACAGTGACGCGATGCCGCCCCACGCGCCGCAGAAGTCACCCTCGTCGGGCTTCTTGAGCTGCGGAGTGCAGGGCGAGTGATCGGTGGTGACGAGATCGATCGTGCCATCGCGCACGCCGGCCCAGAGCGCCTCGCGGTTGGCGCGCCCACGAATCGGAGGCGCGCATTTGTACTCGGTGGCGCCGTCGGGGATCTGCTCGGCCTCCAAGCACAAGTAGTGGGGGCAGGTCTCCGCAGTGAACGGCAGTCCCTCGTCCTTGGCAGCGCGGATGAGCGGCAAGGCCGAGGCGCTCGAGAGGTGCACGATGTGGACGGCGCAGCGGGTCTGCCGACAGAGATCGATCATCATCGCGATGGCCGCGTCCTCCATCGAAGGAGGGCGCGAGGCGAGGTAGGTGCTGTACTTGCGGACGTCCCCCGCGCAGGGCGGCAGCTCGCCGGTCTCCAGCTCGGCGTGCACCAAGAGCGGCACCCCCGCGTCCTTGAGGATGGGCATCGCCGCGAGCAATTCTGTGACCCCGCTCGCGGGGAAGTCATCGATGCCCGAGTGACAGAGAAAGCACTTCGCGCCGAGCATGCCTCGCTCGGCCATGCCGCTGAGCTCGCTTGCGTTGCCCGGGACCACGCCGCCCCAAAACCCCACGTCCACCCTCAGCAGCGAGCGTGTTGCATCACCCTTGATCTCCAGCGCTTGTTGGGTGGTGGTGACGGGGATGCAGTTCAGAGGCATGTCGACCAGGGTGGTCACGCCGCCCGCCGCGGCTGCGTTGGTCGCAGTCTCGAAGCCCTCCCACTCGGTGCGACCGGGCTCGTTCACGTGAACATGGGTGTCGACCAGACCTGGCAACAGCACGCCATCGATGGTCTCGACCACCAGACTCTCGTGTTCGTCGAGCCCGCCGTAGCCCAGCACGTCGGCGATCTGCCCGTCTTCCATCACCACCGTCGCGGGACGAAGCCGTCCATCGATGAGCGTTCGCTCGCTTCGCAGTGCTGTACGTCGCGTCATATTTTTCCTCCAGCAGCCGTGGCTACGGGCCGTGCGCCCCTTGATCTATCCAGCGGCGCAAGAGCTCGCGCTCTTCCTCGGTGATGTCGGCGGCCGATCCGGTCGCCGCCGCGAAAGGCATCGTCCTCGCTTCGACCACCCGGAATCGGATGCGAGAGGCCATCGCGACGATCGTGCCCGGCGAGTCGAAGGTCAGCCCGTTCGGCGGCGCATGAAAGATGGTGTCGGTGGGCTCGGCGGTGTGGCACTGGCGGCAACGGCGCACGATGACGTCGTTGGCTTCGGCGAACGACACCGGAGGGGTGGTGTCGACCGGGGGAGGAATGGGCCAGGTGATGGCGACCGCCGCCAACAGTCCCGCCGCCGCGGTGCCGAACGCCCAGTAGGCCGTCTGCTGCCGCTCGATGGTGATCATCAGGTGACGCACGCTCGCGCCGAGCACGCACAACGCCACCAGGACGGCCCAGTTGAGCCGATGATCGAACGCGAACGAGAAGTGGTTCGAGAGCATCGTGAACAGCACGGGGATGGTCACGTAGCTGTTGTGCAGCGAGCGCTGCTTGGCCGCGGCGCCTTCGGCCCAGTCGGGCTCTTTGCCGGCCAGACGTGCGGCGATCATGCGTTTTTGCGCGGGCAGAATCCGCATCCACACGTTGGTGATCATCACGGTGCCGAGCACCGCGCCCACGTGGATGTACGCCACCCGTCCGGGGAAGACGTAACAGAGCCCGTAGATGAGCCCGCCGAGCAGCAAGAGTGAGATGGCGAGCGCGACGTTCTGATTGCGCTTGCCGACGAACTTCCAGAGGAGATCGTAGATGACCCAAGCGAAGGTCACCACGCAGATCGAGAGCGTCATCGCCACGTGGCGATGCAGGGGGAAGTTCGGGCTCACCAGCGCAGCGCCGCCGCCCGTCCACCAGTAGAGCAGCGCCAGCAGCATGACCCCGCTGATGTAGGTCAGGAGCGCTTCGTACTTGAACCAGTGCAGATGCTTGGGCATCGATTTGGGTTGTTGCTTCTCGACCCGGTAGAAGAAGCCGCCGTGGACCATGTAGGTCTCGCCGACCACGCCTCGGGTCTTGCCCTCTTCGGCCTTCTCCTCGGGTAGGGGCTCGAAGCTGAAGTCGAGCCACACGAAGTAGAACGATGTCCCAATCCACATGATCCCGGCGATCAAGTGAAAGAGGCGAATGCCGTAGTGGAGCCACTCCTCGATCACGTACGCGCCGTTCGTCCAGCGAGGATCTTCACGAACGAGCGGGTGCGAACCTCCTCGATGGTGAGGCCGGTCTGGGCCAGCTCGGCTTCCGAAACGGCGGCACTCCCCAAGCCGCGCAGGAAGTAGTTCAAGAGGCCCTGGCCGGTCGCCGCGTCATCGAAGACGTCGCCGACCAGCGTGGCTTGCGCCGCCTTGTCGATGAAGTTCTTGAGGCGCTCCGCGGCGGCCGAGAAGCCCTCGAGGAAGAAGGCGTAGGAGGCCGCATAGCGGATGGGCAGCTGCGCCGGGTGCAAGTCCCAGCCTTGGTAGAAGCCGTTGGCTAGCGAGCCCCGCACGTGTCCGTACATCAAGCGCCACGCGGCGTGTATGGCGGCGAGGTTCTCGCGCTCTTGCTTGGCGGAGAGCTTCCCTTTTGCGGGCGCGCGATGGATGCCGACGGGCATCACGTTGGTGGCGCCGTCCGACAGGAAGACCCCGGTCGAGGCGTAGGCGTTCTTCATCATGTGCAGCGCGAACTGGCACGCCGAGTGGCTCATCCGCTGGTGCGCCGCGGTGATGTCGCAGCTCGCGGTGTAGTCGTAGGTCCCAAAATGCGCGCCGGTGCAGCGGCCTTCGCATGCCCAGAGGAGCGAGGGCAGGGCAATGCGTCCCTCCACGTCGATGATCGACTGGGTCAGCTCGATCATCATCTCCATCTTCAGGGCGCCTTGGGGGAGGCGCAGGCGACGTTCGAGGATCTCGAAGAGCCGAACCAGCGCCTGCGGCTGCTCGGCCACGGTGATCTTGGGCAGCGTCACCACAAAACCGTCGGGCAGCGAGCCGTGCTCTTGCACCAGCGTGGTCACGAAGAGATCGAGCGTGCGCACCGCCCGGAGCTTCAGCTCCTCGGAGAACGTCTTGATGCGGATACCGAAGAACGGAGGCGCGATGCCTTGCTTCAGCGCGCTGGCGAGCTCTTTGGCCGCGCGAATGGCGGTCTCGTCTTCCTCGGCGTCGGGGCGCACCCCGAAGCCGTCTTCGAAGTCGATGCGGAAGTCCTCGACCGCCTCGCGTCGCAGCTTCTTGATCACCCGGTCGTAGACGGCCAACGGCAGCCAGAGCTCTGGCTTCTTGGCGCGGAGGCCGTCGGGATCTTTGGCGAACTTGGCGAGCAGCGCTTTCCGCTCGGACGCTGCGCGCGGCAGCTTCTGGTGGCCCTCCAGCTCCAGCGCCTTGGCTAGCGCGAACGGATCCGGCGCGATGCGCTCCAGCGAGCTGAGCGCGTTCTCGCCTAGGCGCTTGCACGTCTCGGCGCGAAAGAGCTGCGCGCCGCCATACACGGTGTGGACCGGCTGCCGGTCGGGGCGGTCGCCGGGATAGCGCTTGGACTGCGCGAGGTTGGCCTTCGTGAGCGCGTCGATGGCGGAGCGGGCATCGGCCCAAAGAGTGCTGGTGATCATCGTCGTCATGCTGGGTCTCGGGGGCGCGATGCTACACGACCGGTCTTACCGCGCGAGAGGTTCTGGCGGCGGGGAGGTTCGTGCTACCAAGAGCCTCCGTGCGCCCCTCGATGTACTCAGCCGCCACCCTGTTGGCCGCGTGCCTCTTCGCCTGCGGTGGTGAGCCCCCCGCGACACCGGCTGCAGAAGCCGAGGCCCGGCCCGAGCTCGACGCGGCGGATGTCGCGACGGGTCACGATCTGTATCTGCGCTACTGCGCGCTCTGCCACGGGAACGAAGGGCAGGGCTACCTCGCCGACAACGCGCCTGCGCTCGGCAACCCGAGCTTCTTGCGCGTGGTGCCCGACGAGTTCTTGCGTCGCGCCATCAGCGAAGGGCATCCAGGCACCCCGATGGCGGCGTTCAGCGCAACGCTCGGCGGGCCCATGAGCCCCGAAGAGATAGGTCAGGTCGTCACGTACTTGCGCTCGCTCGGGCCCGCGCCGATCGATGTCTCGCGCACCCGGGTGCTGGGCGACGCGCGCCGTGGCGGCACCGTCTTTCAGAGCAGCTGCGCGAGCTGCCACGGCGCGCGCGGCGAGGGCGTGAACGCGCCGACGCTCGCGCACCCGGTCTTTCAGAGCAGCGCGTCGGCGGGGTTTCTGCGCGAGACGATCAGCCGAGGCCGCGAGGGCACGCCGATGCCCGCGTTCCAGGCGACCCTGAGCTCGCAGGAGATCGATGACGTGGTGGCGTTCGTCCGGGCCTTGCCGCCCATCGGCGCGCCGGCGCCGGCGCCCGACGGACCGCCGCCGCCCGACATGGATCACCTGGTGATCAACCCGGGCGGTCCGCCGCCCGAGTTCAACGTGCGCGAGGACCGGTTCGTCCCCGGCGCCGAGGTGCGGGCCGCGCTCGATGCGGGCGCGCGCATGATCCTCCTCGATGCCCGTCCCGCCTCCGCGTGGGCCGAGGGACACATCCCGGGCTCGGCGCCGTTCCCGTTCTATTCGGTGGATGAGCTGGCAGGGCACCTCCCCAACGACGGCACGTGGATCATCGCGTACTGCGCTTGTCCGCACGCGGCCTCGGGGCACGTGGTCGATGATCTTCGGCGCCGCGAGTTCGAGCACGCGGTGATCCTCGATGAGGGCATCACCTGGTGGACCAATGAGGGACATCCGGTGGAGCGAGGCGCGGTCCCGTGACGAACAAAGTCCACCGCGCGGGCAAGCAGCACGACGCGCCGACGCCCATCCGGCACACCATCGCGTTCCTCTTGCCGATCGCGACCGCGGCCGTCGTGATCTTTCTGCTCGGCACGCCCGAGTACGAAGGGCCGACGCGCGAGTTCTTACAAGACCACCACTTCCGCCCGTGGTGGGAGATAGGCGGCTTCCTCGCGCTCTCGACGGGCCTGGGGCTGGTGGGTCTGCACGGCATCTCGGAGGGCTCGCGCAAAGAGACCGCGGGCGGCGCGATTCTGGTCGCGTTCCTCTTGCCGTACTGGCCCTTCGAGTCGATGTGGTCTCTGATCATCGGCATCCCCTTGCTGGTGGGCGCGCTGCTGGTCGGCACCGGCGATTGACGGAGCCGCGGCTTTCCGTACAACGCGCGCCGCATGAACTTCGTCGAGCGCATCTTCGATCATCTCGAGCAGCTTCCTTCGCGGGCCACGCTCATCGAGGTGCATGGCGAGCGGCTCGTCCCCTTCGACGGCAAGGCGCTGCTCGGCGACATCGCGAAGGTTCGGGGCTTCCTTCATACACGCGGCGTGAAGCCGGGCGATCGGGTGGCGTTGCTGGCGCCCAACTCGGCGCGCTGGGTGTGCGCGGACCTCGGGGTGATCGCCTCGGGCGCGATCACCGTTCCCCTCTACGACAAGCAAGCGCCGGCCGAGCTGGCGATCATGATGCGGAGCGCCGAGCCGGTGCTCTCGATCGCCGCGACCGACACGCTGCGCGACAGCCTGGCGGCCGCGTGGCCCGAGCACGGGACGCTCGCGACGTTCGACGAGGTCTTCGCGTCCGAGCCGATCACGGCGCCGCTTCATCCGATCGAAGCCAGCGACCCGGTGGCGATCATCTACACGTCGGGCACCTCGGGGCTGCCCAAGGGCGTGGTGCTCAGCCGCGCCAACATCGACTTCATGATCCCCCAGACCATCGCGCGGCTCGCGCTGGTGCCGGGCGGCAGCGGCGGGGATCGGGTCTTTCACTTCCTGCCGTTCTGCTTTGCGGCGTCTCGGATGATGATGTGGACCCAGCTCAGCCGGCCCAACCCGCTGATGATCTCCACGGACCTGACGAACCTTGTAGAGGAGATGGACACGGCGAAGCCCGAGTACTTCTTGAACGTGCCCGCGGTGCTCGAGCGGATCCGTGCTGGCGTCGGAAACAAGGTGCGCGAGCGCGGCGGTATCGCGGCGAGCCTGTATGCGCGCGGTGTGCGGGCCGAGTTCGACGGGGCCGCGGCGGGCGTCATGGATAGGCTCGCGCTCGCGCTGGCCAAGCGGGTGGTGTTCCCCCGCATCAAGACGTCCATCGGACCGAACCTGCGCTTTCTGATCTCGGGCTCGGCGCCGCTCGCGGAGGAGACCCAGCGCTGGTTCGGGATGCTGGGCATCCCCGTGTACCAGGCCTATGGCCTCACCGAGACGACCGGGATCGTGAGCCTCGATCTGCCGGACCGAACGGTGCCGGGCAGGGTGGGGGTCGCGCTCGACGGAGTGACCACGAAGATCACAGGCGACGGCGAGCTCTGCGTGCAGGGAGACAACATCTTCCCCGGCTATTGGAACCTGAAGGACGAGACGGACAAGGTGCTCCGTGATGGCTGGTTCCACACCGGCGATCAGGTGGAGATGGACGACGGCAACCTGAAGATCGTCGGCCGCATCAAGCACCTCATCATCCCCGAGAGCGGACACAACATCGCGCCCGAGCCGCTGGAGGAGCGCTTCTTGTCGGCGTGTCCGTCGGTGACCCAGTGCATGGTGGTGGGCCATGCGCGGGCGTTCGTCGCGGTGCTGGTGGTGGGCGCGCCCGATGTGGCGGCGGTGGATGCGGCGATCGAGGCCGTGAACGCGCCGCTGCCCAGCTACCGGAAGATCCGCAAGGCCATCCACGTGAGCGAGCCCTTCACGCCAGAGAATGGCCTGCTCACGGCGAACCAGAAGCTGCGCCGCGCCGCGATCGAGAAGCACTTCGCCGCCGCCATCGACGCAGGCTACGCGGCCCGATCCTGAGGGCTGGGTTGGGGTAGGCTCTCGCCGCCATGAACGACGCAACCAGCGCCGAATCCATCCTCCCGCCGATCGGGTCCGTCCCTCCCGCGGAGCGCATGCTCCGCGCCAACTGGCTTTCGCACGTCGAGCACTCGACCAGCGGATCGCCGCTGGTGTGGCCGGAGTTCGTGGCCCGCCAGGGAAGCTCCGTGCGCTTGATCGACGTGCGGGAGGCGGACGAGCTCGTCGGTCCGTTGGGCCACATCCCGGGCGTCGACTGGGTCCCGCAGGATCAAGTGCTCTCGCTCGTGGGTCGCGTGGGCAAGGATGATCTCGTGGTGCTGGTCTCACGCGCAGGAGAGCGCTCCGCGCCGCTGGCCAAGCAGCTCTCCGCGCAAGGCATGCGCTACGTCGCCTCGATGGTGGGCGGGATGGTGAGCTGGAAGTACCTCGGCTTTCAGACCGCGCGCGACGCGGCGATCCTGGCGCGCCGCGATCAACTGCGGGCGATGAGCGCGTCGCCCGAGGTCGAGCACCCGTTGAGCGCTGGCGCCGTCGAGGCGCACCTCGGCGATCCCACGTCGCTGCGCTGGATGCGGGTCGCAGCGCTCGCGCTGCATGGTCGCCAGTCCTGCGTCGATGGGCGCGACGAGACGGGCGTGATCGGCACCCCGGGCGGCGACTCGGGTGAGCTCTTGCTGGGGCTCGCGGCGCTCGAGCGGGTGACCGGCAGCAAGCTCTCGTCGGTGCAGGTGCAGGCCATCTTCACCCGGCGCCTCGAGACCTTCGGGCGCTTCTATCTGCACGGGGACATCCATGCGGCGAACGCGCTGATCGACTCGATGCGCACCGATCACCGGTTGGATGCGGCGATCGACAAGGTGCGTGACTCGCAGACGTGGCGCTCGTTCTTCAACGCGCCGCCTCCGCACGTCCGAGAGGCGATCTTGGAGCACATGCTCAACCCCAAGCACGTGGGCTGCGGGCACATGCGCCTCGCGATGCTCTCGCCCGAGGTCTACGGGGCGCGGCGCGAGCTGGTGGACTCGCTGCTCCGGTGCTTCTATCGCTCGCGCTGGAACGGCGCGGTGGAGACCGAGTACGAAGTGCTCGCGGGCGCGCACCAAGAGGGCGCGGTGGTGAACATTCGGGTCGAGGATCCGGTGCGCTCCTTCAGCATGATCCCGCTGGTGTCGCCGACGGCGAACGGCAACCAGATGTTCGTGAACCACCCACAGGTGAGCGCTCGGCAGCGCGAGGAGCTCGCGCATTTCCTCTCGCTCCAATCCGATGTCGCCGACGTGGCTCGCACGCACGCGCCCATCCTCATCGAGGAGATCGGCCAGCTCGCGGGCATCCAGCTCCTCGAGACGCTCACGCGGTTGGCGCCCGGGCTGCCCATCTACGACGTGGAGTTCGGACGTCAGGGCACTTTCCATGTGACGGCGCAGGGCCACGTGCCTTCGCCCACCTCGTGAGCCAGGCCCGGTGAGCGACGCGGAGCAACCCCGTGAGGGCCCAGAGGAGACGAGCGACACCGTGGGCGCGCTCGAGGCCAAGATCGCGAGCGCGCCGCGGCGCTCACTCGACGGGCTGAGCGCGGAGGCGCCCGAGGTCAAAGAGGCGCCTCTCCCTCGGCAGCTCGGAGAGATCCAGCTGGCGATGCGCGACGCGGGTCTCGAAGGCTGGCTCCTCTACGATCACCGAGGGCAGAGCCCGCTGGTGCCGCGCGCGCTCGGGCTGCGCGACGAGGCGGTGGGCGATCTCTCGCCGCGGCTACCGGAGGGCCGCTACTTCTACTGGCTGCCCGCGAACGACATGCCCGCGCTGGTGGTGCACGAGGCCGACGCGGACGGCCTGCCGCTCTTGCCTGGCGACGTGATGCGCTATGCGACGTACGCGGATTTGCGGGCGACGCTCGGCAAGATCGTCCCGCGCCGGGGCACCATCGCGATGGAGCATTCTCCAGTCGCGGCGTGTCCCGATCTGTCGCGGGTCGATGCGGGGACCATCGAACTCATCCGCGGATTTGGCGCCACCGTGGCGAGCTCCGCGGAGCTGGTGAACCGCTTTCTCGGTCCTTGGACGGAGGCCGAACGAAAGCAGCACGCGCGGGCACAGACGCTCTTGCTCGAGGTGCGCAAGCAGGTGCTCGACGAGCTCATGCGCACGGACGTGCGCGAAGGCCAGGTGCGCGAGGCGGCGCTCGCCGCGATGCAGCGCTCGGGGCTGACGGGACCGCGGCCGCGGGTTACCAGCGGTCCTCACACCCGTCGTCGGGTGCACGGCGCGCACGAGGGACACGATCGCGCGATCGAGTCGGGCGATCTCGTGCTGGTAGATCTGCTCGGCCGGGTGCCCGGGGGGCCCTTCGCGCACGTCGCGCTGACCGCCGTCCGAGGCAGGGCGGACGGGAGCACCAAGGCGCTCTTCGAGAGGGTCGCGCGGGCCCGCGATCGCGCGCTCTCGATGCTGGAGGAGCGCTTCGCCAAGGGCACCCGCACGCTGGGATACGAGGTCGACCGGGCGATGCGCGAGGTGCTCGGCGAGGGCGGTCGCCACGGACGCATCCTCACCCGCGGCGGTCATCATCTCGGCTTTGTCCCCTGGTCGGCCGAGGCGTGCACGTTCGACGACACCGAGATCCACGATCCGCGCGAGGCGCTGGTGGGGCACGCGTGGTCGGTCCACCCAGCGCTCTACGAGGGCGAGCGGTGCATGCGCGTCCAGGCGAGCGTTCGGCGGGGGGAGCAGGGGCTCGAGGTGATCGATCGTGGGCCGCAGGAGCTGCTGCCGCTCTAGGGGGATCGCCCGCGCGGGCGTGTGCTGCGGGTAGCGGATGGGGGACAGCGAGTAGGGGCTTGACGAGGGGAGCAAGAGCTGCGCTTCATCCGCCCGTGGGCGCTGCGAAACGACAAGGGCTTGGCACGACGGCTGCTCGTTCGTTCGTTCGTTCGTTCGTTCATTAGCGGAGCCTTGGCTTCGTTCGGAGGGGTGGCATGGGGACCAGGTGGCGTGAACTCGCGCTGGTAGCGCTCGTCTCCGTCGGGTGTGACCCCGGCGGCAACGGTGATGCTAGCGCGCTCGACGGCTCCGTCCTGGACGCCGCCGCGCTCGACGCGCCGAGCGACGACGCGACGGAGCTGAACGTAACCGACGTAGGGCTGGACGCTCCCGAGTTGGACGCACTCGAGCTCGACGCGCCGGTCGCCGACGGTGGTTGCGTGTGCTTCTCGGAAGACTTCTGCATCGCGGTCACGGGCTGTGATTTGAGCTGCACCTACGCGCCACGTCCCGACGGGACGGCCTGTCCGGCAGGGGTGTGCCGCATGGGCGTTTGCACCGCGGTGCCGCCTGGATGCGGTGATGGTGTCCGCACCCTCACGCCGATGCGCGAAGGATGTGACGACGGCAATCTCGACGACGGCGATGCATGCTCGCCCGGCTGCGCACCGAGCCTCCTCGTCGTATCGAGCCCTGTTGGCGAGGCCGCCTCCGAGGTCACGATGGCCATCGACGGCGGTGGCCGCGTGCTCTTCTCGTGGCTGGAGTCGCGCGCACCGGCGTCGCCGAGCACCGAGCGAACGCTGATCGTGCGTGGGGCGATCTACTCCGGCGCGGGTGTTCTGCTCGCACCCGCGTTTACAGTCGATGCCGGTACCGGCGGCGTGGGCTTCGGCGTCGGCCAAGCGATCACCCCGCGCGCCGCTGGTCTCGCCGACGGCTGGGCTGTCGCGTGGCGCTCGACGTTCATCGAGGGCACCGACGCGGACCTCGGCGGCATCGCGTACCGCACGGTGCGCCTATCCGACGGCGCGACCATCCCGACGCTCGGCAGCGTGCTCCAAGCAAACCGGGAGGAGCGCTTCGACCAACGCGATCCGGCGATCACCGCAGTCGGAACCGGCTTCGTCATCGCATGGACGGACGGAAGCGACCGAGCTGCCGATCCCGGTCGCGGCGTACGCGCGCGTCGATTCAATCCGTCGCCAGGTCCGGAGATGACCGTCGCGACGGTGGTGTCCGGCGATCAGCTGCAGCCCGCGCTGGCGGGCACCGGCACCACCTGGTCGGTCGCCTTCACCGACATGAGCTCAGGCACGCCGCTCGTGCGCCTGCGCCGCTACGACGGCGTGACGCCCCTGGACCCCGAGGCCGGCGTCGTTTCGAGCGGCTGGGCGAGCTCGCCTCACGTCTCACACGCGGCCTCGACGACCTGGGCGGTCTGGCACGACCGCGCGAGTGACCCGATGGGCAACGGCGAAGGTGTGGCCCTCCTCGACGCCGCGCCCACCGGTTCTGCTGATTTCATCCTGGGTGACGACGGCGAAGTCGAAGACGGCTTCGTCGTGGCGGGGCACTCGGCGATCGCCGCGACGGTCGGCTACCGCACCGACATCAGCCCTCAGGGCCTCTCCGTAGTGCCCCTCGGCTGGTCGCTCCCACCCGAAGGCCCAGTGCTGCAGGAGCTGCTCGTAGGTCACCGCCAGCGCGATCTCGTGCTGCTGACCACCCCGCGCGGCCTCTGGCTCGCGTGGACGGATGAATCCCTGCCCGCTGCCACCAGCTCGGTGGTTGCCTACTTGTTGCCATGGGACTGACGCGCACAGCACTGCTGGCTCTCGTACTGGCGGCGCTCGTCGTGCCTGCGCGCGCACTCGCGTACCGTACTGCCGCGGCCGAGTTCGGTTTCTCGACCCCGATGTCCCGGCCGTCGCCGGTCGTGCAGTTCGCAGTGTACGGGGCGGGTAGCGCGGGTCCGTCGGAGGATGCGATCCTCGCGGCGCTCGAGCAGGCCGCCGCGGCCTGGACCTCCCCCTGTGTCCCCATCGAACCGATGATCCTGGGGAGTGCGGCCAGCGAGCCTTCCTCGTTCGATGGGCTCTCGAGCATCGTCGTCATCACCAGTGGGTGGGAAGCGCGGGGCTACCCCACAAACCAGGCAGCGGTCGCGGAGATGCGGTATCTCGAGGTGCCCGGCTCGCTCCAGATTGCTGATGCGGATCTCTATCTGAACGCGGACACCATCGATTGGACCGCGACCGACGCGCCCGAGCTGCGCGCGGTCTTCTCTCATGAGCTCGGACACATCCTGGTGGGCCTGGTTCATCCGTGTTCCCTCGATGGATTACGAGCGCCCCTGTGCACCGACATCGATCGCGCAGGCTCGATCATGCACCCCGAGTACCTCGCTGGCGCGTGGACTCCGCATGAGGACGACCTCGCTGGCGCGTGCGCATTGGTCATCGAGGTCCCGTGCGAGACGGTCGAGTGCGCGTCGACCGAGTACTGTGTCGATGGCGAATGTGTCGCGGCCGACATGTGCAGCGACGGCACGACCTGCGCCGGTGGCGTGTGCGCACTCGCCGGGCCGGGCGCCGGCATGTGTACGATCGAAGGCGGCCTCGGGGCGCGCTGCATGAGCGGCGCCGACTGCAGCACCCGGCTCTGCCTCACCGTGCCCCGGGAGGAGCGGCGCTATTGCACCCGCGCCTGTGGTGTAGATGCCGAGTGCGCCGACGGCGAGGCCTGCCGGATGGTCGACGGAGCGCAGGTCTGTGGCCCGCCTCCGCCGTCTGCCTGCAGCGCCCACCCCGCACGGCGCTCGCTCCTGCCTCTGGCTCTGTTCGCTCTCGTCCTGGTCATTCGGGGCTATCGGAGAACCTCATGAAGAAACCGCTCCTCGTCTCACTCCTTCTATCGTTCACCGCTGCTTGTGATCCCTCGACGCCGCCCTCCGATGCGGGCGGCACCTCGCTTGTGTGCTCGGAGGAGGGCGCCATGCGCATCGCCGAGTGCGGCTTCTGCGGGATGGTGAGCCAAACGTGCAGCGATGGCCGCTGGACGATGGCGAGCGCATGTTTGGGCGCAGGTCCTTGCGAGCCGGCGTCCGTGCAGACGCGGGTCGGGCCGGTGCGATGCACACCAGAGCAGCGCCTCTGCGGCGCGGACTGCCAGTGGGGCGAGTGGCTTGCGGCCGGGTCGCCGGGCGAGTGCGAGCCAGGACAGTTGATCGGCTGCGGAGATGGCACCGACACCTACCGCGTCTGCAGCGCGGAGTGTCGTTACGCCGAAGTGTGTACGTCAGGCTAGACGGGAGACTCTCATGCACAAGACACTTGTTGTTTCTTTACTCGCTCTAATTTCGGCGTGCGTCGGCTCGGACGATCTCATGCTCGACCTCGCGCCGGAGGACCATGCTCGGTACGACGAGCTGCGGAGTCGGCTCGCGATCACCGTGCGCTTCGATCCGACCAGCTTCGTGGGCATCAACACGGGCTGTGATGAGATCCGCGACCGAAGCCAGGCGTGTTGCGGTCCGAACTACTGCTCCGCCCGCGGCTTGGCTGTGCTCCTGGAGAATGGCTGCATCGACGACCGAGAGGTCGTGGACGAGGCGCCAGATCGCCAGTCCATGTCCGCGTGCGCGCAGCGCGTGCTGGCGGCCGACGCGAACATGTGCGTCGCGCAGCGCCTGCTTCGAATCATCGAGGATCCGGAGGAGGCCACGCTGCGCGCACGCAACTCCGACGTTGAGAACGTCACAACAAACGAGATCGTCGTGGGTCCGCAGGACGCCGAGTCGAATACCGAGCTGGCCCGCGAGGCGATCCGCCGTCTGATGCTGGTGCAGGCCGAGGCGGCGACGGCGCTCAACAGCTGCAGCGCCGCCAACTTGACCACGGCCGCATTCCTCCCAGCAACCATGCGCACCGATGCCGAAGCGGCGCTCACCCTCGCCGAAGAGCTCGCCCACTTCTACGCCAGTCCACCCTCGTCGCGGACGAGGCACGGGTGCTCTTGCAAGAGCAGTCCGCTGCCGTCTCCGACTCGTTCTTCTCGACGGCCCCGGACCGCGCAGAAGCGGCTGCCATGCGCAATGCGCCGTTCGCGAGTCGCCTGCATGCGGCGCACCTCCTCATCGGTGGCACCAACGAGTTCCCGGCGCTCGGGGGCACGGCAGACCGAGAAGGACTCTTCACCCGCCCGCCGCTGAGTCGGAACGGTGCGCAGGCGCTCCAGATCCTCCGCTTGGCGGCCCAAGACCCACAGCTCATCCAGAGCAACGTGACCAACGTCGATGTCCTCGTCGCCGGTGGTGCTGGTGTGCTCCCGCGCGACACGCTGCGCTTCCGCCTGAGTCGGCTGCTCGACGAGCCCGCGCTTGCGACCATGAGCGCGGATGCCATCTACGATCGTCTGGGCTTCGATCGGGCGGAGCTCATCGAGGCACGTGCCTGGCTGAACGAGGAAATCCGCACCTTCGATCGCCCGGCGCGTTCGAGCTTTGCGGGGGTCAATCCGCGTGGGGGCCGGATGCTCGCGCCCGAGTACCTGCGCGACGGAAGCCTCTCGGACTTCCCGATCTTCGCGGCCACCCGCCTACCACCCGAGCGGCACCTAGCGGCGTACTGGGCCGCGATGGTGCGATACGACGAGTCGTTGCCTGCGGCCGGCACCACGGGTTTCCCGGGCCTCTGGCCTCAGCCCACCGCTACCACGATCGGGGGCGTACCTGCCGTCCCCTTCGGCGCATCGTGGGGGCGTGAGACTGCGATCGCCGGGCAGCTCTACGTTCAGATCGATGACCGGACCTCGGGGCGAACGCTCGCGTCGCTGCGAGAAGACTCCGCGATCCGCGCCCGCGGGCTCATCGCACGCCTGGAGACCATCGGCGCTGGCTTGCCAGCGATCGGGCGAGCCCAGGACATACTCACAGCGGTGCCTCCCGTCGGTCTCGGCGGCTCAGGCTCCACGTTCAGCACGGGCAGCGCGCTCACGGATGGCACGCTGCTGGGGCGCGCCCGCGTCTGCACGCGAAGCTCGCTGATGCGGGTCGAGCTCGATCTCCGAGTCTCTGGCATCACCAGCGCGGCCGGGTTCGAAGTGGTGCTCGGCTCCGAGGCGCTCAGCTGCGCGGTGGAGGGCACCGAGGACGGCGCCCCGTGCAGTGCGGCGCGGTTGCTCGCGAGGATGCCGACCCGCACGACGCCGTTCATTCCGGTGGTCGGCACGGTTGGGCGCTTCGAGGCGACGTTTGCCCAAGAGCAGCTCACCGGGCCCCGACCGCCGACCGAATCGGGCAAGGACCCCGTCGACGCTATCGTGCAGACCACCGCTGCGTTCGTGGTGCGTCGAGAGCCGGGGCTGACGAGCCCGCCGTCACCAGGCGAGTACCAGCCGATCATTGGCTTCGTCCTGCCATACAACAGGACGACTACGGTGCGCTGTGCTGCGGCCCCGATGACGCCCGACTTGGATGCCGAGGTCGAGGATCTCGTCGCGCCCGCGCTGACCGATCACGGCCGCTCCGAGACCGAGTGTGCGGGCCTGCCGCACGACCTTCTCTTGCCGCTCGAGAACGAGCTGACCGAAGATGGGCTGCCGCACGAGTCGAGCTGGCGCGGATACCTCGAGAGCGCCGAGTCCGCTGCGGCGACCAGCGATGCGCTCGCAGACGAGCTGGCGCGTCTTGAGCTGGAGCTCGCGATGCGGGCAGAGCACGAAGCCGACGCGCTCGAGGAACTCTGCGGGGTACGCATCAACTCGACGGCGTTCGCGCGTTCGCTTCCTGATCGTGCGCGTCCGCTTGGGACCGGAACGAGCTGTCCTGTGGGCTACAACCGGATCGACGTTGTACCGGTCATGTGCGTGCTCGACCCCATCCGATACGCGGAGTCGGTGGATGCGGTGCGTCCGGCGGATGTAGCCCGACTCCGTGAGTGCATCGGAAGCACATCGATAGCCCCGCTGCTCGGGCTCGGAGATCAGCCGGTGTGCTTGTGGCAGACGGGCGACGACAGAACCACCCTGTGCCGGGGCTCCAGCACCAGCCAGCCGTGCCCGTTCGTGGTGACGGGGGCGACCATGGCCTCCCAGTGCGAGCCCTTCATCCCAGAGGCAGAGGACACACGCGCGGTGTTCCTCTCGGGCGACGACCTGTTGCGGCTGTTCCAGGTGCCACCCGAGCCGCGCCGGAGGGGTGGTGACGGTGGCGACACGCCGCTTCCGTGCGAGTACTTGGCCGAGGTCCGTGCCAGGCGTGCGACGGATCCCGCGATTCCCTTCGATGACGACGTGATCCTGCGCGAGGTCCTCCGTTCCGGCTTGATCCACCCTGACACCTTCCGTCGCCTGGCTGGCGGCCTCGGATGGGTGCCTGTCGCTGGCAACTACAGCCGGGTGACGTTCGGCCGCTCGACGGTCGCTTCCACCGGATTTCCGGGCATTGCTATTGACCCCGAGGGGCCTGCTCTCTGGCCCGCAGGGAACAGCTTCGGCGGCTACGACGTGATAGCGGAAGGCTTCTGCCCCACGGCGACTACTGCTGATCCGGCGACGGAGACCCGCGGGCTCTTCTGTTTGGGGGACATCCCTCGCAACAACGACCCAACGAGCTCGACGTTCGCTGAGGACGTCCGGAGGCGGGCTCAGATGAACGACATGCTGGCGCGCGCCGTCATCGCGGCACGCATCGTCGCCGGCGCCGGGCTCGCGGACGAGGTCCACGTACCCTACTACCCCGACGCCTACCCAGACGTGATCGTGGGCGCAGCCGCCGGACCGCGGCTCACCGTGGAAGACGCCGACGAAATCTCGTCCGAGGCGTTCTACTACCGCGCTTACGCGGGCTCGCTCGCGATCGACCAACCTGGTGACGAGCCGGGCGCCACCGCGGTCGATCTCGGGGGCGTACGCGCAGTGGTCGAATGGATCAACGGCGCGGGCTCCAACTGGTCGTCCTGTGCGTACGACGGCACCTGCCGCACCCTAGATGACTCGCTCGCATTCGCGTTTGGTGAGCCGCTGATCGTCCGGCGACTGGACGACACAGTCGATGTCGGGGACGCCGGCCCTCGCACCGGTTCATTCTTCAACACGACGGGTCGCACCGGCGGTGCGCTCGAGCGCCTGCTGCGCGACGAAGCAGTCGGTGTGAATGGGCGACGGGGAATCAGCTTGTTCCGTCGCGTCGACGAAGAGGTTGAGTTCGCCCGTCTCGCAGATCTCACCCGCTACTTCAGGCGCGGAGCGCACGTCGGGCCGAACCTCTCCTACGGATGCTTCAATCGCCCCGGCGGCTGCCCGTGCAACGAGCGCATGCTCGCCTGCATTAGCGAGAACGAGGACTTCGACATCCGCTCGACGCTCGACGGAAACCAGTCGTTCATCGGCCGCGACCGCCTGACCATCGACGATATCCTGAATGGCCTCGAGCTGGTGTGCGCGGTGGGCCGCATCCAAGGGCCATCGCTCGACCTCAACTGCGACAGACCTCCCGAGGACCTCGACTCCATGGGCGACATGCTCCGGATGGAGTCCTTCCTGCAGTGCCAGGCGGATGCGATTCACGAGTCGGCTGCCGCGACGGTCGTCACCAACCTGCCCGGCTCCGTGGTCACCCGGCTTCGTGAGAGCGGCGGCACCCTGGTGGGCGCAGACAGCGGCACCCTGGCGGCTGCGACGAGCCGACTCCTGAATGCCCTGCTTCAGCTCGCACAGGCCCGAGATTCCATCGCGGATCAGATCGAGCACATCGGCGACGTCATCGGTCGGCTCCGCAGCGTCGTGGCGGCGTCCGACATCGCGCGCGAGATCGAAGAGCTACAGCTCATGTCCACTCACCTTGGCAACATCGCGAGCTGCGCCACCGCCCTGATCGGCGCCAACTGGACCAACCCCCAGTCCTACGGCGGGGCCGGCGCTGTGTGCGGCACGTCAGCCGCTCAGTCTATCCTGGCGCAGATGGTGTCGGAGCTACGTGAGGATCTTCGGAGCGAGGAGCTCCGTGGGACCTTCGCAGCGTTCGATGGGGAGATGAATGGATTCTCCACCGACATGAGGAACACCGCGCTCGGAGTACGCACGCAGATCAACGAGATTGACGCGGCTCTGGCCGAGATCAACTCGGGCCGCAACGCGGCGCGCCGTGCACTCTCGCGGGCGCTCTACCTCGAGACCGACGCTGCGGGCGTTCACCTCGATGTCAGCTCGATGTACCGCAACCGGTACAACACCACGCTGACTCGCTATCGGCAGGCTCGCACGCGGGCGATCCGCGCGGCGTATATCGCGCGCCGCGCGGTCGAGCAGCGCATCGCGATGCCACTCGAGACCATCACCGATGATCTCCCCACCGTCGAGGCCCCCTACCGCTGGGCCGATACCCTGTGCCGTATCCCGGCGCTGGACTACGGCCGCCTGACGATGGAGAACCCCGAGTCGTCCGAAGGCCCGGATGGACCGAACGGCTATGCCGACACCTACATCGGCGAGTACGTGGCCCGCCTCCGCGAAGTGGTGACGTCGTACAGCTTCGTGTTCCCCTTCCACGAGGGCACGGACACCGCCGTCATCTCGCTGCGTGACGACGTGCTCGGCTCCCGCGCCTCCTGCGAGGTGCCTGTCCCGAACCTCGTGCTCCGCTCCGAGAGTCTTCACGTCAGACCCGGGCCCACCAACGTCGGCTGGGAGCCGAGAGGCTGCATCTGTCCCGCGGCCGAAGGCGAGTGCGAAGTAGGCACTCCGACGTGCTGCAGCGCTGGATGTGTGGATGTGCTCACCGACCCGTTCAACTGCGGCTTCTGCGGTCACTCGTGCGGTCAGGAGGGGATCTGCGACAACGGTAGTTGCCGGTGTCTCGGGGCCCCAGAATTGTGCGAGCCGTACGACGACCCGGCAGAGGCTGCCCGCACCACGCTGTGCGTATCGGCCCGCCCTCTCGACCAAGAAGAAGAGCCCCCGTTCAGCGTGCCGGAAGGCGCGGGCGCGGACTTCGGCATCGCCACCGGGTTCGAGCTCCGCTTCGGCGGCTCTGCGGCCACCACGTCCACCCGCCTCTCCCAGGATGTGTTCCTCGAGGAAGGCACCTACCGCATCAGCTGGTACGGACAGCCCACGACATCTGCACCCGACCCGAGTGGGATCGTCGCGGTGTTCGACGCCTCGGGCGCGCCGCTCCTCGACACCCGGCCACGCGCAGCGGCGCGGGTGGGCGAGTGCGACGCGCCCGGCCCTCGCCAAGCGTGCATCTCGAACGCGAGCTGCGCGGCCGGCGTCACCTGTCTCTTGCCTGCGTGGACCCGCTACCACCACTTCTTCAGCGTGCGGCGGGACCAGACCGTCGAGGTGGCGTTGGTGCCCGGATGGAGCGATCCGGGTGTGCGCCGCCCCTGGATAGCCGGCCTCATGCTCGAGGACGTGAGCGGCGCCGTGAGCGGCGACTTCTACAGATCGGTGCGGGACCCGAGCACTGGCAGTACGGCACCGCTGAACATCGTCTACCAGCCTGGTGCCTATTTCGGCACCGGCGAGACGAACACCCGAGTGCTCTCCGCGTGTGCCGATATCGACGGAGCCGTCTTCCGCTCGAGCTGGTCCTATGGCTGCGTCCGGGTCTGCCCCGACGGCTACGACGGTGACTGCGACGACTTCGTCGCGACGAGCCGCTGCTACTACCAGCTCTCGATCCCGTTCGATGCGAACCAGATCGCGAGCCGTCTCACCTCGACGCCCACCGGCTTTGCTGACGGCAACTACAACTACCGGGTGGATGGGCTTGCGGTGAACGTGGTTGGGGTGGGGGTACGGAACTGCAGCGGCGGCACGCCCGGCTGCTTCTCTTCCGGCAACCTCGCGTACTCGCTGGTTCATCGTGGGGACTTCCCCGTCACCAACGCCCGCGGGGAGACGTATTACGCGCCGCTCTTCCCAGGGCGTATCGAGAGCGCCAGGGCGCTCTTGGCCGAGAGGTATCTGACAAACCCCATCTCGAGCGCGGACCGAGCCCTCATCGGGGACTACATTCGCCTGGAGTTCGCCGGTCGTCCGCTCGCCGGCACCGTCTTTCTGCGCATCTGGGACGAGCCGGGCCTGGACTTCGAACGCGTCGAGGACGTACAGCTCGTCCTCAACTACCGGTACTGGACCCACCAGCGCTGAGGGGTGGCGACGATGCGAGCGAACATGCACGGCACCTCCAAGAGACGAGTCCCCTTCCGGTGGCACGCTGTGCTGTTCGCTCGCGACATCGTCGCCACGACGCTCAGCGTGCTGCTGGTGGGGACACCCTTGTTGCCCTACGCCACGGCCTATGCCGAGGACACGCCCGCGGTCGCTTCCGAGGCCGCGTTCGCCTCCGACCGCGTCTCGCCCCGCGCCACGAGCACCTCTGACCTCCCGGTTGAGTCTCGCCTCCATGAGCTCTCGCC
>Ga0105047_10001818_pt1 | contig 38343 bp, 34 predicted proteins | sample MAT04_FD_78384 | JGI IMG/M metagenome (GOLD analysis project Ga0105047, IMG submission 78384) | Freshwater microbial communities from Lake Fryxell liftoff mats and glacier meltwater in Antarctica - MAT-04 (megahit assembly) | ecosystem: Environmental > Aquatic > Freshwater > Ice > Liftoff...
CCTCGTTCATGCCCGGCGTGCTCCTCGCCGTGAAGAAGGTGGCCGACCACCCCGGCGTCACCCTCGGGCTCGAGCACCTCCTCGACCTGTAAAACCCCCAAACCTTTGGCGTTTTGGTCTCCCGAACGCATCAGAACTGAAGCGTTTGGGAGACCAAAACGCGAAATGGGGGTGGGTTAGTGGGACCAGCGAGCGAGGGTGGACGCCAAAGCGATCTCGCGATGGTCGACGTCGTCGGGACCGGGCGGGAGTTGCGCGTCGAGGTCGGCCTGGATGGTCGTGTATGGCAACTGGTTCGCGAGGTTCGACCGTTCGTCGGGATCGGTGCGATGGTCGTACAGCTCCGATTCGCCGGTGCGGTAGCGGATGTAGCGCCACGGTCCTTGGCGGATGGCGAAGTTGTGCTCCTGCCAGGTGGACAGCACCGGGCGAGCACCGGCGTTCGTCCTTGCGGCCGTCGTGCCGAGCACCTCGGGCAATACGTTCGCGCCGCTGTGCGGGGCGTGAATCCGAACATCGCACAATGGTGCCAAGGTGGGGCCGAGATCGAGCATCGAGACCGGCTCGTGGTATGCGGTGCCGTTGGTGGTAGCGCCGGGGATCTTGAGCAGGAAGGGCACGTGGGTGGCGCGTTCCCACAAGGTGAACTTGTGGAAGTGGAGCATCTCGCCGAGGTGGAAACCGTGGTCGCTCCAGAGCACCACGATGGTGTCGTCGGCGTATCGGCTACTGGCAAGGGTGTCGAGCACGGTGCCGACGAGGTAGTCGGTGTAGCTCATGGACGCTTGATAGGCCTGTACCGAACGAGCCCAGAGCCCGGCGGCATTGAGCGTCTCGAATGCATAGAGCTGGTCGATGATCGAATCGCGGGCGTACCCGGGCAACGTCTCGAGATCGTTCGGTTGGATGTCGGGGACCACGATCGACTCGAGCGGGTGTAGGTCGTAGAAACGCTGGGGAACACGCCACGGAACGTGCGTGGCAAGTACACCGAAGGCAAGGAGGAAAGGTTTGCGCCACTCGGCGCGGAGTTGTTCTCGCACCCACGCGGCGCTCACACCGTCGGGGTCGTCATCGGGTTCGCGACCGCTTGGTCCAAAGTCGACATGCCGGCCGGTCCACCCTTCTCCTTTGCCGATCGGTTTGCCGTCGTAGGGCGAAAGCCAGTTCTCGTCGAATCGGCCCGGGCCCAACGCCTCGTTGCCGCGCCCGGCGCCGTCGGCGTAGAACAACGTGCGCTTGTAGCTGTTCCAGCGCAGGAGCTGGCCGTCGTGAAAGACCTTGCCGGCGCCGAGCGCGGCATACCCCGCGGCCCAGAAGTCGTCGATCAAGGAGGGAGTTTCCGCCACCAGCCTGGCGTGGTTGGCATTGCTTTCGGCGTAGTGGTCGTAGACCCCGGACTCGAACGGATGCAGGCCGAAGAGCACCGAGTTGCGCGCCGCCTTGCAGATCGGCGCCGAACAATAGGCCTTGGAGAAGTTGAGGCTCTCGGCGGCCAGCGCGTCGATGTTCGGTGTGGAGGTTCCCGGATGGTTGCGCAAGTAGCCCACCCAGTCGTTGCAATCATCGAGGCTGAGGAACAAGACGTTGGGACCGTCACCGGATGCTCGGTCGCGTCGAAGGAGCCGATGAGGGCCGTACTCGCGGATGTCGCCTTGGGGGGTGGCCACCGTGGGCGCGCCGTGTGGGTTCGTCTTCATGGTGCCGACGGCCGACGGTGCACACGTTGGGCGCCGGCTTGATCGCGGGCCATCACCAGCATCGAGTCGATGTTCACGTGGCTGGGACGGGTGACGGCGAAGGCGATGCAATCGGCGACGTCGTCGGCGGACAGTGGCGTGACACCTTCGTAGACCTTGGCCGCGCGGTCGGCGTCGCCGCCGAACCGAACAACGGAGAATTCGGTCTCCACCATGCCGGGGTCGATCTCGGTGACGCGAATCGGCTCGCCGAGAAGCTCTTGTCGGAGCACCGACGTGAAGGCCCGTTCGGCGAACTTGGCACCGTTGTACCCGGCCCCACCGGGATACGGCTCGTAGGCGGCGATCGAACCGATCATCACCACATGGGCGTCGCCGTGGGCTCGAAGGGCGGGGAGCATGCCTTTGGTGACCCGGAGCGTGCCGAGCACGTTGGTGTCGTACATCGCCAACCATGAGGCCTCATCGGCGGCGTCGATCCGGTCGAGTCCGAAGGCACCGCCGGCGTTGTTCACCAGTACCTGGCACGTGGGGATCGACGCGCAGAACACTCCGACTGATTCTGTGTCGGTGACGTCGAGGGCTTGGGCACGGCCGCCGATTTCGGCCACGAGTGCATCGAGGCGATCAACGCGCCGTGCGCCGACTACGAGGTCGAACCCTTCGGAGGCGAGCCGGCGGGCGGTGGCCTCGCCAATACCCGAGCTGGCCCCGGTGACAACGGCGATCCCTCGTGTGCGGGAGCTGGTCGCGGCGCGGCGGCCAACCGGTTTGACGTCGGTCATCATGAATCCTCTTCGGGTTCGAGATCTTCGGGGAGATGCATCAACTGCTGGACGTCGGAGGTTCCCTTGCGAAATTCGGTGGCCGCGAGGAACACCGCAGAGAGCACGCCGGCGGCAAGGAACCAGGGGCGATAGTTCTTGACGATCTCGAGGAACCAGGTGATGGGGCTCGAGAGGGCGTCTCCGACGAGATACAACACGAACATGCGGCCGGCGGTGCCGACGAGGTTGAGTGTGACGAACAGCGGGGTGCGCATTCGGGCGGCACCGGCGAGCAGGCACACGGGGTTGTTCGGCAGAATCAGCACGAGCACCGGGCCGGCTTTGGTGAACAGCGTCTCGAGGTTTCGCAAGGAACGCCCCAACGTCTTGGTTCGATGTTCCATCCACACGATGGCGCGGTCGCCGTAGAGGTAGCCGAGGGCGTAGAACGACGCGTCGGGTGCGAGTAGCCGGACGAAACCAACAACGAAGTACAGCAAGAAGGGGTAGGTGCCGGCCTGCACGGCGTACGCCGCAAACACCACGTTCTTGTTGGCCGGACTCAGACCCATCAACAGGATCGGGCTCTGGTCGACCAGACCCCCGAAGAGCACGGAGCCACCGAAGTTCATAAGCCAGAGCACCACGATGGGGGCGACGATAAGCGTGAGCTTGGCGCGTCCTACGACGGCGGGCGGTGCGGCCGGTTCGAGGTGGAGATCGATGTCGGCGGCGTCGGCAACGGCGTCGGGGTCGTCGGGAGACAAGAAGACGATTCTGACAGATCAGGGCGCGATGCCCACGAGCGCGAGCCACGGGGAGCGGCCGCCGTGGACGAGGTCGACGGCCATGGAGGGCGTCAGTCCGGTGACACGGGGTGACGCCACCAAAGCGACCGCATGGGTGGACAATCCCACGTAGGCCGCGCGCTTCTCGATGGTGGGGAGCACCTCGGCGTAGATCCGGCGTCGCTCGTCGGGATCAGCGGATGCACGGGCAGCGTCGAACGCACGGTCGATCTCGGGGTCGTCGAGGCGGGCCACGTTGATGCCGGAGGAACCGACCGGGGCGATCAGGGACGAGTGGAAGTACTGGTAGTACTGATCGGGGTCGTAGACGCGCACGAAGCTGGAAATGCTCGTCACCCCCTTGCCGGTGACGAGCTCCACCGACACGGTGATGCCGTCGGCGGTGTTGATGTCGGTCGCGAGCCCGACGTCATGCCACGCCGACTTCAGGGGGGCCACGGTAGAGGAGGCATCGGCTTGGAGAACGGTTGCGAGCTTGATGCGCCCTGCCGGACCGGCGGTGGCGGTGGCGTCGGCGACGAGGGCGGTTCCGGTACCGCGGTCGAAGCCGGCGCCTTCGGGCACCGGGGAAGCGAACGGTGTGTTGGCGAACACGTTGAGCGCCGGCTTCACCAAGCCGGTGGTTGCCCGGTTGGCAAGCGAGGTGCGGTCGATGGCCATAGACATCGCCTGACGGACACGTTCGTCGTCGAGTGGGTCGGCCTCGGTGTTCAGTGCGAGGTAGGAAAGCACGGCGTCGCGTTCGATGATCTCAGCGTTGGTGACGGCGAGGCGATCAATGACATCGGCATCGGAGGTGAGGACAATGTCGAGCTCGCCCTTGCCGAGGGCATTGGCTCGTTGGTTCTCATCGGCGATCACCTTCACATCGACACCGTCGAGAAGGGGTCGGACCCCTCGGTACCCATCGAATCGGTCGAGCGTGGCACCGGCCCTCGTGAGCGGTTCGGTGATGACGAACGGCCCGGTGCCGGCCGGTTTGGCCGCGGTGGCAAGCGTGGCCGGAGAGACCATCTCCCCCGCCCCGGCGGCCAAGGTGGCCGGAAATGCCGGCCAAGGCACGTTGGTGGTGACGATCAGCGTGAGCGTGCCGTTGATGCTGATGGATTCCACCGGACGCAGGGACGGCCCGGCCACAAAGCCGGTCTTGGCGTTGTCGAGGTTGGCCTTTGCCGCCGCGGCATCGAACGGCGTTCCGTCGTGGAAGGTGATGCCTTGGCGGAGGGTGATGGCCCACTCGTCGAATGAACTGTTGGGAGTCATCGAATCGGCGAGCACGCCGATGGTACTTCCGTCGTCGTTGATGCGGACCAGCGGTTCGAGCACGGCGGCGGCCACGGCGAATGTGGCCGGTGTGGCGGTGGGTGATGCCGTGGCCAACGATGCCAACTCGTCTTTCACGCCGAGGCGCAGACGGCCCCCAGGTGTTGGGGGAGCAGGGTTGGGTGCGACCGCACCGCCGGTCGCCGAGCTCGGGCTACCCGGTACGGGAGTGGTGGCAGGCCCCGCGCCCAGGGTGGAAGGCGCGCCCGAGGTGCCCGATCGGCTCACGAGCAGCCCGGCCGCTACCAACGCCACGGCCACTATGGCGGCGACGGCGATGAGCGCTCCTGTGCGCTGGGGCGGATCGGGCGCCGCGGCCGGAAAGGTTCCCGTGGCGTGCCCACCACTCGTTCCCCCGCTGAGTGGACCGGCCAGCAGCGACGCGATGCCTTCGGTGTCGATGCCGGAGGCGACCTCATCGGTGCCGGCGATGATCGGCGTGACCGGCAGACCAAGGAGGCCCTGGCACTCCTGAAGGGCTTGCCCGAGCGCGGCGGTATCGGGATACCGCTCCGCTGGATCCTTCGCCATGGCGTACTGCAGCACGTGCATGACCGACGCCGGCGCGACAGCGGGATCGAGCGGGGGGACAGGTTCGTTGAGAATTCGGAACACGAACGGTAGGAGCGCCTCGTTGTCGGCGGAAACAAACGGCGCCTGGCCGGCCAGCAGGGCATACAACGTTGCGCCGAGCGAGTACACGTCCATGGTGGGCGCCGGAGCGGTGCCGTTGAGCACCTCGGGGGCGGTGTACTCGGCGGTGAACGCCTTCGTGTTGTTGGCGTTGCCCGTGCCCATACCGACGGCCGAGATGCCGAAGTCGGCGAGGGCCGGTTCGCCGTAGCGCGATACCAGGATGTTCTGGGGTTTGATGTCGCGGTGGAGGATGCCGGCGGCATGCACCGCGGCAAGCGCCCCGCAAACCTTCACTCCGATCTGGAGCACGTCGGCCACCGGCATGGCGCCGCGCCGACCGATCCAATCGCTGATCGCCCCCCGTTCCATGAGCTGGGTGGTCATGTAGGGGCGACCATCGGTGGTGACGCCGGCATCGAGGACGGTCACCACGTTTGGATGTCCGCTCAGCTTGCCGGTGGCCTGACACTCACGGAGGAAACGCTGAATGGCCTTGTCGTCGAGATCGACGGTGAGCACCTTCACCGCCACCTGGCGGTCGAACTGCTCTTGATGGGCCTGGAACACCATCGCGTACCCACCGGAACCGAGGCGACGAAAATCTCGGTAGCCGGTGATGGCCGGCGCTCCGGCCACGATGTCGGCATCGGTGGGGACAGAGGGGAACCGGTGGGCCCCGGATGGGAATCGTCGGTGGCGCTCACGGCACCAATCCCAGCCGAGTTGGCCAGGGGACCGCGCCACCGCGAACGAGGTCGGCCTCCAGTTCCGGGCGGAGGCCGAGGACCTCGGGGTTGGCCACCATGGCGTAAGGCTCGCGGGTGAGGAACAGGTAGCCGTTCACCTCATCGAGCCGACTCACGAGCGCGGCGTAGGCGGTTCGGCGGGCGGCGAGATCGGCGGTGGTGCGCCCATCCTCAAGGGCCGCGTCGACCGCAGGATCGGCGATACGGGCGAGATTGAGACTGAAGACTTTGGCGCTCGGGCCGGTGTCGGTATGGACGAACGGGTAAAAGAGATCGGGGTCCTGCGGGATCGCGATGTAGTTGAGCGCGGCAACCGTTGCATCATCTCGGGGACGGCTGTTGCCGTTGGCATTGGGGTTGCGATTGCCGGCGAGGAGGTCGGCGGTCATCTGTGCCGCTTCCACGGCGGTGGTGTCGACGGCGAAGCCAACGTCTTCCCACATGCGTTTCAGCGGCGGACCAAGCTTGGAGGAGGAGTGGTTCAGGATCGACGCCATCTTGATTGCCGGCTTCTTGCCTTGGGTGAGGGGCTTGCCCCGTTGGTCGGCGACCCAGGCGGCGACCAACAATCTGGCCCGCGCGATGTCGGCGGTTGGTGGAGACGTTCCGGCGGGGGCGTACGACGCCATGATGTCGGCGGTGCTGGCGGGCAGCATGGGGTCGCCGGTGGCGGCCACGAGCGCCGTGCGGTCGATCGCCAGCGCCATGGCCTGCCGGAGCCGTGCGTCGTCGAACGGTTCGACCGTGGTGTTGATCACCACGTAGTCGACGATCGCCCCAAGCTGAGCAATGGTGGGGAAACGCGGGCGGAGGCGGTTCATCGTGGCGGGCTCGCTGGTGAAGAGGGCATCGATTTCGCCTTTCTCCAGGGCATTGATGCGCTCCTCTTCGGAAGGGATGAGTCGGAACTCCAGCCCGTCGAGAAACGGTTTGTCTGCCCAGTAGGTGTCGTTCCGAGCCAGTCGGACTCCGTTCTTGGATTGCCCGAGCCCACTGGTCATCCGAAAGGGCCCGGTGCCTATGAGCACCTCGGGCGCATTCGGACCGTCGCCGTTGTTGCCGCGTTTGAGCACGGACCCCCAACCAGTGGTGAGCGCGGCGGGAAGTGCACTCCATGGGCTGGAGAGGGTGAACACGACGGTGCGGGAATCGGTGGCGGCGATCGTCTGCACGGGGCCGATGAGCGGCTTGACCACCACGTTCTGGGCGATGTCATTGAGCGAGTCGGCCACCGCCGCAGCATCGAGGACCGATCCATCGTGGAAGGTGATGCCGTCACGAATCGTGAGGGTCCACACGGTGAGATCGGCGTTCGCTTCGAGCCGTTCCGCCAGCACCGGTTCGACGTCGTCGTTGGTGATGCGAACGAGCGGGTCGGTGACGGCCGTGAGGATGGCCATGTTGCTTGGGTTGATTCCGCTGGTAGTGGGGTGGAGGCCGATGATGGAGTCTCGGAGCGCGACGCGGAGCGTTCCACCTTGCGTGGGCGTGGCGGCGTTCGGGGCGGCGCCGCCGCCGGCGAGGGTGGCGCCCGTGGAGGAACCGCCCGCCGGACCCGATGCGAGGGATCCGGAACCATCGGGAGATGTGTTGGACCGGCCGAGAGCGAGGGCCGCAGCGACCAAGCCGATCACCAAGACCACGGCTGCGGCGGCGATCCAGGGGCCGTTGCGCTTCGCCGGCGGAGCGGCGACCGTCGGTGAGATCACGTTCGTTGTAGATGATCGAAGCAGCAGCTCGATACCTGCGGTGGGGTCGACGGCGCCGGCATCAGACTTGGTGAGCATCGGTGTGATCGGATGGCCGAGCGACGCCTGGAGTTGCTGGAGGCGTTCGCCGAATGCCTCGGCGGTTTGAAATCGATCGCTGGGATCCTTCGCCATCGCAACGGCCAACACATCAACGACTTCGGGCGGAGCGATTGCGGGTGACAACGGCGGAACGGGGTCGTTCATGAGGCGCCGAATGAACGGCAGCAGCGCCTCGTCCTCCCGCGACACGAAAGGCGGCAGGCTGGTGAGGAGCGCGTACACCGTGGCGCCAAGCGAGTAAACGTCCATCGACGGTTCGGGTGGACGGCCCTCCAGGATCTCTGGTGGGGTGTACTCCGGCGTGAACGCCATCGTGGCGCGGGCTCCGGCCGTTCCCATACCCACGGCAGAGATGCCGAAGTCCGAGAGCCCAGGCTCGCCGTATCCGGACACGAGGATGTTGTGGGGTTTGACGTCTCGATGCAGGATGCCGGCCGCGTGCACGACGCTGAGGGCGCCGCACATCTTCACCCCCACCTGCAGGGCGTCCACGAGTGGCATCGGCCCGTTTCGTTCGATCCAATCCCAGATCGAACCCCGCTCCATCAGTTCCGTGGTCATGAATGGACGGCCGTCGGCGGCCACGCCCGCATCGAGGACCGTGACGACGTTGGGGTGGGTGCTCAGCTTTCCCGCCGCCTGGCATTCACGGATGAACCGCTCTCGGGCGCGGTCGTCGAGGTCGATGGTGAGCACCTTCACCGCAACAACGCGATCGAATCGTTCCTGGTAGGCCTTGTAGACGACTGCGAATCCGCCCTGGCCCAGCCGGGAGAAATCCCGGTAGCCGTCAATGATCGGGCCGTCGTTGTGGACGATGTCGTTGGCACGTCCGGCGGCGGGATCGGGGGAATCAGTCATCGGTTGCAGCTTCCGGACGAAACGGCCCGATCGGAAGCGGCAATCTTTCCATGTTCGGGGACCTGCGGCGGGCCGCCGGCTGGTTGGTGATTCGACATGGCACCGCTCGGTTCGGGACTGGCGCCATGGATCGGGCACGATGCAGGGGTGGAACCAGAGGACGCGTCGGCCGTTGCGTCGGCCGGAGTCGACACGACGATGGGCGGGCACCCTGAGATCTCGTATCGGTTCGCGCTCCGTCCGAAGTGGATCATCTGGCACGTGATCGCCGTTTCAGCGGTGGTGACCATGGTGTTCCTGGGCCTGTGGCAGGTCCGCCGACTCCAGGAACGTCGCGCCGACAATGCCATCATCCTGGCGCGGGGCTCGGTCGATCCGATGCCCGTGGCCGAGGTGCTCGCACCCGACACATTGCCGACCAAAGTGGAGGCCCTCACGTTTCGCCGGGTAGTCGCGGTCGGGGAGTATCGAGTGGCCGACGAGGTGTTGGTGCGCAACCGAACGAACGGTGGCGCTCCGGGCTACTGGGTGCTGACGCCGCTCCAACAGGCAAGCGGGGTAGCCCTCGTGGTCAACCGCGGATGGATTCCGCTTCCCTACGGAGACGCCAACGACCCCGCATTGTTCGCGCCTCCGTCGGGAACCGTCACCGTCACGGGCGCGATCCACGAGACCCAGAAACAGGAAGGCCTCGGCGTGGAGGACCCCACCGACGGTCGGCTCGCAAAGCTCAGCCGGGTCGACGTGCCACGTCTCGGTCAGCAGGTGGCGTATCCCGTGCTGCCGGCCTACATCGACCTTGTCGGGTCGGACCCCCCGTCGCTGCTCGCCCAGCCCCAACCGATCCCGCCGCGTGAGCTCAATGACGGGTCACACGTCAACTACGCCGGCCAATGGTTCATCTTCACCACGCTGACGTTGATCACGTACCCCCTCCTCCTCCGCCGTACGGCGCGAAGATTGGCCACGTGAGTCCGGCCCACGACACCCGTATCCGGTTGCTGGGCGCGGCGATGGCCTGTGTCGAGCGGTGGGGGTTGGCCAAAACCTCGATCGAGGACGTCGCCAATGAAGCCGGTTTGAGTCGAGCCACGGTGTATCGGCACTTCCCGGGCGGGCGGGAGCAGTTGATCTCGGAGATGGTCACCTGGGAGGTCGCGAACTTCTTCACGCGTATCGAAGCGGTGGTGGCCGCGGCACCGGACCTCACCACCAAGCTGGTGGATGGCTTGGTGTTCGGCCATGCGGCGATCCACGAGCATCGGTTGTTGCAGCGGGTGCTTTCGAGCGAGCCGGAGGCGCTGCTCGAAGAGCTGTCGAGTAGCTCGCTACTCGTGTTGGGCGTGGTGCGCAGCTATGTGCTGGAGTTGCTGCGCGGCGAAACGTTGCAAGTCGGTGTGGATCCCACCATGGCAGCCGATTACCTCGCCCGGCTCTACTTGTCGTATCTCGGCAGCCACGGCCAGTGGAACCTTGTGGATCGCACTGAGGTGGCACGGCTGGTGCACACCCAGTTCGTCGCAGGAATTCTGGCGAACAGGCAGAGCGGGTAGGCCGCCCGGAATACGTCGGTGAACGAGCCCGGCCGGTCGTGGCGGCGCATGCCCTCGAGACTGCGCATGCCCGGAAGCAAGCGTCGTGTTCCCCGCCCGGTGGGCGATTTTCCCCGCCACCGATGCCCCGAAGGACGATCGGGCACTCGGGCTGTCAGTGACCGATGTCACGGGCCTGACCTCTGGCAGTGAGACAGGATCCGGCTTATTGTCTCACGTAATGACCGTTATCGACTTCGGAGGAACAGTGGTGGCGGGCGTCGACCTGAGGGCGACCGTTGCGCTTCCGGGTGCAACCGATCGGTCGCCACTCGAACAGCGAATCCTCGACGCGACCATGGTGTGCGTCGCTCGATGGGGCGTTGCCAAGACCACCCTCGACGACATCGCACGTGAAGCAGCGTGCAGCCGAGCCACGGTGTACCGCGTGTTTCCCGGTGGCAAGGATGCCGTGTTGGAGTCCGCATTCACCCACGACCTCTACCGCGTGCTTCTCGACGTGTGTTCGGCCGTCGCTCCGATCGACTCGTTGGAGGAAACGCTCGCAGTGGCGTTGTCGTCAGGGGTCGCCGCAATTCGTGGCCACGACGCGCTGGCCTATCTGATGCAGCACGAGCCAGGCGTGGTGTTGCCCTGGATCTCGTTCCACGGCCTCGATCCCCTGCTGGCGTTTGTCACCAAGATGATCGCGCCGATGTTGGCTCGTTACGTTCCGGATCCGCCCATTGCACGTGCGGACCAACCCTCGGTCGGCCCCACATCCGCCCGCCACTCCTCGGCCGGTGAGATGGCCGAGGTCATCGGCCGCCTGGTCGTGTCGTACGCCTTCGAGCCCACCGAGGATGCAGAGCTCGATCTCGCCGACCCAGATGCCGCTCGCCGATTTGTTCGCACCTTCGTCGTGCCCGGACTCGCCGCGCGCGTCGCCCTGCCGGCTGGGTCTGTCGCGCCCGAGGGCCACGCTGCCCACACCGTCCGTCCAACCGATCTGTAAGGCCGTCCGGCCACCCGCCAACCACCATCCCAGGGGGATCCGAAATGTCCACTACCGAACTGCCCGCCCACCAGATGTCGTCCGACGAAGAGATCCTCGGTCGGTCTGGCGTGAACGACCTCGACGCGATCCTCGCCGTGCCCAACCCGTACGTCGACGGGATCATGCACGCGGTGAAGGACAACGCGGAGGCGATCTTCACGTGGGACTACGAGAAGGGATCCCGCCCGGCGCTCAACAAGCTCTACGAGAAGGCGAAGACCTCGCAGTGGAACGGTGAGACCGATCTCGACTGGTCGATCGATGTCGATCAGGAGGAGATGGCCCGCTTGATGGTCACGGCGGCTCCGATCGGCCCGGAGCTCGATATCAAGGGCACGTGCTTCGAGAAATGGACCGACGACCAGTGGACCCAGCTCAACATCGAGATGCAGAACTGGACACTGAGCCAGTTCATGCACGGCGAACAGGGAGCCCTTTTGTGTACGGCGAAGATCGTCGAGACCGTGCCGTGGATCGATGCCAAGTACTACGCCGCCACCCAGGTGATGGACGAAGCCCGCCACGTGGAGGTGTTCGCCAAATACCTCGACACCAAGCTGTCCGGCCACTATCCGCTCAACACGCACCTCGGCCTATTGCTCGACGACATCATCCTCGACAGCCGGTGGGACATGACCTACCTCGGTATGCAGATCATGGTGGAAGGGCTCGCCCTCGCCGCGTTCGGCTTCATGCACATGATGACCCCCGAACCCCTCCTGAAGCAGCTCCTCCGCTACGTCATGAGCGACGAGGCTCGCCACGTGGCGTTCGGTGTGCTGAGCCTCAAGGAGTATTACGCGGAGCTGTCCGACTTCGAGCTGAAGGAACGCCAAGAGTTCGCTTTCGAGGCCGCCGTGCGCATGCGCGACCGCCTGCTCCAGCAGGAGGTGTGGGAGCGCATGGATGTCCCGGTGAAGGAGGCCATCGAGTTGCAGAAGCTCACACCGGAGAGCGCGGTGTTCAACCAGATGCTCTTCTCCAAGATCGTCCCCAACACCAAGAAGCTCGGGCTGCTCGATGCCAACGGTGGCTGGCTGCGCGACCGCTTCACCGAGATCGGCGTGATCCAGTTCGAGGACTGGACCGACACGGGCGACGAGTATGAGGCCTTCGCCCTCGACCAGGCGGAGGCCCCGAGCCCGTTCGCAGTGTGATCTGTTTCGGGTGCGCAAGCGTGTCGAATGCGGCACCTTGCGCACCCAATAGGCTCCCGTTCCGTGCTGGAGACCCTCGCCCTCGTCACGTGTGATCCAGTGCCCGAAGGCGCCGACGAGTCGTCGCTCGAAGCGGGGCTCCTCGAGGCAGGCGTGGCCTTCCGTTGGGTCGCATGGGACGATCCGACCACCTCGTGGGCGAACTACGACGCGGTCCTGATCCGCACCACGTGGGACTATCACCATCGGTTGGCGGAGTTCCTCGCATGGGCCGACCGGGTGGAGCAGGTCACACGGCTGGTGAATCCCGCTTCCGTGCTCCGGTGGAACAGTCACAAGGGGTACCTGCTCGAACTGGAGGGAGCGGGCGTGGCCGTGATCCCGAGTGTTGTGGTGCCGCGTTCTGCAGGAACGGCCCTGGTCGACGTGGTCGGCGGTGCCGGCTGGAGCCTCGATGCAGACGTGGTGGTGAAGCCGGCGGTGTCGGTGGGTTCGCTCGGCGCCGAACGGGGTCTGGCCGATGATGCTCGGGTTGTCGACGCGTTCCGAACGTTGGTTGAATCGGGCGACACGTTGGTGCAACCGTTCCTACCCGAGGTGGTGAGCACTGGGGAGACATCCACCGTGTTCGTAGCCGGCGGAGTAAGCCATGCTCTCGTCAAGGTGCCGGCCCGCGGCGACTACCGGTCCCAGCCCGAATGGGGCGGCCAGCTACGCGGGATCGATCCCCCTGCTGCCTGCATCGAGCTCGGTGCCGCCGCGATTCGGGTCGCCGAACACGCCGTTGGATCTCCGATCTTCTACGCCCGCGTCGACACGATCGAACTCGACGGTTCGCCCCGCCTGATCGAGCTCGAGCTGATCGAACCCGACCTCTTCTATCGGTACTCGCCTCCGGGTGCGGCGGTGGCGTTGGGCCACGCGCTGCAAACGTTGCTTCACGACATAACCGGCCCCGTAGCGAGGTAGGGACGCGTTCGGGTGCTCCATCCCGGATGTGCGTCGCGCATCTCACCGGCCGGCTTCGCCTCTCGCAGCGTCCTCGTCCTCGGCGAACGGCTGAAGTGGGTCTTCGTTCTGCGTCCTTGCGAGAGGCGAACCGTGGCTCACCGATATGGGGGCGATACTTCCGTGTTGCAGCACTAGGGTTCGCGTGGTGGCTGCACCTCTGGCGTCCGACCCCGAGCTGTTGGTGCTACTCGCGCTTCGCCTGAAGTCGTTTGCGATGCCCGAGGCGGTGGCCGAGAGCATCGGCCTCGACCTCAGCGCCGTGGTCCCGGTCCTTGCTGGCCTCGCTGATCGCGAGTTGGTGAAGTTTCGGGAGGGGAGGATCACCGGTTGGGTGCTCACGCCCGCGGGACGGGCCGCGGGTGCGCAACTGCTCGATCACGACCGGTCGACCTGGCCTGTTGGTGTGGAGCCGGAGATCCGCGGTGCCTACGCCCTGTTTCTCACCCACAACCAGCCCTTCCTGGAATTGTGCACCGACTGGCAACTTGTGGGAGGAGCAGCGAGTCAGGTGCTCAACGACCACACGGATACGGTCTACGACGCTGAGGTGATCGCCCGGCTGGTGGCCTTCGATCGTGATGTGCAACCGATCCTCGCCACGCTCGCAGGCACGCTGAACCGCTTCGCCGACTACGGGGAACGATGTTCGTCGGCCCTCGGCGGGATCGCCGCGGGCAACGTCGACCTTTTCACCAAACCGCTCGTCGACTCCTACCACACCATTTGGTTCGAGCTCCATGAACACCTCCTCGCCACGCTCGGTATCGAGCGATCGAGCGAACAGTCACCCTGATTCCCGTCACCCTGATTCCCGTACCGGAGAGAAACGTATGCCCCGCTTTGGTCCTGTGCTTACCGCCATGGTCACCCCTTTCGATGCCGACGGCAACGTTGATTTCGACGGCGTGGCCACGTTGGCGAACTGGCTGGTGGAGAACGGCAATGACGGGATCGTCGTCACTGGCACCACCGGTGAGGCGTCGGTACTCACCGACAAGGAACAAGTCGAGGTGTGGCGAGCCGTTCGCGGTGCGGTCGATGTGCCGGTGGTCGCAGGCAGCGGTACAAACGACACGGCGCATGCGGCCGAGCTCACCGCTGCCGCCGAATCTGCCGGTATGAACGGCGTTCTGCTCGTCACGCCGTATTACAACCGGCCGAGTCAGGCCGGTATCGAGGCCCACTTTCGGGCCGTCGCCGCCACCACGGAGTTGCCCGTCATCCTGTACGACATTCCGGTTCGAACGGGGCGCAAGGTGGCCACCGAAACGCTGCTGCGTTTGGTGGAGGACGTGCCCAACGTGGTGGCCGTGAAGGATGCCGCGGGAAACCCCGCGGAGTCGGCCCGCCTTATCGCGTCGGCGCCGGAGGGGTTTGAGCTCTACTCCGGTGACGACTCGCTCACCCTTCCTCTTCTCGCCGTGGGCGCGGTGGGCGTGATCGGCGTGGCCACCCATTGGGTCGGCCGAGAAATGGCCGCGATGTTCGCCGCCTTTGCCGCCGGCCACACTGCCGAGGCGCAGCGAATCAACGCCGGCATGATCGAGAGCTTCGATTTCGAGACGGGCGACGACCACCCCAACCCCATTCCCACCAAGACGTTGTTGCGAGAGCTCGGGCTCGCCGTGGGCGAGTGTCGGCTGCCGATGGGTCCGGCGCCCCAAGGGCTTGCCGAGCGGGCCCGCTCCGTGCTCCACAACCTCGGGCGAACGGTGGCCTGACCCTTCGGGTTCACTCCTACCAGGTTTCGCAAGCCCTTCGCATCGGGAAGTGTTTGATGTCCCGGGTGGCCAACCTGCGTTCTGGAGCGACCGCGAATCGGTTGGCGATCTGGCGCCGGGCATCGGAACGCAGGCCACCCCTGAGTTCCGCTCGGGCGAATGTCGCCAATGACCGGACGAGGAGCCCGGGACCATGAACCATGCGGCGTCTGGCGGCCAGCTTCGGATCTCGCGGCGTCACTCGTGGGTGCCCGCAACAAGGGCCCTTCGCTCAACGTCCTACCGAGTTCCGAACGGTGACTCGGAATCCGCTTTTCGAAGCGGCACCGACTCGCTCTCCTAGACTGGCTGGCAATGGCCGAACCTGTCAGTGTCACGTTCCTCGGTGGTTTGGGTGAGATCGGGCGCAACTGCGCCTGTGTCGAGGTCGACGACCGCATCATGCTCATCGATTGTGGGCTTATGTTCCCCGAGCTCGACATGCCGGGGATTGATCTTGTCCTTCCGGACTTCTCCTATCTGCTCGACAATGCCGATCGCATCGAAGGGTGTATCGCAACCCATGGGCACGAGGACCACGTGGGTGGCCTCTCGTTTGCCTTGCGGGAACTGAGTTTCCCGATCTACGGCTCTGAGCTCACGCTCCGATTGGCGCGAAATCGGATCGAAGAAGCGGGACTGCTCGACCGCACCGACTTCATCCCCGTCCAAGACGGCGAACGGCGCAATATCGGTCCCTTCGACGTGGAGTTCATCCCGGTCACCCACTCCGTGCCCCACGGGTTCGCTACCGCCTTTCATACCCCCCAGGGCGTGATCCTTCACACCGGCGACTTCAAGCTCGACCTCACGCCGGTCGACGGTCGTCTCACCGACCTCGGGCGCATCGGATCGTTGGCCGACCAGTACGGAATCCGGATGCTGCTATCGGACTCCACCAACGCCGACCAGAAAGGCCACTCGCATTCGGAGCGAGCCGTCGGCGCGGTGCTCTACGACCTCTTCCACGAGCACGACGGAAAGCGGATCGTCACCACCTGCTTCGCCTCCCACATCCACCGCGTGCAGCAGATCGCTGATGCGGCCTTGTCGTTCGGGCGCACCGTAGCCACCATGGGCCTGTCGATGAAACGCAACGTGCGCGTGGCGCGGGAGATGGGTCTGCTCGACATACCCGAGAACAAGATCGTCGACATCGCCGAAGCTCGCGGCATGGATCCGGCCAAGTTGTGCGTGATCTCCACGGGTTCACAGGGCGAGCCCATGTCGGCCCTGGCGTTGCTGGCCGCTCGCAACAACAAATTCATCGAGCTGGGCGCCGGCGACGTTGTGATCTTGTCGAGCCACCCCATCCCGGGCAACGAAGCCAACGTGAGCAAGGTGATCGATGGTTTGGTGCGCCTCGGTGTGGAGGTCGTGCACAGCGGAATCTCCGAGGTGCACGCCACGGGGCATGCCAAAGCCGAGGAGCTCAAGACCTTCCTCTCGATCGCCCAGCCGGAATGGTTCGTGCCGGTGCACGGCGAGTACCGCCATCTCGTGGCCCACACCAAACTCGGTCGGCAGATGGGCATCCCCGACGAGAACATGTTCGTGTGCGAAGACGGCGACCGCGTCACCCTCGACGACGACGGCGCCACCGTCGAACGAGACGTCGTGCCGTCCGGCTACCTCTACGTGGATGGGATTGTGGGCGACGTCGGCTCAGGGGTGCTCCGGGATCGGCGGGTGCTGGCCGAAGAAGGTGTCGTCGTGGTGATCGTGGCCGTCGACCGCAAGAGTGGCGCCATCATCACCGGCCCGGAGATCATCACGAGAGGCTGGGTGTATGCGCCCGAAGCGGAAGACCTCCTCGACGGGTGCGCCGAGCGGGTGCGTGAAGTGGTCAAGCAGGCGTTCGCCGGCGAAGGCACAGACGTGGAGACCCTCCAGCGGGTCGTACGCAAGGCCGCGGGCAAGTATGTCGCCGACCAGACGCGCCGGCGGCCGATGATCGTGCCGGTGGTGCTGGAGGTCTGAGCGCCGGAACGGCCGTGGCCCGAGGCGGCGGGGGTTGGTGGGCAGGGGTTGAGTGGGTGGTCCCGAGGGCGCGCCGCTACCCTCGACCGATATGTCTGCTGTCGACACCTCGCCCCGAACCCTGCTCGCCGACGCCGCGGCCGCCCTCCTCGACCGCAAAGAGCAGCTCACCCTCCCGCAGCTCACCGCGCTCGCGGCGTTGCCCCACGAGTCGATCCCCTCGTTGGCGGCGTTGGCCCACGAGGTGCGCTTGGCGTGGTGTGGGCCCGAGGTGGAGGTCGAGGGCATCCTGTCGGCCAAGACGGGCGGGTGCCCGGAGGACTGCCATTTCTGTAGCCAGTCGTCGAAGTTCGAGACCCCCGTTCTGGCCACGCCGTTCCTTGATGAAGCCGAGGTGTTGCGCGCCGCCGAGGAGACCGCACGCCTCGGTGCCTCGGAGTTCTGCATCGTGTTGGCGGTGCGGGGGCCCGACGAGCGCACCATGGGCAAGCTGCTCGACCTCGTCCCCAAGATCCGCGACCGCGTGGGCATCAACGTGGCCATCAGCGCCGGCATTCTCACCGACGATCAGGCTCGGCGGCTTGCCGACGGTGGCGTGCACCGCTACAACCACAACCTCGAGACGGCCCGGTCGTTCTTCCCGGAGATCGTCACCACGCATCAGTGGGAGGAGCGCCACGACACGTGCCTCTTGGTTCACAAGTACGGCATGGAACTCTGCTGCGGGGTGCTGCTGGGGATGGGAGAGACCGATGCGCAGCGGATTGAGCTCATCGGGCAGCTTCGAGAGGTCGAGCCGGCCGAGGTGCCCCTCAACTTCCTCAACCCCCGTCCGGGCACCCCGCTGGCCGATCAGCAGTTGGTCGAACCACTCGATGCCATCCGTTGGATCGCCCTGTTCCGATTGGCGCTGCCGGCCGTGATCCTCCGATTTGCGGGGGGCCGTGAGGTCACGTTGCGTGAACTGCAATCGATGGGGATGACGGCCGGGATCAATGCGCTGATCGTGGGCAACTACCTCACCACCTTGGGCCGCACACCGGGTGAGGACCTGCAAATGCTCGAGGATCTCAAGATGCCGATCGGCATTTTGTCGAAGGTCCTTTGACGATCGAGCGCTCGGTGAGCGGGGAGCCCCTCGCCGATCCGTTCTGCCGTTGGTGCGGGTCGCCGGCCGGTGGCTGCGATCAACGATCCTGTAAACGGCCGCTCGATCCGCCCCGGTGCTGCCCCACCTGTGGTCGTCGTCTCCGTGTCCTCGTGATTCCCACCGGGTGGGATGCCAACTGCCGCGACCACGGCCCCGTCACTGCCTGATTCCTGGCGGAATTTCGTCGGCCGGCGGGGATCCCCCGCACGGGAGCTAGCATCGTGTGAACTACCTCGGAGTCGTCTCCTCGGCGCGGGCTTTGGGCCGCTGGCGGAATCGACCGTTCGTCTTACGCGTCACCACGGATGGTTGCAGTGGCCACAGCCCAAAAGCCCAGCTCACCCGCCTCAAAGAGGCGTGCCACGCCCGCGAAGGCGGCGGGAAAACCCGCGGCGAACGCGGCCACAAAACCCCCGGTGCGGGGGCGAGCGAAGACCGCCGGCACGAAGGCCCCAGCGAAGGCCCCAGCGAAGGCCACGTCGAAATCGGCCCCAAAGGGTGGACGTTGGGCGGAGCCGTCCCCAACCGAGATTGTCCCGGCGCGGTCGGCAAAGGCCCCGCGTGAACCGAGGCCACCCCGCGAGGCACGAGATTCGCTGGTTGGGAAGGCCGTGCGCGTGGCATTCGATGGGCACGGACACGACGTCTGGGGGATCGTCTTCCTGCTGGTCGGCGCCGTCGCTGCGCTCGGGATCTACCTCGATGCCGCGGGCATGATCGGGCATGGGATCGCCGTGGGAAGTGGCGCAATCATCGGCCGAGCCTCGTACCTCGTGCCCCTCGCCCTCGTCGGCACCGGGATCATGCTCATGCGTGGCCCACGGGTCGACGACGCCGGCTTCGTGGTGGAAGACGAGACGGTCGGTTCGATTCGGATCGGCATCGGTTCGCTCCTCTTGCTGGTGGCGGTCACCGGTATGTTCCATCTGTGGGGAGGCCAACCCACGTTCGATCTCGGCGCGGAAATGCTCGGCCGGTCCGGTGGGGCTGTTGGTGTGGTGGTGGGCGGCGGGCTCATCGGACTCGTGGGACCGTGGGGGGCTGGTTTGGTGCTGATCGCACTCACCGTTCTCGCCGTCATCGTGGCGACGGGGACCACCGTTCGCCACGCCGCCGGTGGAACCGCTGAGCGCATCCGCCCGATCCACGAACGTGTTGGCCACGTTTGGGGTCGTCTTTTCGAGCTTCGTGCCGACCGTGCCGACCGCTATGGCGATCATCACGAGGGGTATGACGACGGGTACGGCGCGGTGGTTGATGCCGACGACGACTGGGACGCCGGCGGCGATGACGGACGTCGTCGCGGTCGTGGCGGCCCCGAACTCTTCGACGGCGAAGCGCCAACGGACCACGAGGATACCGGCGCGTTCGCCGACGACGTCACCCGCCTGATGCCTCCGAGTGGGCCGGCCGATCCCGACGCCACCACGATCGGCGATCCCGATACCGGCGTTGACGACGCCGACGTGGGGCCGAAGCCGAAACGTTCGCGCAAGAAGCCAGACGCCGATTCGCTCCATGTTCCCGACGAGCCCGAGTCGGTGGAGCAGCTCAGCATCGAACTTCCGCCCGGAACGATGCCGTCCCCGTGGAAGTTGCCGGCACTGAACCTGCTCGAGACGGTCGAGGCGGCCGAAGTCGACAAGGCCGCGGTGGAAGCGCGTGGACGAGAGCTGGAGCGAGCATTGGCCGCTCATGGAGTCGACACGAAGCTGGTCGGGATGGTGGTCGGGCCCACGGTCACCCGCTACGAGCTCGAGCTCGGCGCCGGGGTGAAGGTGGCCCGCGTGACTTCGCTCAACCGCGACATCGCCTATGCCATGGCGTCCGCCGACGTGCGCATCCTGGCGCCGATTCCGGGACGGCAGGCCATCGGGGTGGAAGTTCCCAACGAGAAGCGTGAGGTGGTCGCCCTCGGCGATCTGCTGGCCAGCAACGAAGCCAAGAAAGCCACCCATCCGATGGAGGCCGCAATCGGGCGAGACATCAACGGCAAGAGCGTGCTCATCAACCTTGCCAAGATGCCCCACATCCTCATTGCCGGCGCCACCGGTGCGGGCAAGTCGAGCTGTATCAACTCGCTGATCACCTCGATTCTCGTTCGGGCCACCCCCGATCAGGTTCGTCTCATCCTGATCGATCCGAAGCGGGTAGAGCTCGGTCAGTACAACAAACTCCCGCACTTGCTCACCCAGGTCGTCACCAATCCGAAGAAGGCGGCCAACGCGTTGAGCTGGGCGGTGAAGGAGATGGAGCGGCGGTACGACCTCCTCTCCGAAGTGGGCGTCCGCGACATCGACGGCTACAACGACGGCTTCGATCGTGGTGATTTCGCGGCCGCCCCCGACGAAGATCCAGAATTCGCGACGACCTACGAGCGGCTGCCCTACATCCTGCTCGTGGTCGACGAGCTCAACGACCTGATGATGGTGGCCGCCCGAGACGTGGAGGAGAGCATCTGTCGGATCGCACAGATGGCACGCGCCGTGGGGATCCATCTGGTGATCGCCACGCAGCGCCCGTCGGTCAATGTGATCACCGGCGTGATCAAGGCCAACATCCCGGCCCGGCTGGCGTTCTCCGTGAGTTCCATCGCCGACTCCCGCGTGATCCTCGACCAGGCCGGTGCCGAACGACTGGTAGGCAAGGGCGACATGCTCCTGCTCGACCAGACATCGTCGATCGCCCAGCGGCTGCAGGGCGCGTGGGTGAGCGAGAAGGAGGTTCGCCTCATTGCTGCGCACTGGCGCCGACAGGCTCCCGCGTTGGCCTTCGACGATGACGGTGTTCAGGGTTCGGGCGACGAGGGCGAGCCAGGCACCGGCATGTCCTCCGGTGGCGGCGGTGGTGGGGATGACGATGACGACCTCCTCGTGCAAGCGATGGAGCTCATCGTCCGGAGCCAGCTCGGCTCCACGTCGATGTTGCAGCGCAAGCTGCGCGTAGGTTTCGCCCGGGCCGGTCGCATCATGGACCTCCTCGAACAGCGCGGTGTGGTCGGCCCGGGCGAGGGATCGAAAGCACGGTCGGTGTTGATGACCGTGGAGGAGTTCGAGGCGGCGCACCCCGGTTCGGCCGGGGGCGCCGGCCTCAACGACGCCGTCGCGTGAGCGCCACCGTGCCCGTCACGCTGGTGGGTGACGCGGAGTTGGTGCCGTGCATCGACGGTGTCGACCGGCCCTACCTCGGCCTTGATACGGCCGCGTCCACTCCGGCCCATCCCGATGTGGCGGCGCGGGTGCAGGCGTTCCTGCCGTGGTATTCGAGCGTGCACCGCGGGGCGGGTTACAAGAGTCAGCGGGCCACCGCGGCCTATGAAGAAGCGCGGGTCAGCGCCATGCGGTTCGCCGGGCGCGCCGACACCAGTGGCCACGACGACGTCGCCATCATCGTGCGAAACACCACCGAGGCCATCAACCACCTCGCCTACCGGTTGCGACTGGAGCCGGGCGACACGGTGGTGACCACGGTTGCAGAACATCATGCGAACCTCTTGCCGTGGGCTCGGCTCGGCGCCGATCGGGAATGGGTGGAGTGCGGGCGCGACGGCACATTCACCACCGCGGCGGTGATCGAAGCCCTGGACCGTGTTGCCAGGCATGGACGGCCTGCCCGACTGCTGGCGATCACCGGGGCGACCAACGTCACCGGATGGCAGCCACCGCTCGACCTGATCATCGAGGCCGCGCACGAACGTGAGGTTCCCGTGTTGATCGACGCCGCCCAGGTGGCCGCGCACGCGCCGATGCCTGCGGCAGCCGACTACCTCGCCTGGAGCGGACACAAGATGTACGCACCATTTGGTGCGGGGGTGCTGCTCGGCCCTCGTTCCACGTTCGCCACGGGCGATCCGTTTCTCGCCGGCGGAGGAGCGGTAGACCTCGTCGACCTCGACGAAGTGGTATGGACTGATCCGCCCGAACGGGAAGAGGCTGGTTCGCCGAACGTCATCGGTGCGGTGGCACTCGGAGCAGCGATCGAAATGCTCGAAGGCATCGGGTGGCCCGCGATCGCGGAACACGAACAGGAGGTCTCCCGTCGTTTGCGAGAGGGCCTCGCGGGGGTCGACGGCGTCACGTTGCTCGGGCCTGGGCTCGACGTGCCGACCTTGGCTGTGGCCAGCTTCATCGTCGCCGACGTACCCCATGCGTTGGTGGCGGCCAGGTTGTCGGCGGAGTTCGGGATCGGCGTTCGGCATGGGTGCTTCTGTGCCCACCCGTATCTGATCCGGTTGCTGGGGTTGCCCGCTGAGGAAATCGAGCGATACCGGGCGGACGTGCTCGCCGGCGATCGCCGTTCGATACCGGGCGCCGTTCGGGCGAGTGCGGGGCTCTCCGGCACCGTCGCCGACGTCGACCGACTCGTCGCTGCCGTCGGCGTGATTGCGAGCGGTGCGGCCCCGCCCGTGCCGTACACCCAGGACGCATCAACAGGCGACTTCTGGCCCGACGGTAAGGCCGCACCATGGGCCGATGCGTTCCGGCACGTCGGCGCAAGCTGTTCGCGCGGGTAACGATGGGGTCGTTGGCACTCATGGGCTTGGTGGTGCGGTAGAAACTGCGCATGACGACGTCACCTGTTCCCGTCCCCGTGGCCTTGGATCTTCGCGAAGTCGCGACCGGGCTGTTGTTCCCGGAGGGCCCGATCGCCATGGCCGACGGCTCGGTGGTGCTGGTGGAGATCGCCAGGGGGACGCTGAGCCGGGTTGATGTGTCGAGTGGAGCAGTCGACATGGTCGCCGATTGTGGGGGCGGCCCGAACGGCGCCGCCCTTGGCCCTGACGGCAAGATCTATGTCACCAACAACGGGGGGTACTTCTCCTGGCTGACCTCCGACGGTGTCACGATCCCCGGTCCCTCGCCCGATTCCTACGACCACGGCTGCATCCAACGCATCGACCCCGTGTCCGGTGAGGTCGACACCCTTTACGAGGCGTGTGACGGCCGCCCTCTCGTGGCGCCGAACGATCTCGTGTTCGACGCCCAGGGAGGGTTCTGGTTCACCGACCATGGCGTGCAACACGGTGAACACTCCGATCGGCCGGGCCTGCTCTATGCCAAGTCCGACGGATCGCAGATTCGGGCGATGGCCTTCGGTACCAACAGCACGAACGGTGTGGGCCTTTCGCCCGACGGCACCCGGGTGTACGCCGCCGAGACCCACAGCGGCGCCGTGTGGGAGTGGGCCGTCGGTGCCGAACCGGGAACGTTCGGCGAACCTCTCGATGTCGAGTCGTCGAGGTCGGGTGGACGGTTGCTGTTCACCGCACCCGAAGGCTGGCTGTTTGATTCTCTCGCCGTCGATGGCGAGGGGTGGGTGTGTGTGGCCACGATCGGCGTGGGGGGTGGGATCACGGCGATCTCTCCCGACGGATCGGCGGCCGAGAACATCGCCAGCGGCGACTTCCTCACCACCAACATCTGCTTTGGAGGATCGTCCCACGGGAGCGGCGATTCCCGCACTGCGTATCTCACCTGCTCGTCGAGTGGCCGACTGGTCGCCGTCGAATGGCCCCGCATCGGTCTGGAGCTCGCATGACGACCACTCACCCCACACCGCAGCCGGGCATCTTCGTTGCGCCCGGTCGGCACCACCACCACCTCGAGATCGACGTGCATCCCAGCGCCGATGCGGCTGCGGTGGTCAAAGCAGTCGGTGATTCACGATCGGCGGTGGCGTTGCTGCCCGACATCTTCTTCGTGGTGGGTTTCAGCGCGCCACTGTGGGAACACCTCGCCGGCGAAGATCGCCCGATTCCCGGACTCGCCCCCTTCGAGCCGGTGGGTGAAGCCCCGGCCACGCAGCACGACCTCTGGCTCTGGATGCACGGCGACGATCCCGACGACGTGTTCGACGCCGCCAGAGCGGCACTTCTGGCGCTCCTTCCCATCGGACGCGCCGCGGTCGATCAGCCCTGTCTGGTATACCGCGGCAGCCGCGACATCACCGGCTTCGAAGACGGCACCGCCAACCCTCCGCTCGATGAAGCGGTCGACGTGGCGGTCGTCCCGGCAGGGGCGGGCAACGCCGCTGAGGGCGGCAGCTTCGTGATGGCCCAGCGGTGGGTGCACGATCTCGGCGCGTTCGAGCTCTTGTCGTTGGCGGATCAGGAAGGGGTGATCGGTCGCACGAAAGACGGATCGGTGCAGCTGGAGGGCGACGCCATGCACACCGACTCACACGTATCGAGAGTTGAGATTCGCGACCAATCGGGGGAGGAGTTCCCGGTGCTGCGTCGTTCCACTGCCTATGGCACGGCGTCGGAGTACGGCCTGTACTTCCTGGCCTTCTCCGCCGACCTCCAACGGCTCCACACCATGCTGGCCCGAATGTTCGGTACCTCCGGAGATGGCATCCACGACCGGTTGGTCCGGTACACCACTCCGGTGACGGGCTCGTACTACTTCGCCCCGGCGTTGCCGGTGCTCGATGGAATCGTACCGCCGCGGGCGTAGGACCGATCTTCTGGCGCACCCTCTGGTGAGCCAATGGCGTGTCACGTGGCCCCGCTGCGATAGAACCGGGGCATGCGATGGACCGTGCACGGCGAGCGCCCGATCTACACCAGTGCGTGGGTGAGCCTGTCGTTGGTCGACGTCGAGATCCCGGGGGAGCGTCGTTTCGACCACCACGTGGTGCGCGTGCCGGCTCCTGCGGCGGGGGTGGCAGTGGTGGATCCCCAGAAGGGCGTGCTGCTGTTGTGGCGTCACCGTTTCATCACCGATACCTGGGGCTGGGAGGTGCCTGCAGGCCGGGTGGATCGGGGCGAGTCCCTCGAGGAAGCGGCGGCGCGTGAGGTGCTCGAGGAGACGGGCTGGACGTGCGGACCGCTCACGTTGCTGACCACCTTTCACCCCACCACGGGGATGAGCGATACCACGTTCACGGCGTTTCGGGCCGACGGTGCCACGTTCGTGGGAGCTCCGTCCGATCCGAGCGAATCGGAGCGGATCGAATGGGTGCCGATGGCGGTGATAGCCGATGCGCTGCGTGATGGGCGGATCCTCGACGGCCTCTCGGTGGTGGCGCTGCTTCACCTGCTGGCGTTCCCCTGAACGGCTCCGCCCTGGATCGCGCGAGAGTGAACCGTTGCTGCCGTCCGCTCCGACAGAGGGGGCATGTCGACCGCAACTCTCGAACCCCCGGCAGTGGTGTGGTATCGCCACCCAGCCCCCCCGAAACGACGGGTACCCAATTGGCTCATCACCGCCGCCCTGGTGGTACTCGCCGTGGCGCTGTTCTTCGCCGGGGTGGGCGCCGCCGGCGGACTGGTGTTGGGGTTTGCCGTGCTCACGCCGATCGAGCGGCTGTTTCGACGGCACGAACAGCGGGTGCGCCGCCCCGGACTCCGAACCGATCTCTTTCACCTCCTGTTGTCGGGGTTCGCAGCGACGGCGTGCCTCATTGTGCCGGTGGTGATCTGGACGGTGCTGTTGATCCCCGTGATGCCCTTCGCACCCGCCACCTGGTTCGCTTCGTTGTCGTTGTGGGTGCAGGCGCCGATTGCCCTTCTCGTCCAGGAGTTCCTCGGCTACTGGGTGCACCGACTCCAACACGGTGTGCCATTCCTCTGGCGATTCCATGCCGTCCACCACTCGTCGCAGCAACTCGATTGGCTGTCGGGAGCGAGGCTGCATCCGATGGAAGGGGCGGTGATCGGTGCGGTGGCGGGTCCTGCCCTCCTTCTCCTGGGCGTGGGGCCGGCCACGCTCGGTGTGCTCGGGGCGGTCACTTCGGCATGGGGGGTGCTGCTCCATATGAACGTGCGGTGGCGAATGCGGTGGCTTGACGGCATCTGGTCGTCGCCCGACTTCCATCACTGGCACCACAGCAACCACGACGGCGCTCGCAACAGGAACTTCGCCGGATTCCTCCCGATCCTTGATCGCCTGTTCGGTACCTACCACCTGCCGTGGGACGAACGGCCCACGGTGTACGGGATCAACGAACCCATGCCCGACGGCTGGTGGTGGCAAGTGGCCCACCCGTTCCGCCGCCCGGCACTCGCCGTGCCTGCTGTTGCCGAGCCGACTTCCTTTTCCGTCGACCGTGGAACGGGCTCGGCCGCCGCATCAGACGTATCGCCATGCTCGTCTGCTTGACTGACCGTACGAACGTCCGGCCGAGCAAGGCGATGGCGTGCCCGGAGCCCATGGACGCTGCCCCTTTGCCGACGCCCGGTTGGCCGCCCACCAGCAACCCTGATCCCGAGGCGGAGGACCGTGCCCTGCTGGCCGGCGTCGCGGCCGGAGACCGACGCGCGTTCGAGGCGTTGTACCGTCGCCACGCAGGATGGCTGGTCGTTCGACTCAGTCGCCGCTGTGGCGAGCCCGAGTTGGTGGACTCCGCACTCCAAGACACCTTCGTGGCGGTGTGGAGGTCGGCGCACACGTTTCAGGGGACGGGTGACGTCGGCGGGTGGTTGTGGGGAATCGCCGTGCGCCGGCTCGTCGACCAACAACGCCGCCGGAAACCGGTGCCGGTGGATCTCACGGAGGTGCCGCGGGGGCCGGAGGTATCGAGCGGGTCGGGATCATCGGGCGGGTTGGGGTCGACGGGCGTCGACTCGGCGCCGTCGGCGGAGATGGCGGCGTTGTCGGCCACCGTGGCCGGTGGCGATCTTGCCGATGCGCTCGCCGCCTTGCCGGCAGACCTTCGGGGCGTGATGCTGGCGACGGCTATCGATGGTCTCACAACGGCCGAGGCGGCGGCGCAGTTGGGTATCCCGCAAGGCACCGTGAAGACCCGGCTCATGCGGGCTCGGCACCTGCTGCAGGGGTACCTTCGATGAGCGGCCCTATCCCCGGCCCGATCAACCCGGATCCCACTTCCCCGGGTCCGATTCCCGCCGATGTGTTGGCCCGGTACGTCTCCGGCGACGCTCCCGAAGGCGAAGCCATCCGCGTGGAACAGACGTTGTCGCGTGATCCCTGGGCTCGTCGGCAACTCCACGACGCGGCCCTGCCCGTGCTCGAAAGCGATCGGATCGACCTGGCCTGGTTCGGGGTACAGGCCGAGATCGATCTTCCCCGTCGAGGCTGGTTCGAACGGCTTGTAGTCCGCCTCGGTTTGCCCGCCGACGTGGCGAGGCTGATGGCCGCCACTCCCACGCTACGGCGCGCCTGGTATTTGTCGATTCTGGGGGCACTGGTCATCGGTGTGGCGGCGGCCAGCCCGGACCGTACCGACGGAGGATCGGAAGTGTTGTTCCTTACCCTCGTGGCGTTGATCCCGATCGTCGGGGTGGCGTTGGCCTATGGCCCAGGAGTCGATCCATCGCATGAGGTGACGGTGGCGAGTGCCATGAGCGGGCTGCGTTTGGTGCTGGTCCGAGCAGCGGCGGTGCTGGGGGTGAGCATCGGGTTCGGCCTGCTGGGCGCACTGTTGATCCAACGACGGGAAGGATGGATGGCAGTGGCATGGGTTTTGCCCTCGTTCGGGTTGTCGATGGTGTGCCTCGCCCTCACCACCTTCGTGCGTCCGAAGGTGGCGGCGTGGATCGTGGGCCTCACGTGGTTCGTGGCGGCCACCACGATCGGCAATCGCGCCGTCGACCCACTCGTGCTGTTCCGACCGTGGGGGCAGGCGGCGCTGTTCGTGGTTGGCATGGGTGCCCTCGCCCTGGTGGTGGCCCGCCGCCGCACGTTCGATGAAGCCGGCACCGCATGATCGGCTCGGCATGATCGGATGGGCATGATCGGGGTGGGACGCCCGAAACCGGCGAGGGGAGCGGACGGTCCCGCATCCGTCCGCGTGCAGGGGCTCGGAAAACGATTCGGGACCCAGCCGGCCCTGACCGACGTGAGTTTCGGCGCGCACGGTGGGGTGGTGGCGTTGCTCGGTCCGAACGGCGCCGGCAAGACCACCTTGCTGCGATGCCTGGCCACGGTGCTCCGACCCGACAACGGGGAGATCTACGTCGACGGCCTCGACCAGCGCCGAGACGACGACCGGGTGGCGATCCGGTACCGGCTGGGCTACCTCCCGCAACGTTTCGACGCTGCCGGCAACGCCACGTTGTTCGATGTGGTCGACTACCTCGCCATCGTGAAAGGTCATGGTGTTGCACCACGTCGTCACGCGGAGGTGCAAAAGGCCCTCCACCTCGTGGGGTTGGCGGATCGGGCACATACCAAAGTGCGGGAACTTTCCGGTGGGATGAAACAGCGACTCGGTATCGCCCAAGCGTTGCTCGGTGACCCCGGCCTGGTGATCCTCGACGAACCAGCCACCGGCCTCGACCCGGAACAACGCCTCTTGCTGCGCGACCGGCTTTCGCGCCTCGGCGAACGCAGCACCGTGATCGTGTCCACGCACCTCACCGAAGAGGCCGCGGCGTTCAGTCAAACCCTGCATGTGCTCGATGCCGGCCGCATTGTGTACTCGGGAACGGCGGGGGGGCTCGCCGCTTGCGCCGCCGGCCGGGTGTGGCTCACGTCGACCCCCGTTGCGGCGTCGCCCCTGATCCGGGCGTCATGGCGAACGCCGGATGGTCGTTACCGCGCCGTTGCCGACCACGCGCCCCCAGGTGGGGTGGCCGCTACGCCCACCCTCGAGGACGGCTACTTGTTGTTGGTGGGCGGACGCGGTGGTGTCGGTGCGAACCCCTGGGAGCGCTCCGCGTAACCTTGTGGAATGGCGCCGAAGCAGTTTTGGATCGAGACGCTCGGCTGCCCCAAGAACCAGGTGGACTCCGACAAGCTGGTGGGAACGCTGCTGGCCGACGGCTACGTGGGGGCGGCGGGGCCCGACGTCGCCGACCTGGTGGTGGTGAACACCTGTGCCTTCGTGGAGGAGGCCCGCCAAGAGTCCATCGATACGATTTTGGCGCTCACCGACGGCAAAGCGCCAGGTGCTGAGGTGGTGGTCACGGGCTGTCTGGCCGAGCGTTACGGCGACGAGTTGGCTGACGCCTTGCCGGAGGTGTCGGCGGTGGCCGGATTCGGCGTGCCCGTCACGCTCGGTCGCAAGGGTGGGGGACCGGCGCCCAGCCTCGACCTACTGAACCTGCCGAGGCCCCGGTCGAGCCGGCCGTGGGCCTACGTGAAGGTGGCCGAAGGGTGCGACCGAGCCTGTGGTTTCTGCGCCATTCCGTCGTTTCGGGGGAAACAACGCAGCCGGTCGATCACCGACATCCTGGCTGAGGTCGACGCCCTGGAAGCTCAGGAGATCGTATTGGTGGCCCAGGACCTCGCCGCCTTCGGCCGTGATCAGGGCCAAGGGGAGCGGGCCATTGTCCCGCTGGTGGAAGCGGTCGCCGCACGGGTGGCCTGGGTGCGCTTGCTGTACCTGTATCCGTCCGACCTCACCGACCGACTGATCGATGCCGTGCTCGCCACCGGCGTGCCGTACTTCGATCTATCGCTGCAGCATGTGTCGGCACCACTGCTCCGCAAGATGCGGCGCTGGGGCGACGGCGAGCGGTTCACCGAACGCCTGCGGGTGATCCGTCAGCGTGAGCCTGCCGCAGCATTCCGTTCCAACTTCATCGTGGGCTACCCGGGCGAGACCGAAACCGACCACGACCAACTTCTGGCCTTCGTGGAGGAGGCACAGCTCGACTGGTGTGGCTTCTTTGCCTACTCGCCCGAGGAAGGCACCTACGCCACCACGCTTGAAGGGGTGGTGCCGGCCGGGCTGATGCATGACCGTCTCGCCGAGTTACGAGAGCTGCAGGATCACATCACCGAGGCAAAACGTGACGAACTGCTCGGCACCACAGTCAGAGTGCTCGTGGATACCCCAGGCGACGCGCGCAGCCATCGAGAAGCACCGGAGATCGATGGGTTGATCCACGTGCCGGAGTCGTTGGCACCAGGTACCTTTGTGGACGTGGTGATCACCGAGGCGTTTGGGCCCGACCTCCATGCGGTACCGGTGCGGTGACCGACACCGCGCCGATCGCGTCGCCGACTGATGACAACGGGCTCACCTATGGCCCGTCGGCGATCGCCACCCCGGCCAACTTCGTCACCGTCATTCGGGTGTTGGCGGCGCCGTTCCTCTTCTCGCTGATCATCAATGAAGGGGCCACCTGGAAGGTGTTTGGGGCATGGATGTTGTTGGCCTCCACCGACGGCATCGACGGCTGGATCGCCCGACGTATGGGCACCACCCGCAGCGGTGCCTTCCTCGATCCGCTGGCCGACAAGGTGCTGGTGCTGGGCGGACTGTGCTCGTTGGCGCTGGTGGGAACGTTCTCGTGGGTGCCGGTTCTGGTGATCGGCGCACGAGAGCTTGGGATCAGCCTGTACCGGGTGTACTGGGGGCGATTTGGTCTGGCCATTCCCGCTCGGACGTCGGCCAAAGTGAAGACCGTCGTGCAGGTCGTGGCGGTGGCTTCTGCAGTGTTTCCCCTCTTGCAGGACACGCCGTTCGTGGCCGTCGCGCTGTTGTGGGTATCGGTGGGACTGGCTCTCTGGAGCGGGGCTCTCTACCTCGTGGACGGCCAACGGGCCCTCACCCGAATGGACCACCCCGCTGGCAACCCGTAGGAGCCTGGGTCTGCTGGGGTGGTGAGAACGGACGCCTCCCCACCGCAGATCGGGCGGGGTCTGCTCCGATTCGCGTGGCAACTCAAATGTCGAAAGGACCGGTGGGTGTGGTGGCCCGAAGGATGGGCAACCCGCCGGGAAACGGCGGTGGGACCGTGGTGAAGCGGACCGGCACGAATCGAAGGGCGATGCCGTCGTCGTGTGGGTCTGGTTCCGCGGGCCGATAGGTGGCGTCGGGTTGGAGCAGGAACAGTTCGACCGTGCGTGTGCGGGGGTGGACGATCAGGACTTCGGGGATGCCACGAGCGGCGAAGAACGGGAGCTTCTCGTACGACGCGTCGTGGGGTGATCGCACCTCGACGGCGAGGGCGATGCCACGGGTCGGCCATTGCAGGTCGAGCTGGGTGGGGGCGGTCATCGCAACCGGGGGGTGGTGGACTGGGGCACGGGCAAGCAGGGAACCGGACGCGCGGAATTCGGCGGTTCCATGGCGAGCAAGCGGGGGGGCCCAAAGCTGAGCCACACGGGGACGAGAAGGAAGGCCGCTACCCGGTAGGCAACTTGGCGCCACGTCGGCAACTCACGTCGCCGTTGTGCTTTGGCCGCAACGGCAAAGGTGGATTCGGTGAGACGTCGTCGGACGTGGGGATCGATGCGTGTTTCGAGATCCGTTTCAAAGAGCATGAAAGGATCCTAAACAACGTCACCTAAGGATCTGAAAATATCTGAAAATATCTGAAAGATCCTCAACGCCTCACTCGAGGCCCATCGTGCCTCAGGCGACGCCGGCCTCGACGAGACCCCGTCCCACCAACACCCGCGCGAGGTGTTCGCGGTACTCCACCGAGGCGTGGATGTCGGCCGAGGGTTCGGTGCCATCAGCCGCCACGCTGGCGGCGTCGGCCGCGGACGAGCCACCAGCCAGTGCGGCTTCCACCGCCGTGGCGCGGATCGGGGTGGACCCCATGTTCACGAGCGCCACGCCGGTGCTGCCGTTGCACTGCACGGCCACACCCACGATGGCCCAGTCTTGCGCTCGACGGTTGAACTTCTGGTAGCTCCAACCGGCCGAGCCGAACTTCGGGATGCGGATCTCGGTGAGCAGTTCATCCTCGGCCAATGCCGTCTCGAGGAACCCTTCGAAGAAATCGGTGGCGGCGATCTCGCGGGTGCCGGTCGGGCCGGCGACCACCAACGTGGCCCCCATGGCGAGGATCACGGCCGGGAGGTCCGACGCCGGGTCGCCGTGGGCGAGTGAGCCACCGATGGTGCCGCGGTTGCGAACCTGCGGATCGCCGACGAGGTGCGAAGTGTGGGCGAGGAGAGGCGCCTCGGCCTTGAGTAGTTCCGAGGTTTCGAGGTCGTGGTGGCGGGTGAGGGCTCCGATGGCGATGAGATCGCCGTCCTCACGGACGTAGGAGAGGTCGCGCACCTCGCCGATGTCCACCAGCACGGTAGGGGTGGCGAGGCGGAGCTTCATGAGGGGCAGAAGGGAGTGGCCACCAGCGAGGAGCTTGGCTTCGTCGCCGTATTCGCCGAGGACGGCGATGGCTTCCTCGGAGGAGTGGACGCGGGCGTAGTCGAACTTGGCGGGAATCATCTCAAGCTTCCGATCCAATGGTGGCGGGCACCTTGCCGTCGGGGTGTTCCGCGGCCCAGCGGACCGAGCTCACGATCATCTGATACCCGGTGCATCGGCACAGGTTGCCTTCGAGTGCCTCGCGGATCTCGTGGTCGTTGGGGTCGGCGTTGTCGGCGAGCAGGGCAGTGCACGCCATCAACATGCCGGGGGTGCAGTATCCGCACTGCAGTCCGTGCTCTTGGCGGAATCCTTCCTGTATGGCGCTGAAGGAACCGTCGGGGTTGGCCAACGACTCGACCGTGCGGATCTCGTGCCCGTCGGCCTGCACGGCGAGCACGGTGCAGCTCTTGACGGCCTCATCATCGAGGAGCACGGTGCAGGCACCGCAGTTCGATGTATCGCAGCCGATGTGGGTGCCGGTGAGGCGCCGCAGCTCGCGGAGATAGTGGACGAGCAGGAGTCGGGGCTCGACGTCATCGTTGGTGGATTCACCATTGACGGTGATCGACACCGACACGGTGGATGTTGCGGTCGTGGTCATCTCGGGAATCCCTTCTCAGGTGGCGGCCGCGTCGGCGGCGCCGTTGGCAGCGGACAGGAGGCGCCACACCTTTTCGGGTGTGACCGGCATGTCGACGTGGCGCACGCCAAAGCCCGACAGAGCGTCGACCACTGCGTTGACGACGGCGGGCGGAGCGCCCACGGCACCGGACTCGCCGATGCCCTTGGCGCCAAGGGTGTTGTTGGGGGTGACGGTGACGATCCGCCCGGCCTCGAAACCAGGGAGGTCGGCCGCCGATGGCACGAGGTAGTCGATCAGGGTGGAGGTCTGGGGTTGACCGGCCTCGTCGTAGCTCATGTGTTCGAAGAGTGCCTGGGCGATTCCTTGGGCCGCGCCACCGTGCACTTGGCCTTCGGCGAGCAGCGGGTTGATCACGGTGCCGCAGTCGTCGATGAGCACGTAGCGCTCGACGTTGACGGCACCGGTGTCGCGATCGATGCCCACGATGCAACCGTAGGCTCCTGATGGATAGGAGAAGTTCGGTGCCGTTTGGAACACCGTGGTGTTGAGGCCGCCGGGCTCGGTGCCTACCGGGAGCTGAAGGGGCTGGAAGCTGGCGGTGGCAACCTCTGCCCACGTGACCGACTTGTCGGGGGAGCCGGCCACGGTGAACGTGTCGGCTTCGACGAGCAGGTCGGCGGGGTTGGCTTCGAGGAGATGGGCGGCGATCTCCTTGGCCGTGTCGCGGATCTTGATCGAGGCGTTTTTCACACCTTCTCCCGCGAGTGGGATGGCCCGACTGCCCATGGTGCCGATGCCCTGTTGGATGGTCTCGGTGTCGCCGTGGATCACCGTGATCTTCTCGAAATCGATGCCGAGCTCATCGGCGGCGATCTGCGCGAAGGCCGTGTCGTTGCCTTGGCCGTGGGGGGCGAGGCCGGTGGCGATGATGGCGTTGCCATCGGGGGTGATGCGCACGCTGGCGCTCTCCCACGAACCGATGTGACCGAACCCTTCGAGGGATCCGTTCGGACCGAACCCGGCTATCTCGATCCATACGGAGAAGCCGATACCCATGAGGGGCTGGGAAAGATCGGCATTGCGTTCGGCCTGTGCAACCTTCAACGTTTCGTAGTCCATCAACCGGAGGAGCTCGTCCATGGCCGCAGGGAAGTTGCCGCTGTCGTAGCAGACCGCCTCGTTGGTGGCGCTCGGATACGGCATGTCTTCGAATTGGATGAAGTTGCGGTAGCGGACCTCGGCGGCATCGAGACCGAGCTCGTCGGCCACGAGGTCGATCACCCGCTCGACCATGTAGGCCGCCTCGGGGCGACCCGCCCCGCGATAGGCGGCCACCGGGGTCGTGTTGGTGAGGCAGTTGGAGAAGCTCGCAGCGATCTTCGGGATCTTGTAGACCCCACTCGTCATCCAGGTGGTGAGCACGCCGAGGCCCATGCCGGTGGGATCAGGCCAGGCCCCCACGTTCTGCACCACGTTCACGCGGAGACCGAGGATCTTGCCGTCGTCGTCGAACGCGACCTCGGCATCGTGTACCTGATCGCGGCCGTGGGTGGTGAGCACCATGGCTTCGCTGCGGGTCTGAACGAACTTCACGGGCCGCCCAAGCTTCTTCGACAACGCTGCAGTGAGGAAGTACTCGGGCGAGAACACGATCTTCGACCCGAAGGCGCCGCCGATGTCGGGGCTGATGATGCGGACGGTGTGCTGCGGCACGCCGAGCCATGCGCTCATGGCGTTGCGCATGTGGTGCGGAGCCTGGAACGTGATGTGCATGGTGAGGCCCTCGGGGCCGTAGTCGGCCACGCAGCCTTGGGTTTCGATCGGCGTGGGGGCACAGCGCTGGTTCACGAGGTGAATGCTCGCCGTGTGCGGCGCGTTGGCGAACACCTCGTCGTGCTGGTCCTCGGCCGGAATGCCGAAAGGCACGTTGGTCTGGATCTCGTCCAGCACGATCGCCGCGCCCTCCGCCATGGCCGCCTGCACGGAGACGACCACGGGCAGGGGGTCGTAGTTCACCACGACAGCTTCGGCGGCGTCGGCGGCCACATAGCGATCGTCGGCCACCAGTACTGCCACCGGCTCCCCTACGAATCGGGCTTTGGCCCGGGCGAGCACGTGGCGTTCCATGCCGGGCACCCCGGGCAGTGGAGGCAGATCGGCGAGGTCGTCGAGCGTCCACACGCCGTGTACTCCCCGCATGGCCTCGGCCGCCGACTTGTCGACCGAGGTGATGGTGGCGTGGGCCTCCGTCGACCGCACGAAGGCCATCCAAAGGCAGCCGGCGGGACGGATGTCGTCCACAAACGTGCCTCGACCGGTGATGAGGTTGGGATCTTCCTTGCGGATGACCCGAGCTCCGACCAGCGACATCGGTTTCCCCCTTCTGTGCCCCCCTGAGGAGCAGCGGCGGTACCCTACCACTTTGGTGAACGGTGTTCAGGGGGAGCCGTGCGATGGTTGAGGCGCTGCTACGGTGCCCGTCCATGGTCCGACACATCGCCATGTTCCGCTGGACGGACGACGCCACCGAAGAGCACAAGGCCGCCGTGGCGGAGGGTCTCGCCGCGCTCCCGTCAGCGATACCGTCGATCGTGCGGTACACGTTCGGGGGTGATCTCGGGGTCAACGATGGCAACTTCCACTACGTGGTCGTCGCCGACTTCGCCGACGTTGCCGGCTACGTCGCGTATCGGGATCATCCGGCGCACCAAGCCGTGATCGCCGAGCGCATCGCCCCGATCCGGGCCGAGCGGGCGTCGGCGCAGTTCGAGATCGACGGATGAATCGGTAGGGGTATGGCGCTCCGCATCGAGATCGACCAAGACGAGTGCATATCGGGCGGGAAGTGCGTGACTTCGGCCCCCGAGGGGTTCGGCTTCGACGACGACGAGTTGGCCGTGGTGCTTCCTGGCGCCAGCCAAATCGACGACGACCGACTCCGGCGCATCGCCGCCAACTGCCCGAGTCAAGCCATCACGTTGCACCCCGCCTGACACCCTCACGCAGGCTCCGGACTCCCCGATGCGAGGCTGCAGGCCGGTACGATCGTCGTCATGGAGGTTGTCGGCTTCGACCACGTGGTGCTGATCGTGGCCGATGTCGAGCGGGCTATTGCGTGGTACCGCGACGTGCTCGGGCTGACCACGGAACGGTGGGAGGAATGGCAACGAGATGAGGCACCGTTCGTGTCGGTTCGGATCGACGCAACCACCGTGATCGATCTGGTGGAGGGAGACGTCACCGGGCGGAACGTCGACCACTTTTGTCTGGTAGTGGCGCCGGAGACCGATCTCGCCGTCTGGGCCCGGGCCGCCAGCATCCCGATCATCGAGGGACCGGCCCGAAGGTGGGGTGCGCAGGGGTGGGCCGTCAGCATCTATGTGCACGATCCCGACGGGCACGTGGTGGAGCTGCGCACCTATCCCACCGGCGCGTGAAGCGTGGGAGTGGGTCTGTGGAGTTCGCCGACGAGCGGGATTCAGGGCTTCGACGAACGCACCGGCGGGCCAAATAGGGTGAGCTGATGGTCGCTTCGCACTACGAGAACATCAGCACCCCCGACGGCACATTCGAGGCGTATTGCGCTCTCCCCGACGGCGACGGACCCTGGCCAGGGGTTGTGCTTTTCCAAGAGATCTTCGGGATCAACGACAACATGCGGTGGCTCGCCGACCGCGCGGCTGGTGCGGGATTTCTGGCCCTCGTGCCCGACATGTTCTGGCGTCTCGAGCCTCGTTTCGAGCGCAAGGACGAGAGTGGGCTCGGCGACGCCATGAACATCGTCATGCAGTTCGATCAGGCCGCGGCCATGGTCGATATGCAGGCGACGTTCACCCACCTGATCGGCATGACGGCCTGCGACGGCAACGTGGGATCGGTGGGGTTCTGCCTCGGGGGAGCGCTGTCGTTCGGATTCGCCGCCACGGTGCGCGTCGACGGCCACGGACCCGACGCGATGGTCAGCTACTACGGATCGGCCGTCAACGACCTGCTCGGGATGGCCGACCAGATCCAATGCCCGATGCTTTTCCACTACGGCACCAACGATGCGTTCATCCCGACTGAGAACATCGACCAGGTGGAAGCCGTCGTGGCCGGCCGACCCGACGTCGGCTTCTACCGCTACGACGCCGGCCACGCCTTCAGCAACGCCGACGCGCCGTCGATGTACGTCGAAGCCGCGGCCACCCAAGCCTGGGCTCGAACGCTCGACTTTCTCGGTGCTCACCTTCGGTCCTGAGCCTTCGATTCGTTGGTCAGGTCGTGCTGGCGGCGGCGCGGCGGAGATGGTCGTGCACCGATCGCACCGCCGAAGATCCCTCGCCAACCGCGGCGGCCACCCGCTTCATCGAACCGTGACGGACGTCGCCGATGGCGAACACGCCGGGGAGCGAAGTCTCGAACGGAAGGCGTTCGATGGTGTCTTCGTCGGGTGAGTTCGAAACTTCCGGCACGTCGCGTCCGGTGAGGATGAAGCCGTTGTCGTCGAGCGCCACATGGGGGCTGAGCCAGTCGGTGAACGGCACGGCCCCGATGAACGAGAACAGGCCCGCGCACGGCTGCTCGGTCACCACGAACGAGCCGTCGTCGGCCATCGTCTGAAGGGAAACAGCCTCGAGGTGATCGTCGCCGTGCAGGTCGGTGACCTCGGTGCGCGCCCGCACCTCGATGAGGGGCGACGTGACGATCCGGTCGATCAGGTACTGCGACATCGACGCCGAGAGGTCGCGGCCGCGGATGGCGATCGTGACCGGTGAACCGCGACCCGCGAGGTGGATGGCGGCCTGACCGGCCGAGTTGCCGCCGCCGATCACCACCACCGGGTCGCCGGTGCACTGCCGAGCTTCGAGGTCGGTGGCGGCGTAGTAGACACCGGCGCCTTCGAGCGCTTCGAGTCGGGCCAGCGGAAGCTTCCGATATTGCACGCCGACGGCGATGATCACGGCGCGGGCGATCACCTCGGCGTCGTCGTGGAGCACCATCCGGAACCCGTCGGGCTGTGGTTCGAGCCGCATCACCGTGCACGGCATGGCGATCCGGGCGCCGAGACGCATGGCTTGGAGTGCTCCCTGCTCAACCAGTTCTCCACCCGACACACCGGCCGGGAAGCCGAAGTAGTTCTCTATGCGCGAGCTGGTGCCGGCTTGGCCACCGGGCCCCACCGCGTCGAGCACCAGCGTGGACAGCCCCTCCGACGCACCGTAGACCGCGGCCGCCAACCCGCCGGGCCCGGCTCCCACCACCAGAAGATCGACCGAATCGGTGGTTGACGGCTCGAACGTGAAGCCGAGGTGGTGCGCCAACTCCCCGACGGTCGGATGTCGAAGCACGGCGGTCGGCGTGACGACCACGGGCGCATCGGCGGGGCGCATGCCGTAGCGGGCGAGAACGACGTCGGGCTCATCGACGTTCGGGGCGTCGAGGTCGATCCACTCGTGCGCCAG
>Ga0105047_10001819_pt1 | contig 38338 bp, 32 predicted proteins | sample MAT04_FD_78384 | JGI IMG/M metagenome (GOLD analysis project Ga0105047, IMG submission 78384) | Freshwater microbial communities from Lake Fryxell liftoff mats and glacier meltwater in Antarctica - MAT-04 (megahit assembly) | ecosystem: Environmental > Aquatic > Freshwater > Ice > Liftoff...
ACGGCCGCGTCGACGCCGAGCACGTGATCGTCGACGAGAACGGCGGCGTCATCCTCGCCTTCACGCCCGCGACCGAGGCCACGGCGACGGCCGACCTCGATCGCCTCGGCCTTGCACGCTTGAGCTGACCGTTCTCCCACCTTTTTGAGGGCCAAAACTTGCCGGCGCCGGCCCCGACGTGTTGGATCTCGACCATGCGCCTTCTTCGCCCCGCGTTCGTGCTCGCGCTCTCGTTCGGCTCCTTCGCCTCTGCCGCGTGCGGCGAGACTCCCCCCGCGAAGGGCGCCGAGACCGCAGCCGCACCGCGTGAGGCCGCGCCGACGACCACCGCCGCGGTCGTTCCCCCGAAGACGACCTCGCTGCGCCGCTCGCAGGTGAAGGCCGGCATCGCGCGCGGCCTCGGGTACTTCCTCCAGAACGTGACCGTCGACGACTACCCGGTCATGCGGAACAACAAGTTCCACGGCTTCAAGGTCAAGGCGATCAGCACCGAGCTCGGCGTCGACATCCAGCCCGGCGACGTCGTCACGCGCGTCAACGGCATGCCGATCGAGCATCCCGAGGAAGCGGACGCCGCGATGCGCACGCTGGAGAAGGCAACCGCCCTGCGCGTCGACTTCGAGCGCGACGGCAAGCCGCGGACGCTCGAGCTCCCGATCACCGAGGACTGAGCGACCGCTCGACGCTAGAACGCAGCGAGGTACGCATCGTGGATGCGGCGATGCACGTCGTCGACGGTGCCCTGCCCGTCCACGACGACGATGCGGTCCTTCGGCATGTGCTTGGCGAGGTCCCTGTAGAACTGCGCGAGCGCGCGCTGGGTCTCGTTCTGCTCGTACAGCTGCGCGGCCTCTCCGCGCGACGCGCGGCGCTCCGCGGCGACGTCGGGCGCGAGGTCGACCACGATCGTGAGGTCGGGCCGCAACGCGTGCTGGTTGAGCGAGCGAATCCATTCGACGGCAGGCTCACCACCGTGGCCGCTGCTGACGCTCTGGTATGCGAGGCTAGACGCGTCGTAGCGATCGGAGATGATGACGCCGCCCGAGGCGAGGAACGGCTCGATGTCCGACTCGACGTGATCCATGCGGTCCGCCGCGAACAGGAGCGCCATCGTGGCCCAGCCGGGCGCACGGCCTTCCGGCGCGACGATGCGCCCCGTGAGCACCTGGCGGATGAGCGAGCCGATGGGGCCGTCGCTCGGCTCGCGCGTCGCGCGCACGTGGCCGACACCGTCCGCGCGCAGCCGCGCCGCGAGGCGTGCGACCTGCGTCGTCGTGCCTGCGCCGTCGATCCCCTCGAGCACCACGAACCGACCCTTGCGAGCTTCGATCATCGACCGCGTGGATATCGTAGCTGCCGCCCGGCGTCATCACCCGAGGGCGATGGGAGCGTCCTCGCCGAGCACGAGATTGTCGATCAGGCGAGTCTTCCCGAGACGACATGCGACGGCGATGACGGCTCGTTTGCCGACATCAGCACCATCGTCGAAGGGCACGAGAGCGTCGGCATCGGCCACGGTGACGTAGTCCACCGACGTGGCCGCGCGTTCGACCTCCGAGAGCGCGAGGCCACGGAGCGCGCCCGCCCGCCGCTCTCCCGCTGTGAAGGCGCGCGCGGCCGCGGAGAGGCCGCGTGAGAGCGCGAGCGCTCGTGAACGCTCGTCCGTAGAGAGATAGGCATTGCGCGAGCTCATCGCGAGACCGTCCGCCTCCCGGACGATCGGGAACCCGATGACCTTCACCGGCAGGAACAGATCGACCGCGATGCGACGGAGGATGGCGAGCTGCTGGTAGTCCTTCTTGCCGAACACCGCGACGCAGGCCCCGGCGATCGCGAAGAGCTTGGTCACGACCGTCGCCACGCCCTCGAAGTGGCCCGGCCGGTGCGGCCCGCAGAGGTGTGCGGCCAGCGGACCGACGCGCACGCGCGTCTCGTCCCCAGGCGGGTACATCGCGGAGACCTCCGGGGCGAACACGGCCGACGCCGCGGCGCCTTCGAGCCTCGTGACGTCGCTCGCGAGGTCGCGCGGGTAGCGCGCAAAGTCTTCGTTCGGGCCGAACTGCGTCGGGTTGACGAAGATCGAACACAGGACAAAATCGGAGTGCTTGCGAGCCTCGCGCACCAGCGAGAGGTGTCCTTCGTGGAGCGCGCCCATCGTGGGGACCAGCCCGACCCGCTCTCCACGAGCCCTGGCGGCATCGCACAACGCGCGGGCTTCCTCGGGGCTCTTCACGACGATGACGCTCGACATCGCCCGGCATGCTAAGTCTTCGGGCGCCGAAAGGAAGGCGCCATGAGCCGCACCCCCCGCCCGAGCATCCGACTGCGCACCCTCGCCATGCTTGCGGCATCCTGCAGACGGGTGATGCCCGCCGCGCCGGTCCTCGTCGCCGCGAGTCTCTGCGTTGCGGCCTGCGGGGCACGCGGCCCGCTCGACGACACTCCGCTCGACGCCGGCACCGCGCTCGACGCCGCGACGGTCGACGCCGTCGACGCCTCGCCCGAGGTGCCGGACACTGCGCCGGTCGACGCCGCGCCCGAGGGCGGCTCCATCATCGGCTGCGGAACGTGCCTCATCGGCCAGTGCTCGCAGGACATCCTCGCGTGCGTGCAGGACACCGCCTGCCGGACGACGTTCCAGTGCGTCGTGACCGATTGCCTGTCCGGCGGCGCGCCCGACGCGGCATGTCTCTTCAAGTGTGCCGCCGGTGACACGAAGGGCGCATTGAAGATCTTCACGATCTTCAATTGCGTGACCAGCACGTGCGGCGGCGACTGCGGCTCGGTGCTCTCCGGCCTTCTCGGCGGGCTCGGTGGTGGCGGCGGTGGTGGTGGTGGTGGTGGTGGTGGTGGTGGTGGCGGCGGCGGTGGCGGTCCCCCGCCCCCTCCGAAGAGCGAGGCGCGCGCCCTCCAGAGCAAGACAGCGTTCGTCCGCGTGCTCTCCCAGCACTGGCCCGAGCTCTGCCCCCCCGATTCCGTACTCCCCTAGTCGACCTTCGGGAGTGTGCCGTGTGCGTTGCACACGGCGTAGGGGGTTGACGGGCGACGGCCTTTGGGAGACGACGTGCGAGCGATGCGTCTGTTCCGCGTGATTTCTCTCGCCGCGAGCGTTGCGCTCTGCGGCCTCACGACCAGCGCGATCGCACACGCCCAGCCCACCGGCAGCTCGGTGCCCGGCAAGGAGCACGCGAAGCGCCTCTTCGACGACGGCGTCGAGCTCGAGAAGAAGGGCGACTTCGCAGGCGCGCTCGCCAAGTACAAGGAGGCCGAGCAGATCACGGTCACCCCGGGTCTCCGCTTCCACACCGGCTACTGCCTCGAGATGACGGGCAAGGTCGTCGCCGCGCTCGACGCTTACGAGGCTGCAGACAAGCTCGCCCGCGACCAGAACAAGCAGGAGGTCCACAGCGCGATCATGGCGCGCCTCGACCCGCTTCGCGCCCGCGTCCCGCAGCTCGCCGTTCGCATGGTGGCGCCCGCGCCCGGCGTCGAGGTCCAGGTCGACGGCGTCGCCGTCGGTGCTCCGCTCCTCGACGGGAAGTCCTTCCGGATCGAGCCGGGCGAGCACCTCGTGACGGCCCGCGCCGCCGGCTACAAGCCGTTCACGCGCAAGGTCCAGGTCCCCGAGAGCGTCACCACGACCGTCGAGGTGAGCCTCGAGCGCGCGTCTCAGGGCGCAGCGGTACCGGTACCGGTGGCCGGTCCGACCTCCCCTCCGACCCAGGAGCCGCCGCCGAACGGCGCGGTGAACGAGCCTCCCGCCGAGGCTCCCGCGAAGCGGTCGCTCGCCCTTCCCATCGCAACGACCGTCGGCGCGGTCGTCCTTGCAGGCACCGGCATCGCGCTCTTCCTCGCCGCGGGCAGCGCGCAGAGCAGCGCGCAGAGCGACTGCCTCACCAAGACGGCGTGCGACGACGAGCGGTCCAAGGTGCGCACGCTCGACGCGCTCGCCCTCGGCGGCTTCGTCGGCGCCGCGGGGCTCGGGGTCGTCTCGGTGGTCCTCTGGACCTCGAAGGCTCCCGCGCACAGCGCTGCATCCTCCCGCGCCTGGGTCGCGGCCTCGCCGTCCTCCGTCGGCCTCGCGGGGTCGTTCTGATGATGCGGCGCTTCCTCCTCGTCACCGCGTCGTGCGGCTTCGTCGTGCTCGGGCTCGCGTGCGTCGACCTGTTCCACGGCACGGACTTCGAGACTCTCTGCACGACCACTCCCACCGATCCGGCGTGTGTGAGCGACGCCGCAACGGCTCCGGACGTCGTCGAGGCGGCGAGCGTCGACGCCGCGCCCCCGCATCCCGATTTCTGCGCGTGGTCGTCACGCGAGGCGCAAGATCAGGCGAAGCACGCATGCGCGTGGCTGGGCGCGTGCGAAGGCACGATCGGCGAGAGCAGCTTCGGCGCGTGCACCATCGACGCTCAGCTTGCGTACGACTGCTCGCTCACCCCGGCACTCCGTCCGCGTGGCAGCCTCGACGCCTTCTGGGCATGCCTCGCGACCGTGAAGTCGTGCGGGGACGTCGAACGTTGCGTGTTCCCCAGCGGGACACAGGGCTGCATCGCCGTTGCGACCGGCAGCACGTCGGCCTGCGGCACCAAGCTGAACGACAGCGTCCGGCTCGAGTGCGCCGGCCCCGCGGGTCCCGCTCGCGGCGTCGAGCCCTGCACGATGGTCGGCAAGACCTGCACGGCAGAGGACCCGTCGACCGCGACATGCTCGGGCAAGCTCGGGTTCGCGTGCACGAAGAGCGGGTGCTCGGGGACCTCCCTCGTCGACTGCCAGCCCGCCGGCATACGCATGCTCGATCGCGGCTTCGACTGCGCGGGCGTCGGCAGCGGCGAGTGCGTCGAGAGCGACGCCGGCCCGCACTGCGTCCCCGGCAAGAAGGGCACGACCGCGTGCACGACCGAGAAGCCTCCCACGTGCGACGGCAACTCCGTGGTCGAGACGTGTCTCGACGGCGAGAACATGCGCATCGACTGCAGTCTGCTCGGCCTCCCTTGCGACACCAGCCTGCTCACGTCGAACGACCCGACGACCGCATGCGTGAAGCTCGGCGCCGGCGCGTGCACGCCGGGCAGCGACACGTGCGAGAGCGCGTCGCTCCTGCGCTCATGCGGACGCGGCGTGCTCTACGAGGTCGACTGCGCGAGCGTCGGCCTCGGTAAGTGCGTGGTGAATGTCGCCGGCCACGGTGCATGCACCCGGCCGGCGAACTAGCGATTCAAGCTCAGAACGAGCGCTCGAGCTGGGCCTTCTGGAGCTCGTCGAGCGCCTTCTTCGTCTCGTCGTCGACCTCGCCACCGCCCTTGCCGCGCTTGGCCGGCTTTGCAGCGGGCTCCTCGGCAGCCGCCACAGGCGCTTGCCTGACCGGACGCGAGGCAGGTGCAGCCGCCACGGCAGCCGGGCGCTGCTGAGGGGCCGCAGCGGCGGGCCTGGGGGCTGCGGCGGCTACGGCCGTGGGAGCCGCCGTCGCCGGCGGCGGAGTCGTCACGGCAGGGGCCGTCGCGACGGCGGGCGCTGCCGCAACCGCCGGAGCGGCGGTCGTCGCGGCGGCAGGCGGAGTGGCGGGGACCGCAACGGGCGGAACGCCGACCGTCGCGGGTGCCTCCGTTGCGACCGGTACGCCCGTCGGCGCCGCGGCCGGACCCGAGGCCTGTGCAGCCGCGACCTGAGCGGCAGCCGCGGCCTTGGTGCCAGGTGCGCGCGAAGGGTCGACGAACGAAGCGCCCGTCTCCATCACGCCATCGGCGTTGCCGTTCATCACGGCGACGGCACCGACACCGACAAAGAGACCGAAGGCGGCGAGCGCCATCGCCCACGACATCCCGGAGCGCCCGGCGGCCTTCGAGCGCGCGGTGACGGCCGTACCGGGAGGGTCCATGCGAGCGTCCGAGTACGGAGGCTGCGGGACCATGAAGTGAGCAGGCATCGACACGCCGGGCACGCTCACCGAGCCGGACGGAACCGGACCGTTCATGTGCGGGTAGCCGCCGCTCTGCGAGGCATAGCCACCGCTCTGCGACGACGGGTAGCCACCGCTCTGCGACGACGGGTAGCCGCCGCTCTGCGACGAAGGATAGCCGCCGCTCTGCGCGGCGTAGCCGCCGCTCTGCGCGGCGTAGCCGCCGCTCTGCGACGAAGGATGCGAGTTCGGCGGAGGCGGAACGCTCATCGGGCGCGCGGAGCCCGGCGGGAGCGACCCCTGCGGAAGCGACTGCGGTTGCAGCATCTGCGTCGAGAGCGCCTTCACTCCCTGGATCATCCCGGGAGGCGCGACGCTCGGCGACTTGAGGATCGCGGTGTGCTCCGAGCCGACGTCCGCCGGATGACGCTCTGCCGAATGACGATCGGCGATGTCCTCGAGGAGGTCCTGCGGCGGGCCCGCCATCAGGTGATCACCGCCGCCGGTACGCGGCTTCATGCCGGCACGCGCGGACTCGAGCGTCGCCTTGATCACCGCCGCGGGCGAGATCGTCGTCGGCGACGTGGGCATTCCCATCTTCGCGCTGCCTTTGCTGCCGGCAGCTCGCTTCACGATCTTCGGAGCGCCGCGAACGACGGTGCGTCCGTCCTCGTCCTCGTCCTGCGACGCGAACTTCGCGGAGCGGCTCGACGGCGCGCCGCCAGGAGACGAAGTCGGGCTCGCCGGAGCGCTGCGCGACGGAGGAGGTGCGCCAGCCGCGGGGCGAACCGAGGGCCGCGCGGCGTCGCCGAGCGACTTCGCCGCCATCAGCGTCGTCATCTCCTCGTCGTTCAGCGAAGGAAACTTCGCGCGAGCGCTGGCTTTCGCCGCGGACGCAGTGGCCGCGGGCACAACGAGGTCGTCCTTGGTCAGAACGTCCTGGTCCCCCGACTCATCTCGTCCCGGTCGCTTCGTGAAGGGCAGCATGATCCTCCGCTCGCTTGTCCTGATGCCTCTTGCGAACCGCAAGCCAGCACCGGGCCACTCCAGCGAAAATATACAGTGGAGCGAGCGAGAGAAAAACCTGGTTGGATCGAATCAGTGGGAGTCGCCCTCACCCACGACCTTGCGCGTGTAGTCACATGGAGGAGCGCCGCGGAGCGACGGCGTGGTGGTCGAAAGATCCATCGGTGGATCATGCAGGAAGATCCGCTGCGCCATGCAACGACCGATCGCCCACATGTACGCGCCACGGCGCTCCGGTCGCGCACCGGCTCGACGAGCTCAGCGGCTCAGCGTGAAAGAGCGACGAACGCGATGCCGCCGCCCACGACGAGCGCCGCGACACCGACGACCACGGCGATGAGCCACGGCGGCCGCCCCGCGGGCATCCCGGCGATCGCGTCGTTCATGTCGTCGTTCCGCTGAGCCTGCGAGGCGCCGAGCGACGGCGAGCCCGCGTACGCCGGCGGGGCACCGACCGCGGTCGCTCCGATCGGGTCGACGCGGATCGGCGCGTTCATCGGCGCCGTGGCCGACGTCGGCTTCGCCGCGAACGGATCGGGAGCCGCGAACGGATCGGCCGCAGCCTCGAGACGCTGCACGGGAGCCGGGGCGCGCGCGGCGGCCTCCGCGATCTCGCGTGCGAGGTCGGCCGCGGGAACCCGCGCCCAGCCCTTGTGGTCGCCGGCGAGCCCGTAGCCATGACCCACCTGCGTCGCGAAATCACCGACCGACTTGGTGCGGATGTTGGGGTTCTTCGCGAGCGCTTCCTCGAGCACGTTGTCGAGCGCGACGGGGATCGGGTACTTCGCCGAAGCGCCCTTCTGGCTGACGGGGTCGGGGTCCTTCGTGAGGATCGCGAGGAGGATCGACGGACCGTTGTTGCCGGTGAACGGCACCGTGCCCGTCATGCACTCGTACGTGATCGCGGCAAGCGCGAAGACGTCAGCGCGCGCGTCGAGGGTCTCGAGGCCCTGCGCCTGCTCGGGCGCCATGTAGAACGGCGAGCCGATCGTCGTGCCGAGCACGGTCAGCTTCTTCGCGTCCTTGTTCTTGTCCTTGACCGAACCGAAGTCGAGGATCTTGACGTTGTCGCCCTCGCGCGTCCCGCAGAGGAAGAGGTTGTCGGGCTTCAGGTCGCGGTGCACGAACTGGCGGCCGTGCGCTTCGTCGAGGCCGATGGCCGTCTGGGCAAGCATGCGCACGAGGCGCGCAGGCTCGACCGACTTCTCGCGCTTCAGGATGAAGCGGAGCTCCTCGCCGTCGAGGAACTCCATGACGAGCAGCCAGACGCCCGACGACTCGTCGCGCTGGAAGTCCATGACCTTCACGATGTAGTCGTGAGGCAGCTGGCTCGAGATCTCGTACTCGCGCTTGAAGCGCTCGAGCGCGACGTCGTCCTTCGAGACGTCGTCGTGGAGCACCTTCACGGCGACGCGGGTCTGCGTCTGCTTGTCGATGCCCTCGTAGACGCGGCCCATGCCGCCGTCGGCGACGACGCGACGAAGCTCATAGCGATTGCAGAGACGCGACCCGAGGCGCGGGTCGTTCTCGGTGTTCGCGATCGGCACCATGCTCGCGTGCTGCAGCGAGGTCCCGTCCGCCGGGCAGAAGCCCGCGTCGTCCGGGAACACGCGCATGCACTTGGGGCAGCTCTTCATGATGGATCGCGAACGAAGCGCTCAGTCGACCTTGGTGGCTTCGGTGACCGAAGCCGGAGCCGAGTAGTAGATGATGCGATTGCACATCTGGCACTGCTCGATGAGCGGCTCGCGGCGCAGGCGGTGATAGAGCTGCGGCGGCAGCGCCATGTTGCACTTGTTGCACGTGCCGTCCGTCGTCTGAGCGATCGCGGTTCCGCGCTTGCCGCGGAGCTGCTCGTACCGGCGATAGAGGATCGGCGGGAGGCGCTTGACGATGCTGTCGCGTCCGCCGCCTCGCTCGCTCTTGTCGGCCTCGAGCTTCGTGACCTTCAGCTTGATGTCGCCTTCCTTGGCGGCGAGCTCCTCGCTGATGCGCTTGTGCTCGGCCTCGGTCGTCTCGACCGCGGTGCGGATCGCGGCGGTGTCCGTGTCGAGGCGCGTGATCTCGTCCTCGCGGTCGCGGATCAACTTGCGGAGCTCCTCGAGCTCGCGCTGCGCCGCGTTCGTCTCCCGCTCGGTGCGCGAGCGATTGAGCTTCTCGCGAGAGTGCTCCACCTGCTGCGTCATCGTACGGATGTCGATGTGGAGATCGTTGCGCTGCTTGTCGGCGGTGCCGACGGTGGCGCGATCGATCGTGAGCCTCTCATCGAGGCGCTTCAGGCTCTCCTTCAGAGAGTTCAGGACGCCTCGCTCCTCGGACAGCATCTCTTCGAGGGCCTTCACCTCGGCGTCCATCGCTGCGAGCTCCTCGAGCGCGCGAATCTGCTCTCGGATTGCTTCAGTCGTGCTCAACCGCTCTCTCCTTCTAGTCCCGCCCTGAAAAATGATCGTTCCGGCCGCGCCCCCACGCGCCGGCATGTAGTCCCGTGCTGAACGTGCTCCCGGGAGAGCGCGCTCACTAGTCGCCGACTTCGCTCACGTGGGCCCACCTGGGTTCGAACCAGGAACAGCCCGGTTATGAGCCGGGGGCTCTGACCGATTGAGCTATGGGCCCCTCTCGGCGCAGGGCACGCAAACCGCGAGCATCCCGAAGCTTCTCGGAATGGCCGCGCCGACTTGCCTCGTCGCCTCGTCACGAAAAAAAAGCTAGTCGAACCAGAGGCGGGGGGGAAGAGGCAGGTGGCGTGCCGCGTCAAGAGGAGACCGGCGGCTCGCAATCAACGGCAAACAAGGCGGCGGAGCTCCAGTCGACCACCACCCGAGTCGGCCCCGCCGGCTCCCCCGACCGCGTAGAGGACCTCCGCGGCCGCGCCGGAGGCGACGACCCGCGCGCCGTCGAGCGACGGCTCGGCGGTCGGTGCCGCCCCGAGCACGAGCGCCGGACCGAGCGGGACGACGTGGGTGTGCTCCTGCAGATCGGAGAACGCGAGCCATCGCGGCACGCGCGCCTCATCGGGCGTGGTGAGGAGATCGACGAGCGCATGCCCGACGCCGCCGTCGAGGAGATCGCCCGACTCGACGCGATCGCGCGGGCCGTCGAGCACGTAGCGGACGATGCGCTCCCCCGCCCCCTCGGCGTGCGCGGCCTCGTCCTGCACGAGCAGCACGAGCCGCGGCTCCGCGCTGCCGGCGTCGGGCGCGGCGTGCACGAGGTCGAACGAAGCGACACGGCCCTTCTCCGGTGTGACGCGGCGCACCGGCGAGGTCGGCTCCCCCTTCGCGTCGAGCGAGACGAGCTCGACCCAGCGATACGAGCGCTGCTCTCCCGGACCTTCCGCTGCGACGCCTGCGTCCTCGGTGGTCTCGGGCCTGCGTGCGAGCCAGGCGAGCCAGTAACCGCCCCGCTTCGCGAGCAGCCGCGGCGCCTCGGCATCGGTCGTGTCGGGTGAGGCGACGCGCGCCTTCGGACCGCCGAGGACCTGGACCTTCACGACGCCGCGATCGGCGAGCAGCTGCCCTGCTCCGAGAGGAGCGTCCTCGTCCCACGCGACGAGCGGCGCGGCGGCCGCGCCCGTGGTGCCGCCGCTCGGCCACTCGACGTCGAAGGCCAGCGACTCGTCCGCTTGCTGCACGATGGTGCCCTCACGAACGAGCGAGGCTCCGTCGATGCGTGCGACCTCGAGCAAGCGTGTCATCGCCCCCGCGCTCGGGCCCGCGTCTGCGCCTCGGTCGGCGCCCGGCTTCGAGCGCGCATACGAGGCGACGAAGACGCTGCCTCCATGGGCTCGCGGCGATGGCGGCGGGTCTTCACCGAGAGACACGCCGACGTCGATCGCCTTCATGGACGCGAGATCGAGCGACGCACGCACGACGCTCGCCAGGCGACGTCCCCCGTCGCGGCGGATGACCCCGACGAAGACCGCGTCGGCGGCCATGACGCCGTCCCCGGCGACGACGTCGTCACCGGGGATGGCGAGGCGCACGCCGTCGACGCGACACCTCGGAAGCGCCTCGGCGACGACCGACGGCATCGCCGCGGGAGCGGACGCCGAAGACAGCGGCCCCTGCCCCGACGACGAGGTCACCGGAGACGGCTCACCCTTCTGACAGCCGTTGCACGCGGTCAGCGCGGACAGCGCGAGCGCGCTCACCGCGAGGACGACGCGCGACGTGCTCATGCCTTCTGACCGATCGCCGCAGGGGGGCCAGGGGGGCCAGGGGGGCCAGGGGGGCCAGGGGGGCCAGGGGGGCCAGGGGGGCCAGGGGGGCCAGGAAGGGCGGCCTCGGGCGCGTCGTCCTTGTCGACGAAGCCGTCGATGACCTCGAGCGCGAGCTCGAAGCGCTCGAACGGAGGCATGACGTAGGCGCCGGCGACGCGATGCCGGACGGCCTCGAGCATCTCGCGTGCGATCTTCACGCCTTCCTTCCGTGCGTCGGGCCCGGTGCCCGCGAGGCGCATGCGCTCGCGAACGGACTCGGGCACCTGCATGCCGGGAACCTCGTTGTGGAGGAACTCGGCGTTGCGATAGCTCGCGAGCGGGAGGAGGCCGACGAGCACCGGCAGGCCGAGCGGCTCGATGTCGGTGAGGAACTTCTCGAGGACGACCGGATCGTAGACGGGCTGGGTCATCACGATCTCGGCCCCCGCCTCCTTCTTCAGGCGCAGGCGCGCGAGCTCGCGCTCGTAGTTGAGCGCGGCCGGCTCGGCGCCCGTGGCGAGGACGAAGCGGGTCCCCGACCCGAGCGGCTTGCCGCCGGGATCGATGCCGTGGTTGAGGCGCGCCGCGAGCTTGAGGATGCCGATCGAGTCGAGATCGTAGACGGCGGAGGCGTCGGGGAAGTCTCCCATCTTCGGCGGGTCGCCGGTGATGACGACGAGGTTGCGGACGCCGAGCTCGTGGGCCGCCAGCAGGTGGGCGAGCGTCGCGAGGAGATTTCGATCGCGCCCGCACACGTGGAGGATCGTCTCGATGCCTTGCTCCTGGAGGCGCACCGCCATCGCGAGGTTGCCCATGCGCGCCTGCGCGCGCGCGCCGTCGGCGATGTTGACCACGTCGACGCCGCCGCGCTTCAGCATGTTGGCCGCGGCGAGGGACTTCTCGAGATTGAGCCCGACCGGCGGATTGACCTCCACCGACACGACGAACTTCCCGCGCGCGATCTTGCCCGCGAGGCTGCTGCGCTCCGCAAACGCCACGGCCTTCGCCGCGCCGGGCAGCGCCTCGGGAGGGTCGGCGGACCACGCCTGGAACGTGTCGCTTCCGCGCGATGTGCCGGCGTCTGCCTCGGGCGTCGAGCTCTTGCCTTCGCTCGAGCCGATCATCCGAGCGGCCGCGGCGATGCGCTTCACGTGGTCGGGGGTGGTGCCACAACACCCGCCGACGAGCTTCACGCCGAGCTTGTACATGCGGCGCGCGTAGACGCCGAAGTACTCGGCCGTGGACACGTAGACGAGGCGGTCGTCGACACGGCGAGGGAGGCCGGCGTTGGGGACAGCCCACACGGGGAGGCCCGTCTCGAGCATCGGCTGCACGGCCTCGAGGACGTTCATCGGGCCGTCGGAGCAGTTGACGCCGACCACGCTCGCGCCCCACTCCTTCATGAGCCGCGCGATCTCGGCGGAGCTCGTCCCGTCGGACATGCGGTTGTGCTCGTCGACGGAGGCCGACGCGATCACGGGCACCTTGCCGCCGGCCGCCAGGACGGCGCTCTCGATCGCGACGCGCAGCTCGTTCGTCTGACGGAACGTCTCGACGACGACCGCGTCGACGCCGGCGCCCACGAGGGCGCGGGCCTGCTCCCCGAGCGCGCTGCGCACCTTGGTGATGTCGTCCGGGGAAGCCTCGCCGAGGAAGTAGCCGGAAGGCCCGATGGCGCCGACGACGAACCCCTTCGGACCGACGGCCTCGCGCGCGAGGCGGACGCCTGCCTCGTTGAGCATGGCGACCTTCGAGGAGAGCCCGTGCTTGTCGAGGCGCATCGTGTTGGCGCCGAACGTGTTGGTCTCGATGACGTTCGCGCCCGCGCGGACGTAGTCCTCGTGGACCTTGCGGATCAGCTCGGGCCTCGAGAGATTCAGCTCCTCGAGGCACGCGTTGTAGAGGATGCCCCTCTCGAACAGCTGCGACCCCATCGCGCCGTCGACGACGAGCGGTCCGTGCGCAAGAGCCTCGAGAAAGGTGACCATGGCGGAGGAGTTAGCGCGCCGAGGCCCGAAGGTGCAAGGACGGCGCGTCCGGAGCGCGAGAACGGACTACCATCTCGATTCATGCCGGAGCCGCTCCAGAGCCTCGCGCGCGCCTTCCCCGACGTGCGAACGAGCGACGACGCCGCCGACCGCGTCGCCTATGCCCGCGACCTGTGGCCGAGACACCATCTCGCCGTTCGCGCCGGCAACGTCGGCGCGCACCAGCCCGCGGGGATCGTCTGGCCCACGTCCACGGACGAGGTCTCTCGCATCGTCCGCTGGGCACACGACACCGGCACCCCCGTCGTGCCGTTCGGTGCAGGCAGCGGCGTGTGCGCGGGGATCCTCCCGCAGGAGCGCATCATCGTCGTCGACCTGAAGCGCATGACGCGATGGCGCTCGCTCGACGAGCACGCGGGAACGCTGGACGTCGAGGCCGGCCAGATGGGGCTGCCGCTCGAGGAGGACCTGAATCGCCGCGGCTACACGCTCGGGCACTTCCCGTCGTCGATCCTCTGCAGCACGGTCGGCGGCTGGGTCGCGGCGCGCAGCGCAGGCCAGTGCTCGGGCATGTACGGCAAGATCGAGGACATGGTCCTCGCCCTCGAGTGCGTCACCGGCACCGGCGAGGTGGTGACGCTCCGACATCGCACGAGCGGGCCCAACCTCATCCCGCTCGTGACGGGCAGCGAGGGCACGCTCGCGATCGTGACGAGCGCGACCTTGCGGCTGCATCCGAAGCCGACGACCCGCGCCTTCGCGGGCTTCTCGTTCCCGACCACCGAGCACGGCTGGGAGGCCATGCGCGCGATGTTCCAGGCCGGGCTCCGCCCCGCCGTCTCGCGCCTCTACGATCCGTTCGACGCGATGCTCGCGCGGCGCGGCTCGGTGAAGAAGGGCGGAGCGGACTCCGGAGGGACGCCCGGGCTCGGCGCCGCTGCGCTCCGCAGCATCCTCCGCAGGCCGGGCGCGATCAACGAGCTGCTCGACGGCGCATTCGGCAGCAAGATGCTCGGCGGCTCGCTCGTCGTGCTCATCTTCGAGGGCGAAGGCGACGGCCCGCAGCGCGACATGGAGCAAGCGCGTGCGCTGCTCGAGACGATGCGCGCGAAGTACGAGGGCGAGGGCCCGGCGCGCAAGTGGCTGCTCCATCGGTACTCCGTGAGCTACCGCCAGGCGCCGGTGTTCGCCGCCGGGCTCTTCTCCGACACGATGGAGGTCGCGGCCCCGTGGTCGAAGCTCCGTGCGCTCTACGACGGCGTGCGGCGCGCGCTCGGCGAGCACGTGTTCGTGATGGCGCACCTCAGCCACGCGTATCCCGACGGCTGTTGCATCTACTTCTCGTTCGCGGGCACGGCCGCGAAGGGAGCCGGCGTCGCGAGCGGCGCCGGTTGGGACGAGCGATGCGAGATCACCTATGACCGCGCCTGGAAGGCGGCCATGGCGGCGGCCATCGAGGCGGGCGGCACGCTCGCGCACCATCACGGCGTCGGCCGCTCGAAGGCGCCCCGCATGGCGCACGAGCTCGGCGCAGGCGGCGTGGACACGGTGCGCGCGCTCATGCGCGCGTTCGACCCGAAGGGGATCCTCAATCCCGGGAACCTGCTCCCGCCGGCTTCGCCCGAGCCCTACACCGACGACGCGCATCCGAGGGAGGTGTCCGCGTGACCACGACGGCCGACCGCATCGAGATCGATCCGACGAGCCTGCTCGTCTCCATTCCCGCGTCGTGCACGCTCGACGGCGTCGAGACGGCGCTCGCGGCTCGCGGCTTCACCCTCGGCGTCGCGCTCGACGGCAACGCATCCTCGACGGTGGGCGACTGGCTCGCGGCGGGTGCCCCCGGGGCGCGGTCGATGTTCTCGGACCCCGCCGATCACGTGGTGGCGGGTCTCCATGCGACGCTCCCGAACGGCAAGGAGCTCGAGATCCGCCCGGGACCGCGCCGCGCGGTCGGCCCGGACCTCACGGCCCTCGCCCTCGGCACCGGTGGTCGCCTGGCGAAGGTCACGCACGCGTGGCTCCGCATCCACCGCCTGGACGCGCGCCTCCCGTCGCTTCCGCTACCCGGCACTGACCTCGATCCGGCCGTGAACGCGGGAGAAGCGCGCCTCATCGACGCGATTCATCGAGAGCTGATGCGGCCTTAGTGCGCGGCGGGCTTGCCGGCGGCGGGGCGGGCGTTCCACACGCGGGTCGTGAGGGCGAGGCCGATGAGCGCCGCGGGGAGCATGACGGCCGGCCACGTCCACCAGGCGTGGGAGTCCTTCGCGAGCTCGCCCTTCGGGAGCACGCGCCCGAGCACGAGCGCCTCGACCGCGGTGCCGAGGTAGACGAAGCCGTCGATCACGCCGACGACGACGCCGACGTTGCGCTTGCCGCCGAAGTCCATGCTCGCGGTGCCCGAGAGCATGCCGTGCACGCCGATGATCGCGAGCGACATGATCACGACGACCCAGCCGATGGCGCGCGTGTTGATCGTCCCGAACATCAGCAGCGCGCCAGCGACCATCACGCCGTAGAGCACTCCGGCGACCGGGCCGCGGCGTGAGCCGAAGACGCGGTCCGAGATGAGGCCCGCGAGCACGCCGCCTGAGATGCCGGCCATGCAGTTCAGCATTCCCCAGTGGTCGTGCACGAACTCCGTCGGCAGCTCCGGTGGCGTCAGCCCCGAGGCGGTTGCGGCCGCGGCCGCCTTCTTCGCCGCGGCGGTGGCCGCGCGGCCCGTCTCCTCGGCGAACGTCCGGTAGTACTGGAGGATCGAGTTACGCAGATAGCCGCTGAAGAACTCGATGGCCGCGATGGTGAGGATGGCCGGGCTCCTCAGCATCATCTTGAGGACCTCGATGAGCTTCATGCGCTCGCCGGTCTGGCCGGAGGACGCGTCGCCGAGGTCGAAGTCGGTGTGGCCTGCCTCGCCCGGAGTGTCCTTCACGAAGAGGAGGTCCATCACGGCGAAGAAGCCGAGGATGACCGCCGGGACGTAGAACACCCACGGGGCGGTCGTTCGCTCGAGGATGAACTTGGACCAGTCGTAGGCGAAGTAGAGACCGAGCGAGATGAGGATGCCGAAGATGCCGCCGAAGGTCCCGCGCTCGCGGAGGTGGAACCACGCCGAGTTGACCTTCACGATCGACACGGCGCCGAAGCTCTGGAAGTACATGTTCACGGCGTAGAAGAAGCTGAGCGTCGGCACGAGCGCCGCCTGCTCCGCCTTCGGCACCGAGGTACCGCCGTGCATCGCCCGCGCGATGATGAGCCCGATCGCGACGTTCGCGAGGAGCGCGCCGACCGCCGACAGGATGATCGTCTTCTTGCCGCCGATGCGATCCGTGATGGGACCGTTCAGGACGAACGAGAAGCCGTAGGTGAGCGTTCCCCAGAAGTAGATGTCCGAGAACTGCGCCTTGTCGAACACCGGCCCGATGCAGGCGTTGAGGTTGTACCGCCCCATGTAGAGGAAGGCGTACGTGAGCCCGACCGGGAACCAGTTCATGAACCGGCGCCTGAGGAACGCCGGCGAGTGCCCGAGGTCGGCGCGCGGCAGTCGGCCGACGACGACGACGATCAGGCCGAGGAGCAGGACGATCGGAAGGAGCTCGTTCAGCCACGCCGGCATTTCGCGGCGAGCATGACACGGCTCGGCGGCGCGGAGAACGCCTTACTTGAGCGCGTCGACCGCGAGCTTCAAAGCGGCGTCCGGCAACGTGCGGAAGAGTGCGGGGGGCATGTGCAACTTGTTGCTGGACGGCAAGTTCATCCGTGCGATCGCCGCCTGCTTGTCGGCAGCGGACATGGTGTCGAGATCTGCAACGTCGAACTTGGCGCGCGAGAGCGACGGGTCGAGCCGCGAGTTGTGGCACTGCGCGCAGGCCTGCACGAGGATCTGCTTGCCGGTCATGCCGGCCTTCGGACGCATCGAGAGGTCCTCGAGCGCCGCGTCGAGGAAGATGCGGCGGATGTCGGGCAGGTTCGCCGCGGGGAGCTGGCCGTCCGCGAACATGCGGTACTGGCCCGCCGCGAAGCCGAGCTTGTCGGGGTCGGTGACCTTCACGTCGTGGTACGGCACGGGAATGAACTGACCGGCCGCGGAGGCCTCGTAGAGGCTCTGCCAGGTCGAGCTCTTGCCGATCGGGTAGTTCATCACCGGCTGCTTCTGCGACGACTGCAGCACCTCGGACTCGATGCGCTTCGAGTCGAACGAGTTGGGCTGATTGCCGAAGCCCTGCCCGACGACGAAGTCCTCCATCGCGCGACCGTCCGCGCTCTGGATGATCGAGGCGGGGATGCCGAAGTAGTCCTCCTTGTCGCCGTGCGCCTTCACGAAGTCCTGGATGAGCGCGACGCCGCCGGGGCGGTCGTTGCGGAACCAGTGCGTCCACGGGTCCTTGAGCTCCTGCATGCGGAGCATCGGCTTCGTGCCCGGGCCGCCGGGCTGATGGCAGTGGCGGCAGTCGACGATCGTGTTCTTGAGATCCTCGTCCTGGTAGAGCGTCCAGCTCTTCCAGTTCTTCTCGATGGCGGGCGTGAGCTGGTCGCCGGGCACACACGTATGGGTCGCCTCGCAGGCCATGTCGAACTTGAGGAGGTAGAACTGCAGCGTCCGGCGGTTCGGATCCTCGGCGGCGATCTCGACGACCGGCTCGCCGCGCGCGAAGCCCATCACGACGAAGCCCGGGATGCGGACGGGCTGGCCCGGCGGCGGGGAGAAGACGAAGGCGCGCGGGTTGATCGCCGAGACCTCGCGCATGACGAGCGAGCTCGAGTGCCCGAGGAACGCGAACGCAGGGTTACCGCGGCTGCCGTTCTGGGCCTTGTCGGAGCGATCCACGAATCCGAGACCGAGGGCCTCCTGGAGCTCCACGACCGACGTGATCGAAGGGTTGTCGCAGAGCGCCTTCGTCACGTTGTCCTGCTGCGGGCGCGCGCACACGATGTCGAGCTGCGCCTTGCCGCGGGGAAGCCCATCGAACGGATCGGGCATGACCTCGACGCGAGGGTCGCTCGGGTCATTCGAACCGGCGGGCGCGCTCGGCCGCGTGTCGGGAGAGGCGCCGTCGTCCGTGCCGCCGCTGCTCGATCGAGAGAGTCCGTCCTCGGAGGAGGAGCAGGCCGCGGCGGCGAGAGAGGCAGCGACCGCGAAGCCGAGCATGAGAGAGGAGGCCTTCATCGTCCGTCATGACGAGCAACGATGATGCCGACTGCGGGCGCAGGAAAGTTCCGTCCCGGGCGCTTGCGCACATCGTGGGAGCGATCGCCGATTGGCCGTGAAAGATGGTCCTTCGTGGAAAATTCGGCCGCGCCGAGGCCCCATGATCGATCGTATCGCGGGTGCGAAGATCCAGGTCGCGTGGGCCCTTCCCCTCGTGCGGGGGCCCCCGCGCAGGACCTTCGCGCGGTGACGCTTCGAGCGCGTCGAGAGGTCCGTGCATCGTGCATTCATGCGTCTCGGCGCTCGCGCTCGGATCGATCGCGAGCGCGCCGCGGCGAGTGGCAGGGCTCGTGCAATGTCCCCGAGCGGGAGCCGGGACCCCGGAGAGTGAACAGCATGAGAGCTCGTCTTCTGTTCGTGATGATCGCCAGTGGGTGTGCGGTGAGCGCCGCTACCGCATGCAGCAGTCCTGATGTCGCCCTGGAGGGACAGGCAAAGAAAGCGACCCAAGCGTCGAGCGTCACCATATCGATGTTCGACAAGTCGGGGAGCGAGCTCGGGTCGTGCTCCGGCACACTCGTCGCGAAGGACCTCGTCCTCACGGCGGGCCACTGCGTTGCCGGTGCAGCGAAGTGGACGATCGATTCACGAGGCGCGGACGCGACGTCCGAGGCCACGCGCGCCGTGACGCCCTGGAAGGCGTTCGGCTCGGACCTGTCGCACCCCGATCACTCGGACGTCGCGCTCCTCGTCCTCGACACGCCGATCGCGCTCGACTCGTATCCCGCGATCGCGACCTCGAAGCTCGCGGACGGCGCGAAGGCACTCCGCTTCAGTCGCACGGCGGCGTCGGCCGCCGGGCCCGCGAGCTCGGAGATCGCCGTCTCGAGCATGAGCAAGAAGGGCTTCCGCCTCGACTACGCCGCGAAGGTCGACAAGGGCGGCTACGTCGATACCGGCGGCGCGGTCATCGACCCGAAGACCGGCAAGATCCACGGCGTCATCTCCGGCGTCGGCAACGAGTCGGGCCTCCTCCACATCGCGCGCGTCGACAATTTCGCCAAGTGGATCACGAAGGCGACGTCGTGCACGAGCGCGACGAGCCTCGCCACGCGAACCTACGGCACGAGCAGCGGCGGCAGCAGCAGCGGCGGCTGGGGCGCGGGCGGCGGCGACTGGGGCGGCTACGGCGGCACCGGCGACAAGCTCGACGGCGGCGGCTCGTCGAGCGGCTCGTCCGGCATGGACGGCGGCGCAGGCAGCTCGGGTACGTCCGGCTCCTCGTCGGGCACGTCGGGCAGCGCGGGCTCCTCGTCGGGCAGCTCGGGCACGCCCGGCAGCTCGTCGGGGTCGTCCGGCAGCTCCGGCAGCTCCGGCGGCGGCGGCGACACGAGCGGCGCGGGCAGCAGCTGTCCGGGCGTTCCGACCTGCGAAGGGAGCGACTGTCCCGGAGTCCCCGGCGGCGGCACTCCCGGCAGCGGAAGCAGCGGCACGAGCGGAAGCAGCGGGAGCGACGGCACCAACGGTGGTGGCGACGAGGTGTGCCCAGGCCCGCCGAACTGTCCCGAGCCCGACAGCCAGGCCTGCACCGGAGCCGCATGCGGCGGCTGCGGAGGCGTCGCGGGGTGCGTCGATGCGACGATCGACTACGGCAGCTGCGCTTCCTGTGGGTCGCCCTCCGGGACGGGAACGCCTCCGGTCGTTCGCTAGCCCTTGCGCGGCAGGTGGCGGGCGCGCGACCATCGAGGTTCGCGGCCCGCCGCCGTCCCGCCGATGCTGCATTCCGAGCTCCTCGCCCAGACCCCGCTCTTCGACACGCTCGCCGCCGAGGACCTCGAGGCCCTCGCCGGGCGCATGACGGAGCGTCACTACAAGGCGCTCGAGAAGGTCTTCGACAAGAACGACGCGGGCTCGAGCATGTACATCGTGCTCTCCGGCGCCGTGCAGATCTTCCTCCCCGGCGCCACGCCCGAGGAGCAGCCCGTCATCCTGAAGGACGCACGCACGGGTGAGTACTTCGGCGAGCTCTCGCTCTTCGACGACAAGCCGCGCTCCGCGAGCGTCCAGGCAACGGTCGACACGACGCTCCTCGAGCTCACGCGCGCCGACTTCAGCGATCACCTCTCCAAGTCGAAGAACGCGGCGATCACCATCCTCGCGGAGATGGCCGAGCGCCTCCGCGAGACGAACGCCCTCCTCTCGCAGCGCGCCGCCCGCGACGTCGTGAAGGAGTTCGACGAGAGCCTCACGTGGGGTCAGAAGCTCGCCGACAAGGTGGCCGAGCTGAACGGCAGCTGGGCGTTCATCCTCTTCCTCCTCGCGATCACGCTGCTCTGGGCAGGCCTGAACCGCTTCGTACCCAGGCCGTTCGACGAGTACCCGTACCAGTTCTACAACCTCGCGCTGGCCATCCTGGTCGCCTTGCAGGGTCCGCTCATCGTCATGAGCCAGAACCGCCAGACGATGAAGGACCGCGCGACCGCCGAGACCGACTTCCGCGTGAACCTGAAGAACGAGGTCGGGATCGAGACCCTGCTGCGCGAGGTCGGGGCCATGCGCGCCGAGACCAACAAGCGCTTCGAGGTGCTCGAGCGCTCGATGCGCGGAGATCGAATCCGCGCCGAGATCCCGATCAAGAAGCCGGGCGGGCCTCTCGGGCCTTCGTGAGCGCGACGTGACGTCGCGCGCATCGTCGATCCGTACCTCCCCTCCCGTACCCTCCCCTCCCCGACCCGTCTGGGGTAGCATCGTGATGTGCCTCGGGTTGCCTCCACGTCGCGCGTTCGCACGCACCTCCTCTGTGTCGCGATGGGCCTCACCTCGCTCGTCGCCGGCATCGTCGCCGGTTGCGGCATCGACGACGTAGGCTCGTTCGTCCTCGGAACCGACGCGAGCATCGACAACACGGGGCCGGTGCTGCCGCCCGGCACCGACGGCTCGTTCATCACCGACGGTGGCACCGGCACCGACGCCGACGCCGATGCCGATGCCGACGCGCCCGTCGCGCTCACGTGCGCGGCCAGTCAGTGCGCCGCGCAAGGCGGCTCGTGCGAGGACGGCGGCAACACGTGCATCATCGATTGCAGCAATGCGAGCGCGTGTGACGGCGGCGTGACCTGCCCTCCCGGCGTTCCATGCCGGGTCGGCTGCACGCGCGACAACACGTGTCCGAAGGTGGACTGCAACGCCGCCACGGCATGCGACATCGCCTGCGCGGGCAAGGCCACGTGCGAGACGGTCAGCTGCGCGGGCACCACCTGCAACGTCGACTGCGCCGGCGACAACTCGTGCGGCGAGGGCGGCGTCACGTGCACGGCGAGCGCCTCGTGCGGCATCGGCTGCGCGGGCGGCGGCAAGACGTGTACGGGCGCGGTGACGTGCAAGAGCGCGGCTTGCCGCGTGGAATGCGAGAAGGACAACTCGTGCCTCGGCGGCGTGACGGCCTACGCGGCCAACGCGCAGGTCTTCTGCGACGTCGACAAGTCGTGCCTCGGCGGGGCGTCGTGCTTCGGCGGCCCTGGCTCCAACTGCATCCTCGCGTGCAAGGGCGCCTCGTGCGCCACCACGACCTTCTGCTGCGATGCCGGCACGTGCCTCGTCGAGGCGGGCACGAACAGCTGCCCCTGAGCCCGCGCGCGCACGCTTGCGGGGCCGGCGGATAGAGGCTAGGACCGTCCTCGCACGAGGCGGGAAGTCGGTGTGAATCCGACGCGGTGCCGCCGCTGTAACCGGGGACTCGAGACTCGAGACGAACCATCGCCACTCTGCGTGAGCTTGAACGCCAAGCGCGCCAGGGGAAGGCTGCGGCCGTCGAGGGGCTGATCCGGGAGCCAGAAGATCCCTCGCGCGGTTTTCCCCCCCTGTTACCCCCGCGCGAGCCACGCGGGCAGGAGCCCGAAGCGTGAGATCCTCGTTCGTCGTGTGTGCCGTCGCGCTCGTTTGCGCGACGGCAGCCCTCGCCTGCTCTTCCGACCCCTCGGCTGACTCGGCCGATGCCGCGCCCGCGATTTCGCTCGGCGACGGAGGCTTCCTCGACGCTCCCGATCCCGACGCGAGGCCGCTCGTGGTGGACGGAGGCTTCGTCGGTCCCGACGGCAGCGTGCTGCGCGCCGACCGCTTCGTCACGAAGGTGGTGAGCGTCACGTACGGCGACTGCGCGGGCTTCGGCCTGACGTCGATGCCCGCGGTCGTCCTCGGCCCGCCCGCGGGCGCCGGCGCGCTCGCGGGCAGCCTCGACGTCGTGTCTCTCGGCTTCAAGGGAGAGATCGTCCTCGGGTTCGAGCCGAACGCGATCGTCGACGGCCCCGGCGCCGATTTCCTCGTGTTCGAGAACGCGTTCTGGGCCGGCGGTGATCCTTCACGGCCCGCGGCCGAGCTCGCCGACGTGAGCGTCAGCGACGACGGCGTCACGTGGCGGACGTTCCCGTGCACGCCCGGAGCCGGACCGCCTTACGGCTCGTGCGCCGGGTGGCGCCCCGTCTACTCCTCGCCGGGCAACGGCATCTCACCGGTCGAGCCGGCGACCGCCGGCGGCGATCCGTTCGACCTCGCAGAGCTCGGCCTCACGACCGCACGCTTCGTGCGCATCCGTGATCTCGGCACGATCGAGTGCCCCACGAACCCCGCGAACAGGTCGACGACGGTGGGCTTCGACCTCGATGCGGTCGCGCTTGTCCACGCGAAGACCATGTAAGAAGCGACCCGCCGCCTGCGTTGGGATCGCAAACCACGAGCGAACGTTTTCGAGGTCGCAACGTCCAACCCCGCATGCCTGCGCGACTTTCGCGAGCGCGTGCCTCGTGATTCACGAGGCCTTGTCGAGCGGTCGATCAGGCCTGAAAAGGGCGGGGCATTGCAGCCCACATTCCCCTTCACGCCCGTGTCGGGTTCCGAGCTATGCTCGCGCCCGCTTCCGCAAGACTGTAACCAAGGAGCTCTGCTGTGACTCGAACGGGCCTCTCTCTCTCGCTTGCCGTCGTCCTCGTGACCAGCATCGGCGCCACCGCGTGCGGTAGCAAAGATCCCCAGCCTGCGCAGAACCCGCAGGGCGCGTACGGCGCTCAGCCGGGTGCGTACCCGCAGCAGGGCGGCTACCCGCAGCAGCCCGGCGCTCAGCCCGGCGCCTACCCGCAGCAGCCCGGCGCTCAGCCCGGCGCGCAGCCCGGAGCATTCCCGCAGCCCGGCGCTCAGCCTGGTGCGCAGCCCGGAGCACAGCCTGGCGCGCAGCCCGGAGCACAGCCTGGCGCGCAGCCCGGCGCGTCTCCCTTCCCCGGCATCCCCGGCTTCCCCGCGCCCGCACCGGGTGGTGGTGGCGGCGCCTCGGGCGGCAGCGCGCAGGCGCTCGACCCGAACCTCGCCGCGCTCGCGGTCGGTCCCCTCGGCCTCTTCGCGAACAGCGAAGCGCCCGGCATGGCGAAGGACGGCCCGATCGTGGCCGGTAACTTCCAGGCCGGCCAGACGCTCGAGGGCTCGTTCACGTTCCAGCCCGGCAAGTGCTACACGCTGGTCGCGCAGGGCGCAGGCCCCTCGTCGGTCGGCCTCGAGATGCAGTACGTGACGCCGCTCCCCGGCCTCGCGCCCAGCATCGGCAGGAGCGCACAGAGCGGCGCGCAGGCGTCGATCGGCGGCAAGGCCAACTGCCTCCGCCCGATCAGCCCGTTCCCCGCGCAGGCGAAGTTCATCGTCACCGCGAAGGCCGGCGCCGGCGTCATCGCCGCCCAGCTCTTCTCGAAGTAAGCGTCCCCAGCGCCTCGGCGCAAAAGCGGCGCGATTTGCGCGGGGCGAAGGTCCCGCGCATCTCGCGCCGTTTTCGTTTAAGGTCGCAGCCCTCATGCTCGACATCGCCTTCATCCGCCAGAACGCGGACGCCGTCCGCGCCGCCATCAAGAACAAGCGCGTCGATCTCGACCTCGACCCCCTGCTCGAGACCGACAAGGAGCGCCGCACGCTCCTCGGCGAGCTCGAGCAGAAGCGCGCGCGCAAGAACGAGATCGCGCAGCTCATCTCGAAGGCGAGCAAGGAGGAGCGCCCCGCGCTGATCGAAGAGGGCAAGGCCGTGAAGGTCGCGCTCGAGCAGAGCGAGCCGGCGATGACCGAGGTGCAGAAGCGCTTCGACGAGCTCATGCTGAAGGTGCCGAGCCTCCCGCGCCCCGAGGTGCCGATCGGCGTCGGCGAGGACGACAACGTCGAGATCCGTAGAGTCGGTACCGTTCGCACGTTCGACTTCAAGGCGAAGGACCACATCGAGCTGATGACGCTCCATGGGATGGTCAACTGGGACGGTCCGCGCAAGTTCGCCGGCGGTCGCTCGTATGCGCTCATGGGGACGGGCGCCCTCCTCGAGCTCGCGGTCACGCGCCTCGCGGTCGACACGCTCGTCGAGCGCGGGCTCACGATGGTGATCCCGCCGGTGATGGTGAAGGAGCGCGCCATGACGGGCACCGGCTTCTTCCCGCTCGGTCGCGAGGAGGCCTACGCGATCACCGCCGACGAGCTGTTCCTCGTCGGTACGGCCGAGGTGCCGCTGGTGTCGCTCCACGCCGACGAGACGCTCGAGCCCTCGCAGCTGCCCATCCGCTACGCGGGCATCTCGAACTGCTTCCGTCGCGAGGCCGGCGCCTACGGCAAGGACACGAAGGGCCTCTACCGCGTGCACCAGTTCACGAAGGTCGAGCAGGTCGTCTTCTGCATGCCCGACGAGGAGGTGGCTGAAAAAGAGCACTACCAGCTGCTCGGCAACGCCGAGGCGATCCTCGCGAAGCTCGAGATCCCGTACCGCGTGGCGATCGCGTGCACCGGCGAGATCGGCCTCGGCCAGACGCGCAAGCACGAGGTCGAGTCGTGGATGCCCGGCCGCAACGACGGCAAGGGCGCCTACAACGAGACGCACTCCTGCTCGACGCTCGGCGACTTCCAGGCCCGCCGCTCGAACATCCGCGTGCGCACCGCCGACGGCACCCTCGCGTATGCCTACACGCTGAACAACACCGCCGTCGCGAGCCCGCGCATCCTCATCCCGCTGCTCGAGAACCACCAGAACGCCGACGGCTCGATCACGCTGCCGAAGGCGCTCGTGCCGTACATGAACGGCGTGACGGTCCTGAAGCCGAAGGTCGCCTGATCAACGACGCCCGAACGGGAAGCCCTTCGTGGTGGGCTTTCCGCTCGGGGCGCTCGACGGCGTCACCGAGGGCTGCGGCGCGGCGGACGCGGAGACCGCCGCGGAAGGAACGACCGTGAGCCCGTTCTTGCCCCGCGGCGACTTGCCACGCGGCGCCCCCACGCCGGGCTTCTCGACCTCGCTCGCAGGCTCGGCAGGCGCAGCCGCGGGCGGCGCGACCTCGGAGCCGTGGCGAAGGACGACGAACAAGGTCACGGGCACGACGATCGAGATCACGGCGACGATCGCGACGAGCAGCCCGTAGCTCGGCCCCTTCCCGAGATCGACGTCGTGGAGGCTCGGATGCACCGGGCCCATGTCGCCGTGCGAGCGGTCCATCGAGGAGCTCATCGAGCCATCGTTCGCGAGGGAGGCCGGGTGCGCTCCGGAGTTGCGCGCATCGCCCGACACGAGCAGCTGGCCGAGGCTCGCGCGCTCGTTCGAGCCCGAGCCCGAGCCCGCCACGCGCAGACCGCTCTCGGACGACGGCTCGAGGCGCGGCGCGGCCGCGCCCATCGGCCCGTGCGAGAGCGGTCCTCCGGTCGGCCGGATGGCGGGCAGACGAGAGGCCGACTCCACCTCGTGGATGACGCGCTTCAGCGGCGCGTTGGCCATCACGGCGGTGCGGTTCTCCGGCCCCTCGTCCTCGTCGTCGATCGGCGCGACCTTGCCCTTGCCGAGATCGGGTGACGAGCCGGAGGCGATGACGCGCAGCATGTTGGTGACATGCCCGGGCGCCTGCGTGGTGATGCTCTCGGCCTCCTCGTCGGCGGGCACCGTGCTCGCGAGCTTCGGCTTTCGCACCTTCTTCGTGGTGTCCGCGCTGCTGTCGTCGAGCGAGCCGGCGGCGTGCGCGGCCTCGATCGCGGCGTTGATGAGCTCGAGCGGCACGTTCGGCGCCTGCGTCGTGACGCTGTCGTCGACGTAGGGCTCCGCCGCGGGCCCACGCGATGTCACGCTCTCGTCGTCGTCCTGGTCGTTCGCGTAGCCGGCGCTGTCCGCCTTGCGCTCGACCTTGCCGGTCGGCGGGTCGACGAGACCGGGTCGCGTCGCGGGCTCGTCCACGCCTTCGAGGCGGGGACGCGTCGGTGGATCCCCTTCCGCGCCGAGCCCGGGCCGGGTGAGCGGCTCCTCCACCTCGGCGATACCGGGTCGGGTCGGCGGCTCGTCGACGATCGCCGCAGACGCAGCCGACGGCGCGCTGCCCGTCGACGGCGCGAGGAGAGGAGCGCCGATGTCCGGCACCGAGCCGAGACGCGGTGCGGCCGCCTGCGTCGTGACACCGTCGTCGTCGGGCTCGGGCTCGGGCTCGGGCTCGGGCTCGGGCTCGGGGGCGATCTCGGGCGGCCTCCCTGCGGCGGGCCGCGGAGCGGGAAGAGCGGCGCCGCCACGGAGTGCGGCCGGCACAGCCAGCGCACCGTGACCGGGAAGCGTGCGAACCTCGGTCTCGTCGCCCGCGTCGTCGTCCTCGTCGAGCGTGCGGATCTCGACGCGGCCGGGGATCGACACGGGAACGCCGCGTCCCGACTGTGCGGCCTCCATGAGGTTCGCCGCGTTGAGGCGAGGAGCAGTCGCGGTGATGCTGTCCTCGAGGGGCTCGTCGTCGTCCGTAAGGTCCGTGGCGTCCGTCTTCGCGGCCTCGCGTGCCGGCAGCCCGATGCCGGGCACGGGCTGGTTCGACGGCGGCGCGATCGGAGCGTCGCGAGCTCGGGCGGCGGCAGCGGCGACCGACGGCGGCATCGCCTGCTGGACGGTGTGCTCCTCCGCCTCGTCCTCGTCCTCGTCATCGCTGGCGAGGTCGTCGTCGCTCAGCTCGCCGACGGGCTCGGGTGCGGGCGGCGCCGCAGGCGGTCCGAGAAGCGCAGACGTGGTGTCGTCGGCCGGAGCCTGGCCGTCGTGGCCTGTGGGCAACCGGGGGGCGACGCGCTGCTCCCCGGGCGCCCCGACCATCGTCGGGCCGTCGTCCTCCGGCAGTGATGCCACCTCAGCAGGGTACAGTGTTCGACAAAACAAGCCTAGCGACAGGCCGAGCTCCGGCCTCATCCCCCGGTTTGCCCGTGGATTTGCGCCTCCGGAGCCTCGTGCCCGCGAAGCCCGGTTGACCTGGCACGCGGAGCCAAGTATCGATGCTCTGCCTCGGTCACGAGGGCGCGAGAGCGTTGGGTGCAGTAGCCAAGTGGTTAGGCACCGGTTTGCAAAACCGGCATATGTGGGTTCAAATCCCATCTGCACCTCTGACATCCCTCGATTCGAGGTCGTGGTCCGTCAGCCGCGGCCGCGGTCGCGATCCGTCACACAAGGCGCGGGTGCCTCGGCGGGCTGCATGGCCCTCGCGCGCTCACCAGCGACGGCCTGCACGTCTCCGGAGCGGCACGCGTCGTGCTCGCGCTACGGGGACCATGGCGACGCCGATGCCACACGACCCTCGCGAACGTACGACGACCGAGCCCCCCTCGGGCACGCGCTCGAACACTCCGCCGCCGCCGCGCGTCTCGCCCGACGAGGAGGCGGTGCGGCTCATGATGGAGGTGACACGGCGCGCGCAGGTGGCGCAGAGCTTCGCGAAGCTCGCCGGCAGCCTCCTCACGGTGAGTGCCGCGCATGCGTCGCTGCAGCTCCGTGCGACCGCCGAGGCCAAGCTCGCCGAGATGAGGCGACTGGCGCATGCGGCGAGGGACGCCGCCGTCCATGTCGCGACGCACCGACCAGACCGCGCAGGGCGTGCGGAGCGAGAGAAGGACGACGCACCGGAGACGCAGGACGCGCCCGTGGTGCCCCGCCCGGCAGAGTGAGCGCTCCTAGAGCGACAAACGGTTTGGCTCCCGTCGGCTTTCCTCGGCTTTCGACGGTCTCGCTTCGTTGCGCCTCCTGAGATACGCGAGTATCCGTCGTCGTCGCGCCTCGCGATACCGCCGAAACCCTCGAAATCCTCGGTCCGCCAAACCGTTTGTCGCTCTAGACGAAGAGGCCGGGGATGCGCTCGCCGCATCCTCGGCACGCGTCGCCGTCGAGCAGGTTCACCGTCGTCGTGAAGTTCTTTCGCTCCACCACCGTCGCGTGGCAACGCGGACAGCGCGTGTGCTCGAGCTCCTGGAACGTGCCGGTCACGTTCCCCACGTAGACGAACTGGAGACCGCGCGCGTAGGCCGACCCGGCGACGGAGAGCAGGAGCTCCGGGTGCATCGCCGGGCGGGCGGTCATCTTGTAGCGAGGCTGGAAGGCATTGAGATGCCACGGCAGCGCGGGGTCGATGGCGACGAGCTTCTTCGCGAGCCCGCGCAGGCCCGCCGCGTCGTCGTTGAAGCCCGGGACGACGAGCGTGACGACCTCGACCCAGTAGCCGAGGCGCCGAGCCTCGACGATCGCCTCGAGCACGGGTTCGATCCGACCGCCGAGCGCCTTGTAGTGCTCCGGAGCGAACCCCTTGAGGTCGACGCGGAAGACGTCCGTCGACGGACGCAGGTACGCCAGCGCCTCGGGCGTCGTGTTGCCGTCGGAGACGACCATCGTGCGCAGACCGCGCGCCTTTGCCTGCTCGAAGACGGCGCGCACCCACTCCGCGGCGATCATCGGTTCGTTGTAGGCTGCACACAATACGCGGCAGCCGGCGGCCACGGCCTCGTCGACGAGCGCCTCGGCCGTCATGGGGATGGGCGCCTCGCCGGCGACGTCCTCGCGCAGCGCCTGCGAGAGCCGCCAGTTGTGGCAGTACGGACAGCGGAGATCGCAGCCGTACATCCCGAAGGTGAGCGATTTCGAGCCGGGCTCCACGTGATAGATCGTGTTCGTCTCGACGGCGCGAACGTAGCGGCGCGCGATGTAACCGAAGGGCACGACGACGCCGCCGTCCCTCCCCTCGCGAACGCCGCATGCCCCGACGCGACCGTCGGTGAGCACGCAGCGATGCGCGCACGCCGTGCAGCGGAGGACGCCCGCCTTTCGCTCGTGCAGCTCGCCTGGCACCGCGAGCTTGGAGAGCGACGCGCTCAGGTCGACCGACGCGATCCGCGTGCGCCGCGCGCCGGGCACGCCGGCTGGGCCGCGCGCGAGCGACGACGCGGGAATGAGCTCGTCCTGATCCTCACGCTCCTCCGCCATCGGTCCGGCCCTAGTACCACGGACCGCCCGGGGCGTTAGCGCGGGCGGCGACGACGACGCACGAGGGCGGCGGCAAGCACGACCGCGCCGGCGGCGGCCGCGGGCGCGACCGGCGCGCCCCCGAAAGCGAGGACGCCGGGGTGGGCCGCGCACGCCGGACCGACGCGCGCGCGGCCGATCGCCTCGAGCTCGTCCCCGTCGTCGCTCCCCCACTCCGTCGAGAGATCTGCGGTGGGGCCGCCACCGCGCGGCCTGGGATTGACCGCGGCGGGTGCACCGCCGTCCGCGCCGCCGGCGACAGGCGGCGTGAGGGCCGGCGTGGTCGGGGACGAAGGCGCAGGCCGCGGCGCCGGCACCGACGCGTCCGCCTCTCCGCAGCAGCGAAAGCCCTGCTGGTAGGCGACGAAGTCCTCGTTGTGGGCGCGCGTCGCGGGCCGACAGCGCGCGCGCACCGGGCCCCAGTAGCCGCCCTTGAGGATCGACGCGAAGCCGGTGGAGCGTGCGCTCTGCGTCCACTCGTCGACGTTGCCGGTCATGTCGTAGACGCCGAACGGGCTCTTGCACGAGCCGCGCGAGCCGGAGGGCTCGGCCTGCCAGAGGCGATCGAGCTCCGCGCGTGCGCCTGCACCGTCACGGGGCGAGAGCGCTCCTTCCGCGAAGGGCCGCCAGTTGCGGTCGACGACGCATGCCGTCGAGTCGCGTGTGTACCCATACGGATACGGCCGGACCTCCTCGCCCTCGCACGCGAACGTCCACTCGTTCTCGTTGCAGAGGCGCTTCTTCGACTTCTTGCAGAGCGCCTCGGCCTCGTGGAACGTGACGACGATCATCGGATTCTGGCCGAGGACGTTCGGGTACTCGAACCGGTCCATGCAGAAGTCGAGCGGGCGGGTCGGGAGCTTCGCTATCTCGGTCGCGATCCTCTCGGCGTCGAACGTGCGGCAGCGCGCGGGGAACTCCTTGCTGATCCAGTCGGTGCACGCGGAGTCCTGGAGCCGCTCGATCTCGCCCGTCGCCTCGCCGTGGAGCTCGGTCCGGTACTTTCCCTTCACGCGAACCATGCCGGTCGCACAGCCGGCGGAGGTGCTCTCGCGTGCATCCGTGAGCTCGGGCTTCTCCTCCGAGACGGAGACCGGAAAGGTCTCGCCGCCCGCGCGGCCGAGCGCCTGCCAGTGCTTCCGGTCGACGGAGCGCCAGGTGAACCGCGGCTCGTTCCCTCGTTTCAGCTCGTTCTGGTACTCGCCCAGCGTCACGCCCTCGGCGCGCAGGTACCAGCCGCCTGCGAACACGAACGTCAGCGCCACGCCCGCCGCCGCCTTCGCGAGGAGGATCCACCGCAGGCTGCGATGGGTGTCGTCGGGCGGTGGGGTGGAAGGCTTCACGCGCAGCTCGAGGTTCGGTCGGATCCCGATGGACGGGCCCTGGCGGCCGGCCATTCAACGTAGCGCGACTCTGCGCGCTTCGCCCGTGTCGCCGTGCTCGCCCGCCGCGCTCGATAGTTCTACCCTCGCGCCATGGGTTGCCTGTTCTGCAATGTGCTCGAGAAGAAGATCCCCGCCGACGTCATCTACGAGGACGAGCACGCGGTCGCGTTCCGGGACATCCGTCCCATGGCCCCGACCCACGTGCTCGTGATCCCGCGCAAGCACATCGCGGCCATTCACGACCTCACCGAGGAAGACGTGGCCACGATGGGGCGCGTCATGCTGGCGGCGAAGGCCGTTGCCCACCAGGAGGGCCTCGAGGCCGGGGGCTATCGCCTCGTCATCAACGACGGCGATGCGGCCGGCCAGACCGTGCACCACATCCACGTGCACGTCCTCGGCGGCCGCAACCTGACCTGGCCGCCGGGCTGACCGCCCTCCCCTCGTCGCCTCGGCCGCTCCCCCACGCCCCGGCCTCTCGCCGCGAGTGAAGGGAATCGCGGCCCGTCCGTCGAACGGTATGCGCCCCCGGGCCGCACCGGGATACGCTGGTTTCGAGGGTCCTTGAAGGGTCGCGACGTTCTCTCACGGGCTTGCCGCGCGGCCACCGGGCTTGCGCTCGGGGGCATTTTCGCGTGCACCTCGGGCTGCGGCGCCGCCACGCAGAACGTCCGTGCCTATCGCGCGTTCGCCGCCGAAGACCCCAACATCAAGGTCTCGATCGACCGCGTCGAGGACCTCGCGGTCACGCTGCAGCTCGTCGACCGCATCCTCCTCCAGACCTCCTACACGCCCGGAGACATGTGGCCGCGGCGCCTCGGCCTGACCGACGCGCAGTTCCGCGACATCAAGTCGGACCTCCGCGACAAGTACCCGTATCGCGCCCTCGAGCACGCCGAGGTGCCCGTCCTCAAGTGCTACCGCGTCCACCTCGAGAAGACGCTCACCGAGTACGGCCCGCCTCCCGAGAAGGGCAAGTACGCCTCGCTCCTCGACGCCGTCGGCGCGCTCAACCCGCGCACGGCCGACATCAAGAAGCACTGGATCGCCTATCGCGACGCCACCGAACGCCTCGCCCTGGCGTCCGAGAACGAGGAGCGCCTCTCCTCCGAGCTGCTCTCGCTCTCCGAGGCCCAGAGAAAGCCGCGCGAGCAGGAGCTCGCCTGGGCACGTGACAGGCTCGCCCGCGCGAAGGGCGAGGTCCTCTTCGCGACCGACGCGATCAACAACGACTCGGAGAACCTCAAGAGCGACGCGACGCTCCTCTCCGGCGACAAGCAGCAGATCGCCCGCGACGCCTTCTACGCGCTCTCGGTCGCGTTCCGCATCGAGCTCGAGGCGCTCGCCCTCATTCCCATCATCGTCATCCAGGCGGTCCGCGGCATCCCCACCGCCCCTCGCGACCTCACCTACAAGACGCATCTCAAGCTGGTGAAGCAGATCTGGTTGATGCCGTCGTACGTCGCCGGCATCAAGCAGTCGTTCACGCGTCAGGCCGAGCTGCTCGACAGGATGACGAGCAACCTCGCGAAGGCCCTGAAGACCGACGTGAACAAGAGCCCCGGCATGGCGCTCGGCGAGAGCGTCGTCGACCAGATCGTCGGCATCACGCTCGACTCGTTCCGCATCGACGTGAAGGCCGGCGGCGAGATGTTCATCTACAGCTCGATCGGCACCGGAGATCGCAACGGCGACGACTACGATTTTCGCGGCCGCAAGTTCAAGCTCGACTACCGCGCGCAGCCCATCATCCTCGCGAGCGCTCGGCTCGACATCGTCCTCGACTGGATCCGCATGCCCGGCGCCGCGAACCTCGGCTTCGGCTACGCCACCGATCGCGTGTACCGGAGCGGCGGCAAGATCGAGGAGAGCCCCCTCGTCGACCAGCTCGGCATCGACGGCGTCGCCAGCGACGTCCTCGACGCGGGCCTCGGTCTCCTCGGCATCCGCACCTCGTTCCGCGTCGCGAGCTTCACGAGCGGCCGCGTGAACCAGGTCCAGGCCACCAACATCGACAGCGTCGTCGCCTCCGCGCCGCTGCGGATCAAGTACACGCAGGCCGACGTCGGCTACGACCTGCTCTGGCTCATCCACGACGACTCGATCCGCGCCTATACCGAGGAGCTCGTCGTCGGCGGCCGCTACCTCCGCTACACGCTGCCGCGCATCGTCTACGAGCTCCAGGACACGGGCGTGAACGGCAACGAGCACTTCACCTTCGCGCGCGAGACGCCGGCGCAGCCGATCACGAACGAGTTCTGGATGCTCTCCACGCACGCTCGCTTCGGTGTCGGCGAGGGCCCCCGCTGGTCACCGTTCCTCGATCTCGACATCGCCGGCGGCGTCGGCCCGACCAAGTTCTACTTCCTCCAGGATCCGACGCTCGCCGACACGTCGTCGAATCGCGACAACGCAAAGGAGGCGGCGATCGGCCTGAACGGCGGCGGCGCGCTCGGTCTTCGGTGGCGGCTCCTGCCTCGCGGAAGCAGGCTCCGGCTCGACCTTCGCGCCGAGTATCGCGGCAACGCCATCTATACGGTCGTCACGAGAGACGCGACGCGCGACGGCCGCGCGCTACGGACCGACTTCGGCAGCTTCGACGTCTTCCACGGGCCCTCGCTCTCCATCCGCGGCGCGCTGTAGTCGCGAATTCAGGGCGGTTGCACATACTGCTGGTTGCGGTACGTGAGCCTCGTCGCCCCGCGCGTCGCGGGATCCGGCGTCGACGCGACAAACCTATCCATCGCGTCGTCTCCGAGAACGGCCGTGTAGTAGCCGAGCCGGGCGAGCGCGTGCTCGAGTCGCTCGTTCTTGATCTTGAAGGCCAGGCCGGCCGCGACGGCGGTCGCATAGCGCCTGACCATCACGGCATTCGCTCCGTCGAGCTCTTGCTCGCGCTTCTTTCGAAAGAAGTCTCGGTTGCGGGGGCTGCCTGTGATCACGACGCCCGCGAGACCACTGCGGAGCGCATCGTAGAGGCGGCCCTGGCGTTCGATGGCCACCGGAACCCACTCGCGTGACTGGTACTTCTTCACGAAGGCGTCGAGCTGGAGGTCCCACTTCTCGGTCTCGGCGGCGTTGAGCGCGTACTTGCCCTTCCGCTTGAACACGAGCCGCCCGTCCGCGCTCCGGAGCGGCGCTTTCGTGATCGGACCGGTCGCGAGCTCACCGAAGATGTCTTCGACCGTCGGGCCGTAGCCGTGTCGAGCAGGCGCGTCATAGTCGGCGGAGATCCGTTCGTCGAGGAGCGTGAAGTCCGCCTCGGCGGCGTGGTCGACGTAGGGGCTCTGCTGCGCATCGCTCACGCCGTTGGCTTGTGGCGCGGACGCCTTGTAGCTGTCCCAGGCGGCCACCGTGCTCTTGAACCACGCGCGGTATCCAGTGTCGCCGACCGCCTGCTTCATCTTTGCGATCGCGTAGGCTGCCTCGACGACGTACTTCGCACTCTCGACCGTCGTGCGGTTCACCACGTAGTAGGCGGTGAGTTTCTTCTCCGCGTCGATTCGCTTCTGGCGATTGAGGCCGAGGTCCCCGGCCGTGGGGTTCCACTGTTCGTAGTCCCGACGCGTGCTGGCGAAGGCGAGGGCCGCCCCGTCGATGACGGGCGGCGGCGTCACTGGGTCGACGGACGCCGGCTCCGTCCTGCTCGTTGGCGCGGGGGTGGGCGTGGACTGTGGAGTCGATGCTGTCGATGGCGCGGCGACCGAAGCCGGTGAGCTACTTCGCGGAGGCAGGTTCTCACTCGCCGCGCATGAAGCGACCGAGGCCACGACGACGACCCACCAGCCGTGACGCAACGAATCGCCCATTCGGAGAGCGTAGCTCGTGGGCGGCGAAATTCAGCGCACGCGAGGCTCAGCACCCAAAGCGCAGCGAGCGGCCGCAGACTCGATCCGAGCGATCACTCCGCGGGGGAAGGAGGTGGGGCGCTCGAGTTGCGGGCGGCGCGCGCCAGGTTGCCGGTGTCGCCCCCCGCGTCGAGGAGACGCGCGAGCGAGGTGTCGACGAGCGCGCGGTCCTCGTCGTCTGCGCTCATGCAAGGCGCTCCGGCGCGCGATGCGAGGACGCGCAGCGTCGCCAGCTCGACGCGCGAGAGCTCCACGACGCGCGAGAGGCTCATCACCGGGATCTCGTAGCGAAGGACGAAGCCGCCACCCTCGAGCGCGAGCGCGAGCACGAGCGACGAGGCGCGGCCGAGGTGCCTCACGATCCCGCGGAGCGTCGCGGCCCGCGACTTCGCTCGCTGCACCCCGACGTTCGCGAAGAGGTCGAACATACGGTTGCGCGCGTAGACTCCGGGCGCGAGCGCCATCGCGACCGTCAGCGCCTCGACGCGCGCCTCCTCGGCCGGGGAGAGGGCGAGCGAGGCGCCGTGCGCGCGTGCGCGGCGTCCCGGGCGTTTCACTCGTCGTCCCCGCTGCCGAACGCTGGCATCCCCGTGGTGCCACCGGTGACGTCATTGAGGAGCGCGGCCTGGCGATACGTGCGGAGCGCGGTGATGAGCTCCTCGAGATCGCCTTCGATCACGCGATCGAGCTTGTTCAGCGTCAGCTTGATGCGGTGGTCGCTGATGCGGTTCTGCGGGTAGTTGTACGTGCGGATCTTCGAGCTGCGCTCGCCGGTGCCGACCATGCCCTTGCGCTCGGCCGAGATCGCTGCCTCGTGCTTCTGGATCTCGAGGTCGAGGAGCCGGCTGCGAAGGACCTTCATGGCCTTCGCCTTGTTCTTCAGCTGCGAGCGCTCGTCCTGGCACTTCACGATCAGGCCGGACGGCGTGTGCTGGATCTGGACGGCGCTGTTCGTCGTGTTGACGCCCTGCCCGCCTGGCCCGCCGCTCGCGGCGATCGAGATCACGAGATCCTTGTCGTCGATCTGCACGTCGACCTCGTCGGCCTCGGGCATCACGGCGACGGTCGCCGTCGAGGTGTGGATACGCCCCTGCGTCTCGGTCGCCGGGACGCGCTGGACGCGATGGACGCCGCCCTCGAAGCGGAGCTGCGAGTACACGTCCTTGCCGCTGACGAGCGCGATGACCTCCTTGTAGCCGCCCGAGGAGCTCTCGCTGACGGAGAGGACCTCGATGTTCCAGCTCTTGGTCTCCGCGTACCGCGAGTACATGCGGAAGAGATCGGCGGCGAAGAGCGAGGCCTCCTCGCCGCCCTCACCACCACGGATCTCGAGGACGATGTTCTTCTTGTCGTTCGGATCCGTCGGCAGGAGGAGGAGCTGGATCTCCCCTTCGAGGGCGCTCCGCTCCTTCTGCAGCTCGGGGAGCTCCAGCTCGACGAGCTCGCGGAGCTCCGGATCGGCGAGGGCCTCCTCGTCCTCGCGGATCTTCTTCTCGAGCGCGCGAAAGCGTCCGAAGGCCTGGACGATCGCCTCGATGTCGGTCCGCTCCTTGTTCAGCTTCGAGAGCTGATGGCGGTCCGCGAGTACCCTCGGATCACAAAGGAGATCGTCGAGCTCGAGATACCGCCTCGAGAGCTGCTCCAGCTTGTCGAGAGGAAGCATCGGACAGCGAGCCTACCACGCGCTCGACTCAGGCGGCCTTGCGGAGACGGCCCGACTTCATCAGGGAGTCGAAGCTCGCGTAGCGCACGTCGGCGGGGCTCGCGTTGCCGACGGAGGTGCTCTTCTCGATGCCCTCCTCGCGGAAGAGCGTCACGCGGAGCGATGCGAGAGCTACCTCGAGCTGGTGATCGTCCGGCTCGATGGTGGTGATCTTCTGCACGAGGAAGCCCGGCCAGAGAAGCGCGCGGAGCGGCCCCGTCGTGCAGTACTTCGCGAAGACCCGCTGGATCTCGAACGTGAACGCGGCGATGAGCGGAAGGAACGGCAGCTTCTCGAGGAAGAAGAGGACGTTGTCGAGGACCACCTTGCCGGTGTTGATCTTCGGCAAGAATCCGCCGACCGCGGTGAAGACCAGGATCGAGACGAGCGCGACCATCACGAGGAAGGTCGTTCCGCAGCGCGGATGGAGCCGCGTCTTGGCGCGGGCGTTCTCGACCGTGAGCGCCTCGCCCGCTTCGTAGGTGCTGATCGTCTTGTGCTCGGCACCGTGGTACTGAAAAACGCGCCGGATGTCGGGGAACACCCGGCGAACGACCAACAGGTAGCTCACGACGATCGTGAGCTTGAACGCGCCGGTGATCGCCTGGAAGCCGGGCGACTGCACGTCGAGGTTCAGGCCGAGCACCTTGTTCATCCCGGCCGCAGCCGCCTGGGGCAGCGCGATCATGAAGCCGATCATGAGGACGAGCATCAGGACCATCGGTCCCTTGGGCGCCTTCTTCTCCTCGGGGTCGGCCTTCGCGGCCTCTTCCTTCACGGGCACGCCGTCGGTGTCGGCGTCTGCGGTGAGGAGGAGGAACGTCGCGTAGCCGATGGCCTGGAGCATGCGCATCGCGCTCGCGCCCAGCCCGGCGCCCGGCTTCTTCTTCGCGGTCGCAGCCTCGGTCTTCGCGGCGCCGCTCGCGGCGGCCGCGGCCTCCTCGGCCTCGATGTCGCGCTCCATCTGCTCGGCCGAGAAGCGGAGCGACTCACCGCCGAGCTTGAGGCTCTCGACGAGCGACGAAACGCCGCGGGCGAGCGGGAGCTTTGCAAAGCCTCTACGCGTGTCGCTCATCCCGCGTTCGCGGACGTGGAGCGAGCCATCGCGGCGGCGCACGACGACCGCGAAGGACGTCGGCGATCGCATCATCACGCCCTCGAGAACGGCCTGCCCGCCGATGTACGGCCCGGTCGGCTTGGCTCCGGGAGAGGGCCGAGAGGAAACGGCGGCGTTGGGCAGAGGCTGCGCGGCGTCGGTCGAAGCGGTCTCTTGAGACATACTCCTCAACCTTACGCACGCGCAGCCGTTCGCGCGAGGCGAACCTTACTCGGTGGCCGCAGCCGGAGCTTCGGCAGCCTCGGCCTTGGCCGCGACCTCGGCCTTCGCCGTGGCGTCGCCGCCGCCGCTGCCCGGCTTCGCCGCGTAGCGCTTGCGGAAGCGATCGACGCGGCCCGCGGTGTCCATCAGCTTCTGCGTGCCCGTGTAGAACGGGTGGCAGTTCGAGCACACGTCGACCTGGAAGTCGCCGCGCGTCGACCGCGTCACGAACGAGTTGCCGCAGGCGCACTTCACGCTCGCGGACGGGTAATCGGGATGAATGCCTTCTTTCATGGGATCCTCTGCAGCCGCCCTCCGGAAATAGGAGGGGGGCCGCGTTCTTAGCGGAGGCGGTCGGCTTCTGCAAGCACGACCGCGTACTTACGGACGGGAGACGGGCTCAGAACGGGATCTCGTCGTCCCCGCCGCCGCCGCCGCCGCTGTAGTCACCGAAGTCGTCCGCTGCGGCCGCGGGGGGCGCGCTCTGCTGCTGCGGTCGGCCCTGGTCGCGACCACCGCCACCGCC
>Ga0105047_10001821_pt1 | contig 38329 bp, 40 predicted proteins | sample MAT04_FD_78384 | JGI IMG/M metagenome (GOLD analysis project Ga0105047, IMG submission 78384) | Freshwater microbial communities from Lake Fryxell liftoff mats and glacier meltwater in Antarctica - MAT-04 (megahit assembly) | ecosystem: Environmental > Aquatic > Freshwater > Ice > Liftoff...
CGGCGCCGACCGCTGGCAGAGCTACCGCTCGAAGACGTAGCCGGCGAGCGCCGCAAGTGTGTCGAGGTCGTGCACCTCGAACGGCAGGAGCGGCACCTCGATCAATGGCGCCGGTGTGACACGTTCGGCCAGCGGAGCCAGGTGGCTTCGCTCGGCCGTAGCGATCGCACGAAGCTCGGCGAGGTTCCGAAGCTGGTCATCGAGGGCGGACGGGTCTCCGCTCAGCGTCATGTCCGGCACGGATCCCGACGCCGCGAACTGCGGGTAGATCCGGTTGACCACCACAGCGCGCACCCCGAGGCCCATCTCCTTGAGCTTGTCGGCGAAAAACGCCGCCTCGATCACCGTGTCCCGCCGCGGTGATGCCACCAGGATGAACGCGGTGCCCGCATCGGCGAGCAGCACGTCGACCAGCTTGGCCCGCTGCTTGAAGCCCTCCTCCATCCCCTCGAACGCGGCGAAGAACGCGATCGCGTCGGCGATGACCTCACCGCCGACCACCTTGGCAACACCACGCAGGAACGGCTGCGCCGCGAGGTTCACCGCCTTCACCAGGCCGCGGGTGGGGGCGGTGACCACGCGGTAGAGGCGGTGATCGAGGAAGCGCGAGATGCGACCCGGTGCGTCGAGGAAGTCGAGGGCGTTGCGAGTGGGCGGGGTGTCCACCACGATCAGATCGAACTGGCCCTCGTTCGAGAGCTCGTACAGCTTCTCGGTGGCCATGTACTCCTGGGTGCCCGACAGCGCCCCCACGATGTTGCGGTAGAAGCGGTTGGTGAGGATCTTGTCGGCCTGCTCCTCGGACCCGGCGTACTTGGCCACCAGCCCGTTGAACGTGCCCTCACTGTCGAGCATCAGCGCCGCTAGAGTGCCCGGCCACGGACCGTCGATCTCGGTGGGGTGGTTCGTCAGCCCGTCGAGCCCGAGGGCATCCGCGAGCCGCCGCGCCGGGTCGATGGTGACCACTACGGCCCGGCGACCGAGTCGCGCCGCCTCGAGCGCAATGACCGCGGCGGTCGTGGTCTTTCCCACGCCCCCGGACCCGCAGCACAGCACCACCGCGGCGTTCGCCGCTACGTCGGACATGGGAGAGACGGTTGCGTCGGCCGTGCCGGCGGCGTCGGTAGTGGTCACGTCGCCGCCCCGACGTCGGTGCGACGTTCGATCTGGGCGGTCAACGCATCGCTGAGTTCGCCCAACTCGTCGAGCCCCAGGTCGGAGCGGAAGATGAACGGCAGTCGGAGCTGATCGAGGGGCAGCTCCCGGCCCAGCCTCTCGAGCTGCTCCCGCTGCAGTTCGCCGCGAGCGATGCGAAACTCGGCTGCGGCGCGCAGATCGGCAGCCAGGGCCGGGTCGAGGGTGACGCCGGCCGCAGCTGCAGCCTCATCGGGATCAACGGAGAGCCCGTCGAGCACCGGGTAGATGCCGTTCACCACGACCGGACCGAGCTTGATACCCACCTTGTCCTCGAGGCTGTAGGCCGTCTCGATCAGCTCGTTGACCGGAGTCTCCTCGGCGAGGGTCACCAGCACCACCTGACAGCGCGACGCATCGGTGAGCATCTCCTTCACCTCGCGGGCCTGCACCTCGATGGGACCGGTGCCCACGGCGTTGAGCAGACCGTCGGCGCTACTCAGGAAGGTGATGGCATGGCCCGCCGCCGGCGCGTCGACGATGACCACATCGGCTTCGCCCGAGCGAGCCAACTGCTTGACCTTGCCGAGGATGAGCACGTCCTTGATGCCAGGAGTGGCGGTGGCCACCATGTCGAGCGCTCCGCTCTCGGCGAGGCGCTTGGAGATGCGCTTGAGACCATGGCCGCGCAGGTACTCGATGAGCGCCTCGTCGGGCGTCAGGGTGCGGGCTCGCACCTCGCCGGTCCCCTGGGGACCCGCCTCGCTGAAGAGCACCACCTCGTCGTACCCGAGCTGGGGACGGCCGAACAATGCGGGCAGACCCGACTTGCCCTCGACCTCCACGATTAAGGCCCGGAGCCCTTGGCGCGCCGCGGCCATCGCCAGTGTTGCGGTCACGGTCGTCTTGCCGACCCCGCCCTTCCCGGCAACGATGGTCACCCGTGGTGCAGTGAGAAACTGCGCAGGATCCACTTTTCTCCTCCGGAGGCCTTCGGGTGCGCAGGATAGTCAGTTGGGCGTTCATTGCAGTCATCGTGGGTTTGACCACGATCTTCTCGGCGACCCCCGCGGGCGCCGACACCCAGGGCACATGCCCCAATCCCAAGGGCTGCGTGCGGGCCGTCACCGTCAACGGATTCATCGATGAGATCACCGTCGACTTCATTCAGCGAGCCGTCGAGGAGTCCGAGAGCATCGAGGGCTACCGGGCCGTCGTCCTCATCGTGGACAGCCCCGGGGTGGTCGTCAGCGACGCCGAGTTCCAGAACCTGATCGAGGAATTGCAGTCGACCTCGATCCCCGTGAGCGCCTGGGTTGGGCCCTCCGGCGCCGAAGCGATGGGTGGCGCTGCCGAACTGGTCGCCGCGCTCTCGTCCTCGATGGCGCCCGGCACCGAGATCGGCGACGTCGGCGACCAGCGCTTGTCCAAGAAGTTCAGCCCGGAGTTCGGCGATGCCGACGTGTTCTCGAAGGTGCTCGACGCCGACGAGGCCGTGAAGGCCAAGATCGTCACTCAGGTCGACCCCACCCTCGGCGACCACGTGCTCGCGATCCCCGACATGCCCTTCAAGCAGGTCACCGACGACGAGGGTCGCCCCAAGCGCGAGATCGCTGTCGACGGCGTCACCCAGAAGCTCCCCATCACCATTCAGCTGCTGCACACCGCCGCCAGCCCCGGTGTCGCCTACCTGGCGTTGGCCATTGCCATTGGTCTGTTGCTCTTCGAGTTCTTCACAGCCGGCGTCGGCGTCGCCGGTGTCGTCGGGGCCGTCTCGGCCGTCATGGCCGGGTACGGGCTCGCAGCATTGCCCATTCATCCGTGGGCGCTCGCCTTGTGCCTCTTCTCCGGTGTCGCCTTCGCCATCGACATCCAGACGGCCATTCCCCGGGCGTGGACCGCCATCGGCCTCGTCACCTGGACCATTGGGTCGTTCTTCCTGTTCGACGGGTTGCGCGCCCCGTGGTTGTCGCTGGCCGCCGGGGTCGGCGGCATGGCCGTCACCATGATCTCGGGCATGCCCGCCATGGTCCGCTCCCGCTTCGCCACCCCCACTCTGGGGCGCGATTGGATGATCGGCCGAGAAGGAACCGCCACGGCGGACATCTCGCCCGAAGGCACCGTCGAGGTCGACGGCGGCCAGTGGCGGGCCATCACCAACCGGGCCACACCGGTGCTGTCGGGCGACCCGATCCGCATCGTGGCGATCGACGGGCTCACGCTCGAGATCGAGCCACTCGAGGGCGGAGCGCAGGACTACCGCGAGCGTCGTTCCTCCAAAACCACCGGTGCTGTCGATAGCTAGCAGAACGCTCACTAATTAGTCCTTGTAAACGGCTGATTTGGAGTAATAGGTTGCCCCGCGAAGCAAGGGGGACAACGTGAGTGCACAACCTTCGTTCGAATCGTGGCAGCATCGCGGAGCGTGCCGTGGGCCGCATGCGACAGTGTTCTTTCCGCCGCCGCAGTTCGAGCGCAAACACGAACGCGCCGAGCGGGAGCTGCGGGCCAAGGACATCTGCTCCACCTGTTCGGTCGCCACCGACTGTCTCGAGTACGCCATCGAGATCCGTGAACCCCACGGCATCTGGGGCGGTCACAACGAGGCCGAGCGGCGGGTGGTCCTAGAAGCCCGAACGGCCAAACAACGCTGAGAGCGGTACTCTCGGGGCCGTGGCGGTCCTGATCTTCGGCTTCATTGCACTCGTCGTTGCCGAGATCTATGTCTTCGCGCAGGTGGCGTCAGTCCTGCATTGGGCGACCCTGCTGCTCGTCATCATCATGGGCGCCGCGGGCGCGTGGATCGTCAAACGCGAAGGCACCCAAACCGCCCGTCGGGTCGCCGATGGCTTCCGGGCCGGGCGCGTGCCCACCGAAGCGGTTGTCGACGGCTTCCTCGTCGCAGCCGCCGGGGCGTTGTTCCTCATGCCGGGTTTCATCACCGATGTCGCGGCGCTCACGATCACCATTGCCCCCGTTCGCACCCTCGCCCGCAACCGGGTCATCGGTGCGGTGCAGCGACGCGTCACCGCCAAGGTGGCTCAGTCCGGCCCCGGACCGACGTTTCGGGTCGGCGGGTTCGGTGTCTACGAGCGTCCCGCCGATGCCGACCTGCGCACCCATGCTCCCCACGACAACGACGTGATCGACCTCGATGCCGAAGAGGTCTTCATCGACCTGCCGGTGGCCGAGATCGAACCGCCCCGCGAGTCACCCAAGTGAGCCGTCGCTCCAGCACGTCAGCGCCATGGTGACCGCCAACTTCGGGGTCGACGATCCCGACGCCGTGCCGTTACGTGATGCCGCCACCGTCATGTTGGTGCGCAACGGCGCCGACGGCGTCGAGGTGTTCATGTTGCGCCGCAACCTCAACTCCGACTTCGTCGGAGGCGCCTACGTGTTCCCCGGCGGAGCGGTCGATCCCGACGACAGCGCCCCCGAGGTGGAGGCCGTCTGCCAGGGCCGCACCGACGCCGATGCCTCTGCTGCTCTCGACCTGGCGACCGGCGGGCTGGCGTTCTGGGTGGCGGCCATCCGGGAGTCATTCGAGGAGGCCGGCCTGCTGCTGGCCATCGACGAGGCCGGCGACCTGGTCAGCTTCGAGGACGAGGCCGTCGCCGAACGCTTCCTCGGGCACCGCCGCGCCGTCGACAACAGCGAACGCTCGTTGCTCGCGGTCGCGCTCGAGGAGCACCTGCTGCTCGCTGCGGACCGCATCCACTACTTCAGCCGCTGGATTACCCCGCTGGGCGCGCCGCGTCGCTACGACACCCGCTTCTTCATCGCTCACCCTCCCGAGTTCCAGGTGCCAGTGCACGACGACCGCGAGGTCATCGCCAACCTGTGGATCCGTCCAGTCGACGCGCTGGCGCGACATGAGGCCGGCGAGTTCCAGCTGATCTTCCCCACGGTCCGCAGCCTCGAAGCGCTCGCCACCTTCGACACGGCCGAGCAGATCGTGGCCCACGCCGCGTCGATCGGCGAGGTACACCCGGTGCAGCCCACCATCGTCGACGGCGACCACGGGATGCGCATCGTGCTGCCCACCGACGAGGTCTACGACGCCTTCACGTCGAAGCGCATCAGCTGATCCCCATCGACATCCTGGGGTCGCGGTCTGCGGGAATGCCTGCCCCTTCCGGTCGGTTGCACCACCTGCTCTGGGTTGTCGGCCATCGTGGCGGTACACTGCGCAGGGTTACGTGTCACCAGGAGGCAGCAACATGATCACTCTGACCGATTCCGCCGCAGTCAAGGTTCGTCAGCTCATCGATCAAGAGGGCGACGAGAACCTCGCTCTCCGTGTCGCCGTGCGTCCCGGTGGCTGCTCGGGCTTCTCGTATGAGATGTTCTTCGACACCGACATCGCCGCCGAGGACATCGCCACCGACTACTCGGGTGTGAAGGTCGTCGTCGACGCGTCCAGCGCTCAGCTCCTCCAGGGCGCCGAGCTCGATTACAAGGACGGCCTCGAGAAGTCCGGCTTCGAGATCAACAACCCCAACGCGCAGAAGACCTGCGGTTGCGGTTCGTCCTTCAGCTGATCCCCGAACCGACCTGTTGGACGCCGACGGCAATCTCCAGTTCGAGGTCAACGGCGATCAGGTAGAAGCAACAGACGATGGCGCGACCCTTCTCGAAGTGCTGCGCGACCGTTTGGGACTGATATCGGTCAAGGACGGCTGTAGCCCCCAAGGCCAGTGCGGGTGTTGCACCGTGCTTGTCGACGGGGAGCCACGCGTCAGCTGTGTGACCCCGGCGCGCCGCGTCGCTGGACGCAGCGTTCAGACGCTCGAAGGCCTTGCGCCCGACGTCTCCGCCGCTTGGGCGGAGACGTTCTGCGCCGCTGGTGCCAGCCAGTGCGGCTTTTGTACGCCGGGCATCGTGATGCGCCTCGAAGGGCTCCGCCAACGCGACAAGGATCTCGGTGACCGTGACGCGGTGAACCGGGCCCTCGCCGCTCACCTCTGCCGCTGTACCGGCTGGCAGACGATCGTCGAAGCCGCTGGTGCGTTCGCTCTCGATGCCTCAGCAGACGCTGGCCGCGACCTCGAGGCCGCCGGCCGACGGGCCACCATCGAAGGCCACGCCGCCCAGATCGTTGGTCCCGACATCGTGCTGGGTCACGGCGGATTCGCCGATGACACCGCTCCACCGGGTACTCCGGTGGCACTGCTCGGAGCCGAGGATCGCTGGGTCGTGGCGCCGACGATGACCGAGGCCCGCAAGGCCGTCGGCAAGATCCAGGGGCGCCGATCCACCGTCGACGCCACCGCTCCGGTGCCACTCCCTGACGGCGATTGGGCGCTCACGTTGCAGACCGGTTGGGTCGACGCCGCCTACCTCGAGGTCGACGCCGCCTGGTGCGCCCCCGATGCCGAACCATCCAACCCACTGGCCAACGGCGGCGCCTTCGGCGCCAAGGTCGACAGTGCCGTGTACCGCGACGCCCCAAGCGTAGCGCAGGACGCCGGCACCGCGGTGCGACTGCGGTGGTCCCGCGAAGACGTCGTGCGACGCGGGCCCAAGCGACCGCCCGTGGCCATCGGCGTCCGTGCCGACGGCACCGGCGTTGTTCGGGTGGCCAGCACTCCAGGCATCGCCGAGGCGATCACCGCCACTTCGCCAGGACTGCTGGTCGAGGAGGTCGACATCGTCGGTCCGCCGACCTCGGCCGCCCTGCGCGGCGCCGGTTGGGCCGAGGCCGCCGTCGTGGGGGCTGCGCTCGACGTTGCCGACGACGGCACCACCCAGGTGACCAGCCCCGACGGTGCCTGGGCCTCGGTCCGCATCGATGGCAGCGGCGCCCACGTCTCGGTGCGCTGCGGTGCGGTGCTCGACGCTGTCACCCTGCGCAGCTACTGCATCGGGGCCGTCCACATGGCGTTGGGATGGGTGACATCGGAGGGCCTCACCGTCGATGCCGACGGCGACGTGCTCAGCCTCACGATCCGCTCGCTCGGCATCGTGCGCCCCGGCGACATGATCCCGGTCGAGGTCACGATCGACGAGACCGACGACAGCGAGCCGGTGTCGGGCAGCGACGCCGTGTTCGCCGCCGCTGCGGCCGCCATCTGGGTGGCCCAGGGTCTGGCGCCGGTGTGGCCGACGGGCCGCACGCTCACCCTCGATGCACTCGCCCCGCCGCGGAGCTTGGATTCCCCGGTCGTCTGAGGCAGGATGGTTCCATGTTCGGAGCCATCGCAGTGATCATCGCCCTGTTGGTCGTCATCCCGGTGAGTGTGATGGTGTCGGGCGGCGTGCTCGCCGGCATCATCGGCTACTTCGTCCAAAAAGACGTCGACGACTCCAACGAAGGCTCAGAACTCATCGACCTGAACGGGTAGGCCTGTCCTCAGCCCCAGCGGGATTCGCCGAAGCGGTAGCCCACCGAACGCACCGTCGAGATCATCTGGGCGTGCTGATCGCCGAGCTTGGCCCGTAGGCGTCGGATGTGCACGTCGACCGTACGGGCGCCGCCGTAGTACTCGTAGCCCCACACCCGGCTGAGCAGCGTCTCGCGAGTGAACACCCGTCCCGGGTTCTGCGCCAGAAACTTCAACAGCTCGTACTCCATGTACGTGAGGTCGAGCGGTTGACCGTCGATCGCCGCCTGGTAGGTCTCGAGGTTGAGCACCAGCGCCTTGTAGACGATGGTCTCGGAGTCGTCCTGCAGGACGCCCTGGCGGGTGAGCAGGTGCTTGAGGCGGGCCTCGAACTCCATCGGGTGGAACGGCGTGACGCAGAAGTCCTCGAACAGCTCGTGACGGCTCTCGAGCTCAGCCAGCTGTGAACCGCGCACCAGCAGCAACAGCGGAGCGATACCGAGGTCGCCTCGACTCAGCATTCGGGCGAACGTGAAGGCACCGTCAGCGTCATCGGAGGCATCGACGATCGCCCCCGCCCAACTCCCGGCGACGACAGCGGCCTCATCGGCGGCAGCGGCCCACGAGTAGCCAGCCATGTCGAGGGACCGGATGACTTCGTGTGGCGGCGGATCAGGCCAGCAGAGCAGCGGTTCCATGGGCAGCGTTCCCTACCAGTTCCTGAGATAGCGATCGAGCTCGAACTGGCTCACATGGGCCTTGTACTCGCCCCACTCGGCACGTTTGTTGCGCAGGAACCACTCGAAGATGTGCTCGCCGAGCGCTTCCTTCATGAGGTCCGAGGCCTCCATGACGTCGAGAGCGTCCGACAGCGAAGCCGGGAGCAGCTCGATGCCGGTCTTGATGCGCTGGGCCTCATCCATCTCGAAGAGGTTGGTTGCGGCTTCGGGAGGTAGTTCGTAGTCGCCCTCGACCCCGGCCAAGCCGGCGGCGAGGATGACCGAGTAAGCGAGGTAGGGATTGCAGGCCGGATCGAGCGCCCGGTACTCGATGCGGGTGCCTCCGGCTTCCTTGCCCCGCTTGGTGACGGGAACCCGCACCAGAGCGGACCGGTTGTTGTGCGCCCACGACACATGCACCGGCGCTTCAAAGCCCGAGACCAGTCGCTTGTAGCTGTTGACCAGCTGATTGGTGACCGCAGTGATTTCGGGGGCGTGCCGTAACAAGCCGGCAATGAACTTCTGGGCGATGGGTGACAGGTTGGACTCGGCGCCCTCTTCGTAGAAGGCATTCTCCTCGTCGGCGAACAGCGAAATGTGGGTGTGCATACCCGACCCCTGAACGCCCGAGATGGGCTTGGGCATGAACGTGGCGTGCACCCCGTGCTGCAGGGCGACCTCGCGCACGACCAGGCGCAACGTCATCACGTTGTCCGCCATCGAGAGCGCGTCGCTGTAGCGGAGGTCGATCTCGTGCTGGGACGGAGCGTCCTCGTGGAACGAGTACTCGACCGGGATGCCAGTGGCCTCGAGGCGCTGGATGGTGGCCCGGCGGATGTCCGACGAGACGTCCTTGGTGGTGAGGTCGAAGTAGCTCGCGGTGTCGAGCGGCACCGGAACCAGGGAGGGATCGTCGGATTCGAGGTAGAAGAACTCGACCTCGGGGGCGCACATCATGGTGAAGCCGGCGTCGCGCGCCCGCTTGAGGTTGCGCTTGAGCACCTGGCGCGGATCGCCCTCGAACGGGGTGCCGTCGAGGTTGACGAGATCGCAGAACATCCGCGCGCTCACCTCGGCGCCGTCGCCCCAGGTCATCAGTTGGAAGCTGGAGGCGTCGGGGATCGCGAGGACATCGCTCTCCTGGACCCGGCTGAACCCGTCGATGGCCGAACCGTCGAACTGGATGCCGTCCTCGAAGACCGCCTCGAGCTCGACCGGCGAGATCGCCACCGACTTGAGCTGGCCCAGAACGTCGCAGAACCAGAGGCGGACGAGCCGGACTTTTCGTTCTTCGACGGTACGCAGGACGTACGATTGCTGGTGTTCCATGTCCCTACCTTCTACTAATGCGAAGGTCGCGCCAAATTTCCGAGGCCAGTTAACACAGCGTTCACATTGAGGCAACGGCAGTGAAATCGGCGGCGAGCAGCGTGGGTCGAATCGCAGAGTGCCCAGCCGTTTGGTCAATGGTGATCGAGGTCGGCCCCGCGAAGTGCTAGTGAGTTCGAACCACGGGTCGCGCGCTGCGGCCCCCTACGAGAAGGCGGTACCTGTGCCGTACAGAGCTGAATACATCTGGATCGACGGAACCGAGCCGACTCCGTTGATGCGCTCGAAGACCAAGATCATCGAGAATGGCAAAGAGCCCGGCATCTGGGGCTTCGACGGCTCATCGACCAACCAGGCTCCGGGATCCGACTCCGACTGCGTGCTCAACCCGGTCTTCGAGTGCCCCGATCCCACCCGTGGCGGGGGCGACATCCTGGTGCTCTGCGAGGTGCTCCTCCCGGAAACGCTCGAGCCGCACGTCACCAACCACCGTCGTGCTTGCCTCGAGACTTTCGAGCAGTACAAGGACCAAGAGCCGATGTTCGGCATCGAGCAGGAGTACACACTGTTCCAGGAAGGCCGCCCGCTCGGCTGGCCCAAGGAGGGGTACTACTACCCCGCCCCGCAGGGTCCCTACTACTGCGGTGTCGGTTCGGTCGAGATCGCCGGGCGCGACCTTGTCGAGGCCCACACCACCGCCTGCCTCCAAGCCGGTCTCGGCATCGTCGGCACCAACGCCGAGGTCATGTTGGGCCAGTGGGAATACCAGATCGGCATCCTCAACACGATCGATGTTGCCGACCACCTGTGGATGTCGCGCTACCTGCTGTACCGCATCGGCGAAGACTTCGGCGTCAACGCGTCGATCTCGGCCAAGCCCATCAAGGGCGACTGGAACGGCGCCGGTTGCCACACCAACTTCTCGACGAAGGCCATGCGCGAGGGCTGGGATCCGATCATCGCCGCCTGCGAGTCCCTCGGCGGGCCGGGCAAGGTCGAAGAGCACCTGGCCGGCTACGGCCATGGATATGAGGAGCGCCTCACGGGCCTTCACGAGACGGCCCACTTCAGCGAGTACCGCTACGGCGTGAGCGATCGTGGCGCCTCGGTGCGTATTCCGTGGCAGGTCGGCGTCGATAAGAAGGGCTACATCGAAGATCGTCGCCCCAACGCCAACATCGACCCCTACATCGTGTCGCGACTCATCACGAACACGGTGTGCGGGGACGCTGCCTCCTGACGTCATTGATCCTCAGGGATCTAGCCAGAGTGTGTGTGACGAGGGGCCTTCGGGCCCCTCGTTTCGCGCTTTGTCGCCACTGACCGCTGATCGGTTCGGCCGCCGGTTACCCACGACCGATCGACCTTGATACGGCGTCGGGATCCCTCGCTGCTACGTTCCAGACCATGCTGATGACCGCCGTGCTCGGATGCATCGACCTGGCGACAGCGCTTCTCGCAATCGCTGCGATCGCCAAGATCGCCGATCCCGATGCCACAGCAGCACTGCTGGCCCGCGGTGCTCTCGGGATCCGCATCCGCCGCCCTCGCCGGGCGCGCCTTGCGGCCCGCCTCGTCGGCGCTGCCGAGCTGGCCGTGGTCGCCGCGGTCGTGGTCGGCGGCGCGCCGGCGTACGGGTTGCTCGCCGCGTGTTACGGATTGTTTGTGCTGATCCTGGCCGGTGTGGTGCGTTCCGGTGGCGCATCCTGCGGTTGCTTCGGAGTGAGGTCAGCTCCACCGACGCGCTTGCATGTAGGCGTGAACCTCTTCGTGGCCGTCCTCGCCACGGTGGCCGCCGTCGAATCGTCTCCGTCGCTCGGCGACCGACTCGGCGACGCGTCGGTCGCGGCCGTTTCCTACCTGGTGTTCGTGGGAATCGGTGCCGCTCTGCTCGGCGCGATCTTCACCTCGGCCGCCGAGCTGGCACCCCTGCTCGGCACGGCACGCGCGAGGCACACCCATGAGTAAGACCCTCGTCGACCGCGCCGTCGGCCGGTTCGGCAATCGGCTCGACCGGCGCAGCATGATCCGCCGCACGACGCTCGCGGCCACCGCACTGGTCGCCGCCCCGACTGACTTCGTGCTCCGCCCCAAATCGGCCTACGCGGCGGTGTGCCGCTGTCAGGGACAGGGATGTCCCTGTGGCTCGCGCTGCTGTGACGGCTACACCGAGTTCTGCTGCACCCTCACCGGAGAGAACGGCTGCCCCCCCGGCACCGTCGCCGCAGGCTGGTGGAAGGTGGACGGCTCCCGATTCTGTGGAGGCGCCCCGCGCTACTACCTCGACTGCAACGCTCAGTGCGGCGGCTGCGGTTGCAAGGGCGGGCTGTGCAACGGCTCGTGCTCGGGCACCGCCTGCGGCTGCGCCTACGGCGACTGCAACAACTGGAAGGCGGGATGCGTGAAGTTCCGCTACGGCCAGTGCAACCAGCAGTTCGCCTGCCTCGGGCCCATCGTGTGCCGGGTTGTGACCTGCACGCCGCCCTGGGTGTTCGACGAGTCCTGCACCACTACGTCGAGGACCGACAACAACACTGCCAACCATCATCGTCCCTGCCTCGACGCCCCCTTCGGGGCGTTCGACGGGATCACCGACGTCGGCGGCGCGGTGCGTGCCGTCGGGTGGGCGATCGACCAGAACCTCCGCGACGGCGTCGAGGTACGGCTCTTCATCGATCAGCGACCCATGGCGAGCACCATGGCCGACATCGACCGTGCCGACGTCGGCGCCGCCTACCCCTACTACGGGTCCCGTCACGGCTTCGACATCACCATCGACTGTGATCCCGGACGACACGTGATCTGCGTGCTCGCCGTCGACCAAGGCTCCGGTGCCATCAAGTTCCTGGCGTTCCGCAGCTTCGAAGTCGCCCCGAGCTCGGGCAGCATCGAGGGTTACACGGCCAGCCCGGGCCAGCTCGTCCTCAACGGCTGGGCGGTCAACGGGGCCGCTCCGGGTACCAACGCCATCGTGCGCCTTGTCGTCGACGGCACGATCGTCGCCGATACCGCCACCTCGATCTCGCGGCCCGACGTGGTCGCCGTCGACCCCCGCTTCGGGCCCACCACCGGGTTCAGCCTCGTCGGCAGCGTCGCGGCAGGGCCCCACCAGGCGTGTCTCGAGGTGGTCTACCCGACCGGACGCACGGGCAAGCTCGGCTGCATCGACGTGGTGGTGCCTTGACCGCGGTGGTCATCCTCGAAGGAATCGTGATCGCGCTCCTGACGGCACTGGTGCTGGGGCTGCTACGCAGTCACGCCGAGATCCTGCGGGCCCTCCACGAGCTCGGCGTCAATCTCGACGGCGAGGACGACGGGCGCTTCCGGTTGCGTGAGGGCTCCGGCGGGGCGCCCGAGGTGACTACCGAAAGCGCACCGGTACCGGCTCGCGGCCAGGACGAACCACCGCCGGGAATCGTCGAGGCCCGGCGACCCGTCAACCATCCGGCCGAACTCGGCAGCGCCACCGACCTCGTCGGTGAGACTCCCGACGGCGAGATGGTCGCCGTGTCGGTGGCGGGTGCACCGCAACCGACGCTGCTGGCGTTCCTGTCCAGCGGTTGCGTGACATGCCAGGACTTTTGGTCGGCATTCGACGCAGGGGTCTCCCTCGAGCTCGACGGGCGCGAGGTGCGCATCGTTGCGGTCACCAAGGGCCCCGAATCCGAGAGCCCCCCGGCGGTGGCCGAATTGGCCAGTCCCGTGCTGACCACCGTCATGTCGAGCGAGGCCTACGACGCCTACGGCGTGCCGGTGTCGCCCTACTTCGTGCTGGTCGATGCCCACAACGGGGTCATCGTCGGCGAAGGCGCCGCCGGCTCGTGGGCCCAGCTGGCGTCATTGCTCGACCGCGCCGTCGCCGATCGGGGCGAGACACTGGGAGCGAACCGCACCCGACGCGAGATGTTCAACGGAGCGGCTCGCACCCGACGGGTCGATCGCGAGCTCGACGCAGCAGGCATCGGACCGGATCACCCGAGCCTGCACCAATGATTCTCGCGGGGTTCGGAATCTCGGTCACGGTGCCGAGAGGGTGGGATGCGCGCATCAACCGTCGGCCCGAGGCGGCGGTGGCCAGCCCCTACGGGGAGGCGTCACCCGGTACGCCGGTGCCTCAGAGCGGGTGGACGACCCCGGTCGTGCACCTGGCGAACTTCGCTCTTCCCGAGCAGCGCGGTGACTACGGCAGTGGCGCCGTGAACCTCATGAAGGGCTCCAACGTGTTCATCGCCCTGGTCGAGTTCGGGCCCGAGTCGGTGGGTGCCGCGATGTTCCGGGGCACCGGGATGCCTCGCTTTCGCGCCAACGAGATCTCGGCCCAGGCCATGCAACGACCGATCGCGGGGATGGGCGGCGCTCAGCGGTTCTTCACCGCGTCGGGGCGACCGTTTTGTTGCTACGCGGTGGTGGGATCGCTGGCCGCCAAGTCGGTGCTCGTGAGCTCGATCAACGAGGCGCTGGTGGGAATCAGTGCCGACCCGCTCGGCTGAGCGCGCCGGGCCCGCACCGCTCCGGCGCCAGAGGCCACCAGAGCAGCGGTGACGACGGCGGCGGCCGCTCCCACCTGGGTACCGGCGACACCGACGGCGAGCGCCGCGTAGACCCCGGCGACCGCTAACCGGACCGGTTCGGTGGCTGACGCGAACCGCTGATGAAACCGCGCCAGCCGCACGGGTGTGGTGTTGGCGGTGCCGGCGAGGACCGCCGCACCGCGGGTGATCCCGAACGCCAGGCCGAGGGCGAAGGCGGCGCCGGGCCGGCCGCTCAGCGCGCCGAGCGGGACCACCAGGTACACCCCGCCCGACATGATGTACGTCGCGAGGCCCGAACCGATCTGCACACCGAAGCCGCCGGCGTAGACCCAGGGGCGAAACTCGTCGAGCCAGTCCTCGTTGACCTGGCGGCGGTGATGGGGGAGTGCTGGCTTGAGGAGCTTGGCGTCGAGGAGCGCGGCCACCACGAGAAGGGCCGCCGCAATAGCTCCGGTCGACGTGCTGGCGAGGTCGGCCAGGGCGACCAACCAGGCCAGCGTGGCGCCGACGAGTCCGAGCGCCGCACCACCGAAGGCCGCGCCGGTCACGAACCAGGTGGCGGTGAGGGAGAATCGATGGCCACGGGCCCGCTCGGTGAGCGGCGTGATGGTCGACAGCATCGACCAGCCGCACGGCGACCACGTGGAGCGAACCGCTGCGGCCGCCACGACGACGACGGCGAACGGGATGAGAGCGGTCATCGACGGCCTTTCAACAGCGTTTGAGGAAGTTGGACACCATGTCGTGCCCGCCGACCGTCAGGATCGACTCGGGGTGGAACTGCACGCCCTCGACATCGAGGGTGCGGTGGCGGAGGCCCATGATGAGGCCGTCGTCGGTCTCGGCCGTGATCTCGAGGGTGTCGGGCAACGTGGAGCGTTGCACGATCAACGAGTGGTAGCGGGTGGCTTCGAGCGGGTCGGGTAGGCCTTCGAACACCCCTGCTCCGTTGTGGCGGATGAGCGATGTCTTGCCGTGCACGATCTCGGGAGCGCGGACCACGTCGCCCCCGAACACCTGACCCATGCACTGCATGCCGAGGCAGACTCCGAACACCGGGACCCTGGACGACCACTCGGCGATGAGGGTGTTGGACAGACCGGCGTCATTGGGCGTGCCCGGACCGGGGCTGATGAGGATGCCATCGGGATCGAGCCGTTCGACATCGTCGAGGTCGAGGGCGTCATGGCGCCAGATGAGCGGTTCGGCACCTAGCTCACCGATGTACTGGACGAGGTTGTAGACGAACGAGTCGTAGTTGTCGATGACCAGGATCCGGGGCACGCCCGCATGGTAGTGGCGCATACGGCCAGCCCCATCGGCGTTGTCCGGGTGAGGGCGCGCTCAGCGAGGTCCACCGAAATTCGCGAGCCTCGCCTATCCTTGACGGCCTATGGCTAAACCGGCGAAGCGCAGGATCGAAGGCAGTGGCGAGACGGTTTCGACGTCGAAGCGCGTCACTCCCAAGGGCACGACGCCCAAGGGTGAGGGCCCGCAGAAGTCGACCCGGTACACACCGCCCACACCGGCCGCAAAGTACGACATGCCCAGCCCCATGTGGGTGCCGGTGGTCATGTTCTCGTTCTTCGGTGCCGGCCTGTTGGCGATCTTCCTGAACTACACCGGGGTCCTGCCGGGCGCCCCGACGCAGTGGTATCTGCTGGGTGGCCTGACGGCGATCCTCGCCGGGATCATCACCGCCACGCAGCTGCGTTGACGGTCTTCGACGGCAGATAGCCGACGATTGCGGCGCGCGCAATTCCCAGGTTTATCCCCAACCTGGGGACACAGCTGTGGACACTGCAAGCGCTCAGCGCACCACTTTGAGTGAGATTCGACTCGGGAGGGTCTCACTCAATGGTGGGGGCAACGAGGTCCATGTCCTCGAGGTGATGACGCGGGGGCTCGGGATCTTCCGAAGCGGCCACGGTCATCTTCACCTCGGCGCCGCACACCGAGCAGCGGTACAGCAACTTGACCTTGCGGAGCTGGCCCGCCTCGGCCGGGTCGGGGATCGGTGCGGCGAGCCCGCCGATCATCACCCAGCCCAGCTTCACCAGCACGGCGACGATCAGCACGGCGATCGTCGACTTGATGATGGACGCATCGAAGACGGTCGTCGCCACGAGAATCGCGGCGACGACCATCAACAAGGAAACGATCCGAGACGCACGCACGGGCTCATTCTCCCACGCGTGGGGACTGTTGGGCAGATCGCTAGTGGTCAGCCGAGGAGCGCAATAGAAGAAGCCGAAGGCGAGCCGGAGATGGAGCGACCGAGGCCATCGAGTCAGCCCAGGCGTTCGATGATGGTTCCGTTGGCGAGGCCGCCACCTTCACACATCGTCTGCAGGCCGAAGCGGCCACCGGTGCGCTCGAGCTCGTTGAGCAGGGTCGCCATGAGCTTGGTGCCGGAGCCGCCGAGCGGGTGACCGAGGGCGATGGCGCCACCGTTGACGTTGGTCTTGGACAGGTCGCCACCGGTCTCGCGGTTCCAGGCCAGCACCACCGAGGCGAAGGCCTCGTTGACCTCGAACAGGTCGATGTCGTCCATGGAGAGCCCGGAGCGGGCGATGGCCTTCTGCGTGGCCGGGATGGGCCCGGTGAGCATGGTCACCGGGTCGACGCCCGCAAGCGAGAACGTGTGGAAGCGGGCCCGAGGGGTGAGGCCGAGTTCCTTGGCCTTCTCCTCACTCATGATGAGCGCCGCTGAGGCCCCGTCGCAGATCTGGCTGGAGTTGCCGGCCGTGACCATGCCGTCGGGCTTGAAGGCGGGCTTGAGGCGGGACAGCGACTCGGCGGTGGTGTCGGCACGGATGCCCTCGTCCTGGGTGTGGAGGGCATCGAGCACGGTGACCGCACCGGTCTCCTTGTCACGGACCTTCTTTTGCACGGCGATGATCTCGTTGTCGAAGCGACCCTCGGCGGTGGCCTGGGCGGCGCGGCGCTGCGATTCGGCACCGAAGCCGTCGAGGTCGTCACGGGTGAGGCCCCACTGCTCGGCGATGAGCTCGGCGGAAATGCCCTGGGGCACAAGGCCGCCGACCTCGGCGTAACGCAGGCCGACCTGGTCGCCGAACGGGAAGCCGGTGCGCTTGATGTCGCCGACCGACGCTCCCATGGGCACAAGGCTCATGACCTCGACCCCGGCGGCGATGGCGATGTCATAGGCCCCGGCCATGACGCCCTGGGCGGCGAAATGGGCCGCCTGCTGGGAGCTGCCGCACTGACGGTCGATGGTGGTGGCGGGAACCGACTCGGGAAATCCGGCGGCGAGCACGGCGTTGCGGCCGACGTTGAGGGCCTGGGCGCCCGTCTGCATGACGCAACCCATGATGACATCGTCGATGAGGGCCGGGTCGAGGCTGCTGCGCTCGGCGAGGGCCTTGAGGACCTCGGCGGCGAGATCGGCCGGGTGCCATCCGGAAAGGTCACCGTTGCGCTTGCCGCCTGCGGTACGGACGATGTCGACGATCACTGCTGTGGTCATGTGTGCTCCTGTTTCGGTGCGGTCGATGAGTGGGTGGCAGCGGTACCGAAGCGGAAGAAGCTCCGAGGAATGAGGAGCGAGCCGAAACGGAGGTGGCCGCAGCCGAAATAGTTGACCGATCGGTCAAGATTCTGCCGGTCCAGCTTCTTCAGGTCAATCCGCCCGATGCTGCGGTTGACCCTGCGGATGTCCGAGCGCGTGCCCCGATGTTTTATTCGCCGCAGTACAGGTACGATTCGGCCATCGAAACGCACCCGGCCGACTGAGCGGCCGTGAATTCAGGGGGACCGAACGCACATGGCCACATCTACCCACGAACAGCTCCACGATCAGGTGAAGGGCCAGACGGTCGCCACCGAGTTCCTCAAGACGCTCAGCGAACACAGTTCGCGGCGGGCGCTGCGCTGGATGACCGGCGACGACTGGCACGAGATGGACTTCGCGACGCTCGGCGACCAAGTGTCCCGCGTTGCCGCCGGTCTCATCGAACTCGGGGTGAGCCCCGGCGACCGCGTCGTGCTGATGATGCGCAACATCCACGAGTTCCATATCGCCGATCTCGCCGTCGTCTTCTGCGGCGCTACCCCGGTCTCGATCTACAACTCGTCATCGCCCGAGCAGATCGCCTACCTGGTGGGCCACTGCGAGGCGTCGGTGGCTATCGTCGAGGACGCCGGCTTCCTGAACCGCTTCGCCGAGGTCGCCGATCAGCTGCCGGACCTCAAGTCTTTCGTCATCGTCAAGCCCTCCGACGACGCCACCATCGAGGCCACCGAGTGGGCCCAGCTCGTGGCCCACGAACCGCTCGACCTGGCCGTGGCCGCCACGCTGTCCAAGCCCGACGACCTTGCCACCATCATCTATACCTCGGGCACCACCGGGAACCCCAAGGGAGTGAAGCTCAGCCACAGCAACGTCTGCTGGACCCTCGCCTGCCTGCGCGAATCCTTCGAAACCGAGAACCTCGCCGGACAAAAGGTCGTGTCGTACCTGCCCATGGCCCACATCGCCGAGCGCGCCGTCAGCCTCTACGGCGGCGCCATGAACGGCTACGAGGTGTCCTGCTGCCCCGAGCCCAGCCTCATCGCAACCTACGCCCGCGAGGTCAAGCCCAACATCATGTTCGGTGTGCCCCGGGTGTGGGAAAAGATCTATAGCGGTGTGAGCGCAGCTCTGGCTGGGGACCCCGAGAAGAAGCAGCAGGTCGACGACGCCGTTGCGGTCGCCATCCCCATCGTCGACAAGATCACCTGGGGCACCGCCACTCCCGAGGAGATCGAGACCTACAACTTCCTCGATGCCGTCGCCTTCTCGACCATCCGCCAGCTCATCGGCCTCGACGAGCTCGACCTAGCCGTCAGCGGTGCCGCTCCCATCACGGCCGAGCTGCTCCAGTGGTTCCGCGCCATCGGCGTGCCGCTCTCGGAGGTCTACGGCATGAGCGAGTCGACCGGGCCCATCTCGTTCTCCCCCCGTCGCCCCAAGCCCGGCACCGTCGGTATCGCAGTTCCCGGCGTCACCGTGAGAATCGCCGAGGACGGCGAGGTCCTCTTCCGCGGCGGCAACGTCTTCGAGGGCTACCTCAACGATCCCGGCAAGACCGCCGAGGCCGTGGATGAGGACGGATGGGTGCACACCGGCGACATCGGCGAGCTCGATGACGACGGCTATCTCACCATCGTCGATCGTAAGAAGGAACTGATCATCACCGCCGGCGGCAAGAACATCAGCCCCGCCAACCTCGAAGCGGCGCTCAAGACCATCCCGCTCGTCGGTCAGGCCTGTGCCATCGGCGACAACCGGCCGTTCGTGTCGGCGCTCGTGGTGCTCGACCCCGAGGTTGCCCCGGTTTGGGCCTCCCAGCACGGGCTCGAGGGCAAGAGTCTCGAAGAACTCGCCGTCGACGAGACGGTGATCGCCGAGATCAACGAGGGCCTTGTCGAGGCCATGAGCCGCTTCAACAACGCCGAGCGGGTCAAGAAGATCACCGTGCTCGGCGAAGAATGGCTCCCCGACTCCGAGATGCTCACCCCCACGTCCAAGCTCAAGCGGCGGGGCATCCACGCCAAGTTCGCCGACGAGATCGAGGCTGTCTACAACTGATCGGCTACACCGTCGCCGGCCGGCATAGGTAGGCGACGGTGTCGACCGGCACGTCGAAGCCGAAGCGTCGCATCTCGGCGGGCGTGCACAGGTCGCGGGGTCGGAGGGTCTCGACCTCGAGGCCGGCGGCCTCGAAGCGCTCCACCACATCTGGTCCGTAGACGCGGAGGTGGTCGATCTGGCCGAACCGGCGGATGCGTTCGCGCCGATCGGTCAGTGTGGGGTCCTCGATGGTCGGCTGGGCCGACTGGGGGAACGCGAACAGCACGGCACCGCCTGGCTTCAGCACCCGGGCGAACTCGGCCATGGCGGCCGAATCGTCGGGCACGTGCTCGAGCACGTGGCTGCAGAAGGCGTAGTCGAAGGTGTCGTCGTCGAACTGCATGTCGCAGATGTCGAGCTTGACCATGGCGGTCGGTCGCATCAGGTCGCCCGACAGGTAGTCGACGCCCGGCGTGTTGCGCAGCTTCGGCTCGAGCACCGGCTCGGGGGCGATGTGCAGCAACTTCTTGGGCGTGCCGTCGAAGAAGTTGGTGCGCTGCTCGAGGACCAGCAAGTGGAACCGGTCGCGGTCGATGGCGCCACAGAACGGGCACGACAGGTGGTCGGGCCGGTGGGAGTGGGCGAACTGCTTCATCTCGGTGCCGCAGACATGACACCAGCACCCGGCGCCATCGAAGAGACGGTGGGCGAGCGCGGGGACCTTGGCGAGCACGCGACCGAAAGCCACCGAGCCGAACGACCGGACCGGGTCGGGTCCGAACGCGATATTTTCGACCTGTTCGAGCGGTTGCAGCATCGTTCCTCCGCGTGATGTCGGCGAGTCGACTGTACAGAATCAGCCGCCGATGTCACCCACTGGCCCGCATTGGTACTCTCGTCCGCTATGGCTGGAAAACACGGGACCACTGAGACGAGCGCGGGGGGCGGCGATTCCCCCGACACGAGTGCGGCGGGCCGGCGCATGCCCAAGATCGCCATGCTGGTGTCGCGTTTTCCCAAGGTGAACGACACCTACCAGCTGCGTGAGATGGTGGCGCTCGAGAAAATGGGTGTGCCCATCGAATTGTTCCCGCTCGTGCACCACGACGAGGGCATGGTCCACGACGAGGCGAAGGACTTTGACCGGCGCGCCCATTATTTCAAACTCTTGTCCTGGGAAGTGCTGAAGGCCCAGCTGGTCTGGCTCCGCCGCGATCCTGCTGCCTACCTCGCCTGTTGGAAGTGGGGGATCCGTGAGAACCGCATGGCGCCTGACTTCCTCCTGCGGACGTTCGTCATCATCCCCATCGCGGCGGCGATGGCGCTACGCATGGAGAAGCTGGGCATTGAGCACGTGCATGCCCACTTCGCGACGTACCCCACCCATGCGGCACTTGTCATCAAGACCCTGACAGGGCTGCCCTATTCGTTCACGGCCCACTCCCACGACATCAAGGTGCGCCACGACGGCCTCGTGGACAAGATCGACGGCAGCGAGTTCTTCTTCACCTGCACTCGGCACAACGACGACGAACTCCGGGCCATCTTCGGTGACGTCGTCGCCGAGAAGTGCCATGTCGTCTACCACGGGATCGATTTGGAACAATTCGCGTTTCAACCCCCCGCCGATGACGACGGCAGCCGGCCGCTGCGCATCGTGTGCGTCGCGAGTTTCGAGGAGTGCAAGGGCCATCGATACCTCATCGAGGCGTGCCGGTTGTTGATGAAGCGCGGTATTGCTACGGAGCTGAAGCTCGTCGGTGGGAACCTCCCCAACGGGCACGATCTGAGGGGACAGCTGGTCAATCAGGTGAACGCGGCCGGACTCGCCGACTCGATCGACTTCGTCGGAAAGCTGCCCTCGAGCGGGGTGCGCGAGGCGATCACTTGGGCTGACATCGGAGCGCTCGCCTGCTGTCGCGCGCCGCACGGTCATCAGGACGGACTGCCGAACTTCTTGACCGAATGTCTCGCGATGGGGCGTCCCGTCGTGTCGACGGAGCAGCCGGGCGTGATGGAACTGGTCACCGACGGCGTCGAAGGCTTCCTCGCTCGTGCCCGTGACGCCGAGTCGCTCGCCGACGCCATCGAGAAGATGGCCAAGGACCCCGCCCGACGGGCCGAGATGGGCCGCGCCGGGCGCGAGAAGGTCGAGCGGGAACACAACGTCACGGCGAACACGCTGCGCCTGCACGACGTCTATCTGGAGCGGGCCGGCCGCCCGGCCTGAGGGAATGTCGGCCGCCCGGCCTGAGGCCGGGCGGATCGATGTCTACAGGGTGGCGGCGTAGCGCCGGATGCCCTCACGAACACCCACCGCCGGCGTCCAACCGAGCAGTTTCTCGGCGACCGGGCTCTCGAAGCGCATTCTGGAGAGCGCCGAACGCAGGCGGTACTCGCCGAGCGGCGACGGCTTGCCCATCTTGGCGAAGAGCGGCTCGGTTGCCTTGCCCAATGCGAACACCACCGGCCGCGGCACGTGGGTGAGCTTCTTGGAGGGATCGAGCGTCGACAGCACCTTGTTTTGCGACCACTGCTCGTTGTCAGCGATCTGGATGATGGAGCCATCGGTGACCTTGCGGTCCATGGCGGCCATGACGGCATCGACGGCATCGTCGATGTACACGAGCGGCACGTTCACATCGCCATCCCCGAGGATCAGGAACCGCGAGGCGCCCCCGCCCATCGCCCCGCCCAGGCCGGCCAAGGCCACACCGCCGCCGATGATGGCGCCTGGTCGCAGGATGACGGCGGGCAGTTGAGCGGTTTCGACCGCGTGCGACACGATCCCCTCGGCTTCGAGCTTGGCCCGGGTGTAGGCGCCCCGCTCGCCGGCGCGATGCTCGGTGGCAACCGTTTCGTCGACGACGGCACCGTCGAGGCTGAGGTTGTCGATGACCGACATCGACGAGATGTAGACGACCTGCTCGACGCCGTGGGCGAGCGCAGCATCGACGATGTTCTGGGTGCCGACGATGGTTCCGGCCTGGTGGTCGGCCTCGGTGCCCTTCACGACCGCACCGCAGTGCACGACGTTGGTGGCGCCCTTGATCGCACCGTCGACGAAGGCGGGGTCGCCGAGGTTGCCGATGGCGTACTCGACGCCGTCGATCGGGCGGTCGGGGATACGGCGCACCATGGCACGAACCGAGAGTCCACGGTCGAGGAGACGCTCGAGGATGGCACCACCAAACGAGCCGGAGGCCCCGGTGACCACCACGTCGACCGACTCGGAGCGCTTCAGGTAGGGCGCGAGGCGCTCTTCGTACTCGGCCGTCGCCTGGCGGGCGACGATCTCGTTCCACTTCACGAGCTCCATGGCGTCGTGCAGCGTCACCTCTTGGGGGACCCCCCGATCGAGACGGTCGTAGAACTCGGCGATGTGGCTGCGAACGCCCTGCAGTCGCTGGACCCGCTTGGTGGCGAACTTGAAGACGCTGGCCGGGGTCTGGATGAGCGGCTGGATGCTGTCGATGCCGACATTGATGAGGCGCTCGACCGGGCGCGGCAGCGGGAAAAAGGCCCGGGTCGACTGGAAGAGCGAGAACAGGTCGATACGCAGCACACCCTTGGTGCCGTGCAGGAAGATCTGGTTCTGGATGGGCTTGGCGTTGAACGAGATCTGGAACTGGCCCAGACCGTCACGGCAGCGCACCAGCGCCCGCCACTCGTCCCAGGCGATGGACGGCTCCCCGCCGAGGCTCTGCCACTCGGCCTTGACGTCCTCGATGGGGCCGAGGAACTTCTGGAAGAGATAGAAGTGGTGCACGGCGAGGTCGCGGAACGTATGGCCCGGATCGCTGAGGTGCGGCGGCAGCGCACCGCCCTCGTAGGGGATGAGCTCGCCGCCCCGGAGGATGTCGATGCCGACGACCTTGCCGATCTTGCCGGCGGCCACCGCGGCCGCGGCCTTCTCGATACCCGGGTCGAACAGGAGCAGGTGGTCGACGGTCGCGACCCTTCCGGTGCGTTCTGCGGTGTCGATGACGCGCTGGCAGTCGTCGAGATCCTCGGCGAGCGGCTTCTCGATGAGCACGTCGCAGCCCAGTTCCATGGCTGCGCACGCCACGTTGGCGTGGGCGCCGGGGGGCGTCAACACGTGGATGACGTTGGCGCCGGCCTCGACGAGCGCCTCGAGGGAGTCGAATACGGCGAGGCCGTAGGTCTCGGCGAGGCGGTTGGCGCGTTCGGTGTTGAGGTCGCACACCCCGACGATCTCGAGGTGTTCGAGGGCTTGGACCGCCTCGACGTGGACGGGGGCGATGTCGCCGGCTCCGACGAATCCGACACGGAACTTTGCACTGCTCATGGATGTTCAGCCTTTCGCGGTCGCCCGATATCGGGCCGACTGCACACGTGACGACCGCCGCCGATCGACCGGTCAATGGTAGGAGCGGAGGGACCGGAGTCCTTCATCGCGCCGCGGTGCGCCGATTCTACCGGTCGGCGGTGTTCAGCCCCCCGCCCGCTTGCGCAGGCTCGAGTTGAGCTCCGCCGATCCGGAGCCCACCGTGCGGAAGACCTTCCACAGCACCGTCGAGCGCAGGTCGTCCTGCATTGCGGGGAGGTCGAGGACAAAGCGGATAGTCGAGGGTTCGTCGCTGGGGGAACGGGCAGCTCCGAGGCCGATCATCACGGCGATCATGGCGTTGTTGTCGGCCCGCACGAGCAGGTGGAATGCCTCGATGCCGCGGTTGAGCGCCACCGCCGCCAGCGATTCGAGCAGGATCGTGCCGATTCCCTTGCCGTGCTGGTCATCGGCTACGGCCACAGCGGCCTCGGCAGCGCCCGGTGTGTCGGTGAGCCGGATGTAGCGGGCGACCCCCACGCCGATCTCACCGGCGGCATCCGCGGTGACCGTCGGATCGTGATCGGCCGCGACCGTCGCGACCCAGGCGAAGTGATCGACGTAGTCGATCTCGGTGAAATAGCGGAGTTGGGTGGAGCTCAGGTGCTCCATGGGCGAGAAGAAGCGCAGGAACCGGCTCTCGGGCGAGAGCCGCCGGAATCCTTCACTTAGCAGCGCTGCGTCCGACGGGACGATCGGCCGGAGGTGTAGCAGCGTGCCGTCGGCCAGCGGTGTGGTGACCGACATGTGGGCAACGTCATCGGGAGTCATTGGCCCACCTGCCCACGACGGGGTCGACCTCGACGAAACGCGGATCGATCTCTCCCGGTAGCAGCGGTCGCAGCAGCAGATCGATTGCCGTCCACAGGGTGTGGGCCGAGGGAAGGAACACGATGGGGAGTACCACCGCAGTGAGGAACGTGGCGATGAGCATCGGTACGACCGGGATGTCGGGCTGGGTGATGATCGACCCAACGAGGAGCACGACGAATGTGAAGGCGAAGGTGACGCTGGTATTGAGGCCGATGTAGCCGATCGAGTGCCCGAAGATGCGCTCGAACTTGAGTGAGCAGTTGGGGCATTCGTCGGCCAGGTTGAAATAGCGACGGTGGGTGTGCCCGCTCCCGCAGGCCGGGCACTTCTGCAGCAGCCCTCGCATCATCATCCTCGAACCGGATACGCCGAGCTGCTCGACGGTGGGAACCGCAGTGTGGATGGTCATGGTCTCCATTGTTCTACCGATGCCGTCAGGTTGCTCAACGGGGGAGGGTATCGTCGCCCCATGGATCCCCGCACCGTCGTCATCACCGGAGCCAACACCGGAATCGGCCTCGAGACAGCGGTGTCGCTGGCGGCGGTCGGCGACCGGGTCATTATCGCCTGTCGTAACTCCGACAAGGCCGCGGCGGCCGTCGCCGAGATCTCGTTGCGAGCCGATTCGACCCTCGTCGAGGCGGTAGCGCTCGACCTGGCGAGCTTCGAATCGATCCGTGCCTGCGCCGCCCAGTTGCATGAGCGCTGCGAAGCCGTCGATGTGCTGATCAACAACGCCGGACTGGTGCTGTCGAACCGCTCGACCACGACCGAGGGCTTCGAGACCGTGTTCGGCGTCAACCACCTGGGTCATTTCCTGCTCACCGATCTGCTCGCCGACCTGGTGAAGGCGGCACCGGCCCCGCGGGTCGTCAATTTGGCGTCCGCCGCCCACTGGTTCGCGGTCGGCGGATTGAACTTCGACGACCTGCAATCGATCCGGCACTACAACATCTGGGTCACCTACGGGCGCTCCAAGCTGGCCAACATCTACTTCACCCAGGAGCTCGCCAAGCGCTGGAAAGCTGACGGAGTTGCGGTTTCCGCGGTGCATCCGGGCATGGTGCGCAGCGAATTCGGCCAGGACGGCGATACCGCCGGTATCACCGACAGCCTGCTGGGACTGTCGCGCGGCTTCACCATCAGCTCAGTCGAGGGCGCCGACACCTCGGTGTGGCTCGCCACGGCTGGCACGGGAGGCGACCTCGAGCGCAGTGGTCGCTACTGGACCAAGCGAAAGAAGGGCATCATGGCGCCGTGGGCCAAGCGCCCCGCAGACGCAGCCCGACTCTGGGCGGCCAGCGAGGAACTCATCGAAACAGTGGGATGACTCCTGATGGCCTCGGTCGCTCCGCCTCCGGCTCGCTTCGCTTCGTCGGCTGCGCTCCTCGGCTGACCCCTGATGGCCTCGGTCGCTCCGCCTAGCGCAGGGGCGGTTCGGAGGACCAGGGAAAGTTGATCCACTTGTCGGTGTGGCGCCACACGTAGTCGGCCGAGATGATCGAGCGGGGCTTCTCGTAGAGCACCAGCGAGCGGATCTCGGCGACGACCGGCGAGCACGTCTCGACGACCAACTTGAGGGTCTCGCCGGTATCGGCGACATCGTCGACGATGAGGAGCCGGGCGTTCTCGAGATCGGCCAGGTTCAGTGCAGGCGGCAACATGATGGGAACCTCGAGGCGTTCCTCGACATCGGTGTAGAACTCGACGTTGACCACGCCGATGTTCTTCAGGCTGAGCGCGTAGGCGACGGCACCACCGATGAGCAGGCCACCACGGGCGATGGCGACCACCCAATCGGGCTCATAGCCGCTGTCGATGACCTGCTGGCACAGCTCGCGGGTGGCGACCCCGAAGCCGGCATAGTCGAGTTCTTCGCGATCACCTTCGACGACTGCTTCCATCCCTGGGTTCTAGTCGGCGCCGGGATCAGGTGCCAGCGGGTGGTCCTTCCTGGCGCACCCCGTGGGCAGCGAAGGACTCTTGGAGCGCCAGGTAGTCGTCGAAGCTGCAGTTTCGACGCACGAGAGCCAACTCGGTGGCGACGAAGCGCGGCCCGTGAGGCTGGCCGGTGGTGCACACGAGATGCGCCAGCTCGTGCAGGATGGTCACGGCATTCCAGGACCCATCGCGGATGAGGATGACGCCATGGGCAGGCACTGCGGCCGAGTAGGTGGCCGAACGCGAACGACGCTGCAGGGAGATCTCGAGCGGTGCGTCGGGGAACAGGTCGAGATAGTGACTGTCGGCAATGACCCGCTCGACGAACGCCTCGACCTGCGTCCAACGGGTGAACCGCGGCCCGATGTCGCAGAGCAGGGCGTCCTCGGCGGCGTATACGGCGAGCCGCTGTGGATCGTTGTGGTCGCTGGCAGCGCTGGTCATGGCCACTGCCTGGCTACCGGGCCCGGTCGAGAGCCCGTTTGCGTTCCAGTCGCTGCGCTCCCAGATCGGCGGTGCGCCCGGCGCTGGTTCCAGCGTTGCGACCGGCCTCCGACGTCCCGGCACTGACCCGCGAGGTGCGGATACGGGGGTAGCGCTGGCGGAAATCGCCTTCGACGACCGAGGCGCGGTCGCGCAACACGAGTGCGGCAGACGTGGCGGGCTCGCCGGGCGCTGTGGCCCGCGCGGCGGTGTCGGAATCCTTGGCGGCGCGGGCGCGATCGGCAGCGAGGCGTTCGATGACCGTGGCGGCGAAGCCCATGATGAAGCTGCGCCGCCATGCGGCCACCTGGGACGCCGGCCGACCGACCAGCGCCGCGTTGGGGGCGGTCATCGCCGAGGTGAGCTGGAGGAACAGGCTGGTCACGAGGGTCTCGACGAGGTTGAGGTCGGCCGGGAAGCCGACTATCGAGAGAGTCTCGCCGGGCTCGGCGCCGACCTGGCCCAGACGAATGGCCTGGCAACCGAACACGTTGGCGACCTGATTGACCAGGACCGCCTTCTGCGCGGTGAACGGGCGGTGGACGAGGATATGGATCTCGGCCGGCACCGACCCGTCGGCCGAGGTGGCCCACACCAGCGCCTCGTCGATGGCGTAGCGGGCCATGAGCTCGGATGCCTTGGCGGTGAACGCCTCGGCCTCGGCGGCGAATGTGGTGCCCTCGGCTTTGGCCAGCAATGCCCGGATGGTGGTGAGCCGGCCGTCGGTGTCGTTCATTTGAACCATCGGACCATTATCGCGGACGCCACCGACAGTGAGGCGAGGCCGCCGTGTGACACGCGCCCGATATCTTCGAGCAATGAGTAAGTGGTGGAAGCGCATCGGCATCGCGGCCGTGGTCCTGGTGATCATCAACCTCGTCGGTTTCGACCCCATCGGCAGCCTTCGCGACCGGATCTTCGGCGTTGATCAGCGGCCCGAGGCCGCCGCCACCACGTTGCTGAGCATTCGCAAGACCGCCGAGCTGCGGTCGGCCACCGGCGAGTTCAGCGTGCCCGTCTATTTCGGCACCGAGGAGGACGGGCTCCTGCACGACATCCTCCCCGGAGCGTTCGATTCCAACTCCGGCGTCGCCATCTACCAGGGCAGCGTCGACGCCTTCGTCGACCTCAAGGGTCTCACCACCGACGACCTCGACATCAATCGAACCGACCGTTCGATCATCATCACGGTGCCCGAGCCACGTCTGTCCGATCCCAACATCGACGAGTCCAAGTCGAAGGTCATCACCCAGAGTCGGGGCGCGTTCACCCGCCTCGGCGAGCTCTTCAGCGACAAGCCGCTCAGTGACCGCGAAGCGCTCGACGACGTCGCCGTTGACGAGATCATCAAGGCGGCCGACGAAAGCGGTTTGCGCGATACCGCCAAGGAGAACACCCGGGACTTCCTCACCGCGCTCGCGAACCGTATGGGCTACGACGATGTCGAGGTGCGGTTTCGTTCGGCCGCCAAGGGGTAACAGTGGTTCATGACACCCGATCGTGTTAGGGATACATGGTGACCTCGATACCGCTCCAGCACATCAGAATCCACGGGCACAACGTGGGCTACCGCCAGGCGGGTGAAGGTCCGGCTGTTCTGCTCATCCACGGGATGGCGGGAAGCTCGCGCACCTGGCGGGACGTGATGCCGGCGCTGGCAAAGGACCACCGGGTGATTGCCCCCGACCTCATGGGTCACGGCGAGTCGGCCAAGCCGATGGGCGATTACTCGCTCGGCGCTCACGCCAGTGGGCTGCGCGACCTGCTCGGGGCCCTCGGCGTCGAGCGTGCCACCATCGTCGGGCAGTCCCTCGGTGGTGGTGTCGCCATGCAGCTCGCCTATCAGCACCCCGAACTCGTCGAGCGGATCGTGCTCGTGAGCAGCGGAGGTCTGGGTCGCGAGGTCAGCTGGATGCTGCGCCTCCTCACGCTCCCGGCCACGGAGTACGTGATGCCGGTGATCTTCCCGGCGTTCGCCCGCAACGGCGGCGACGCCGTCAGCCGGTTCATCACCCGCATCGGTTTCCGGTCGCCCAACATCACCGAGATCTGGCGGGCGTACTCGTCGCTCACCGAGGTCGAGAACCGTCACGCCTTCGTTCGCACCCTTCGATCGGTGGTCGATCCGGGTGGCCAATCGGTCAGCGCGCAGGATCGCCTCTACCTCACCGCCGGCGTGCCCACCATGGTCATGTGGGGTGATGCCGATCCGATCATCCCGGTCGAACACGGGCGGGCGGCGCATGAGTCCATGCCGGGTAGCCGACTCGAGATCTTCGAAGGCGCCGGTCACTTTCCCCACGTCGAGGAGCCGGAGCGTTTCACCGAACTGCTCGCCGATTTCATCGCCACGACCGATCCGGCTCACGACAGTGCCGATGACTACCGCCGCATCATGATCGAGCACGCGGCGGGCTGAGACCGACTTCACCCCGTTGGCGGGGGCCCGGCGGCGGTCAAGAGCGTCAGGGAGCGGGAGAGATCGACATCGAATACTCGCCCTGAACCGCGGCCGTGATGACGTAGCCGCCGTCGACCGACTGCGTCCTGACATCGCTGAGTTGGTCGCCGGCGACGATCGGGTCGCCGGAATTTCCTGGCGTCCAGACCACTATCTCCTGAAGGCCCTCAGGAGCGGTGCCCCGCAACGACATGGTGCCGGCGCAGTTGGCCGTGAGCTCGGTCAGCCGTCCGGGCGCGGCGCGGGGGTAGGAGCGCCCGAGGCACGCCCACCGCGGGTTCACACCACCATCGACGTCGCCGGGGCACCCATTGGTGCGCAGATGGATCTGTACCGGTGCGGACTTCCCGCCGGGTCGGCCGACCGAATGGGGATCGCCACACGCCTGGCGCCATTGCCACCAGGCGGCGCCGGCCGTGATCAGCGCGTCCTCCTTGGCGACGTAGCGGCCGAGCTTCTCCTCCGCTTCGTCGGAGTCCTCGAAGAACCCGTACTCGCCCACCCATAGGGCCGTGCCGTAGCGGGCGGCGAGCGTCGCGAAGTAGTCGAACGTTCCCTCGATCGGCAGCGGCCCGATCGATTCGCCGTAATTGTGGGGGGCGAACACGATGTTGGTGTCATCGGTGAAGTCATCGGCCACCGGCAATCCCGACACGGTGGTTTCGAAGAAGGCGATGTGCGAGATCTCGCCGCCGGCCTCGGCGGAGCGAATGGCGCCGATGGCCCGGTCGTAGAACGTACCCAGTGCGGCGATCGAGGCGGCCTGATCGGTGCCGTTGTTGGGCTCGTTGAGCAGGTCGTACCCCGCCACGGCCTCCACGTCGGCGAAACGTTCGGCGACGAAGGACCAGGTGGCCACGAGCTCGTCCATGATGGTTTCGCGGTTGGCGTAGAAGCTGTCCCAGGCGGCCTGGACTGCCGGTGCGCTCTCGCGCGACCCGTAGTTGCAGGTGGAAGCACCGTCGGTGAGCGTGGCCCATTGCGGGGCACCATCCCAACCGATCGATGGCTCGGATCCCTCGGGACAGGTGACACCTGTGGGCGAAGCGATGTAGCGACCCCACGCATCCTGGTGCATGTCGATGACGGTGTAGATCCCGTGGGCGGCCGCGGCGTCGACGGCATCGGCCACCTGGTCGAGGTAGGCCTCGTCGAAGCGGCCGCGCTCGGGTTCGAGCTTCGACCAGCTCACGAGCAGCCGCACCACGTTGAAGCCCTCGGCCGCCATGTCGGCCCAGTCGGAATCGGTGACGGGCACCACTGTGGCGGCCTCGGGGTCACCCTGGTGATAGTCGCCCAGGGAGTTGACGTTGACCCCGCGCAGGATGACCTGGCGACCTTCGGCGTCGACGATGGCGGGCTGGTCACCACGAACGGCGTGCAGCGCCGAAAGCTCGATGGTGGACGACGGCACTGCGGTGGTGGTCGTGGTCGCATTGGCCGAACCGGTCGACTCCGACGCCGCTTCGGCAGTGGTCGGCGAAGTCTCGTCGCCGGAGTTCGAGCAGCCGGCCGTCAGCGCGACCGCAACCAGCGCAGCCAGCGCCATCGGCCTCATTGCCGCACGGTCGATCCTCACTTGTCGACACCGGAGAACGTGACCTCGTCGATGATCGAGGCACCGTCCTTTGTCAGGACATTGTCATATCCCGAGGTGCCGGCCACGTAGGTCTCGAGGAAGCTGATCACGAAGATGTTGCTGATCTCGTGGGCTCGCTCCTCGTCGATGAACGCGTCCCCGCAACCGGCGAGTGCCAGCTTGTCGACAGTCGAGATCAGCACTTCAGGTACCTCGGCGATGGTCGGCAGGAGCCGCTGGTACTCGCAGATGTCGGTGAAGGACTGGTGCCCGGCGTCGGTCAGGTCGACCCGGAACAAGGGCCGACCGGCGATGTTCTCCCAGGGCCTGACGGTCTCTGGTTCGATCGGCGTGGTGGTGTCCTTGGTTCCGGTGAGCAGCAGCGTTGGGACGTCGATCGCGATGAGTTCCTCATCACTGATGAGTTCGCTGTAGGGGGCCATGGCGACGACGGCTTTGATGCGCGGGTCGCCGGGGACGGTGGCGATGTCGTTGCTATAGCCGGAGGCTGTGGCCAGCGAGGTGAACCCGCCGAAGGAGTGGCCGGTGATGCCGATGCGATCGGGGTCGACGCTGCCGGCGAAGAAGTCGCCAGCGGTGTCGTTGCGCTGCAGCATGTCGGTGATCACGAACTGGGCATCGTTGACGCGGTTGACAGCATTCTCCTCGCGGGGCACCGCCGATCCCGTGATCTCGTCAACCGCGGTGTTGCCGGTGTGGTCGGGGGCGATCACCACGAACCCGTGGCTGGCGAGAACCTCGGTGAAGAAGGACGCCACGTAGCGGAGCCCACCGCTGCCATGGGAGTACACCACCAGCGGGAACGGGCCGTCGGTGGCGATCGGTGGAGCGTCGAGCGCCGCCTTCGAATCGAAGTAGATCGTCGGCGTGAACGTGTACCGCGAGGCAGCGCCGGTGGCGTCGACGCCTGCGGGATACCAGACGTCGACCGTGAGCGGCCGATTACGCGCCGTGTCGGTCATGGTGATCACCTGGCGGCCGACCTTGTAGGGACCGACGGCTTCGGGGGCCACGACCTTGGCGCCGGAGGCGTCGGTCGCCGAGGGCGCCGTCGTGGCGTCGGGTGATGTGCTGGTGGTGGCGATGTTGGGCGCGGAGCCCGCTTCGTCGTCCTTGGAGCAGCCCGCGAGTCCGCCGAGCCCGAGCGTGACAGCGAGCGCCGCGGCGGCAACGCGGTGGGTTCGAACGGAGTGGGGAGCACGGCTCATGGGGTCAGCCCTTTGCTTTCATGTCGGCGGCGCCGGCAGCTCGTTGGATCCGGCTGCTCAACCCCGGGGCAACGGCGGCGAGGGTGGCTCCCAGCCGGAGCTCGATGGGAGCGACGAATACCTCGCCCCGGTTGGCCTCGATGGCCGAGATGACGCCCTTGGCCACGTCGGCCGGTGTCTTGGTGCGTACACCTTTGGGCAGCTGCATCGCCGAGTTGGCGAACATGCCGGCATCGCGGATGAACCCGGGCTCCACGATGCTCACTCCGATCCCGGTGTCGTCGAGATCTTGTCGCAACGACAGAGCGAATCCCCGCAGGCCGAACTTGGTGGCGTTGTAGAGACGGGTCTGGGGCGACGCTGCCAGTCCCGACAGCGACCCGATGAAGACGATGTGGGACGCCTTGCCGAGCTTCAGCCGGTGCTGGGCATAGGCGGTGGCCATCTGCATGGGGGATCGGAGGTTGATGTCGATGAGGCGGTCGATGTTGTTCGGAGTGTCATCGACGAGCGAGAGGTCGGCACCGGTGCCGGCGTTGAGGATCAGGATGTCGACGCTGCCGGAGCGGGCGATCAGCTGGTCGACATCGCTGCGGTCACACAGGTCGGCAACCACCACCTCGGCCCCGGTGTCGACGGCCAACGCGTCGAGTTGGTCGGTGTTTCGGGCGGTGATGACCAGCTTGGCGCCCGCCGCGACGATGGATCGACCAATGGCCTGGCCGAGGCCGCCGCTCGCGCCGGTCAGAAGCGCCGTGGTTCCGGAGATGTGCATCGCCGCAACGTAGTTTCCCGGCGAACCTGATTGCGGTATCGGTGCAAGATGTCGTGGAAGGATGGGCACCATGTTTCCCGAAGGGTTCATCTGGGGGACCGGCACCTCATCGACCCAGGTCGAAGGAGCGCACCCGCGTTCGGACTGGGCTGGTTGGGAACAGTCGGGCCGGGTGCCCCGCAGCGGTACCGGCAACGGGTTCGCGCAGCGGTTCGTCGAGGACTTCGCGTTGTACCGGACCCTCGGCCTGATCGATCACCGCGTATCGATCGCCTGGACCCGGATAGAGCCCGACCAGGGACGCTTCGACGAGGCCGAGGTCGAGCGCTACCGGGTGATTCTCGAGGCGGCGCAGGCCGAAGGATTGCGGGTCTGGTTGTGCCTGCACCACGCGACAGCGCCGGGCTGGTTCGAAGACCTCGGCGGGTTCGCGGATGAGGGCGCCGCCGGCTACCACTGGCCCCGCTGGGTCGACACCGCGGCGCAGATGTTCGGCGATCTGGTGCACGGCTGGATGCCGATGGCCGAGCCGTCGTCGTACGCGCTCAGCGGCTGGTTATCGGCGTCGCTTCCGCCCGGACGCACCGACTTCGCCACCTACTCACGCGTGGCCCGCCAGCTGCAGGTGTCGTGGCGGGACGCCTGGCGCCAGTTGCGCGGCGCCGGACAACCGGTGGCGACGCTGAGCGGGTTGTCGCCCGTCCTCGAAGCCGACGACAGCGCCGAGGCGCGCCTGGCCCGGTCCCTCGTCGACGAGGCCATGTGGGGTCCGGTCGTGCAGGGCCAACGCGACGGCCTGGTCACCGTGCCCGGCAGCGCCGCGGTGCCGCTCGATGACCTCGCCGGATCTGCCGACCTGATTGGCATCAGCTGTCGCCCGCCCATCACGGTGAACGGTGAGATGGCTATCCGCACGGTCATGGGCGACAACGGTTCGCAACTGCTGGCCGGGCTCAGCCGCTCGCTCGAACGGGTCACCGAGGAACTGACCGGCGTGCCGCTCCTCATCACCGCGCCGACCCGGCCCGCCGGGCTCGGCACCTTCGGCGAAGGTCAGCAACTTGCGTACCTCTTCGAGTTGCTCCAGCTCGTCGAAGCTACGGTCGCCGATGGCATGGCCATCACCGGGCTCATGTTCGAGGCCCCCATCGACTGCTACCAATTCGGCCGCGACGGCACGCTCTCGACAGCGGGATTCGCCCGCTCCGGCATCATCGATGCCGACCGCCAGCCCCGGCTCGGAGCACGGCTCATCGGCGAGGTCGCCACCACGGGACAGGTCCCGAGCGACATCGAGGAATACCTCGACCAGGTCCGTGACTGAGTTCCTCACCATCGACGGACTCCGGGTCCGGATCCTCGACACCGGCCCGCCGCCGGTGTCCACGAGCGACGCGAACCGGTTGCCATTGCTGGTGATCCCGGGTCACACGGCTCGAATCGACGGCTTCGAAGAGCTGGTCCCGCCACTCGCCGCCGAGCACCGGGTGGTGGTCGTCGACCTGCCCGGTTGCGGTGAATCCGACAAGCCGGATCGCCGCTACGACCTCCGCTTCTATGAGGACGTGCTGATGGCGGTCCTCGACCAGTTGGGCATCGAGCGGGCGATCCCGGTGGGGGGCAGCCTCGGCGGCAACCTGGTGTTGCGCCTCGGGCACCGATTCCCCGACCGGTTTCCCCGGCTGGTGCTGTGGGCGCCCGGTGGGGCCTGGACGGCCCGACCGAGGTTGGCAGCGCTGGTGCGGCGATTGGGGCGGGCGGCATTCTGGCCGAGCGTGCGCATCCAGTCGCGCTACTGGTACGACCAGGCCTACGACGGTCGCCAGCAGGCGCTCGACGACACCTTCGCCTACTACCGCCGGGTGATGGGTGCGGGCTTCGTGAAGATGTACTGGGGGATTGCGGCCGACCAGTTGGCGCACAGCCTTTTCGACATCGCCCCGTCGGTGTCCCAGCCGACGTTGCTCATGTGGGGCGATCACGACAACGGTGCGGGCATGGGGGCCGGGGTGGCGCGTTTGCACGAACTGCTCCCCGACAGCGAGTTGGTCGTGTTCGAAGGAGCGCGTCACTCGCTCGAGACTGAGATCCCGGCCGAACTCGCCGCGGCGATCCTTCGGCACACGAACCCCGGTCCTCGCGCATCTGTGGCGTAGACCACGACAGGATTGTCGAGTTCTACGCCACAAAACCGGGGACGAGACGGGCCGGGCGTCCGCTGTCAGAGGCGTGCGTCAGGATGGTGCCATGGAAGCTGTCGCGGACAAGGCCACACAACTGCTGCACGTGTTGGCCGGTGACGGTGCCTCGTTGCGCCCGGCCCAGCTCGCTGCGATCGAGGCGGTGGTGCAGGATCACCGTCGGGCGCTGGTCGTGCAGCGCACCGGATTCGGCAAGTCGGCCGTGTACTTCATCGCCACCCGTTTGCTGCGCGACGCAGGGGCGGGGCCCACGTTGGTGGTATCACCGCTGCTGGCGCTCATGCGTGACCAGGTCGCCGCAGCCGAGCGGATGGGCGTGCGCTCGGCCACCATCAACTCGACCAACCCCGACGACTGGCGCGACATCGAACAGCAGCTGGCCGCAGGCGAGCTCGACCTGCTGTGCATCAGCCCCGAGCGGCTCAACCACCACCGCTTCGCCCGCCAGATCCTCCCCAAGCTGGCGGCCGGCCTCGGCCTCTTGGTGATCGATGAGGCCCATTGCATCTCGGACTGGGGCCACGACTTCCGCCCCGACTACCGCCGCATCCGTGACGCCATCGCCAACCTCGATCCGGCCACCCCGGTGATCGCCACCACCGCCACCGCCAACGAGCGGGTCACCCAGGATGTGGCCGAGCAGCTCGGTACCGACGTGTTGGTGTTGCGGGGCACGCTCGACCGCGAGTCGCTGGCGCTCGGTGTCGCCACGCTCGACTCGCTGTCCGAGCGACTGGCTTGGCTCGCCCAGCGGGTCGCCGAGGTGCCCGGAACCGGCATCGTCTACTGCCTCACCGTCGAGCAGACTGAGCAGGTGTCAGAGTTCCTGCGCAGCCAGGGGATTGACGCCAAGTCGTACTCGGGCAAGACGCCCACCGATCAACGGGTGCCGCTCGAGGAGGCGTTCAAGAACAACGACATCAAGGTGCTGGTGGCGACCAGCGCGCTGGGTATGGGCGTCGACAAACCCGATGTGGCGTTCGTGTTCCATCTGGGCGCTCCGCCCTCGCCCATCGCCTACTACCAGCAGGTGGGGCGCGCCGGTCGATCAATTGACCATGCCGAGGCCTGGCTGCTGCCCGGTCCCGAAGACCGTGCCATCTGGGACTACTTCACCTCGGTGGGCCTTCCGGCCGAGAACCTCGTGCAGCGGGTGCTCGACGCGCTCAGTAGCGAGCCGGTCAGCGTGATGACCCTTGAGCGTCAGGTCGACCTGCGACGTACTCGACTCGAAGCACTGCTGAAGATCCTCGATGTCGACGGTGCTGTCGAGCGCGTCGCCGAGGGTTGGATGCGCACCGACAAAGAGTGGGTCTATGACCACGAACGGGTCGCCCGGGTGGCGCAGGCCCGCCGCGACGAGGCCGCCGAGATGCTCTTGTACGCCAAGGGGGAGACGTGCCTGATGCGGTTCCTGCGCAGCTCGCTCGACGACCCCGAGGCCGCCGAGTGCGGGCGCTGCATGGTGTGCACCGCAGCCGGAGATCCGGTCGTGCTCGACACCGCGGTGGTGCGGGCAGCGGTCGAGTTCCTACGGGGCGTCGATGTGCTGGTCGATCCCCGTAAACAATGGGCTCGTGGAGCCGCGAAGGCGGTCTCGGGCTCGGGGGCGACGATGCCCACCGGCAACATCGCACCCGCCTTCCGGGCCGAGGAGGGCCGGGCGCTGTGCCGGGTCGGCGACGCCGGCTGGTGGCCGGTCGTGCAGCGCTGTGAGCAGGCCGGCGCAGCCGACGACGAGCTCGTTGCCGGCGTGCTGGCCGCGCTGAAGCGCTGGCCCTGGGCCGACCGTCCCACCTGGGTCACCTGGATGCCGAGCGCCGGTGGGCTGGCCCACGACGTCGCTCAGCGGGTGGCGACCGCGGGCAAGCTGCCATTGCACCCGACCTTGAGCCGGGCCGACGGCGGGGCGGGCTCGGCGGCCAACTCGGCGTTCCGGTTGGGCGAGGTCTGGTCGACCCTCGAGCGGACCGAGTCGATACCCCCCATCAACGGCCCGGTCCTGCTGATCGACGAGCGCGCCGACAGCCGGTGGACGATGACCGTCGCCGCCCACCTGCTGCGCTCGGGTGGAGCCTCATCGGTACTGCCCTTCGCTCTGGCACGGGTCTGACGCGGGGCCCCGGTCGGGTCGGGCGGGATCGGGCCACTCCTAGCCCTCGGTGGTCGTCGGTGGGATGGGGAAGGCGCGCTCGGCGAATTGGCGTCGACCCTCGTCGAGGATCCAGTTGTGTCCGTACTCGACCAGCGGGCGGGCGACGAGGCCGAAGCCGCGGAGTAGCCGATTGGTGGGGTGAAGGTCCGAAACCAATCGGGCGCGGGTGCCGTCCCCATCGTCGTCGATGGTGAGGCGGGCGTGTCCGCCGATGTCTCCCGACACCGTCGACTCGACGTGGTGGCCGGGCACCACATCCACGAAGTGCACCTCGAAGCGCACCCGGTACGGCAAGGGGGGCGCAACGGTGCAGGTCCATCGTTGGCCTGGCACCACGCCTCCGTCGGGCTCGAAGGCCTGTAACCACGGCCACCACTGCGTGTACTCATCGGTGGTGGTGATGCGATCCCACAACCGGTCGCGGCCCACGTCGAAGCGCCAACTGCGATCGGAGTGGAACGTGATGGGCCTCATCGGGCCAGTCTTGCCCCATTCTGGGCGCTACCGGTCACGCGGTTCGATCACGGCCCACTCCGGCCTGAACACCACGCCCAGACCGGCTTTCGCGGGGTCGAGTACCGTCGGACTGGCAAGGAGGCCAGCCGTCTGTGGCGACGGTCCCGCGGTGAGGAGGCCACAGAGCGTGTCGGTCAGGTCGCTGATCTGTAGGTCGCGCCAGGTGTCGCTGTCGGGGTCGGTGCTGACGGGGGCGTAGGTCTCGGCATTCAG
>Ga0105047_10001823_pt1 | contig 38325 bp, 39 predicted proteins | sample MAT04_FD_78384 | JGI IMG/M metagenome (GOLD analysis project Ga0105047, IMG submission 78384) | Freshwater microbial communities from Lake Fryxell liftoff mats and glacier meltwater in Antarctica - MAT-04 (megahit assembly) | ecosystem: Environmental > Aquatic > Freshwater > Ice > Liftoff...
ATTCAACCACGGTTGGTTAAAGTAGTTGCATAATTTATCTGTTCCAGACCTCCAGATCAGAGCCACGCCGGAGTCGGCAAGGTTGCGATATTGAACCTCTTTTTCAAATAGTTCAATTTCCGCCTGTTTGCGCGCGGTGATGTCGTAATTGACACCTGTCATGCGTATCGCGTTGCCTTCAGGATCGTGAATGACTTGCCCATATGCCTTGATAATTCGGATCGTGCCATTGGGGAGGATGATGCGAAACTCGGTGTCATATTCCCTTTCGCTGAGTCGTGCCTGCGTGGATACTTCATCGCTGGCTTCACGATCGTCGGGGTGAATGCCTGCCAGCCAGGCTTCATATGCGCCTGCGAAATCATCCGGTTCGACCCCGTAGAGTCTATACATTCCATCATCCCAAACCAGCTCGTTCTTCTGGATATCCCAATCCCAAATTCCAATCGACGCGGCTCTGGCAGCGAGATTTATTCGCTCAAGAGACTTGGCTAGCAATTCCTCCGCCTGCTTGCGCGCGGTGATGTCCACCCCGGTCCCGATCAGAAACGGATTGCCGTTGAGGATGATCTGCCGCCCGGTCATCAAAAACCAGCGGAACGCCGGTCCACCCCGCAAAAGCACCCGCCCTTCCACGTTTTCCTCCCGGCCGTGCGCCAGGACGTTGGCAATTTTCGAACTGACCCACGCGCGGTCGTCCGGATGGATGTTGTCGAGCGCGTTCGCCTCAGCCATCTGGCTTTCCGGTTTGCCGACGATTTCATCGCGCTGATAGGCATTCCAGCGAACGTAGCGGCCGGCCGCGTCCAGCATATAGAATGTGCCCGGTAGGCTGTCAATGAGGGTCTCGTTGAGGATGCGCGCTTGTTTCTCCGACTCCTCGTCCTGCTTGCGCGCGGTGATGTCACGCAAAATGATCAATCGTCCGCTCAGGTTTCGATGCGGGTCAAAGAGCGGCGACACCCGCGCCTCCACATCGCGCGGCGGATCCTGAGACAAATATATTTCTGTGTGGGTCTCGACTACGGAGTTATAAATTTCGGTCAGCCCCGGCCACGCGGCAAAGGCGATCTCGGCTGATTTCCCAACCCCGCCCGCTGAAATCCCGGTCATTTTCTGCGCGGCAGGGTTGATATCCACGATGCGATTTTGCACATCCAGCATGATCAGACCATCGCGCATATCTTCAATTAGTTTATCGCGTGCAACCGGTAAGATATCCATCAACTGGTAACGGAACAACCCGAAGGCATAGACCAGCCCCGAAACGATGAACAGGATCGGGGTCAAATCCAGATCATGAAACGGGGTAAACCCGGCCAGGCTGATCGCGTTTCCGACAAACGGAATCAAGACACCGGCCAGAATGATGCCGGCCTGCCGCCGAAAATAATGCGATGCGCGCCGATATGCCTGTATGAACAAACCCAGCATCACGAAATTAAGAATATAGGAATAGATTACATTAAACCAAAACCATGGGCCGCCATTCAATATCGTACCGGCAGAGCGGAAACCACCATAAAACAAGCCGTGCCCTTGATCTGTCCACAGCAAGAGTAGAGTTATGAGCGGCTCGATCGAAAGCAGAATCAGGTTGCGACGGGTTAAAAGGTGCGCGCGGTGGGTGATTTGCAGGGTGAAAACCGTAAAGAACAGCGGGACAGTCACCGCTCCAAAGTAGGTGGCATCCAGCCAGAAATATTGTGCGGTCTGGACGCTGCTCATCCAGCGAATGGCGTACGTCAGAGTCCAGACGGTGAACGACAACATCAAGAACGCCAATCCGCTTGCCCCCGGCGCTGCGCGTCGACGCCAGGCAATCAGCGCAATGGTTGCCGAAATGGTCGTAGAGATGCATAAAGCCAGGGCGTAGTTTAAGTTCATGTGAGATATCCGCTTTACTTACTGGTCGAATGGCAGGTAGACTGTGCCCCATTTTCAGATGACGCCCGGCCCAGCGCCTTACGTTCTATCGTAGAGTGTCACATTTGAGCCTGTAATCAATCCAGAGATTCGGTTGCCCGTTTTGATGGATGCGAGCTTCATGGCGAATATTCGGTCAATATAGCCTGTAAAACACTCATTATACCGGCAGTCTGCGTCTCTGAGAAACAAAAAGTCACCGTAAAATGATAGTCTCGGATGGATAGATGCTTAACGCAGTAATAGGTGATGTTGTCTAAATTATCCATTGTGTATTCGGCGAAACCAAGCGTAACCACTTTGCACTCAAATCAAAACTGTATTTGCACGCTCTTCATGCCGCTTATGCCAAACTGTGAGAATTTAACCCTGTCAGCCTGGCTGCTTAAGGCAAGTTATTGGTACTTTTTGAAACATGCACTCGATCTCTTCCAGACTGTTTGGCTTGATATCAGGCTGTGTCTGCGGCGCGGATGATCTCATCGACAGTGCTGCCATACAATACTTGGGCGCTTGCGGCGAGGCGGTCGGGATTATCAAGTTGTATCTCGTTGCAGATAAAATCGAACTCGCGCTGCGCAACCGCATCCACCTGCGCCTCGAAGGTATCCGCCGCGAACAGGGTAATGAGCAACCCAAACACCAGCAAACCCAAAGCGGCCCACAGGTTGCGCCGGGTTGTGCCAAGCCATAAATTGGTCAGACCGGCGCGCCTGGGCAGAACGTCAGTTTTTGGAGGTGCGGGGTTCAGCCAAAGCCCAGGCCGCGTTCCTTTAGCGAGACATGTTTGCCGCGCCCAATTACCAGGTGGTCGAGCACATCGATATCCAGCATCTTGCCGGCCTGAACGGCAGAACGGGTCAAATTGACATCCTCCGGGCTGGGCGAAGGGTCGCCGCTGGGATGGTTATGCACAATAATCAGGGCGGCTGCGTTTTTTTGAATGGCGGCGCGGAAAAGCTCGCCTATGCGCACCGTGGAAGCATTCAGCGTACCCTGGTACAAGCGCTCAATCGCAATCAACCGGTTGCGCGTGTCCAACAAAATAATCCAGAGGTGCTCCTGCGGAAAAGCCGACATTTCATATTCCACCAGCGCGGCGGCATCTGCCGGGCTGTGGATGGCGGCTTTTTCTTCCACCGTTTCCAGCTTGATGCGCCTACCCAACTCAATCGCGGCCAATACCTGGGCTGCTTTGGCCGGTCCCAGGCCCTTTTTCCGCATCACATCCTCGATACTGGCTTGCTGCAAACCGCGCAGACCACCAAAATCGGCCAGCAGCCGCTGGCCCAATTGCACGGCATTTTCCCCTTTCATACCAACCCGCAGCAAAATCGCCAACAGTTCGGCATTGCTCAGCGACTGCGGCCCATATTTGGCCAGCCGTTCGCGCGGACGGTCGTTTACTTCCAGGTCGGTAATGCGGTAACTCATGCGTTCATCTTTGACCATATTTACTCACCCCGGCCAATCCCAAAGAATAACCCGACTATACACGAACCCCACTAAACGCGCAAGCCGATGCAGGCGGCCCATTCGGAATCCCTTCCATGCTATAATTCTAAGAGCGGAGCGCGGAATGACCTTTGATCCTGTTTTCACCAGCAACCTGGTTCTGTTTGCCACTGCCTTCGCAGCGGCTTTTGTGGCTGCCTTATGGCTCAGCCTGATCTTCTGGACCTACCGCGACGTTCGCTTGCGCACCCGCGACCGCCTGGCGCGCCTGTTGGCGGTATTGGTGGTGGCCGTGCTCTTCTTGCCTGGTATGCTGATTTATTTCATCCTGCGCTCACCCACCACCCAGGAAGAGGATTACCAGCACAGCCTGGAGGAAGAAGCGCTCTTGCAAACCATTGAAGAAAACCCGGTGTGCCCGGGCTGCGGGCGCCGGATCAAAGAAGACTGGATGGCCTGTGCCAACTGCCATACCCGCCTGCGCAAACCCTGCCGCCAGTGTGGCCGGCTGATGGAACTCGCCTGGAATCTTTGCCCTTACTGCGCCGCGCCGGTCCCGGGCATGCGCAAAGAAAATATCACCCTGGAAGACGCATTGAGCTACTTCCCCGGTCAACCGGAAGAAGAAGCCCCGGCTTCCAGCAGCCAACCCAACACGTCTTAGAGGTTATAATACTTTTATGTACTCACAAAAGTCTTTTGAGCCCATCGATTACCTGGTAATCGGCCATATCACCCAGGATCTTACTGCCAATGGTCCCATCTTGGGCGGAACGGCATCGTATTCTGCGCGCACGGCTCAGGCCCTCGGCCTGCGCGTGGGCATTGTGACGGCCTGCACCCCCGACCTGCCCCTGGCCGATCTGGCGGGGATTCAGGTAGCGGCAGGTTTTGCCGAAAACAATACCACCTTTGAAAATATCATCACCTCCACCGGGCGCATTCAATATTTGCATCACCGCGCCCCCATGCTCACTATTGGCCACGTTCCCGAAGCCTGGCGGCGCACCCCCATCGTGCATCTGGGACCGGTGGCGCAGGAAGTGGACCCCAACCTGGCGCGGGCTTTCACCGATTCGCTGGTATGCCTCACCCCCCAGGGTTGGTTGCGAGCCTGGAACGCCGAAGGCCGGGTGTCTCCCAGTGTTTGGCCAGAGGCGGCCTATGTGCTCAGCAATGCCGCGGTGGCCATTTTAAGTGTGGAAGATGTGCAGGGCAATGAATCGGAAATCGACGATATGGTTTCGGCGATCAAGACCCTGGTGGTGACCGAGGGCTACAATGGCGCGCGCCTGTATTGGAATGGCGACCTGCGGCGCTTCAGCGCCCCCCGTGTGGAAGAGATCGACCCCACGGGAGCCGGTGATATTTTTGCCACCTCCTTCTTTTGCCGGCTGGCCAGCACCCGCGACCCCTGGGAAGCGGCGCGCTTTGCCACCCTGATTGCATCCAGATCGGTCACCCGCCGCGGTTTACTGGGTGTGCCTACCGCGGAAGAAATTCAAGCAGCCATGGTCGAAGTCGTTTAGAAAGGTTGTGTGAATGGCGCGAATATATACACTGGTCAATCAAAAAGGCGGCGTCGGGAAGACGACCTGTGCGATTAATCTGGCTGCCTACTTAGGCTACTACGGCCAGCGTGTCTTGTTAATCGATCTCGACCCGCAGGCCAACGCCACTTCTTCGGTGGGCCTCGATAAACGCGCCATCAAACTCGGCACCTATGAAGTGCTCATCGGCAGTGCGCCCATCATTCCACAGATCTGGCACAGCCCGCGCTTTAAGCTGTCGGTGCTGCCCTCATCGCCGGCGTTATCCGGCGCAGAAGTGGAACTGCTGGATGTGCCCCGGCGCGAGTTTCGCTTGCGCGAAGTGCTGGCCCCGATCGCATCCCGTTATGATTACATCCTGATCGATTGCCCGCCCTCGCTGGGTATGCTGACCGTCAACGGCCTGGCTGCTGCGCAAAATGGGGTCATCATTCCGGTCCAATGCGAATACCTGGCGCTGGAAGGCCTGGGGCAGCTCACCCAAACCATCACACGCATTCGCACGGCCATTTATCCAGAGCTTAAAATCCGCGGGGTGGTGCTGACCATGTTCGACAGCCGTATTTTGCTGGCGCGCGACGTGGTGCAGGAAGTGCGCAACTACTTCCCCAACCAGGTGTTCGATACGGTGATTCCACGTTCCACGCGCCTGGCCGAAGCGCCTTCGCGCGGGCAGCCGATCTCGGTCTACTCGCCCGAGTCGAACGCCGCGAAGACCTTTGAAGCCCTTGCGCGAGAAATCCTCACGCAAGACGGCATTTCGCTTCCTATTCTACAAGCTTAAAGAGGCAGCATGGTGCGTAAAGGTGGGCTGGGCAAAGGTCTCGATGCAATCATCCCGTCCAAAGAGGCCGCCCTAAAAGACCGGGGGGCCGAGTATCTGCCGGTAGATCAAATCATCGCCAATCCACGCCAGCCACGCCAGTGGATGCAGGATGAGGCGCTGCAAGAGTTGGCGGCTTCTATCCGCGAGCACGGCATTTTACAGCCGCTAATCGTCTCTCAAGATGCGCAAACCGGTCAGTATGTGTTGATTGCCGGCGAGCGCCGCCTGCGCGCCGCGCGCCTGGCCGGGCTGGAACAGGTGCCGGTGTGGGTGCGCCAGGTGACCGACCGCGAGCGCCTGGAACTGGCATTGATCGAAAACGTGCAGCGCGCAGACCTGACCCCCCTGGAGACCGCCGACGCCTACCAGCATTTACACGAAGAGTTTGGCCTGGCGCACGACGAAATCGCCATCCAGGTCGGTAAAAGCCGCGCCTCGGTTACCAACACGCTGCGCCTGTTAAAGCTTGCCGAACCGGTGCGCAATGCGCTGGCCGAAGGCAAAATCAGTGAGGGGCATGCGCGCGCCCTGCTGGGGCTTAACTCCTCCCCGGCGCAAATTGCCGCGGTACAAATCGTGATCGCAAACGAGTTGACCGTCCGGCAGACGGAAGAATACGTGCGCAAACTTACCGGCATCCGCCCCCAACCCACCCCCAAAAAGATTGCCCCGCCCGAAGTGGGCGCTTTGGAAGAACAACTGCGCGCTTACCTGGGAACGCGGGTAACCCTGCGCAAAGGTAAAAAAGGCGGCAGTTTGACCATTCATTTCTTCTCAGACGAAGAATTGAATGCCTTAGTGAGTCAAATCGTCAGGGAATAGCCATGCAAATTCTCTATAACGCCCAAATCCAGACCCTTGACCCCAACCAACCAGCGGCCACAGCGCTCGCGCTGGAAGGCGAACTGATTGTGGCCTGCGGAACGGATGCCGAGGTGCTTTGCCTGGCCAATGCCAGCACCCGCCTCGAAAACATGAACGGAAAGACGGTCTGGCCTGGCCTGACCGATGCCCACATTCACCTGCAGCATTACGCCCTGAATTTGCAGTACGTAGATTGCGAAACCGAAAGCCGCGCCGAATGTCTGGCGCGGGTGGCGCAGAAAATTGCAGGCAGTCCCGCCGGCCAATGGATTCGCGGGCACGGCTGGAACCAGAATTTATGGCCCGAGGGTTTTGGCAATGCTGCCGATCTCGACGCGCTTTCGCCGCGCCCGCTGCCCGTCTATCTGACAGCCAAATCGCTGCATGCGTCCTGGGCCAACACGCGCGCCCTGCTGTTAGCCGGCATCAGCGCCGCCACCCCAGACCCCGAAGGGGGCAAAATTATGCGGGATGATACGGGTAAACCAACCGGCATCCTGCTCGAATCGGCCATGAATTTGCTGGAAAATGTGATTCCCGAACTCAATCAGCGGCAAACCCAGGAAAACCTGGCGGCGGCACAAGCTGCGCTGTGGCAGTTCGGCATCACTGGCGTACATGATTACGACGGTGTCAGTTGTTTTGCGGCATTACAACAGTTAGACCTGGAAGAACGCCTGCGATTACGCGTGGTCAAAGGCATCCCCTACACGGCAATGCCCCACGCGTTAGCCGTAGGTTTGCGCACCGGCTTTGGCAGCCGCCACCTGCGCATTGGCTCCGTAAAATTGTTTGCCGATGGCGCGCTGGGCCCGCGCACAGCGGCTATGCTGCAGCCCTATGCCAACGAACCGGAAAACACCGGCATCCTCACCCTCGATTCTGAAGAAATTCTGGACGCCGGGCAGCAAGCCGCGCATTCTGGGTTAAGCCTGGCCATTCATGCCATTGGCGACCGGGCCAACCACGAAGTACTTAACGCCTACGCGCAGCTAAGGCAATATGAGGATGCACAGCACTTACCCCACCTGCGCCATCGCATCGAACATGTACAGATCTTGCACCCGGATGATATAGCCCGCCTGGCAGCGTTGCAGGTGATTGCCTCCGTGCAGCCACTGCACGCCACCTCCGACATGTTGATGGCAGACCGTTATTGGGAAGAGCGCTGCGCCGGGGCCTATGCCTATGGCAGCCTGCACGCTGCCGGCACGGCGCTGGCCTTTGGCTCTGATGCGCCGGTTGAACAACCCAACCCCTTCCTGGGCATTCATGCCGCGGTCACCCGCCGGCGGATCAATGGCGCGCCGGATCCCGCGGGTTGGTATCCACGGGAACGCCTGTCGCTTATGGAAACCCTGCGCGGGTTCACTACCGGGCCGGCCTTTGCGGCATACCTCGAAAATCACCTGGGGCGGCTGGCTCCCGGATTTTTTGCCGACCTGATTGTCTTGCCGGAAGACCCCTTTAAAATTTCGCCTGACGATCTGCATGCGGTTCAACCCAGCGCCACCATGATTGGCGGCGAATGGGTTTGGCGTAGGGTATAAGGCACACAGCGGTAATGACCGACAAGACTCCCCTGACCCCTGAAATTTTGGTGCCACGCCTGGGCCACGCGCTGGTAGAAAAAGGATTAATCACCCAGCAGCAGTTACAGTTGTCGTTAGACCGCCAGACGCAACTGCGGGAGCAGGGCACTCCCATGCCATTTGGAACCATTTTGGTCGAAATGGGCTTTCTGGATCGCGCCGCGCTCGATGAATCTGTGACAGAACAAATTATGGCCCTGCGTAACGCCCTGCAGGATGCTAACTACAACCTGGAACGGCGCGTGGAACTGCGCACCGCTGAATTACAGGAAGCCCTGAAAAAGCTAGCCGAACTCAGTCAATTAAAAGCAAATTTTGTATCCAATATTTCCCATGAACTGCGCACCCCGCTGACCCACATCAAAGGCTACATCGATTTAATGATTGCCCAGGATTTGGGGACCACCACCCCCGAGCAATGGCAGGCGCTGCAGGTCATCCGGCGTTCTTCGGACCGCCTGGAACGCCTGATCGAGGACCTCATTCTGTATTCCACCGCCGAGCGGGGGGCCATCTCGATCCGGGGAGAAAATTTCAACCTGGCGACTTTGTGCAAAGCCATCGTTGAACGCGCCCAGTCGAAAGCCAGAGACAAAAAAATTGACATTCAATTTGTCCAAGAAAAAGATGAAATTCTGGTGGATGGCGACAAGGAAAAGATCGCCTGGGTGCTAATGCAGTTGATGGATAATGCCATTAAGTTCACACCCAATGGCAAAACGGTGGGGATCAGGCTGGAATTGGAAGGGAAATTGGTTGAGGTATGTGTGTTTGATACCGGAATCGGAATTCCACAAGAGCGCATGGCAGAAATTTTTGTTCCCTTCCATCAATTAGATAGCTCTTCCACCCGCCAATATGGCGGTACGGGGCTGGGGCTGGCGCTCGTCCAACGCATTATTCAAGCACATGGTTCAGACATAAAAGTTACTTCGCAGGTTGGGCTGGGTAGCGTCTTTGGCTTTGTCTTGCATCACGCACTAAGCTGAGTTTCTGAGGGAGGGCGAGATGATTTCGAATAAAATGCAATCCCCCATTGTGGAAATCCACCATCTGTATGCGATCAGTCAGATCGTGACGCAGAATTTGGATTGGAAACCCGCTTTGGATGAAATTGTTAAGCTCAGCCGGGCAATTTTTATTTACGACAATCTGGTCGTCTACCTGACGACACCGAAAAACAACCTCGAAGTGGTCTACGCGCGCGCCGCCGGCAGAGGGCGCTCTGCCGAAGCCGAAATGGCCTGGGGTGATGCAATTGCCGCGGCGGTTATTCAAAAGAAAGAGACCGTTCTGGAAGAGCATTCCGGCGATATTCAAATTTCCAACCGTCTCGAATATCCATTTCTATTGGGTATTCCCCTTTTTATTGGTGATAAACCGCTCGGTGCGATTGTGCTTATTCGCTTTGGCGGCCCTGCCTTTCAGGATTCTGATATCGAACTAGCAAATTTTATTGCCCAACAGATTTCCTTGCTGATCGAACGCGAACATTTGCAGGAACAGTTCCACCAGATGGAAGAACAGCAGCAGCAGTACCGTTTACAGAATGACTTCGTTTCCACCATCACGCACGAACTGCGCAATCCGCTTGGGTTTATAAAAGGCTATACCACCACTCTGCTGCGCTCAGATGCCCAGTGGGACCAAACCACGCAACAAGAATTCCTCAACATCATCGACCATGAAACCGACCGTCTGCAGGAACTGATTGATAATCTGCTCGACTCGGCCCGCTTGCAGTCGGGTGAGATGCACATGCAGTTTCAACCCGTCCGGCTGGACACCGTGATGAACGACGTGACCATACGGGCGAAAATGAACCACCCCAATTTACAAGTGCAGTTGCATTTGGTCAACTCAGCCTTGTTGGTACGCGGCGATCCACGCCGATTGGCACAGGTTTTCGAAAATGTCATTGGAAACTCGGTTAAATATGCACCAGGTTCCGAAATATTGATTACAATAAATCAAGAAGCTTCAGAAGCGCTGATATCATTTGAAGATTTCGGCCCGGGTGTTTCTGCCCAATACTTGCCCTTCATTTTCAACCGGTTTTTCCGCAGCCCTGATATACCTAGTATGCATGGCTCCGGGCTGGGGTTATATATCTGCAAACAGATCATTCTAGCCCACAAGGGAAGTATCGAGGCAAGCTCTGATGCAGACAAGGGCTTAACCATTTCGATCCGTTTGCCCATTTCCGCATGACAGATCTGGGGATGAGCAACAAGGAGGTGGCGGTTGACACGAATTTTAGCAGTCGATGATGAACCTCTTTACCAGCATTTACTGAAGGTAAATCTGGAAAAAGAAGGATATGAAGTGATCACTGCCAATAATGGCGAAGAAGCGCTCGACATGGTATCCAGCCGGCACCCAGACCTGGTGGTGATGGACATCATGATGCCAAAGCTGGATGGGTTAACCGCCAGCGAGCGCATTCGCCAGTTTTCCAATGTGCCAATCATTATCCTCACCGCCCGGGGTGAAGAGCAAGATCGGGTGCGGGGTTTGAACATCGGCGCAGACGACTACATGGTGAAACCATTCTCCGCGACTGAATTAATCGCGCGGGTGCGAGCTGTCTTAAGGCGCACTTCCAACGCCGAACAGGCCACTCAAAACCGTTATTTTACCCACGGAAATTTGAAAATCGATTTCGCCAGGGCGGAAGTGTGGAAAGAAAATAAAGCGGTATTTCTATCCGCCACCGAATACCGCCTGCTGATTCAGTTCGCACACCATGTGGGCCAGGTGCTTACCGCCGAAGAACTGCTGATGGCTATTTGGGGTCCGCAGTACCGCGAAGACAAAGAAATTCTCTGGGTTAGCATTGCACGGCTGCGCCAAAAGCTTGAAGACAACCCGCATGCCCCACAGCACATCGTCACCCGGGCCGGATTGGGCTATTTAATGCCTCCGATCGAAAGAGATTAACATGAGCACTCATTTCGACGAAAAAGGAAAATTTTTTACCCCGGTGATCACGAAAGAACCGGTGCCGGTGATGATCCAGACGGTGATGCACCGCATCAACGGCAACATTTATGTCCGTCCAGAAGAACGGATCAAGGACGAACTGGATCGCGCGGATACCTTTCTGGCGATCACCGAAGCCACGATCTTAGATTTAGCGGGACAAGAGATTTTTTCCGCCGATTTTATCACGGTCAACCGTCAACATATTATCTGGATTTTACCTGTGGCTGATTTGAAACTATCGAAAGCAGCATGAGCCTGGCAGAGCGGTCTTCAAGCAACCACGCTGAGCTGATTAAGCTCAAGAATCACCTGATCGGCATGATTGCCCGCGAGGTCGATAGCCGGGAAATCGACGCGGTTGAACGGCGCAGCGTCGTACAGCAAATCCTGCTTCAAGCCTATCAATCCACCCGGGTGCAGCTTTCCACCCCGGTTCGCGAGCAGCTGTTCCACGACATTCTGGATGAACTGTTAGGATTTGGCCCGCTTCAGCCGCTCCTGGATGATGAGGATATCAGCGAAGTGATGGTGAACGGTGCCAAGAAAGTCTATATTGAGCGCAAAGGAAAACTGATCAAGACGAATGTCACATTTGAAAACGACGAGCAGGTTCTACGCGTAATCGACCGGATTATCTTGCCCCTGGGCCGCCGGATCGATGCCGATAGTCCCACCGTGGATGCCCGCCTGCCGGACGGCTCGCGCGTCAATGCCGTTATTCATCCGGTTTCCATCGATGGGCCCACGCTAACCATCCGTAAGTTTCAAAAAGGGCGGCTTTCCATCGATCAGTTGATCGACTTCGGCTCCATTACCCGCGGCATGGCCGATTTCATCCGCGCCTGTGTGATGTCTCGCTTTAATATCATCATCTCTGGTGGCACAGGCTCGGGCAAAACCACCTTGCTGAATGTGCTCTCTGGGTTCATCCCTGAAGATGAGCGTATCGTGACCATTGAAGATGCCGCCGAACTGCGCCTGCAGCAGGATCACGTGGTGCGCTTGGAAACCAAGGCCCCCAATATTGAAGGCCGCTACGCGGTGACCATCCGCGAACTGGTGCGTAATTCATTGCGCATGCGCCCCGACCGGATTATCGTGGGGGAGGTGCGCGGTGGAGAAGCCCTCGATATGCTGCAAGCCATGAATACCGGGCACGACGGTTCTATGACTACCTTGCACGCCAACGCGCCGCGTGACGCCCTCTCGCGGCTGGAGACCATGTGCCTGATGTCGGGCATGGATCTTCCATTGAAAGTCATCCGCGAACAAATTGCCTCCGCCATCGATTTGATCATCCAACAGTCGCGGGTTAAGGGCGGCGCGCGCAAAGTCACTTCCATCACCGAAGTTTCCGGAATGGAAGGTGAAATGGTAGTGATGACCGAAATCTTCCGGTTTGAGCAAACCGGCGTGGATCCACTTGGCAATGTGATCGGCACGCTCAAGCCCACTGGAATTCGCCCGTTGTTCACCCCCCGGCTGGAAGCGGCCGGATTCCGGCTGGGGCCGGAAATCTTTGGCGCCAATCTCTCCGACATGCTCGGCAACCGCCGGCGGTAAACACCCCCTCCGGCAAACCTATCACCCATGGAAGGTGACCGATGAACAAACAAGAGCAATTATCTCAAATTAGAACGCGCAAAGTGGGACTGTTAATTTATGATGCCCGCACAGCCCGCCGGCGGACCGTGGAAGAAACCGCCGCCGCCGTGGCTATTTCTGGCGAACAGTTGCAGGCGTTTGAAAAAGGCGAACAGGCGCCCTCGCTGCCGATGCTCGAGGCCCTCGCCTTTTATCTCGAGGTGCCCATCGACCAATTCTGGTCTGTGCATTCGCTGAGCGAGGCCGTGGAGGAAGATCCCATTCAACAAAAAGAGCGCCTGCGCCAACTGCGTGACCGGATCATCGGCGCCACCTTGCGCATGCACCGTACCCAGCTCAACTTTTCGCTGCGTGAGGTTTCGTCGGCCACTTCCATCTCAGAAGAACAGTTGAAAAAATTTGAGGCGGGCGAACTGGCTGTTGCGCTGCCAGAGCTGGAACTACTGGCGAAAACGTACGATACCCGCGTCGAAGAATTTTTCGATCAAAAGGGCCCAATTGGCAAACGCCGCGCCGAACAAACAGCGATTCGCCAGTTTTTGGAACTTCCGCCGCAACTGCAAGAATTTGTGTGCAGACCCGTTAATAAGCCTTATCTGGTGCTTGCCTCGCGTTTAAGCGAACTTTCTGTTGAAAAATTGCGTGCAGTCGCCGAAGGCCTGCTGGAGATTACCTACTAATATGACCACACCCATCGTACAGAACCCGATTGAGCAGGCCAAAACTGCTTATGCAGACGAAGACTATGAAGAAGCTGCTCAATGGTATGAACGGGCTGCCACTCAATTGACCGCACAAGGTGACCTGCTGCTTGCAGCCGAAATGAGCAATAATCGCAGCGTCAGTTTGCTGCGCGCCAACAATGCGCAAGCCGCCTACCAGGCCTCACTGGGAACTGAACTGGTATTTGCCCAGGCCGGCGATGGGCGCCGCCAGGCCATGGCGCTAGGCAATCAGGCCTCCGCACTGGAGGCAATGAAGAAAGATAGCGAAGCGCTTGAACGCTACCGGCAGTCCAACGAAATTTTGAAACAGCTCAATGAGCATGAACTGCGAATTTACATTTTGCAGAGCATGTCTGGCTTGCATCTCCGCCGCCGACGTTACCTGGAGGCGATGGCTGCCATGCATGCCGCGCTCGAAATTAAGCCGCGCCTTTCTCTGCGTGAGCGCATTCTCAAAAAGCTGTTGCAAATCGTATACCGGATGCTCGGCCAATAGCGCCTATGTCTTCGGAACTATTGGTGCGGCCCATTTCCCTGGCGGATCACGCGCGGGTTTCTTTTCTGGTTAACAACGCCGAATATCTTCATCGCCACCTCGATTGGCGCGGACCGTTAGACTGGATCGGCCAGGAGCCGTTTTTGGGCATCGAACGCCAGAACCGGCTGCTGGCTGTGCTGGCCTGCCCGCGTGACCCCACGTCCATCGCCTGGATTCGTCTGTTTGCCTATCTGGATTGGCATACCAGCCAGATGGATTTGTGTTGGGCGCAGTTATTAGAAGGGCTATGCGCCCAGGTTGAGCCAGGCAAAAAGTATACCCTGGCAGCACTGGGCCTGCAATCCTGGTTTTCCAATTTATTACTAAACAGTGGTTTCAGCCATCGCCAGAATATTGTGGTGCTGCAGTGGTCGGGAGAGACCCGCAGCCTCCGCAGTCTGCCGCCGGAAGTACAACTGCGCCCTATGCTCGCCGCCGATATTCCCGGCGTACTGGCAGTAGATAACCGGGCTTTCGATCCGCTCTGGCGGCATTCAATGACCGAATTGGAGATGGCATTCCAACAGGCAGCCTATGCTTCGGTGGCCGATCTGAGCGGAGAAATTATCGGCTATCAAATCAGCACCGGCTCCAGTTACCACGCCCACCTGGCGCGTCTGGCTGTGGATCCCGGGCTGCAGCGCCTGTCCATCGGGTATGCCCTGGTATGGGAGATGATCGACTTTTTCTACCGTCGCGGCACACCGCAGATCTCGGTTAACACCCAGTCGGATAACCTTTACAGTCTCTCTTTGTACGAAAAAGTTGGTTTTCAACGGACGGGGGATGAATATCCGGTATACACCTATTTCATCCCTTAAACCCGATCCATTTAGTTGCTTTTCAGCCAAAGATTCGATAGAATTGCAAACTAAAATAGTAGTGGAATTGTTTGGTCTACCCGCAGGGGCAGGCGGGTGTCCATGGTTATATTATAAAAAGTAAAGTCACCTAATCGAATTAGCAGCGAGGAGTTTTATGGCAAGAAGAGACGAATCCAAGAGAAAATCGGCGAGCCCGAGCAATCGTGATGAATTAAAGGCTCGCCGGCAGCGCGAAGAGCGCCAGAAATTAATCCCGATCCTCCTAATTGCCGTGGCAGCCATCGTGGTGGTTGTCATCCTGATCAGCTCAAACCTGACGCCGAAAACGGTAGCCAGTCGCCCACAAGCCAGTGGTCTGGCCATGGGAGACCCCAATGCCCCGGTTAAAGTAGAAGAATTTGCCGATTTCCAATGCCCGGCCTGCGGGATTTTTAGCACCGAATTGGAACCGCAAATCGTGAAAGATTATGTGACCCCCGGAAAGGTACATTTTAAATATACCCCATTTGCCTTTATTGGCCCCGAATCGAACACCGCCGCCGAGGCAGCCTATTGCGCCTCGGATCAAGGTAAATTCTGGGAATATCAAGACACGTTGTATAACAACCAGAGTGGTGAAAATAAAGGTTGGTTCTCAAACGCCCGTATGATCACTTTCGCAACCAATATTGAATTGAATGTGGATGATTTCAAGAAATGTTTAGAGGGCGGCAAGTATAAACAAGCTGTATTAGATGATATGGAGTATGGCAAGAAAAACAACATTGACCGTACCCCTTCTTTCCTGGTAAATGGCAAGGTGGTCTATGCGGATACATTGGATGCGGCCATCAAAACAGCGTTGGCGGCAAAGGGTATAAAATAATCGGGCGCTGACCTACCCGGATAAAAAGAGGCTGTGCCAGAAACCGGGCAGAGCCTCTTTTTATCTGAACAAGGCCAAAATGGCTACCAGCCCCGGAGCAATCACTAACGCGGGCAAGAAATTTCCCGCCCGGATAGGTTTTATTTCCAACAGGCTGCTGACCGCGATGGCCATTAAGATCAGACCGCCCGTGGCGCTCATCTCGGTCATCATCTGGGGTGAAACTACGGCTTGAACCTGCCCGGCCAACAGGGTTATACCGCCCTGGTACACCAGCAGCGGCAAAATGGAAAACATCACGCCAATCCCCAGACTAGAAGCAAACGCCAGCGAAGCAAAACCATCCAGCGTAGCTTTTACCGCCAGAATTTGGATATTTCCCGTCAAACCGGCATCGATCGACCCCAAAATAGCCATGGGACCCACGCAGAAAAGCAGGGATGCGGTGAGAAAACCGCGTACAAAGCGCAGTTGGTCTGCGCTGCCGCCGCGCATTAATTTTCGTTCCAGCAATTGGCCCAAAGATTGTAAGCCTTCTTCTATTTTCCACCACTCGCCCAGTAAAGCCCCCACCAGCAGGCTGCCCAAAACAATCAAAATATTTTCTGTTTTTAAGAACATCTGCACCCCTAATCCCAGGGTGAACAGACCCAATCCAGAAATAATTGTCTGGCGGACACGTTCGGGAAATCGCCCAGCCAGCAACATGCCCAACAGGCTGCCGCAGATCACGGTTGCAATATTTAACAAAGTTCCAAGCATACTAACCTGGTTTAGCCAGAGTGGGTTTGGGTTTTCCAGCAGATTGAATCTCATGCAGTTCCAGAACAAACAGCAGCGAAGACAGCCGGTTCAAATAACTCAGCAAATTGGGGTTGGAAACATCCCCACGGTGAATCAAATCGGCCATGCGGCGTTCCGCGCGACGCACCACCGTCCGGGCCAGATCCAGCACCGCCCCCAGGTGAGTGTCGCCCGGCACAATAAACTGCCTGGGAATATCAACCACCTGGCTCAATGCCTCAGTCTGCTGTTCCAACCACCCCACATGACTGAGATCAATTACGTGAAATTTTTCGACATTTTCGGCCGTGGCCGCGGCTTCACCCATCAACGCATACAGATGGCGCTGAATTTGAAGCAGAAGCGTTTGGGTTTCCGGCAGTGTGGTCAATGCCCTGGCCATACCCAGAGCTGCCGTGGCTTCATCGAGGGTGCCCAGTGTCTCGGGCCGCAGATCGTACTTTGGCACGCGCCCTTCACCCAGCAAGCCAGTGTAGCCGTCATCACCCGTTCGGGTATAAAACGAAGGCATAAAGGTTCCTTCCTCATGTCAAACCGTTGATTGCAATTGCCTGTAAAAACAGGTGCCGATTATTTCAGGGCTTCGCGGTCGCGCCAGGCGTGGGAATCACCGTTAATTTTTTTGCCACCAGGAACCACTGATCGATCGTGGTAAACCGCTCACTGGGATCGAATAAGGGTCCAATGCTCACCCCCTGAATCTGTCGATCCACCGCATAAGAATACACCGGGTAAAAGAGCGGCAGCGCGGGTACCTCCTGGGCAAACAATACCTGAAAATTGCGATACAGGCGCATGCGCTCCGTCAAATCCACCGTCATGCGTGCCTGTTCCAGAAACTCACTGGCGATGCGGCTGTCCCACTGGGTATAATTTTGGCCGCCAGTCATCTGCGCCTGATCCCAAAATGGGTAAGGATCCGGGTCGTACGCATTGGTCAGGTTAAGCATCACCAGTGCCGCTTGATAATTGCGTTGGGCCAGGCGTTCGAACAACTGGTCAAAAGGCAGCGCGTTCGTGGTCACTTTCACCCCAATTGCAGCCCAGTCTTGCACAATTCGATCTGCCAATGCCCGGTAAGGTTCACTGTCCGGGTACAATAGTTCAAACGACAGTGTGACATCACCCTTCTTACGGACCGAGGCCTTGTCGCCAGAAGGTAAATATCCCGCGTCTTTCAGGCCGTTCGCGGCATTCAGTGCTGAATAGTCAAAGTTTGCTGTTTCACGATAAAAGGCCCAGTTTTCCGGCATGATGGGGCCATTGGCAAGAATCGCCTGCCCATTTAAAATGCGGTTGATCATTAAAGGCCGGTTCAAGCCAAGCATCATCGCCTTGCGCACTGCCGGCTCCTTCAGGAAAACTGCCTGAGGATCCTTATGATTGAACAGCACCATATACATTTGCGGCAGCCGCCCCGAATATAAAGATATCGTAGGGTTGGCCAATACCTGGTTGAGAATATCGCCAGTCACCAGCGAAATTCCCTGTACCTGGCCATCCTGATAAGCCTTCCAGGCGCTGGCACTGTCGGGGTAATACGAAAACACAATCTGTTCGAGAAATGGTTTCTTTTTAAAATAATCTTTGAAGATCGACAGGTTTACTGCGCTGATGCCGTTCGCGCCTGAGACAATCCGGTCTACCTTATACGGACCACTGCCAACAGGTTTGAGGTTGGCCTCTGATTGAGCAATCTGATCGATGGTATTGCCATTGAACACATGCTTGGGTAAAATGCCAAAAGTCAGGTAATCCTGAAATGGCGCGAAAGGCTCCGGCAGCAGGAACTGCATTTGGGTATCACTGAGGATCTTTACCACAACATCCTTCCACAGCACCTGCAGATCCTTGGGGATCAGCGACCCTCCGGCTTTCAGTAAATCCACCGTAAAGCTAACATCCTCGGTCGTAATCGGCTGCCCATCGTGCCAGCGGGCATTCGAATACAGGCTAAAGTTATAAATCGTGCCGTCTTTCGACACCCCCCAATCCTGAGCCAAATCCGGTGCCGCCAGACCACGCGCATCAAAACGCAGCAGGCTGCTGTAAATTAAGCGGTCCACATCCTTATCCGGTTGGTTATAAAAGTCCAATACCGGATTCAGCCGCTGCATGGATCCGATCAGGGCTTCTTTATAAACCCCGCCCGTTTCTGGAACCGGGGTAGCCGAAACAGGTGTTGGCGCTGGCTGCTCGCTGAGCAAGAGTGCCCCCACAACCAGGCCGGTCAAGAAAATGATAATGAGCTGCCAACGCAATTTTTTCATAGTTTGTTTAGATATTAAAAAAGGCAACTCCCCATGAGGTGAGTCGCCCTATGTTTATTTGTCAGAGCGAAATTGGTGCCCCAATGCTTATTTGCTTATGATAACCGTGATGATCGTAAGGACAAAGAAAAGGACAGCGAGACCAATAGTAATGTAAAACAGGGTTCGCTCAATGCCGCGCCGGGCCGTAAACACACCACCGGAGTCATTACCGGCCAGACCACCCAAACCAACGCCTTTATTTTGTAAGATGACACTCACGATCAGCGCAATTGAAACTATAATTAGCGCGATATCGAAATAGCCTTGAAGTTCCACGTGGTACCTCCTGAAGTATTAGAAACCAAATTCGATTATACCTTTGAAACCTGAAAATCGTCAACAATAATGCCAGAATTAATCGCTAACCTTCACATGCACACGCCCTATTCCGATGGACAGGGCACCCACGCCACGATCGCACAGGCTGCTTTACGATCCGGGTTGGATGTGGTTATCACGACCGACCATAATATCTATGTCGGCGGACTGGACCGTTACTACCAGAATGACGAACAAAAAGTACTTTTAATGGTGGGTGAGGAAGTGCACGATGTGCTTCGCCAACCGCAGAAAAATCACATGCTCGTTTATGGAGCCGGTCGCGAACTATGTACTTATGCATCAGAGCCGCAGCGCCTGATAGATCAGGTAAATCAAATGGGCGGCCTGGCCTTTATCGCACACCCGGTGGACCCCGCTTTCCCCGCCTTTGGCGAACAGGACCTGAGCTGGGTCAATTGGGACGTGCGTGGTTACACCGGAATTGAATTGTGGAACGGCCTGAGCGAGCTTAAAAGTGTGGCGCGCAATGTGCTGGATGGAATTTTTTATGCCTACTTTCCCCAGTTTATTGCTCGCGGCCCCCTGCCTGCCACCCTGCAGCGCTGGGATGACCTGCTGAAAAGCGGGCGCAAAGTGGTTGCCGTGGGAGGGGCCGATGCGCACGCGCTGCCCATGCGCCTGGGACCAATGCGCCGTACTATTTTTCCCTATGAATTCCATTTTTCAGCGATCAACACCCACCTGATCACCTCCAGTCCACTCGGGAGTGATCTATTCCACGACCGGCGCATGATTCTGGATGCACTGCGGCAGGGCCACGCATTTGTGGGCTACGACCTGCCGGCAGCTACCCGCGGCTTTAGTTTCACCGCGCGCGGGCGCAACCAGACCGCCCAGATGGGCGACGAGATCACTGTAGATGACGGCATCACCTTTCAGATCCGGCTGCCATTTGCCACGGAATGCCGCCTGCTACGCAACGGACAACCCATTAAAGCCTGGCATGACCGCGAAATTATCATTCATGTCACCAATCAACCGGGGGTGTTCCGGGTGGAATGCTTTGTTCAATTTCTCGGCCGGCGCCGCGGCTGGATCTACAGCAACCCAATCTATGTTCGTGCATCTTGAGAACCCGCTATGCCTACCAACAACATCACCCGCATGCTAGACAGCCACAAAATACCGTATACCGCCTTTGAATTGGAAATTGCCAAGTTAGGCGCTCAGGAAACCGCCCGCCGCCTGGGTGTACCGGTTGAACAAGTCTTTAAAACAATTGTCATTGTCCGTGAAAAGCCGGGTAAGCCCATCCTGGCGGTGATCCCGGGCAATTCGCAAGCCAACCTGAAAGCAATCGCCACCGCTGTCAACGAAAAGAAGGTGCGCCTGCCCACCCAGCGCGAGGCCGAGCAGCTCACCGGGCTACAGAGCGGCGGCATTTCACCCCTGGCGTTAATAAACAAAGGTTTTGTGGTGCTACTGCACCAAAGCGCTGCCCAATTTGAGCAAATTCACATCTCCGGTGGGCAGCGCGGGTTGAATATCCGCCTGCCGGTCTCAGCCCTGATCGACCTGACGCGCTGCCGATCGGCCGATATTGCCAGCCCTCTGCCAGAACTGGCCGGCGACGACGAGTTTTGAGCGGACAATTCTACCCACCGCTCAGCCGGGAAAATGGGATTCAAGTCTTTCAGATTTCTCATCCGTTTCTGGCACCCATATCCGGTATAATGGCTGGGTATGAGATCACCGCTCGACCTGATTGAAGCCCGCCTGCAAAGTTTCATTGAAAGCAGCCTCAACTTTTTGCCAGGAGATCGGTCGCAAAACGCCCTGGCACACCAGTTGGCGGCGGCTATTCAAGAGGCGGTTAAAAATGAACCCTCCGGTGCTCTGATTTCAAATAATCAGTTCATCGTTCGTTTGCATCCAAACAGTCTTTCTGTCTGGGAATCTCTGCCGGGTCTGATCGATGCGTTGGTTCGAGTTCTAAATGAGGCTGCCCGCGAAGCCGGATTTGAGTTTTTTTCATCGCTCAGCCTGCAATTGCAGGCTGACCCTACCCTGGGGGAACGCGAATTTTCCATCCAGCTTTGCTCGCTCAGCAATACCCTGGAAGAAACGGGGACCATTTCTCTCGTCGAGGAGCGCCCCCCCCAGGAAATCATCCATCCCAATCAGGCTTTCCTGATCATGAATGGATCTACCTTATTGGCGCTGCGTCTGCCGGTGATCAATTTAGGCCGCCGCCAGGATAACCAGATTGTGATCGACGACCCGCGCGTTTCCCGCAATCATGCCCAACTGCGGGCCATTCGCGGTCGTTATCGGCTCTTTGATCTTAACTCCACCGGCGGCACGTTTATCAACGGCCTGCAAATTACCCAACAGGCATTAAAACCGGGAGACGTTATTTCACTGGCAGGCGTGCAGCTAATTTATGGAGAAGAGCAGGATTCTTCGGGCAGCTTCCCCCCCAAGCTGCAAACCGGGCGCCTGGATATTCGCCACGACCCACCTGCACATTAAACCATGACCGGAATCATAATCTTCCTCTTGCGGATTTTATTAGCAGCCTTTTTGTATGCGTTTCTGATGTGGGCCATATACACCTTATGGCGCGAACTGCGCGCCAGCCAGATTATGGCGGTTGGCAAAAAGGCACCTTCGATCACGATACGCAATCTCGATTTCGACCCGCCGCTGGATCATATTTACCAGTCAGCGCAACTGATTATCGGGCGTGACCCTTCCTGCGAACTGTGCATTGCCAATGAGCTGGTTTCTGCCCAACATGCCCGCTTGAGCTATCACCACAATCAATGGTGGGTGGAAGATTTACTATCAACCAACGGCACCTTTCTTAACGATGAACGAATCTATACGCCAACGGTATTAGTTGCCGAAGATGAACTGCGTTTCGGCAAGACCCACCTGCAAATTACGTTTGCTGATTCACAAAATTAAAAAAGTGCACTGGAGGAGAATATCATGCCAGAAAAACCTGTTTTAGGTGTTATCGGAGGGTCAGGGCTGTATCAATTTGCAGCATTAAAAGATGTAGAAAACCTGGAAGTCAATACCCCCTTTGGGTTGCCCAGTGCCCCCATCACCGTCGGCACATTGTCTGGTAAGCGCGTAGCATTTTTGGCACGACATGGCATTGGCCATCACATTACGCCAACCGAAGTCAATTACCGGGCCAATATCTACGCGATGAAGACCATCGGAGTAGAACGAATTATCAGCGTCAGTGCCTGCGGCTCACTGCGCGACGATTTTGCACCCGGGCACATCGTCATCCCGGATCAATTGTTCGATTTCACCCGCGCCCGCGCCCGCTCATTTTTTGGCGAAGGCCTGGTGGTACATGTTGGCTCGGCGGACCCGTTCTGCAAAGATCTGTCTACCCAGCTTTATAACGCGGTTAGCGCATGTGATGGCGTAGTACATCAAGGCGGTTCGCTGATCACCATCGAGGGGCCGCGCTTCTCTACCAAAGCCGAGTCGAATGTATTCCGTTCTTGGGGCATGTCATTAATCGGAATGACGACCAGTCCGGAGGCATTTTTGGCGCGCGAAGCCGAGCTTTGCTATGCTTCGATGGCCCATGTTACGGATTATGATGTCTGGCACCTGTCAGAGGAATCGGTTTCGGTCGATATGGTGGTGCGAACCTTGATGCAAAATACCGCGCTGGCGCAGCGCTCCATACAATTACTGGTGGAGAACCTGGATGAAGCCAGCAGTTGCAAATGCAATCAAGCCCTTTCCGATGCGATCATCACGCAGCGCACGCGCATTCCGCCGGTAACCGCACAAAAGTTAAACCTACTGGTAGGCAAATACTTGCGCTCGTGAAACCACTTTTTCAGGTTGAGATCTCGCCCAAAGACCGAATTCAGAGCCGGCTGCTGCTGCTGGCGGCCGGATTTTTGGTGGTCTATTCTCTGATTCTGACGTTTTCTCCGGTCGTCCGGCTGCATTCCTGGCTGGTGCCCTATCGTTGGAGCCATTGGATTGGCCTGGCAGGTTGGCTGACTTGCTTTTTACTGCTTAACCGCCTCACCCAACGCCGCCTGCCGGAACGAGACCCGTATCTGCTGCCGATCACCGCGCTGCTTTCCGGGATAGGTTTACTCACAATCTGGCGGCTGGACGCAGATTTTGGCCTGCGTCAGACGGCCTGGCTGGCTGTGTGTCTGGCCAGCGTGACCTTGCTGGTACTGCAACCGCGCCGGATTGTACTGCTGCGCCGTTATAAATATCTGTGGCTGACCGGCGGACTGATCTTGACCGGCCTGACTTTTCTATTTGGCACCTATCCCGGCGGGACGGGTCCCCACCTTTGGCTGGGCTGCTGTGGGATCTATTTGCAGCCTTCCGAGCCTTTAAAACTGCTCCTGGTCATTTACCTGGCTGCCTATCTGGCCGACCGTACCTGGCTGAATCAGGGTTTGCTGCCGCTGCTGGTGCCCACTCTAATCTTGACCGGCGCTGCTCTGGCCATCCTGGTGGCGCAGCGAGACCTTGGCACGGCATCGCTATTTATTGTGATTTACACCGTAGCCCTGTATATCGCAACCGGAAAAAAGCGCCTGCTGGTGCTCAGCGGTCTATTGATTTTACTGGCGGTCGTTGTCGGATACCAGTTGTTTGATGTGATCCAGGTGCGGGTGGCGGCCTGGCTTAATCCCTGGGACGATCCCAGTGGCCATGCCTATCAGATCATCCAATCGCTGCTGGCAATTGCCTCCGGTGGCACCTTTGGGAACGGCCCGGGCATTGGCAACCCGGCTGTGGTACCAGTGGCGCAATCGGACTTTATCTTCGCGGCAATTGCTGAAGAAACCGGCCTGGCGGGTACTTTTGGGCTGCTGATCCTCTACGGCATACTCACGGTGCGCGGATTGATCACCGCATTACGCGCAGTCAACACATTTCAGCGCTTTTTGGCCGCCGGAATCACGGTTAACCTGGTGGCTCAAAGCCTGCTCATCATGGCCGGTAACCTGCGTCTGCTGCCGCTCACCGGCGTAACACTGCCGCTGGTCTCCTATGGCGGTTCCTCATTGCTCACGTCGTGTGTGTCCATGGGGCTGTTGTTGATTATCAGCAACCATTCAGACGAAGAAAGCGCACCGGTAGCCAATCCCCACCCGTTTTTAGTGACGGGGTCTGCCCTGCTGATCGGCATTGTGGCAGTTGGCACGATTAACATCTATTGGGGATTTATCCGCTCCGGTGAACTGCTGGAGCGGGCCGATAACCCGCGTTGGGCAGTGACCGACCGCTACGTGCCGCGCGGGCGCATTTTGGATCACAATAACCAGCCCATAGTAGTAACCACCGGTCAACCCGGAGAGTATCAACGGCAACTGCTATTTGCAGCGTTAGGGCCTGTTATTGGTTATTCCAATCCGCTCTACGGTTCGGCCGGGTTGGAAGCAGCATTGGATCCGTATCTGCGCGGGCTGGAAGGCAACCCCAGTTCGACTATTGCTTATTACCACCTGCTGCATGGGCAAACACCGCCCGGCCTGGATGTGCGTCTCTCACTGGATCTGCGCGTACAGGCACGTGCCGACGCGCTGCTCAACGGCAAAGCCGGAGCGCTGGTGCTACTGAATTCACAAACCGGTGAAATTCTGGCCATGGCATCGCACCCGGGTTTTGACCCCAATGAATTGGCTTCCAATTGGCTCAAATGGTCAAACGAACCGGGTGGTGTTTTTGTTAACCGCACCACCCAGGGCCAGTATTCACCCGGAACAGCCCTGGGGCCATTTGTACTGGCAGCGGTATTAAATCAGGAAATTCTACCGCCCATACCGGGTAGTCTGTCAATTCAATTTGATGGCAGTACCTGGGACTGCGCCCTACCGCTGCCCCAACAACCCACCTGGGGGGATCTGATTTCACACGGCTGCCCGGCTGCCACCAATACACTGGCGCAGCGGCTGCGCTCCGATCAGATTCTGCAAATGATTCACCAGATCGCGCTCGACCGCGCTCCCCAAATTGGCCTGCCGGTGGCACTGGTATCCTACAACCGCACTCAAGATTCTCCCGAGCGGCTGGCCCTGGGCCAGGGATCGATGAGCGTCTCGCCATTACAAATGGCCCTGGCTGTGGCTGCGCTCAATCCGGATGGAGTTATCCCTAATCCGCGCATCGCGTCTGCCGTTAATACCCCCATTCTGGGCTGGGTAGTGCTGCCCTCAATCGCCAATTCCCCTCCGCCCGAACTGCGCGGCCGCATTGCCGCCGAAAAACTGCTGCAAATGGGCGATATGCCTGCCTGGAGTACAACGGCCACCTCGCCCACCGCCAACGGAAAAATTACCTGGTTCCTGGCTGGCACTACCGCAGAATGGCAAGGAGCGCCGCTGGCGTTGGCCCTGGTAATCGAGGATAACGATCCAAACGGCGCTCAAAAAATTGGCAACGAAATTCTAAAAATGATCCTGATGCCTTAACGGCGCGGCGTCCGTGGACCCTTCGGCCCGCCTCCAGACCGCCCACCTGAACGGTTGGGGCGAGCCGCCGGGCGCCCTCCCATGGGGTGCTCCGTCTGGCCGCCGCCGGGTTTCTGCCAGGTATGCGGTTTGCGATCAGAATCGTTCGAAGCATGCTCCGATCTGCCGGCAGGGCCACCACCGGGTTTTTGCGAACGGCGCGGCCCGTGTCCAGATCCACCCGTAGGACGATCCGACCTGCCGGTGGTGGAGTTTCCGGGCTTCTGCCAGTGGCGTGGAACGCGGTCAGAATCAGACACGGGGGGTTCCGCCTGGGAGACAGAATCACTTTCCGGCTTCAACCAGCGGCGGGGGCCGCGATCTGAACCGGCCGCGGCGCTATCTGGATTGCGAGCAGGTCTGCGGTCGTTAGAATCCGCACCGGTTTTGGGCCAGGTGGATGGTTTACGGGTTGGGCGGTCTTCATTCGATTTCGGCCTGGGTGACGGATGCCACTCATTGCGGTCTTCACCGCCCTGCGTGCGCGCTACGGGCTTCCATGCAGAACGCTCTCCAGCCGCTTTGGGCGGCTGGCCCGGTCGCCGTTCGGAGCGCCCAGGTTCAGAATCACGCCCACTGTATGGTTTACGCTCGGAACGACCTTCCTCGCTCGCGCCTGGCGCCGAGCGCCGGTCTGGACGAGGTTGGACAAAGTTAGAGCGCGGCGTCAGGTTGCGAACCGGCTTTTCAACCGAGCTTTTCAAACGGCGCACTTCATCGACGGTCAAATGACGCCAATCACCCACTTTTAACTCACCCAACAGCAGCGTACCAATACGCACCCGCAGGATACGCACCACCGGCAAACCGATACGCCCGCCCACTTCGCGGATTTGACGCTTGCGACCTTCGCGCAATACCACGCGCAGCCAGGCACCCTTACCTGCCAGACTGTCAATAAACACTTCAGCCGGACGGGTACGGGTCCCATCGGCCAGCACCACTCCGCGGCGCCACGCAGCTAACTGTTCGTCATCCGGGCGATTGCCCACCAGAACATGATATTCCTTCTCATGCCCATAGCGCGGGTGGGTTAAGCGGTTAGCCAGTTCTCCATCATTGGTCAACAGGATCAGGCCTTCACTTTCATAATCAAGCCGGCCGACAGCAAAGAGATGCCCCGGCACTTTAACCAGGTCATGAACCGTCTGGCGCGGATCTTCAGGGTCGATATCTGAAAGTACATCGCGCGGCTTATTCAATGCGATATACATGTGCGCCGCGATCTTGGGAATCCCCTGACCGTCTACACTGATGCTGTCTTTTGCAGCGTCGGCTTTGCTGCCCAACTGAGCAATTTTGCCATTTACTCTTACCCGTTGGGCAGAAATCAACTCCTCGCACGACCGGCGGGAACCAAACCCGGCCTGCGCCAGGATTTTTTGCAATCTTTCTTCCATTCGATTAATCCTTCAACAAACGATTCTTTTCTTCTTCGCCGGGCCGCACTTCCGATTCGAAAGGCGGTAGTTCGTCGAGTGAGGTAAGTCCAAAATGCTGCAAAAACTCCGGGGTAGTTTCAAACAGGATCGGCCGCCCCGGACCTTCGGCTCGGCCATTTTCCTGAATTAGCCCTTTAGAAAGCAGGCTTTTCAATACGCCGTCGCTGCTCACCCCGCGAATGGCATCAATCGCAGGCCGGGTTATCGGTTGGCGATAGGCCACAATCGCCAGTGTCTCCAGCGCAGCCCGGCTTAGCCGGGTGGTTGCTTCCAAACCTAAAAATTTTTCTACGTGAGCTGCCCATTGCGGGGCGGTGGTCATTTGCACCTTGCCGCCGTACCATTGCAGGCTCAGTCCGCCTTGCTGGGCATACCCCAGCCCCAGATCTTTCAATCCCTGCTGCACATCATCCGGCTTGCGATCCAACGCCGCTGCCAGTTGATGCACGGTTACCGGTCCGCCGGCAACGAATAAGAGAGCCTCCAACGAGGCCGCCAGGTCATATTGGGTGGGGTCAGCGGCAAGTTCAGTCATGCTATAATAAGAACGGCTCCTCACAGGAAAACTTGGAGAAAAAAAATAGAAAATGAAAAAAACAATTCGCACTATGGTATGGGTACCGGTTTTGGTCTTGATGGTAGGTATGGCCTGTCAGTTTTCGGGCGGCCCCACGCCCCCGCGGGTGGTACCTGTCTCAACCGAGCAAGCACAGAACCTGAGCAAGACTGTCCAATCGGTGAAACCCGATCCTACATCCGGCAACATTAACATCACGGTCACCGAAGCGCAGATAACTTCCTATGTGGTGCAAAACCTGCGCGAAAATTATGAACCGATCTTGAGCAACCCGGTGATCGTATTTCAACCCAATCAGGTCGAACTGTACGGTACCATCCAGGGCGATGCCGTTGCTGCCAACGGCCGGGTGGTGATGTCCGTGATCGTTGACGAACAAGGCCAGCCGCTGGTAACGATCCGGGAGGCCAATTTTGGACCCATTCCGGTGCCTTCGGGCCTGTTGAGCAATCTCTCGGCAGCCATCGACCGGTCGATCTCAGACGCGATGAAAAACTATCGGGCCGATTATAAACTGCAAAGCATTCGCTTTGACACCGGAATAGCCACAATCGTGGCTACGAAGAAGTAAATCTGGCTGACGCAGATCAAATTGATTATAACCTGATTTAACCTATGGGGAAACGGAACACCGTATTTTCGATACCGTTTTTAGCCTGCCTGACATGGCTGGTTTGTGGTCTTTGGCTGTCTGCCTGCGGCACATCCACTCCTTCTCTAGGGATGCTTCCCATTGAGATCAAAGTGGATGGCAAACAGGCCCAGATCGATCTTCCCGCCGGTTCCACCGTCCAGCTCGCATTGGACAAAAACGGGATAACCCTGGGCAGCCTGGATCGCGTTGACCCACCTGTGTTTACCCTCCTCACCGGAGCCGCCACCATCCAGGTAACTCGCGTACGCGAGGTTTTTGAAGTAGAAGAGACGGTGCTTCCGTTTTCCCGCCAGGTGTTGAAGAATGAGTCGCTTCCCACCAACCAAAAAATGATCGTCCAGGCCGGAGCGCCGGGACTGCTGCAGGTCACCTACCGCCGCTTGTTTGAGAATGATCAGGAAGTTTCACGCGCAGCGATTAAATCTCAGACAATTCATGAACCAACCCCAGAAATTGAGATGATTGGGGTGCAATCGCCGTTCGCACCCATCCCCATTCCCCGCAAACTGGCCTATCTCAACATGGGCAACGCCTGGCTTATGCAACGCACATCAGCCGAACGAACCCCGCTGGTGACCAGCGGGGATCTGGATGGGCGGGTTTTTTCGCTCTCACCAGACGGTAAATGGTTGTTGTTCACCCGCAAATCAACTCTGCCCGCGGCTGAAGAAATTAACACACTATGGACCATCAGCACCACCGACGAAAATCCGCGCCCGATTGACTTGAAAGCCAAAAATATCGTCCATTTTGCCGATTGGGTGCCCGGTGCCATTAATACTGTGGTCTATTCGACCGTGGAACCACGCGCTTCGGCCCCCGGCTGGCAGGCCAATAACGATTTATTGAGCCTGACCTTTGCCATATCTGGAACCTATGTAAAAAAAGAGGAAATTTTGCCGCCCAGTTCTGGCGGCGTGTACGGATGGTGGGGCACCAACTATGCCTGGACTACCGATGGGAAAAAATTGGCGTATGCCCGGCCCGACAGCATCGGCCTGGTTAACCTGGAAAAAAAGACGACAGCAGCCCTCTTTGATCTGCTGCCGTACCAGACGCGCAGTGATTGGGCCTGGGTGCCTGGAATTGCCTGGTCGCCAGACCGCAGCGTAATGTACCTGGTCAATCACCAGCCGCAAGCCGGCTTGGCTGCCAAAGAAAATTCACAACTATTTGACCTGGCGGCAGTGGTACCCGAAACCGGACAATTCTCATCTCTCATCCCACAGACCGGCATGTTTTCGTATCCGGCGGTATCACCGCTACTGCCTGATAAACAGGCCTGGGTGGCTTTTCTTAAAGCCTATTTTCCTGAACAAAGTGAAACCAGCCGGTACCGGCTGTATTTGATGGACCGCGATGGTTCAAATGCACGCATGCTCTTTCCGGAAGAAGGCGCCGCGGGTTTGGATCCGCAGCAGGTTGTGTGGTCGCCGCTGACGAATGATGAACCGGCGGTCTGGTTGGCCGTAATCTACCGTGGGAACTTGTTTTTGATTAACCCAGTTACAGGAAAAGCCGGGCAAATTACCGGAGATGGGTTGATCAAGAGGGTGGATTGGAAGTAAAATATAGTACTTTGGTAAAGGATGGAAAAAATCATGCGTATTTTAATTACCGGTGCTGCCGGGTTCCTTGGCTCGCATCTCTGTCAGCGTCTGCTGGAAGAAGGCCATCAAGTCATTGGCATGGATAATTTTGTTACTGGAAGTGCGGAAAACCTGGCCCACCTGGCCGGAAAACCCGGCTTTTTGTTTATTCATCACGATGTATCCAATTTCATCTTCGTGCCGGGAAAAATCGATGCGGTGATGCATTTTGCTTCGCCCGCCAGCCCCAACCCTCTCTCGCCGTATGGGTACACCAACCTGCCAATTCAGACCATGAAAGCCGGCGCATTGGGCACACATAACTGCTTGGGCGTGGCGCGTGCCCACAATGCGCGCTTGCTGCTGGCCTCCACCAGCGAAATCTACGGGGACCCGTTGGAGCACCCGCAAAAAGAGACCTATTGGGGGCATGTGGACCCCATCGGCGTGCGCTCGGTGTACGACGAAGCCAAGCGTTTTGCCGAAGCGCTGACCATGGCTTACCACCGCTATCATGGCATTGATACGCGCATTGTGCGCATTTTTAATACCTACGGGCCGCGTATGCGCCTGGATGACGGCCGGGTTGTGCCAAACTTCATTCAGCAGGCTCTGCGCGGCGAGCCGCTCACGGTTTACGGAGCCGGCGATCAGACCCGCAGCTTTTGTTTCGTTTCAGACCTGGTCGAAGGCCTATACCGTTTGCTGCTCTCAGATGAACATAACCCGGTTAACATAGGCAATCCTTACGAAATTAACATTCGTGAATTTGCTGAAACTATCAACCGCATTGTCGGCAACCCGGCCGGCATCGTGCAAAAAGAAGCGCTGCGCCTTGGGGATGATCCGCAGCGGCGCAGACCCGACATTACGCGTGCCAAGACTATTCTAAAATGGGAACCCAAAATATCCTTGGAAGAAGGACTCCGTCTGACCATCCCCTATTTTAAAGAAAAAATGGGGTTGTGATGTTGATTACAGACCGGAAGGAACAGGGGCGTTTTTTGCGTTTTGCCGTAGTGGGAACAATTGGAGCCATTATCGATCTCAGTATTTTTAATTTACTGAGCAGCGGTTTTGGCCTCCCGGCGTTGCAAGCCCAGGCCGTTTCATTTTCAGTCGCCGTGATCAGTAATTTCTTATGGAATCGTTATTGGACCTATCCAGATTCTCGTAATAAATCGGTTACCAGCCAGTTGGTCCAGTTTATCGCAGTCAGTTTCATTGGTTTGACGATCCGCACCCTGATCTTTGACAGGCTTGAAGGGAGTTTAATCTGGCTGGCCGGGCAGGCAGTGGGCAACAGTTTCATACTGACGCCCACCACCATCGGGCATAATATAGCGTTGGGCACGGTGATCATCATCATCATGTTCTGGAACTTTTTTATCAATCGCTATTGGACATATAACGATGTCAAATGAAATGCAGGACTCAGGCGCTACCACCTCCGGGATCCGTTCACTGCGCGAATTACTGGACCTGGCGGTAGGCCGCGAGGCAAATTCCGACCATCCACAGGAAGATTCGGGGTTGGCAGAGGCTTTACCATTTCCATTTTTAGCCCTGGTCGGGCAATATGAGATGAAACTGGCGCTGGCGCTGGCCACCATCAACCCGGATGTCGGCGGAGTACTGCTGGTGGGACCGCGCGGCACCGGTAAAACGACGGCTGTGCGCAGTTTGTTCAACCTGTTGCCCCTGGTAGAGCGCAGCACCTGCTTTTACGGCTGCACCCCAGAAGATATTAGTACTGGCGGTATGGATGCAGTTTGCCCGGATTGCGCCCGAAAATTTGGCGAAAACCAGCCGCTCACGCGCCTGGAAGCCTGCAAATTGATTGAACTGCCGCTCAATGCCCGCCTGGAAGACGTGATCGGCGGGCTGGATGAGCGGTCTATGATTCACGAACGCATGCGGCTCAAACGCGGAATTTTGGCGCAAGCGGACCGTAACCTGCTGTATGCCGATGAAGTCAATTTGTTGGCTAACGAGATCGTCGATGCCATTCTGGATGCTTCGGCCCAGGGCAGCTACACCATCCGGCGCGGCCCCCATGCAGCCACTTATCGCTCGCGTCTCACCCTGATTGGCTCGATGAACCCGGAAGAAGGCAGCCTGCGCCCGCAAATATTGGACCGCTTCGGCCTGCGCATCCTGGTTCATGGCCTGGAAAACCCCCAGGACCGCTTGTTGGCCTACCAGCGCGTGAAGACCTATCGCTCCGACCCCCGGGAGTTGATCGGCCAATTTTGGGCCGCCACGCAACTGGCCTGTAACGAGATTCAAGCTGCGCGCAATTTGCTGCCTGGCGTGGCAGTGCCGCCGCAGATCGCAGCAGTCGCCATTCGCATGATCCAGCGTCTGGGCATCGACTCGCTGCGGGCCGAAATTACGCTGCTAGAAGCAGCCCGGGCATTTGCTGCCTCAGACGGACGGAATGCGGTAGAATTGAGCGACATTCGGGCGGTTGCACCCATGGCACTACGCCTGCGACGTTCTGCCTTTATGCTGCAATACTTTCATGAACGCAGCCTGGAAGAACAAGAATTGATGACCGTTTTGACCGAAATAATTCCAATTATCTGATATTTTAGGAGCTGCCCCATGCCGAAAACGAAAGTAGCCGAAGTCGTAGTCCTGGACCCGGCGACCATGCAGGTCGAAACCTCTGAAGACTATACGAAAAGAGGCTGGTTGTATTTTTCCAGAAAGCAGTTCGATCTGGCGACCGAAGATTTTCGGCATGTGCTGACCAGTGAGGCCAACAATATCGATACCTGGTACGCTCTGGGACTGTCATTAAAGAGTTCCGGCGCCCACTCCAAAGCGGTGGAAGCCTTTGAAAAAGTTCTGGGGCTGGTAGATCAGTTGGAAGATAAACAACGCGCCAACATTTTGACGCGCCTCACACACGGCCAGATCAACCAGATGAAAACCGGCGATTGGAATCTGGAAAAAGAGGTTTGGAAAAGAGTGGCGTGAGTAATCCGCGGATTATTGCCGGCAAAGCGCGCGGGATGCGCCTGCAGGATGTCCCCGGAGATATCACTCGGCCCATTACCGACCGGGTGAAAGAAGCACTTTTTAACATTCTGGGTGCCGATATTCCAGATAGCACCTGGCTGGACCTGTTTGGTGGTACCGGCAGCGTGGGCATTGAAGCCCTCAGCCGCGGTGCACAGCACGCACGCTTTACCGACCTTAACCGGCCTGCCATTCAAACCATCCGGGCCAACCTGGAAACCACCCATCTTGCCTCGCGGGGGCAGGTGATTCAGGCCGATGCTTTTCATTATTTAAACCAGCAGCCGGATCGATCGTTCGATTACATTTTTATCGCGCCGCCGCAGTACAAGGGATTGTGGATTAAAGCGCTGCAAGCACTGGATGAGCAGCCCGGCTGGTTGGCCCCCGGCGGATGGGTGATCGTACAAATTGACCCGGTGGAATATAAAACCGCCGTGTTCAAATCCTTTGTAGAATTTGAACAGCGCCGCTATGGCAGCACCTTGCTGATCTTTTTCGATGCCGGCGAACCGCCCGCCGAATTACCCGGCGAAGTTCATCCGTAGGCGGTCGTGCTCGTCATAATCGGTCAGGGCAGAAAATGGCGCATCGCCGGGCCGCATTTCCAGAATTCGGGGTAATAAGAGCGGCAAATCTTCAACCAGGGGCAAGTCATTCAACCTGCCCTTTTCAATCCACTCCAGCGCGCCTTCGTCAGACGGGCGCATTTCTTGCGCTGAACACTCTCCCCGAAACACAAAAATCCCAATCCCCACGGCTTCACCCGTATTGACCACAATCGTTCCACATAACCAGAGGGGCAGGTTGGCCAGGCCGGTCTCTTCGAAAAGTTCCCGCCGGGCAGCACTCAGCACATCTTCCCCGCGTTCGACATGCCCGCCCACGCCGTTGTAACGATTGGCCCATAAGCGCTTGTTGGGAGCACCTTTAAGCAGCAGCACTTCATCAGCGCGCGTCAGGAAAATAAGGGTGCGCGGAATGATCTGATACCGTCCTGGGTGTACCCCTTGATCACTTTTTGGCATGGCAGTTCCTTAAAATAGTTCATGCGGCGCGTTGCGCCGCATGAAATCGATTTTTGATACCGTTTAGCTTAAGAACATCGGCACGCCCATAAAATCGCGGATGCGCGGTTTGTAATTTTCCATATCATAGAAGCTGGGGATATCCACGCGCTTCTTGCCCGCCATAATCATATCAATCGGCACTGTGGTGTATTTGCCGCCGTGCAGCGCAACCATCTTGCCCATTTCGCCGCGGCGGATGAGCTGGATGGCCAGGTGACCGTAAGACATCGCCACCATCCGATCCAATGAATCGGGCGCACCAGAGCGCATTAAATACGCCAGGGGTTGATACATGATATCGAACCCGGTGCGGCGTTTGACTTCCAAAGAAACCAGTTCGCCCACTCCGCCCAGTTTTTTGTGCCCGTAGGCATCTTCTTCGCCCGTCTCAATCACTTCACCGCCTTCCATGATACCGCCTTCCGAAATGGTCATCATGGCATAATTCGACGGATTGTTGCGCTTATCTTCCACCAGGAATTTGCACAGGCGGTCTATGTTAAAAGGCACTTCGGTAATAATGGCGCGGTCTACATACGCCAAATAGGCCGAGATCAGGCTGGTCTCGCCGGAGTTGCGTCCGAATAACTCGACAATGCCGATGCGTTCGTGCGAACCCACCGATGTGCGCATATTGGTGATGAAATCTACCGAGCGGGTGACGGCGGTCGAGAAGCCAATACAGTAATCGGTGCCGAATACGTCGTTATCCATGGTCTTGGGCACCGCCACCACCGGGAAACCTTCGCGGTGCAGCCGGGCGCCATAGCTCAGGGTATCGTCGCCGCCGATCGGAATCAGGGTATCGATGCCGAGATGGTCCAATACCTTAAGCACATAATCGGTATAATCCATCGTGCCGTTCGCGTCCACTTTTTTTCCGAAGGTCGAATTCTTCAGAAAATCAGGCGTGCGCGCAGGCGATGTGTTGGATGGGTTGGTGCGGGATGTGTGCAGAAAGGTGCCGCCGGTGCGGTCAATGGTGCGCACATCATTGGCCTGAAGCGGCCGAATGTAATACTCGTGAGTCGAGGGCTCATCCAGGTTGTAATTCAACAGGCCGCCCCAGCCCTTACGAATGCCAATGACCCGGTACCCGAGTTCCAATGCGCTCATCACTACAGCCTTCATGCAGGGATTGAGACCAGGAACATCGCCTCCACCGGTTAAAATACCAATTGTCTTTGTCATAGATCCACCTCAAAAAAATATTTAGCAATTGAATTGCTAACTGATCGCCTTTTCAAAATCAGTGCAGGGCACCTGAAATGTCACCCGGCAACCCTGGCCTAACGACGCATCAATTTCAAGATACCCACCCAGCAGTTCCACCCGTTCTCGGATCACTTTCAGGCCGACCCCGCTCGAATCTTCAATCAACGCCGGGTCGAAGCCTTTGCCATTATCCCCAACGTTTACTTTTATGGCATTATCATCAGGCGAAACCGTCACAGTCACCTGCAGTTTGCCAGGATTATCCTCATTGTGACGGGCGGCATTGCCCATCAGTTCTTGTAACGCCCGAAAAATCATCACTTCAAGAAAAGGTTCAATCCGCCGCTCCGATCCTTTCAGATTAAGCTGAACATCCAGACCGGTCTGTTCCTTGTAGGCGTCAATATAGCGCCGGATTGTGGGGTACAGCCCAAGGTCATCCAGCATCATCGGGCGTAATTCAAAGATAAAAACGCGCACCTTCTGAAAAGTGCTCATCGCGGCAGCTTTTAAATTATTGAGTTCCACTTTCGCCCGCGAAGCATCCAGGTCGAACAACCGGGTAGCAATTTCAGTCTGAACAATAAAATTGGAAAGTGCCTGGGCGGGGCCATCGTGCATCTGGCGTGAAAGCCGCTGACGTTCCGATTCTTGAGCCTTAATCACCATCTCCAAAACCTGCGAACCGGAGTTGCGCCCTTTACTTTTCTTATCCAGCACTCCATCACTGGAGATCTCCTGACATTGTTCCAGCAGTTGGATATATTTACGCAGATTGTTTTGGTCGCTTTGCAACTTTTCCAACTGGCCGCGCATCACCAACAGGCGCTGCTGCGCATCGAGCGCCGCGTTATAGGCGGCGCGAATATCGGGGCGCGGCATCGTGTCAAACTGGGCCTGCACGGTCTGCAGATGACCCGTAATCGCAGAACTGCGCTGGGTAAGTTTGACCATTTCCGTCTGGCTCTGGTCCAGCATCATACTGATTTCTTTAAATGCCTTGCGGGAATGCTCTAATTCACTCTGGATCTTGTGCTTAAATTCTTCGACCGAATCGCTCGAACCAGATTTTTGCGTAGGCATAATGAAACTCCTGAAAAATTGCGAAAACAGACCATTTTAAGGATTAAGCACTAACAAAAGTTAAGTATAGCATATACTGGTCTATCCTGACAATAAATTCGTCGTTATCGTTATCAGTCAGGGTTTAACCCAGCGATAAATTGTCATATTCTCCCCCCCTGCACCGGGCGCAACCGTTCCTCGGGTCACAAATTGGATCGGTCCGCGCTGTGTAAGCAGCGGATACCATTTAGGAAAAGTCATCAGGTATGCTGCGTTACGCTGGTCGAGATAAACCGCCAGGTGGGTTTCATCGCGGATAAACGGTATCACCTCTGGCGAGATCAAACCGGCGAGATCGAGAATTTGACGATTACCAAAATAGCCCAGCGCGCCAATATCATGGGCAGCGATCAGCGCATCGGCCGGGGTATTTTGGGCAATCCACTGCGCCGCCGCCACCATTTCGGTCTGGATGATGGCCACATCCTCCTGGTAGACCAGCGCTCCCTGCAGCAGAAAAGCAGCCCAAATGAGACCGGTCAGCATCAGGCAGGCAAAACGCATCAGGCGCTGCAACTGCGCCCGCTTGATCTGTCCCAACAGACGCAGCGTGCCGATCAGCCCGACCGTGTAAAACACCGGCATGGCTGGAATCAGATAGCGCCCATGCTGGTACTCCACCGGCAGCGCCGCTGCATAAATTGCGGTAAAACCGGCCCACCACAGGCCTGCCGCCAGCACTAACCACTGCCGCTCCTTCACAGAAACCCACGCCGCGGCCAAAAAGCCGGGGATCAAGACAATGCCTGCCCCCACCAGCGGCAGTGCCGCCTGCTGCGCCAGGCGTTCCAGGTACGGTACCTGCTGAAGCACGGCATATTCTGCTTGTTTGGCATAAAAAGTATTCGGCCACCACGCACCGCCCAATGCCTGGTTAAACACCAGGTAGGGCAAAAAGCCTATCAGAAATCCGCCGGCGGCCTCCGCCAGACCGCGCCAGCGCGCTTTCCAACCCGTTGCAGACAGCCCAATCACAAAGAAAACCGGACCCAACAGGGTAAGTCCATCCGGGCGCACCCAAACGGTTGCGCCACACACCAACCCGGCCAGCACGGGCCTGCAGGGCCGCCGTGCCAACAGCCAGAAGACCGCCAGAATCACCCCCGCATACAGGACGGTCTCCATTCCGGCCCCGGCTGCCCAAACCAGGTGCCATTCTCCTGCCAAAAACAACCCGATCCACGGCAGTGCGCCTCTAGGAGCGGGTAGAACCAGCCGGGATATGCGTTCGCCCAGCCACCCCAGCGCGCATAACGCTGCCCAACCCAACAAATAGGTCCAGGCCTGCGGCGCCAACCGCAGCAGATACCCCGGCGCCAGCAGCACCGTCCACAGCGGAGAGGTAGACCCCGCCGAAGGGCTGCCCGGCAAAAAGGCCCACTCGCAGCGCAGCGCCAGGTTGCGCGCATACGTCTGGTGAATCCAGGCATCATCCAGCGGGAAGCCAAACCCGCCCTTGGCCCCACTGGCCAGCAAATACCCACCCAAAGCCAGCAGCGCGGCACAGGCAATCAGCAACCCGCTCGAAATGTTGAAATTTTTCTTAAGCATATCTCTCGCTCGGTCAGGCGCGGTCATGGGGTGGTGATTTGATAAATTAGAATGTCCCCCACCTTTTCCAGGTACTTCAATCCGGGCTGGTCGCCCGGCAGGAGGTAGAGGAACATCAACTTCTGCACGGTATTTTTATCCAACACCAGATAGCCGGCGTGGTATTTCTGGGCAGCCGCCAGCAGGGAATCCTGATCTCCGTTTGGAATGACGATGGAACTGCGGCCGGTGGCCACAAAAAATCCGGGCGGGTTATTCACCACCCACACCGTTTCCGGCGGTACCCCAAGGCGATCCAGGACCTGATCCACCGCGGCATATTGGTTCCAACTGGCCGCCCAAGCGCTTTGAGAATCTGCGCCTCCGGCCCCCAGGCGGGCCGCAGTGAGGCCAAAGGTCA